>Ga0209321_10001752_pt1 | contig 14718 bp, 15 predicted proteins | sample Rifsed16ft4_FD_184012 | JGI IMG/M metagenome (GOLD analysis project Ga0209321, IMG submission 184012) | Soil microbial communities from Rifle, Colorado, USA - sediment 16ft 4 - CSP-I_5_4 (version 2) | ecosystem: Environmental > Terrestrial > Deep subsurface > Rock core/Sediment | place: Rifle... | reverse complement strand
CGGTCTTTTGTGTGTATGTGGGGATCTAGTGGTGCGCGCACACACACACGAAGGACCAGTGAATGACTACTCCTCTAGCGTGACTTCGAAGCTCTCGCCGACTTTGAGTTGATGCCAACGCGAATCAAATGCCCTGCCTCGAGGGTAACTGAGCCGACAGTGCTATTAACCCGCAGCAAGAGCCCTTACGAGAACTAATCTTGCCAGTGGCAGAAATTATAGGTTTAGGTCTGATAGGTCACGCCACAAACTGCTTGATGGTCGCACTGAATACGCTTGGGATAGAGAAAACAGAAACGGAGAAGCTTGCCCCTGGATGGGGCTTAGCCCATCTGTTTCTCGGCGCAATGATGGTGATATTAGGAGTCACAGCCTTCATCACAAACGCGATGGGAGACGCAGCTGTCTCAGGCTACGCGGGGATAGCGCTGACGTACTTTGGATTCTTTTGGATCTTTCTAGGAACTGTCTTGATTCGAGCTCTCGACTTGAGGCCCGTAGCACATATCTCCGTTCCCTATGCGGTGACGGATCTGTGGTTTATCGTCGGTTCCATAAGGCTAGGGTTAACGAGTCTAACAATACTTTTGGTCGTGCTGATTCCAGTGTTCATTCTACTATGGCCTGCCACTCATGGAAGAGGCTCTTTACTGAAAGTAAACGCGTACCTTTTGATAATTGACGCCGCATTGGGGTTCTATCTCGCGTTTGGTTTCATCTTTCCGACGTACCCGCTACTATAGCAGGTCTCATCGCTATCCCCGATTCTTGTTTCGGCCCTCAACAAGAGGTTACGCCCTTATGCGGCGCCTCAATTCTGGAGGTTCAGTTCGATCAGCTTTTCAAGGCCCTTGCCTGACATAACATTCTTAGGAACTGCTTTCTCACTGCATATCAGAAAATTCAGATTGTCTGACTCTAATTGAGACACAGCCTGTGCGGCGGACAGGCTTCTGGAGGAGACCTTCCCCCTCTCTCAGAGCATCAGGAAGCTGCGGAGCAGAAGCGGAACCTCGTCACTGGCTGGACCCTTCAGTACAAACCGATCAAACTGTCCGCGCGTACGTAAACTGCAAAGTCTTGCCGGGTCAGTTAATTAGCTAGCTGCCTTCTTTAACCTCAACGATCTCGTCCGCTACGAGACCGTGCGCCTCTCGGTGAACTGATATGGCGGCTTCCTTACTGGGGGCCTCTACCATGCAGAACGCTTTGCCCGTCGACTCATCGAACCAGTATTTGAGATACTTCACACCGTATTTTCCCTGAACCTGAAGATCCTTGGCGTGCGCAGCCATGATTGCCTCAGCAGTTAACCCGTGAATCTTGTAATGAATGTCCATGTAGAGTGTCATTCATGCTTACCTTGGCCATGTATTACTCGGGACGGGCACATTTATGTTTTGACCCAAGCCTCAATTAGGCATGCTATGCTTCCATCTTCTTGGAGTCTTGAGGTCTTGAATTGATGCGCATATCACTCATCGAAGACTTGCTCAAGGCGCCACTGCCGCCAGGGGCATCGCTCCTAGTCGAGTACGACCCGACGTCAATATGGTATCAAGCCTCTCTCAGCATCACTGCGGGATGGTTGAAAGCCGGAGGAGTCGTCAGTTACCATGTTGCCACACAGCCACCCGAGAACATCCGTTCACAGCTTGCACAGCTTGGGCTGGATGTTGGGCAGCTCGAAGCAAGCGATAAACTTAGAGTGTTTGATTGGTACACAGCCACACTTGGCCGAAAATCAAACGAAAAATACGCCTTTTATTCGTTGAAGGCCGCTGATCTAAGCGTACTGTTTGCAAAATACTTGATGGCCACCGAGGAAGGACGGTCAGGCCATGCAGACAGTCAGCCTCCACGACCCTCACCTGACTGGTTGAGAATATTGGATGATTCCTCGTGTCTTGCGAGATTCAACGAGGAAAAAAGCTGGGTTGAATTTGTGAGGACAAGAATGGTTCCGATAGCATCTCTCTGGAAATCCACAGGAATCTTAGGGATTATCAAAGGCATTCACAGCGATTCGACTTACAAAAACCTAGAGGCGGCCTCTGATGGAGTGATCGATTTCAAGCTGGATGAGACGGGGGATGAGGCTACAAACATGATACGGATTAGAAGTATGCGGCCGGTGGGCTTCGACTCAAAGTGGCACGCGCTAATGACAGGCGAGAACCTTGAAGTTACGTTTCAGAAATAGAGAGGTCCACTAAGAGAACTTGTCGCGCATACCTTTGCAAAATGGCATGACTGTTTCCTTGGTGTGTGGGTCTCATGGAGCCGGCCACCAGCCACGAAATACATAATTCATCTTGAGCAAACATAATAGTCTTTAGCCCAGATGTCTTGAGTTGATGAGATATGAAATCGAATACAATAGACCAGTTTAAGGCCAGCTTGCGCGGCGAACTGATTCAACCGCACGATGAAGGATACGACGCGGCTCGCAAGGTTTACAATGGTATGATTGATCGCCGGCCACGGTTCCTTGCACGTTGCTCGGATGTGGGGGACATTATCAGTGCCGTCAAGTTCGCTAGGGAAAATAATCTGCTTGTTGCTATTCGCGGAGGCGGACATAACGGAGCGGGATTAGGGGTGTGCGATGACGGGCTGGTCATCGACCTCTCCCGAAGGCGGGGAATTCGTGCGGATCCTAAGAAGCGGACAGTGCAGGTTGAGAGTGGCTGCACTTGGGGGGACGTTGACCACGCCACCCAACCGTTCGGTCTCGCTGTACCAGCCGGCATCGTCTCAACTACTGGCGTTGCCGGACTCACGTTGGGCGGGGGACACGGCTACCTGACCCGAAAGTTCGGCTTGACAATTGACAATCTGCTTGAAGCGGATGTAGTCTTGGCTGACGGCAGCTTCGTAACTGCTAACGCTCAAGAGAACGAGGATCTGTATTGGGCAATGCGAGGCGGCGGAGGAAACTTTGGCGTCGCGACGTCTTTCACATTCAAAGCGCATCCCGTTAGCACTGTTTATGCTGGTCCGATGCTGTGGCATCTCGATAAGGCTGTTGAGGTGATGAAGTGGTATCGTGAGTTCATTACAAAGGCTCCGGAGGACCTGTACGGTTTCTTTGCCTTCCTGAATGTGCCACCTGGTCCACCATTCCCTGAGAATCTGCACGGCAAGACGATGTGCGGCGTGGTTTGGTGCTACTGCGGGTCGATGGACAAAGCCGAGGAAGTGTTCCGTCCCATTCGCAAGATAGGTCCGCCAGCGGTCGATTTCGTCGGACCCATGCCTTATCCGGCGCTGCAAAGTTTTCTGGATCCATTGTTGCCTCCGGGTTTGCAATGGTACTGGAAGGGTGATTTCGTTAACGAATTGAGCGATGAGGCAATCAAGTTGCATATGAAATACGGTTCTGAACTTCCTTCGCTGCTCTCAACTATGCACATTTACCCAATCGATGGTGCACCGCAACGAGTGGGGAAGAAGGATACCGCTTTCAGCTACCGTGAGGCCAAGTGGTCCATGGTGATAGCTGGTATTGATCCTGACCCAGCGAACAAAGATCGCATCACGAAATGGGCGAAGACGTACTGGGAAGCATTGCACCCTTACTCGGCAGGAGGAGCCTATGTCAATTTCATGATGGAAGAAGGACAGAATCGAGTCGAAGCTACCTATCGTGACAATTACAAACGCCTGTCTCAAATCAAAAGAAAATATGATCCCACGAACCTATTCCGCGTGAACCAAAATATCCCGCCTGCACAGTAACCCCCACAAACAATAGCGTCCTCTGCGCCTAATGATCGCGCACCATCAGGATCGCACACTCGAAAACTATGCGTCACTTTTCCAAGATGGCTTCAAAGTTCTCGATTACTGTGAGTTTCGTCTGTGTGCGTAGAAAATCCCTGATAGCAAATTACTGTTCGAATGAAGAGAACGCTTATTTGGTCAGGACATTAGGGATCTAATAGCGATGACCAACAAGCTGACTCCAAGCAAAAGGCGAAAGTCCAAATTTATCTGCAAGGGTTGCTTGACGACTTTCTATCCGCCCGCCTTGCTTTCTGCGTTCAAGACCGTACCGAAGTGCCCATGTTGTGGAATATCGAAAAACGTCAAGAAAGCATAATTCGTCAGCTTACTCCGCACCAATTAGGATCTTGGTGTTGCTTCCTCATAGGAGCCCCTAGGTTGGGCAAGGTAGATTCCTACTAGAACTAACCCGCCTCCAAGCATCAGCGCCGGGGTCACCTGTTCGCCTAAGAAGAGTATTCCCATAATTGGAGCGAGGACGGGGACGATAAGTTGGACGAGCCCCCCTAGAGATGCAGCGACCTTCTTTACTGTCGTATTCCACACGACGTAGCTTAGAGCCGTACTCACCATACCCATGTACAACGCAAATCCAAGATCCTGAACTGAGAGGTTAGAGGAAATTGTTTGACCTGAAAGCGCAACCATCATCGATGCAATGACTGCAAAAGCTCCAAGAATCAGGAAGCTATTGTACGTGTAACTGAACGCGATCTGAAACTTCTTGCCATACGCGGAGTATAATCCCCATGACGTCCCTGTTGCCGCCATTAAAAGTACTCCAAGTAATGTAACTGAACCTATTCTGCCGAAGGTTATGACGAGCACTCCCAGCAAGCCGAACAATTGTCCCAGTACAAGGCGAAAGGTCAACTTTTCCTTGTCCTCAATGACGGAATAGGCAACCATCGTTACTACCACGAACGTGTAGAAGACAAAAGTCCCCGCAGCCACGGGAATGAACAAGTATCCATACGAAATCGAAAAAGCGTAAGCACCAAGGAAGAGTGCTCCGAGGAAGTAAGAGAAGTCTGGTCTGTCGTGGCGGAAGGTTGTTGGCCTGATGGACGTTAGCAGTAACAGGGTGCCAAGACCGCTGACAAACCTGATTACTGTGAGGAGGAAAGGGGAAACTCGACTTTCCAAAACTAAGTATCTGGTTATCACGCTATTGGCCGCGAAGCATACCATGACTAAGAACAACAATACCCAGACGCGAAAATCAAGCTTCAAGATGACGCCCACCTGAAAAACCTTGGTTTCGTGTTGTTTGAGTAAGATTAATTTCTGAATTTTGGTGATACATTGGCATGCGTCCTGTCACTGAACGTTGGGCACGCTTGGGTAAATGGAATCCGAGTATGTTGGTTCATACGTCTGATGCGGGGGTGTGCCTCTCAGCATTTATTGTTGCTCGGCGCGGGGATAGCGTTTTCGTCTGTCGACCTCGCGGGAGCGACGCCTGGCCGAAGAAGGGGGGTTACCCGAAACACCTTGCCGTTAAGTTGGAACATGAGGGAGCTTGGTTGATGCCCGCAACTCATCTGTTGATGGAAGAATCCCCCGATCATGCCGCCCAAAGGATTGCTCACCAATGGGCGGGGCTTAAAGGACGACCTCGCTTCGTCATGGTTCAATCCCACACCCGACCACATTCACTTTGGAGAAAGAACGCCAAAGGCAAACACTGGGACATCTGCTTTGTCTACGAACTTGCAGTGCGCGGTATCCCGAAAATCAGGCCATGGTGGTCCGAAATGCGACTCGTCCCATTCTCACAAGTACGCAGGATGAAGATGGGACGCGGACACAAGGACGTACTCAAAGAAGCGGGATACATCTAGGTGATTGAGAGTTGAGTCGGAAAGTAAACAAGACGGAACAAGATTGGAAGCGAGAGCTTACCCCGGAACAGTTTACGGTTGCTCGAAAGAAGGGAACCGAAAGACCATACACAGGCGCATACTGGAACAATCACGAAAAAGGAATCTACCAGTGCATATGTTGCGGGAATGATCTGTTCAGCTCAGAGACCAAGTTTGAATCCGGCACTGGATGGCCAAGCTTCTGGGCTCCTATAGCACAGGATCGTGTTAAGGAAGAGACTGATACCAACCTTTTCATGAGGCGCACCGAAATCCTATGCAGTGTCTGCGATGCCCACCTCGGTCATGTCTTCGACGACGGCCCAAAACCAACTGGACTCCGCTACTGCATTAATTCTGCTTCACTTAAATTCTCCAAATCGGAATAGACACTGGATGTGAGGTTCAGCGTTGACGCAGTTCCACGCGCAAGCGAATTTGCATTGCAAAGATGTGGGGAAGATATTCGATTATCTTGTGGATGTCCTTGGTTTCACGCCGGAGTTTCGTGCACGCGGGCCGGATGGGTCGGTCAAGTTCGCTGGTGTGTGGTGGGGTGAGATTGGGAAGGGCACGCGGATTGTCCTTGGCGATATCGAGGAAGCGTTGCACGGCCATTACGATCACGGCGAGTTTGGGGAGCAGATGGTTCACCACCCGCTGGGCACTGGAGTTGTCCTCTACTTTTACACTCCAAACGTGGACAAGGTGTACGCGCGCATAGTGGAGAAGGGGGCTATGATTGACGAGCCACCCGTAGACCAGTTCTGGGGAGAACGCACAGTCAGCGTGCTCACACCAGAGGGGTACTATCTCACTTTCGCTACGCCGATCCGAGGATTCCGCTTCCCACCTGAATTCGCGAGTAGGATAGAGGACCTCAGGCCGAAGCGGAAGCAGGCACGCGGTAGGAGGAGCCGCCGAAGGTAACCGTGCCCCGCAGGTTTTTGCTCTTTGAGTACGTAGAATAGGGCTGGTGTGTTCATGTCTGATTTCTCACTTAAGGAGTTCATCGCTGAGAGCGAGCAGATCGTGCGAGGTTATACTGCTGAATCGGATGTGATGCGGAGGATCAAGCCGCTTCTGGAGAAATTACTCTCCAACCCATCCTTGCCAGGTGAAGCCTTTGCGCCGAGAAAGGACCGGTTTGCCATGAATCTAATCCACATGCCCAAAGACGAGATTTTCTCAATAGTTGGGGGAGTCTGGCAGCCAGGACAGACGACGCCGATCCATGACCATTTGACTTGGGCGCTGATCGGAGCCTACTCGGGCGAGGAGCGGGAATCACTCTACCGGAGGTTAGATGATGGGTCAAATCCGAAGTTTGCCAAACTGGAGATAGCGAGGGAGAGTATGAACAGGAATGGTCATGTGACGGTTCTCGGTAGGGCAGGAATCCATCGGGTCGACAACGTCTCAACTGAACCAGCTTGGAGTATTCACGTGTATGGAAGAGATATTGGCAACACCGAGAGGCATAGCTATGATCCGGTTACGGGGGAAGTGGGCAAATTCGTATCCGGATACTGCAACATCCTCCGAGACCCAGACCGATATTAGTCGAATCCAGTGTGTGCGAGCGTCATCGTTCTCCCTTTTGGTAACTCGGCGTGTGTCTCCGGAGTTTTCGTAATCAGTAGCTGCGAATTGTACATCGAAAACTCAGCTACGAATCCAGCTTCGATTGAAATGGTTCAAGTCTTGCTTACAAAATTCGCGGATTGTTTACATTGAATAAATCATATTGCCAGAGGCAAATCTCGTTTCCATCCCGGTCCTCAACCGAGGCCAGCTTGCCATTCTCTACTTCTTGAATTTCGCTAACACGAGTCCTCTTCTTGTTTAGATATTCGACGGCTTGAGTGATGTTATCGACTTTGAGGCAGAGGCGCGCGTTCCCGCCGCTTCTCAGGTCCTTCTTATCTCGGCTGGGGACGAGTTCGAACAGAACACCATCAACATCGAAACGGACGACAATATCCCTAGAAGTCAATCTAAAGCCAAGCACATCAGAATAGAACGAGATCGCCCTTCCCAGATCAGAGACGTAATAAAAGACACAACCGAAGTGGAATTTCATCATAGTCCAAACCTGTTCTATTCCACGCTTGAACGCTCCTCAGCTTTTGAATCATTGGTGTGTGCGCGCACCGCTAGACCGACACACGCAACGTAGCCTGATAGTGCCATCTCGGAATGCCCAGAAACCTAAAGCGAAGGAACGCGGCATAAGGTCGAACGAGAGAGAGAGTTTTGACCCCGAAGGAACGGGAGTTGATGACGGGCATGGTCAATTGCTACCATGCATGCCACGCAAATTTCGAGGAGACAGTAGAAATGGTAGGATCCACCCGCGGCCTATCTACCAAAGAAGTGAAAGTGATTCTGGAGCGATTGAAACAGGAAGATGGCGATGAGTATAAGGCACTCAGACATCAACTCCCAGATGAATTCCCATTGTGAAGGGAAAGCTATCTTTGACCAAATGTGCCGTTTGCGGCCAGCTCTTCGCCTTGGGAGACTACCGCAGCCTCTCAAGTCATTTCTACAATCTAGCTGAAAAGAGCGATGTCGAACATGTGATGTGGCTGAACAGGAACATCACAAAGAAGAAGCTTGACGAAACTGCTCTTGAGCAACAGATGTTCGATTACTTCGATGCCAAAAAGGACATCAGGAATTGGATTAAGAAAAGATTCATTGAGAGATTCTACGGAAAAAGACCTCACCCCTTCGTGTTAGCCTTGCAACACCCATCCAAGGCGACGTTGCTAGGTTATGTATTGGAGCACCAGCACTTTCTAAGACAGTGGACACGGTCCTGTGCCAATATCATAGCGAAGACCGACCAGGTCGACGTCACATTGTACGAAATCGACAATATTAACACAGAATTCGGGGGATATGGTCCCGAAAGACCCTCGCACTATGAACTCTTACTGCGAATGGGTGAAAGCTTAGGCACGACAAGGCAGCAGGTTCTGGCGACGCCACCTCTGCTTGATACTAAGCTCGCTATCAAAACTTGGAATGAAATAGCTGTGAGTGATCATTGGTTGGAGACGATGGTTGCAATGCATGGATTGGAACTCATAGCAGACCGCAACCTGAAAAATGAAGGCGCCTCAATTAGCTACTTCGACCCGGCAATACTATCAGGGAACGAAATCACCGATGCAACGAAGGACTTCCTCAGGGAAGGCTACGAAGCTGACGTAGAGCATTCGGAAGAGGCGCTAGACCTAATCGCGAAATATTCCTCGCAGCTTGGGATTGCAGAGAATATCCAAGCAACATTCCTGAAATCCATCCACGCATTCGACAACTACTTAATGGCTCGTTTGGAAAGAGGAAGGCAACTTGAAAGTGCCTGAAGGCTGCGCTATCTGCGAAGCTACCTGGGGAAACTATTGGGCTGAGGTGGAAGGACAGCGCATGTTCTTCTGTTGCGAAATTTGCGAGGTAGAATTTCGAAACATGATCGCGGAAGTGAAGCACAGAACGGGTTGGCAGACGATCGATGAAATCAAGTTAAATGGCGACCAAAGGCAAAGGGAATGCACAGCCATCTCCGGTAACCGTTCATATCATTTCTCCATTGGATTCGATTCTCAAGGCGGAATCAGAATATTCCAAGAAAAGCTTGCCAGGCTTTGATGTTGTATTATCAGGAGACTGAAGAGCCCGCTAGTTGAATGTGGGGCCTAGTTGATATAGTGGTGTTTCGCTAGTTCCATTCGTGATTCGAATCTATGGAATCTATGGAACGATCTGGACCGCCTCCGCGACTTTTCGGATTGATTGGCTGGATCATGGTAGGGATAGTTTTCGTTGGTGTTATCGTTTATGGGCTGTCAGTTTATTTGGACTGGGTCGTTCTCCAGTCCATGTATGCGTCTAAGGCAGGCCTCGACTGGTTCGCGGTAAACTTCTATCACAATAACACCTTCATCGTCGCCGGTGTTCTCGCACTTCTCTTCATCAATCCGATCCCTAGGAGGAGTCATCTCTTTGAGGGGCTTTCAGCGCTCGGAGGAGCCTTCGCGCGTGTCAGAGGGGTGGAGGAGTCTGTCTCGCTCGGTCCTGGGAGGGTTGTGTGGTTGTTTTGGCAGGTGGTCAAGTGGGCTGTGGCTTTCTGGATGATCGCATCGGCGAACGGGATACCGGGCCTTGGTAATCTGACGATCGTGATCACGATGCTGCAAAGTGGGCTGGGTGACTGGGGCCAGATCCTGAGGGTCTTTCAGCTCCCGTTGGCTCCCGTTTCCGGAGCTGAGCTTGTTGCGTTGATGCCTACTATGGAGGTTCAGTACCGCCTCATCTACGACATCTTCGCTGCGGTCGTATTCGTCGCAGTCCTCAGACTCATTCTGATGCTCGTCCGCGATTTCGCTCGACTCAAGACGAATGCCTGGACGAGAGATCTATTTCTCATTCTCGCTCTAGCTGTGCTGGTGGCGATCGTTGGTGCACCCTACTGGGCCATGAACATTGCGACACCCAACAACTACCTGATCGCTATCACAGTCTTCGTCAGCTTCTTGGTCATCGCGGCCTCTTTTCAGTTCGGAGTCATTCGACGAACAATAGGCATGGCGCGCCGGAAACGATGGATCGTATACCTCATGGCACTGTTCTTGTTCGCCATACTCATTGTAAACTTGGGTTTCGTCGTAGGCTACTCGCTAAACTGGAACAACAACTGGTCAGACTATGAATGGAAACCCTTGACGACGAAGGAAATTCAAGTCACGCGATGGGCTGCAGGCTTGGAGACCGTAGTGACTGAGCCGCTCTCAGATCTGCCTGCAGGGAACACCAGCAAGATAGTTTCGCTTGTGAGGCAGTGGGATCAAGACGCGTCGTACACGAAGATGAAGAATCAGATAGGCGTCAACTGGATGCGGCTGAGCGACTCAAACATAATCTACGTTAACGGTCGCGAATACTGGGTTGCTCCCACCACAATCAACTATCCATATGAGGATTGGATCAGCCGCCGCCTGATCTACACTCACGCCACTAGGATAATCGTGATAGACAGTCACACGGGCGAATACGTCACAGTCCAGCAGGCATTCGGAGTCAAGGCCGAACCATCGATCTACTACGGTGAGGAGTTCGCCGATGACGTGTACGTTCACGTTCCGGGATTCGAAGAGATCGGAAACGCCTCCTATACCGGAGAGCCTGACTATGTTCTCTCAGGCTGGCAGAGGACTCTATGGTTCCTCGCGAAGGAAAGCCAAGTCGGCTTCGCCTTCAGCCCTCCCCAAGATGACATTATGATGCTACATAACCGAGACGTTCACCAGAGAGTGGAAGACGTCCTCATCGGCGGGCTGACTACGGATAGCGCAAGCTACCTCGTCACAGATGGAAACCGGATCTACTACCTCGTCCAAGTCTACACGAACTACCCGATTCACTCTGGATTCTCCGGCAGCAGCTACCTCCGATTCTTCGGAGTGGTCCTCGTCGACATCGAAGACGGGCGCATGTACCCCTATGTCATCGCCAAACCGGACGGTTTTCTGGTCGACTTCTACAGACAATACTACCCGTCATGGAAAGCACCCCCAGAATGGCTCATCCCTCAACTACGCTATCCTGAGGACTTGCTCGGAACTCGCGACCTGCCTGGACAGCTTGATGTGTCTTTCAGATACCATGTGAGCGATCCATTCGTTTGGAGATCAGGCTCTGACTTCTACGAGCGACCAGAAGCTACAGAGGTACTTTATGTCCTGATGACTTCGGGGAATCGGGCTGACTTCGTAGGGCTGCAGCTCGTGGAGTATCAGGCATCCCCCGGCAGGAACCTTGCAGGGATGTACATAGCGTACGGTAGCGACCAGCTGGGAAAGCTGAACCTATACAGAATATCCAACTCAACAACCCAGCTAATCGGGCCGTCGGCCGCTCTACAAGCCGTGGAGACAGACGATATCGTACGCAAACAGCTAACTCTATTGCCGAACTATCGACTTGGAAACATCCTATTGTACCTGATCGGTGACCACCTCTACTACTTCATTCCAGTCTACATCAACACCGAAGTCCAGAATGCTGTCATCACAAAGATGGCCTTCGTCACGGTCGTCGACGCGACGACCGGAGCCAGGGTGGCGATTGGAGCAGACTCGTCTCAAGCATACTACGCGATATCCGGGGGAATTCCTACCATAGTGGGATCGGCGGAACGTGAGAAGAAAATCGGCTTGCTATTCACAGATAAGGGATACTCACTGGTCAGCCCTGACAAGATCAGTGCGAACGTGGAGATTCGAATCGCAAACATAACCTACACCGATGAAACCCAATGGACTTCTATCAGTACCACCGTCAACGATTTCATCACCAACTACAGCCAGAAATACGGCGTGACGGAAGTCTACCATTGGATTGCCCCGAACGGTGACCTCAACTACGGCGTGCTCGTCTCTACAGGCGGGGTTGTGAAACTCTACTACATCACCGTCCAGATCAGGTAGGTGCAGGCATGTCATCACAACAAGAGGAATTCGACCTGTGGGTAACCAGCAGTTATTCGAATCCCTTCTGGGTCGGGCGCCACAAATTCGAAAAGAGCATGACCGGTGAGATTCGAGTAGACAACGGAATATTCAGCAGAGAAGAGGCCACCATCCTCTTCCGAATGTTGAAGTCACGCGATCCCTTCACGAGACTTAACGCGAACTTCGTCGTATGGGAGAGAAACCGAAGCCTACTAGTTCTCCTCGTAATTGTCACGATCATATTGCTCGCATTAGTCGTCATAAGAATCCGGAGATGACTCGTTATGGCGGAGCTAACTCTGAAATGGCTTTACTAACACTATGGCGTTTAGGTGGTTAAGGGGATTTCACGTTTACGTCAACGTTGGGCATCATCCCCGACCCCAATTCAATTCCAGTTGTCTTGTATCACGAAACCACAATACTATGTAGCTGGAAGATAAACAACTCGCACGGTTCCAGGTGAAGCGACCCATCGTCGTTTCCGAAGTTTCACCATCGTTTGTAGTATTTCCGGCGAGTCCCACAGCGCGTGCACGTAGCATCACGATAAGGTTTGCCGAATAGTTGTTTCTCTCTCTTCATCTACTAACGGAGGACGAAACTCTTGCGAACGTCGGTCTGGGTGAGCAAAAGGCATGGAATCATACGAGGCACCCGCACCGAATATAACCAACAGCAAACTGTGTCAGAAAGCTACTAGGCGTGAGAGTCATTTTCCTCTTTCGATTGCGTGTGTGCATCAATGGTGCGGGTATCGGAATCGGACCAGTTAACGTAGGCGCACACAACGTAGAATGTATCCCCCGGAACAGGTGATAAGTGTGTGTGCGCACCATTAGACCCACTCGGACACAGCAACGCTGTGCCACATAATCACGCTAATCTGTTTCAAGTTGTGGAAGGACTCTTTCGAAATACTCCAAGGATTCGGGGTTGGTTATCGCGGCTCTGTTAGCAACGGGTTTGCCGTTCATTATGTTTCTTACGGCGCTCTCAACCTTCTTCATGTTGAAGGTGTAGGGAATACTGGGTGTTTCAAGGATTAGCGCTGGGGCATGTCTCGGTGAAGCATTTTCACGTAAGGATTGTTTTATCTTGGATTTCAAATCCTCAGTTAAACTCTGTCCTGGGGCGAGTTGGACGAAGAGGATTACTCGTTGATCTCCTTTCCAGTCCTGCCCTACGACTACGCTATCAGCGATTTCAGGGAACGTTTCAAGGACATTATAGATTTCCGCCGTCCCAATGCGTACTCCTGATGGTTTCAGGACGCTATCGGATCGGCCGAGGAAGGTTATTCCACCAGTGTCGCTGTGGATGATGATGTAATCGCCGTGCCTCCACACATTCTTGCCCGCGGGCTGATAGAAGCTGAAGTAAGTTTCCTTGTACTTTCTATTCTCGGGGTCGTCCCAGAAGTAGAGTGGCATGGATGGTGAAGGAGCTTCGCAAACAAGTTCTCCTTCTTGATCAACTATCGGGTTGCCTTGTTCATCGTAGGCGTTGATCTTCATTCCCAGTTCTGGAGCACTTACTTCACCTGCATAGACTGGGAGCATGGGATTTCCGCAGGCAAAACCACCATTCAGGTCGGTGCCGCCTGATATCGAATTAAACTGCAGATCCTGCCTGATTTCTCGGTAGATCCATTCGAAGCTTTCTGCGGAAAGCGGTGAACCCGTCTGCGATATTTCCCGTAGCGACGACAAGTCATAGGTTTTGCCGGGTTTGGCGTTGACGGTTCTGAGGTAGTTGATGTAGCTGGCACTGCAACCGAAGATCGATATCCTCTCATTCTGGATCAATCTCCACATTGTGCCCCAATCTGGATAGTTGGGGTTACCATCGTAGAGCACTATCGTAGCGCCCACAGCCAACGAGCTTACAAGCCAATTCCACATCATCCAGCTCGCAGTCGTTATGTAAGTAATCCTATCTTCACGTTTCAGGTCGGCATGGAGCATTAGATCTTTCAGCTCATTTATCAGCACACCAACTCCCTGAACCATGCACTTTGGCTTGCCAGTTGTTCCAGAAGAAAACATGACGTACACAGGATGATCGAAAGGCAAATGCTCGAATCGGATTTCCGTCTCTTTTTCAGAGGAGATGATATCGTTGTAAAGTACGCAGTTCGGTATATTGCCGATGTCAGGCCTCTCGGTAACATACGGAACCACGACGACCTTCTCTAGCGAAGGAACTCCTTCGACAACCCTCTCGGCGTGAGGTAACGTGTTAAAGACCTTGTTTCCGTAGAAATATCCGTCGGCCGTGAAGAGAATCTTCGGCTCGATCTGACCCAACCGATCCAAAACAGCCGCCGGCCCCAGTTCGGCGCCACAAGAAGCCCAAACAGCTCCGACACTTGTAGCGGCAAGCATGGCGACAACTGTCTCGGTCAAATTGGGCATGTAGGCAGAAACTCTATGCCCTGGCCTAACTCCCTGCCTGCGCAGCCACTTTGCCAGAGCTGCCACTTGATTGTACAGCTCTGCGTAGGTCATTCTGCGTGTTCTCTGCGTCTCGCCTCTGAATAT
>Ga0209321_10001747_pt1 | contig 14737 bp, 7 predicted proteins | sample Rifsed16ft4_FD_184012 | JGI IMG/M metagenome (GOLD analysis project Ga0209321, IMG submission 184012) | Soil microbial communities from Rifle, Colorado, USA - sediment 16ft 4 - CSP-I_5_4 (version 2) | ecosystem: Environmental > Terrestrial > Deep subsurface > Rock core/Sediment | place: Rifle... | reverse complement strand
CATCAGAACGGGACCTCGTTCAGCCGGAAGATCGCGAGGAACATGGAGAAGACGATGAACCCGACGAGCAGCCCCATCCCGAGGATGACGACGGGCTCGAGGACCGTGAGGAAGTTGCGCAGCCCCCGGCGCGCGGTCGCCTCGTAGGTGTCGGCCACCGACTCGAGCATCGCCTCCAGCCGCCCCGTCTCCTCCCCCACCGCGATCATCTGGAGCGCCATCTCCGGGAACGGCGTCGTCTCGGCCAGCGCCCGGGCCACCTTGGCGCCGCCCTGCACCCGCGACCGGGCCGCCTCCATCCCGTCCCGGATGGCGAGGTTGCCGCTCACCTCCCGGGCGATCACGAACGCCGGGAGGATCGGGACGCCGCCGGACAGGAGCGAGGAGAGGGACCGCATCACCCGGGAGGTCTCGATCGCCGTCAGGACCGATCCGACGAGCGGCCACTTGAGTTTCCCCCGGTCCCACTCGCGCCTCGCGTCCGGCCGGCGCAGGAAGGCCGAAAAGAGCAGATACGCGAGGACGCAGACGGCGACCAGAATCAGCCCCTGCTCCCGGAAAAAGGCGCTCACGGCCAGCAGGGCCCGCGTCGGCAGGGGAAGGAGCACGCCGGAAGAAGCGAAGACCGCGGAGAACCGGGGGACGACGTAGACCACGAGGAGCACGACCGACAGGATCGAGGCGACGAGCAGGATCGCCGGGTAGAGGAGGGAGCCCATCAGGGTGGACCGGAAATCCCGTGACCGTTCGAGGAATTGGTGCGCCTGGTCCAGCGCATCCTCGAGCCGCCCTGTCGCCTGCCCGGCGCTCACCATCTGGACCGTGAACCGGCTGAACGGGGACCCGGGGGCTTTGCGCATCGCGTCGGCCAGGGAGGAGCCCGCGCGCACGTCGGAAAGAATCGCGTCCGCGACGCCCCCCATCGCCCGGGCGCGGAACAGGTCCCGAAGCATCTCCAGGCTCCGGTCGAGGGGGATCCCCGCGCGCAAAAGCGTCGTGAGCCCCTGGAGGAAGGGGAGCAGGTCCCGGCGCGCGCCCCGCCCCGGCCGGCCTTTCGCCGCCGGTCCGGCCGCCTTGCCCGGGTGCGCGGAGGCGGGCCACACGCGGATGGGGAGGTACCCCATCTCCCGCAGCCGGTCCCGCGCGGACCTCTCCTCGGGCGCCTCGACCACTCCTTCGGATACGCGCCCCTCCCGGTCCGTCACCCTGTACCCGAACACCCCCATCGGCGTTGCCCCCTCGCGCGAACGCTCGCTACACCGCCTGCTCCCGGGTCACGCGGACCACTTCCTCGATCGTCGTCACGCCCCGGCGGACTTTATCCCAGCCGTTCTCCCGGAGCAGCACCATCCCGTCCGCCACGGCGCTCCCCCGGATCGCCCCGGCGTCGGCCCGCGAAAGGATCAGCTCGCGGATCTTCCCGGTGACGGGAAGCAGCTCGAAGATCCCGGTCCGTCCGCGGAACCCCGTCCCGCCGCACGCCTCGCACCCGCTTCCCGTCCGGATGTCCCCCCCGGCGACGAAGCCGGCCTCCCGCAGGATCTCCTCGCGGAAGGCCGGGGAGATCTCCCGAGGGACGGAGCAGTCTTTGCAAATCGTGCGGACCAGCCGCTGGGCGAGAACGCCGGTCAGGGACGACGGCAGGAGATACTCCTCCACCCCCATCTCCAGCAGGCGGGCGATCGCCCCGGCCGCGTCGTTCGTGTGCAGGGTGGAGAGCACCATGTGCCCGGTCAGGGCCGAGTGGATGGCGATCTCGGCGGTCTCCCGGTCCCGGATCTCCCCCACGAGGATCACGTCCGGGTCCTGCCGGACGATGGAGCGAAGCCCCGAGGCGAAGGTGAGCCCGATCTGCGGCTTGACCTGGATCTGGTTGACGCCCGGGATCTGGTACTCCACCGGGTCCTCGATCGTGATCACCTTCCGCTCCGCGGTGCGGATCTCCTGGAGGGCGCCGTACAGCGTGGTGGTCTTGCCGCTCCCCGTGGGGCCGGTCACCAGGACCATCCCGTGCGGGGCGTTCACCATCTCCCGGAACGCGGGGAGGGTATCGGGGAAGAATCCGAGCGTTTCGAGGTTTAAGGGGACGGACGCCTGGTCGAGGATCCGGATGACGACGCTCTCGCCGAACAGCGTGGGGACCGTCGAGACCCGGAAGTCGATCTCCTTCCCGCCGATGCGGAGCTTGATCCGGCCGTCCTGCGGGAGGCGGCTCTCGGCGATGTTCAGCCGGGACATGATCTTGACCCGCGAGATGATCGCGGTCTGGAGCCGCTTCGGCGGGGAATCGACGTCGACGAGGATCCCGTCGATCCGGTACCGGACGCGCAGCGTCTTCTCGTACGGCTCGAGGTGGATGTCGCTCGCCCCGCGCTCGATCGCCCGGGCGATGACGAAGTTGACCAGCCGGATGATGGGGGCCTCGGACGCGACGCCGATGAGCCGCTCGACCTTCTCGTCCTCGGTCCGGATCTCCTCGCCTTCCTCGCCCACCTGCTCCACGAGACGCTCCATCGAGGAGGACGATTCGCCGTACATCTTCTCGATCGCCTCGCGGACCTCCTCCTCGGTCCCCCCGAGAACCACCACGCGGCGTCCCGTCGCCTTGGCGACCGCCTCGCGGGCGTCGACGTCCAGCGGGTCCGCCATCGCGACGACCAGCGTCCCGTCGTCCAGGGACACGGGCACCAGGAGGCGCGCTCGGAGGAAGGAGAGGGGAAGGGTTTCCGCGGGGACCGGCCGGACCTCCGCGGCTTCCCCCCGGAACGGCGGGATGCCGCACAGGGTTTCGTAGGCATGACGAAGCGACTCGGCCGAGAGGAGGCCCCGGGAAACGAGCGTCTTCGCGAAGGCGGCCCCTTCGGTGCGGGCCCGGGCGAGCAGCTCCTCCCGCTCCCCGGCCGGCAGGTTGAGGCTTGCCACCAGGGACTCGTTGAAGACGCGGCGGTTCATCGCTTTCCCCCGAGATTCAACATATTACCGCAAAGATTGCCGAACCGCGCCCCGGAAATTTGTGCGCCTGTGCGTAAGCCTTTCCCCTTTCCCCCGAAAACATTCTTAATAAGGAAGCAATAATCAAGCCACCGTCCGACACCTCTTCCGGATTCCAACCCATTGATTGTAATTGTATTTCACAATTTACAGAGACCTTCTTCCGGTTGGCGGGGTGAACATGATTTCCCCCCAAGGTAAATATATATCCTTTGTGGGGTACTATTTTCTCCGAGCTGGCCGGAGGGATTATTCCGGACGTTCGGGGGAGCGGAACCGAAGCCAGAGCGTTCCATAGGGAAGATCGGCCAGAGTGGTGATCGCCGCCGGGGCGGTTCCCGTCCCCGGGGAAGACGCGTTCCGGATATGACGATATGGGAGTTCCCGGACAGGCTCGGCTGGGCCCTACGGTTCCGCTATCCCCCGTTCCCCCTGCCGCCGGGTTTACCGCCCCCCCCGCTCGCCGTCGTCGGGGCGGTCTCCGACCCTTCGATTCCGCTGACCGTGACGGAGCCCGGGTTTCCGCCCGCCCCCAGGACGGTCAGCGACCAATTCCGCTTCTTCGCGCTCCATTTCATCGGGCCGTATCCGACCAGGTTCAGCCCGGCCGATGGCCCCAGGCCGCTTGTGGCTTCCACGCTCAGGCTGTCTTTGCTCCCGCTGTAAGCCGCTTTCAGAATGTTTATGGTCAGGTCGTACCCGTTGCAATCCTGGTCGATCCCGTCGTGCTTGATCTCCGGGGCGCCGGGGTGCAACGCCGGGTCGTTGTCGTTGCAGTCCACGTCGGAAGGATACCCGTCGTGGTCGCTGTCGGTGGGGCCGGGGGCCGCCGGATCGACCGTCACCGTCACCGTGGCGGAGTTGCTTGAGGCCTGGCCGTCGGTGGCCGTGTAGGTGAAGCTGTCCGTGCCGGAGAAGCCCGGGGCCGGCGTGTAGGTCACGCTGCCGCCGTTGTTGGCCACCGTCCCGTTGGCGCCCTGGCCCGCGCTGCCCACGGCCAGCGGATCCCCGTCCGCATCCGTGTCGTTGGCCAGCACGCTGATCACCACCGCCGTTGCCTCGAGCGTGCTCGCCGCGTCGTCGAAGGCCACTGGCGGCCGGTTCACCGGCGGCGCCGGGGCCACCGTCAGCGTCACGGTCGCGGCGCCGCTTGCGTTCGCGCCGTCGCTCGCGAAATAGGTGAAGCTGTCCGTGCCGGAAAAGCCCGGGGCGGGCGTGTAGACGAACGAGCCATCGGACAGGAGCGACAGGGCCCCGTGCGAAGCCCCCTGGTCGAGGACCGCCGTCAGCGGATCGCTCTGTGGATCGGAGTCGTTCCCGAGGACGCCGGGAGCGGAAACGGATAGCGTCCCGTCCCCGTCGACGCCGTACGCATCGTTCACCGCCACGGGGTTCTGAAGCGTTCCGGACAGGTGGTTGTACGCCTCCAGGACGTCGATCAGCCCGTATCCGGAGTCGTTGTCCGGACCGGTCGCGCCGAGGTCCGCTGCCGTCCCCGTCAGGGCCGACTCGAGATCGGGCACCGACGCGGACGGGAAGGCGCCGAGCAGCAACACCATGGCGCCGGACAAGTGGGGAGCCGAATACGAGGTGCCGGTCACGGTGACGTAGGAATTCGGCAGGACCCCCCCGTAGGTGAGGTCGGAGGTCCGCACGTTCACCCCGGGCGCGACCACGTCGGGATAGAGGGCGCTGCCGCAGGCCGATGGACCCCGGCTGCTCATGCCGGCGATCGTGGACGATTCGTTCGTGGCGCCCGCCGCGAAGCTCCCCGGGTCGTTGGCGGGGCTCACGCTGGTGGCGGGGTTGGGCCCGTAGTTCCCCGCCGCGAACACGACGGCCACTCCCGCCGTCCGCAGGGCCGCGATGTCCGATGCGAACTCCGTGTTGCACTTGTTCACCGTGCTCTGCAGCCCCCACGAATTGTTGACGACGTCCGGAAGATCGTCCGTGCCCGGATTCCCGTCGGGGTCGAGGATCCACTGGAAGCCCAGGTGGATGCCGCTCAGGGTCGCCGACCCCGCGTCGTTGAAGATCTTGACGGCGATCCATTGCGCCCCCGGGGCCACGCCGATGGCCGTTCCCCCGGCGTCCCCCCCGACCAGGATCCCCATGACCTGCGTCCCGTGGCCGAAGGAGTCGTGGGGCGTGGCGTGCTGGCCGTTGGGGTCGAACCAGCTGTTCATCCCGCCGCGCCACTTCGCCGCGAGATCCGGGTGATACGGGTCCACCCCCGTGTCCATGCCGGCCACGACGACGCCGTTGCCGGTGTGTCCCAGGCCCCAAAGCGCCGGCGCGCCGATCGCGTCGAGGTTCCACTCGGGCGTCGCTGCGGACGCGTAGGTCACATCGGGCGCATCGAGCGTGGAATCGAGCCCGATGTACTCGACGTCCATCCGCTCCGCCAACATCCGGATGACCCCGGCGCGGATGCTCGCCGCGATGCTGTTGTTGATCCAGAGGGGCTTGATCTCCTTCGCCCCGCCGCTCTTAAGCAGCGCAATCAACGGGCCCTGGCCCTTCTCCGCCTTCCCCTGAAGGGCCCGGACGAGGCCGGACCGGCGCACGCCTTTCTCCTTCTCCATTCCGAAGGGCGCAAGGTCGAGCCGGTCGGACAGGGTGACGATCACCGGGATCTCGGCGTCCGGGCCCCGGAACCGGATCGCCGCTTCCAGGTCGGGGGATACGGATCCCGCCTGCACGGTGCCGGCTCCCGTGAATCCGAGCAGCAGCGCGATGAACAGGGTGCAGGCCGTTTTTCTCATGTCGATGTCTCCCGTCACTCCACCACGAGGTGCTCCGCCCTCATGTCCCCCATCACGACGGTCACCCTGTCGCCGGCTTTCACGTACCGGCCGGGATTGGCGAAGAGGGTCCCGTAGATCCGGTCCTGCTTCACCATCTCTTCCGTCCTCACCGTCGACCGCAGCGCCCCGACCTTGGGGGAGCTTGCGACCTGGAATACGGCCCCGCTCTTTTCCACGACGAGATGGCTCTTGGTCTTTCTCACCAGGAGGGGGGCCGCCTTTTCCGGGTCCAGCACCCGGAGCCGGAAATCGAGCATGTAGCCGGCCGCCGACAGCCGGACGCCGAGCGGCTCCACCCCCCATCGTTCTTCGATACTTCCCTTTTCTTCGGGTATCCCTTGATCCGGGGCGGCCATGGCGCCCTTGGTCCCTGAAGTCGTCGCGCAGCCGGCCGACAAGAGGGGGACCAGCGCGAGCAGAAGGAGAACCCTTGCCGTGCCGTCAACGGATGCCCTTCGCATCGGGGTCCTCCGTACCCTGCTCCCGCCCTGCGCTCATGGTTGTGGCGACCGCCTCCCCCTGACGGGGAGGCGGTCGCCGGGTTCTCCCTGTCGAGGGGAAGGTTTCCCCCTCGAATCCGTTGGTACCGTTTACGGCCTCGGGACCGTGATGAAAGTCCCGTTGGAGCTCTGCGGCCCCGTATCGGGGTCATGGTTCGCCGCCGGGTAGTACGTCGGCCCCGCGCCGGTGAGGCTGGTCACCGAGAAGAGCACGCTCGCGTTGGCCGTCCTGGAGAGCCTTCCGCTGGTCAGATTGCACTGGCCGACGCCATTGGTGGTGCACGAAAGCGTCCTTCCGTTCCCGTCTCCGGCGCTCCAGGAGCCGTTCACCTTGACGCCGGACAGCGGGCCGTGGGTGTTGTTGTGCACGGTAACCGTCACCGTCGCTCTCCACTGGCTGCCGCTGATATTTACGCTGGTCCGGTCGAGGTCTCCCACGTGCTTGTTCAACGCAGGCGGCGAAGTGATCGTCGCCGTCGTGGTGGCCGGCGCGGAGTTCACGTACCCGTCGTTGACCCGCAGGGTCACCGTGTAGGTCGCCGGCACGGGGTAGGCATGGCTTGGAGTCGCTCCGGTGCCGGTCGTCCCGTCCCCGAAGTTCCAGGAGTAGGTCAGCGTGTCGTTGTTAAGTGGATCGCCGTCCGTGTTGTCCGGATCGGATGATCCGGAACCGTTGAACAGTACCGTGAGACTGGACTGACTGTATGGCCCGCCGTGGTTGGCCACCGGCTGGCTGTTGACGGTGATGTGAGCGTTCGTTGGGGCCGACGTGACCGGGAGATTGACGCCGTCTCTGACCGTCACGGTCACGGCGAATTCACCCGCCGCCGCGTAGGTGTGGCTGGGCGCTACGCCCGTGCCGCTGGTTGTGTCCCCGAAGTTCCAGCTGTAGCTGAGCGGGGCGCCTTCCGGATCGGAGGAGCCGGACCCGTCGAAGGCGACGGGGAAGCCGGCCTTGCCGGTGTACGGCCCGGCGGCGTTTGCGGTCGGCGCGCCGTCCGCGGGGGTTATGGTCGCCGTCGTGAAGTCCGGCGCCGAGGTGAGAGCGGGGATTTCATCGTCGGTGACCGTCAGGGTAACCGTGTAGACGCCCGCCGCCAGGTAGAGATGGCTGGGGTTCGCCGCCGCGGATGTGCTCCCGTCCCCGAAGTCCCAGTTGTACGAAACGATCGTCCCGCCGTTCGCACTGGATCCCGCGCTGCTGAAACTGACCGGGGTGCCCGGGACAACCCCGGCAGCCGCCGTGCCGGAGTACGGCCCGTTGGCGTTGGCCGTGGGCTGGCCCGCGAGGGCGGCCACCGTGATGCAGGCCTGGAGCCCCCCGTTCGTCAGCAGATTGTTGGTCAGGTTGAGCCGGCGGTCGATGATCCGGTACTCGCCTGCGGCTTCCGGGGTGAAGATCACGTCCCTCGTCCCGCCCGGGGGAAGGAGAACGGTGTACTGTTCCATCGCTCTTGCCGTGCTGATTCCGACTCCCGTGGTGATCCGGTACGGACTCCCTCCCTCGGCGACCACGTCCCAATGGGACTCGAGGATCATGGGAGCGAACTCCCTCAGGCCCGCGTTGAGCATCCGGAGGAGGATCCGGTTCCCCACGGTAAGTCCTCCGTCGAGGCAGGGGGTCGCCAGCGTGTAGGGAGCGCCGTTGATGAGGAAATACTTGGGCTGATAGTCGATCGTGCTCGTAGGAGAAGTCCCGTACGTCGGGGTAGTCCCGGCAACCGCATCGTGCAGCGCCGGGTCGATCTCGCTGAACAGCAGGAGGTGCTCGAGATCGTACCCGACGTCCGGATACGCCAGGCCGGCTCCCGCGGGCTTCGTGATGGCCCCGTACAGCCCCATCTGCACCTGGACCTGGGGATGGGTGCCGCTATGGTAGAGGTATGTCCCGGGCTTCAGGTTGCTCCAGGTATAGGGCACCGGCCCGCCGCCCGGGCCCGCGGCCGTTTCGGTCGCGAAGGACCGCGCGCGGGAGGTTGTGTCCCCCGCCGGTCTGGTCGTCCCCGTGGATACCACGGCCCCGGCGCTGTCAATCCAGGTGATGACCGGGGCAGAAGCAGGAGTCTGCCCGGGAATCACGATCGATACCGGGACCGCAAGATCGTTGGTCAGGTTGATGGTGAGCGTCGTGTCGCCGGTGGGAACGGGGAGTGTCGGCCCGGGCACGGTTACGACGCCGGGACTCGGGCAGACCGCCGGGGTCACTGCCGAATCGCAGGAGAACCCCCACATCGGAATCGTCTCCCCGTCCGGCATGAGGACGTCCGTGGTGCCCGCCCTCAGGTTGTATGTTGCCGCAAAGGAGGGCCCCGCCATGAGCGCTAAGGCGATCAGAAGGAGCGGGAGGCGCCTTATCCCTTTTCCGAGGTTCGTTTTGTAGGCCATGTCCCTTCCTCCTTCGCTTTACGGAATCGGCACGCCGGGGGGCTCGATGATCAGCATCGTCATCATGCCGCCCGGGAAGATGTCGTTGTTCACCAGTTCCCTCTCCGTGTGGGAGTGCCACATCATGAAGAAGCCCGCGTTCGGGTTCAGACCTCCCTGCCCGGGGGGCAGAGGGCCGAAGAACCCCAGGAAGGGGCTGCCGCTCCAGTGCCCGCCGAAGGTAAGGTCCTGCAGCTCCGGCAGCGCAACCGGGAGGGCTTTCCCGTGGTCGGGGCAGTACTCTTTCGTGGCCGGATCGTAGCCCGTCGAAGGCACGGTCAGCCCGTTGCAGGTGTGCTCATATCCGGGCCCGGTCCCGTAGATGTCCCATCCGAGATCTTTCCCGGTCCACCCGAAGATGGCGTCCATGGTGCTGCCGGGGAGCACCTGCTGAGTGAAATCCAACGTGGCGAGGTCGGGGAACCCAGGTTCTCCGGCGCCCGGGGAACTCTCAAGCACCCTGCCGTCCCGGGCAATGAGGGCGGCGTGATTCCCGTGGTGGTGGAACGGGTGCAGTTCCCGCCCCGCGCCGATGATCCGCATGAGGACCTTCTCCCCGGGATGCATTCTCGCCATGGAGCTGTACGGCTGGTGGGGCTTCGAGGGAGTGAAATCCATGAGCATCGTGTCCAGGGCGTTGCGCCCGTTGATGAACCACAGGACCGTATGGTGTTTCGTGTTGTCCACCAGGTCGAGGCCGCCGAAGTCCACCAGGTTGTGAACCCGCGGATCCATCTCGGTCAGGAGGAAGAGGTACTCGTGGTCGTAGGCGCTGCCCGCATGGCCGTACGCCTTGCGGTTCAACGCCGGGTCGAACCCGGACGGTCGCACGATGATCGCCCCCAGAAGCCCCATCTCGACCTGGAGGTCGGGCCGGGTGCCGCTGTGGTACATGTACGTCCCGGGATGGCTCGCGGTGAACCGGTACTGCACCGTGCCAACTAAGGGGGCTGCCTCCGGGGCAGACGCCGTCACCTTGCCGTGCCCTGGGAAGACGATGGACGTCGGCACCGGAAGGGAGTTCGTGAGAGTGATGACCACCTCGTCCCCCTGGTTGACGATGAGGTTCGGTCCCGGGTACTGAAACCCGATAGGGCCGCCGGTCACCCCGTACCCCCACACCAGGAGGGAGTCGCCGTCGGGGGTGTCGATATGGCCCGCCGAGGCGGTGAGGCCGAAGACGGGGCCCGGGATGCCGGGGATGTCGGCCTGCGCCCCCGCGCCCGCGGCGGACAGGACCAGGAGCGCGATGGAAAGGGACACGCTCAATCCGCGGCACTTGACATTTGTTCTCTTCATGGCGCTCCTCCTTCAGTTGATGACGATCTCGGTCATCATGCCGCCGAAATCTTCCGCGTCGTTGCTTAAGAAATTGAGGTTCGTCGCGTACAGGAAGTAGGTGCCGGCCGGAACGCCGGTCGTGTCGACCAGCACGTCCACCGACTCGCCTCCGCCCAGCGTGACGGTCGTGGTGTTGTGATAGATGTTCTCGTTGGCCCCCTGGGCCGGTCCGCGCATCTGCCGCGCACCATGGCCGACCACCTGCATGGGAAGCCCCAGCGCCGTCAGGGTGTAGAAGTTGGTGACGTTGAGGTTGGAGATGCGCAGCAGGATCCGTTCGCCCGCGCCGGCGGTGATGAGGCTGCTCACCTTCTGGGAGACCTTGCCGCCGTTCTCGGCCGGGGCGGGAAGATCACCCGGCACGACGGTGTCCGGGTATCCCCGGCCGTTGAGCATGGGATAAAGGTCCCGCATGTTCGCGAAGGGGAGCGGCTGGACGTTCCAGCTTGCGTCGTGGAAATTGGGGTCGAAGGAGCCGATCTGGATCGGATATTCCCGGTCGAAGCCGGTGGTTCCATCCTCGTCGTTGTAGGCGAATCCGAGGAAGGGTTTATTCACGGGAGCGGGCCTCGAACTGCCGAGCGCGAGCATCGCGGGGTTTTCGTCCTGCGCCGGCTTCACGTAGAGGTTCCCGAGCATCCCCATCTGCATGTGCTCGGTCGCCTCCACGTGGCAGTGGAACATGTAGGTGCCGGGCTCCATGTTTTTGTAGTAGTAGGTCAGCGTGGACCCCATGTTGATGGAGATGGAGGCGTCCGGCACCCCGTCGAAGGCCGCGGATGCCTGGGGGAATCCGTGGTAGTGGACGGTGTGCGGGTCGAAGAGGTCCGGGCGGATCATCATCCCCACGTTGGTGAGGCTCAGATAAAGCTCGTCTCCTTCCTTGAGCACGATCGTCGGGGCGGGGAAATTCGCCGCGAGCTCACCCTCCATCATCGCCATGACGGGAGGGACGCCCGTCAGATTGGAAAAACTGAAGATGTAGATGGGCCTGCCGTCCGCCATGGTGACGAAGCCGTCTCCCGCCCCCAGGTGCAGGCACTTCTGGTTGGCCGGGACCGGTCCGTCGGGGATCGCGTCGCCGTTCGTGTCTCCCGGACACTGGGGGATGACGATCCCTTGGGCGCCCGGAATCCAGGCAACGGCCAGGAAGGCGATGGCGAGTGGGATGATCAGGAAATTCCTGCGATATTTCATGGCGTGCTCCTTTCCTCCCGTTTCGTTCCTTGTCTGGTTTCTCCGCTTGTCATCCGTATGGATTCCGCCATCCGGTCCGGCCGGGCGCCTTTGCGAAAGGCGTCCGGCCGGCCGGTCTTGTCCTTTACGGCACTCCCACTGCGCCGGAAGCCCCCGCCTGGCCCGTCGTTCCGGTGTAATTCCCGGTCCGGCCGAGCGGGGTGAAGAGGATCTGCACGAAGTTCCCCCCTTCGTCCGCCGCCGCCGCCGTGAAGAGGTTGTTCAGGTACGGCGAGACGAACGTCGGCGGCGTGCCGCCGCTTAAGACGCAATTGGGTGTGCACACCAGCCCGGGCGAGAGGTCCCAATACTGCCCGAGAGTGGCCGGAGGGGACGGGGTTGGCTGCAGGTTCGGCGTCGCGGCTGCATCCCAGTAGTACGAGCGGCTGTGCCAGATGATGTTTCGGCTCAGGGGCGCCGGCACGGAGGCCGCCTGACCGGACACTGCGGCCAGAAGCGCGCTGTGCGGCCGGGAGACGATCCCCGCCACCTGGGCCGTGGTCGGGTTCGTCGGCCCCGCCTGGAAGGCGTCGATGGCGACGGCCGCGCTGTCGTTGTTGGCCATCGTGTTCTGGCTGATGGAGGACCGCGCGGCATCTTGCAGCGAGACCGCCCCGCCGCCCAGGCCCGTCACGTTGTTGACGATGATGTTGTTATTGATATTGACCAGGTGCCACATGTTGCTCTGCGTCGGGTTGGCCGCCACGTCCTGGCCGTTGACGAAGCGCAGGGCGATCCCTCCGCCGTCCGCGGCCCCGCCCAGGTTCCCCTGGACCAGGGTGCGCCGGATGGTGACGTCCCCGGCGCCTTCCGTGAGCCCTCCCGCGAGGTCGGGCTCGCCGGCGACCTCGATCCCGCCGCCGCCGCCGCCGATCTCGTTCCCCTGGAAGACCTCGTTGAAGAGGACGTCGTTCCGCTCGATCACGCCGCCGTCGCTCAGGCCCAGGTGGCTGATCCCTCCGCCGCCGAAGCGGGAGAAGTTCCCGCAGAGGTTGTTGAAGGAGACGTTATAGGCACTGGCGCCGGCGAACAGGGCGATCCCGCCGCCGGTGTTGAGACTGCCGTTCTGGAGGATGTGGTTGTAGCTGACCATGAGGCCCGGGTTCGGGCTCGGGCCCACCACCTGCTGGGCGCCTGCCACCAGGGCCAACTTCGGGTTGCCGATGCGGATGCCGCCCCCGTAGGTACCCAGGTTGTTGATCAGCCGGTTGTTGAGGATCCGCAGGTTGTCGGCCCAGGCGTTGACGAAGACCCCGCCGCCCAGGTCCGCCCCGCGGACGGTGAACCCGTCGATCCGGGCCCTCGTGGCGGCCGTTCCGGCGGCGAACCGGCCCATGGCGGGGATGACGAGGAAGCCGGGCCCTTCCTGCGCCCGGAACAGCGGGTCGATGTCCTGCTGGCCGGGGAGCAGGCCGATGCAGGGCAGTCCATCGGCGGGCAGGACGCAGGCCGGATCCGCAAGCTGGGCCAGTTTCTCCCGCCAGGCCTGCAATGCGTCGCCGGGGTAATGGATGGCGTTGACGATCGTGGACCACGCCCCGGAGCCCTGGATCCTGACCCGCTTGTACACGATCACGTTCTCGTGGTAGGTGCCGGGGTCGACCAGGATCAGGTCGCCGTTGGCGGCCAGGTCGACCGCATCCTGGATCTTCTTGATCGCACGGGTCGGTCCGACATTCCAGACAAACCCGCCCGGTGCCCCGACGGTAAGGGTCAGGCCGGTCAGGGTGGTTTTCCCGGTGCCGGCGGGCGGGAGGGCACGCCTCACGGTGAGCTCTCCGCCGGAATTGGCGAGCAGGTTATTGCGCACCGTGCCGTTCGTGACATTCACGGTGATCGACTCGTTCGTCCACGCGACGGCGCTGGCGGGCAGGGTGTAGCCGCCCACCATCACGGTGCCTTCGGCGGCCCCGAAGCCGAAGTCCCGCGGGATGAACTCGGGAAACAAGGGCGGGTCCGCGGGGGATCCGTCCAGTGCGGTCCCCGGGAAGGCCGGGTTCGGTACGTTCACCGTCCCCGCCGACCGGAAGGTGAACTGCGTTGTTCCGATATTGATGGGGTTGACAAGAGGACCGTTGACGAATTCCGAGAGAACCGGCGTCCCGTCGGTGAGCTCGCAGTCGAGCGTCGACTGGAGGGGCCCGACGAACGCGGCCGTCCGGATCACCGGGGTGTCGAGGTACGTCGTCCTCCCGATCTCGTAGTTGAAGTTGTAGCACGTGGTGCTGTACTGGGCCTTGAACCGCGGGTCGGTGATGAATTCCAGCTGCCCCTGCCCGGGGTAAGCCGGGTTGCGGATCGGCCCCGGGTGGTTCAGGCACAACCGGTGCATCTGGGGACCCACGCCGCTCGGGGTGGGCAGGTTGATGTTATAGGTCGAGGGAAGCAGGATGTTGTAGGCGCCGAACTCGTCCGAGTAGCTGCGGGCGATCTCCCGGTCGCTGTAGTCGAACCAGGCGAGCGGCAGCCAGCCGGGGGAGAATTTCTCCGTGAAGGCCGGCTTTCCGGGCGCCAGCTCGTTGGCCAGGTCGTCGGTGATCAGGCCGACCGCGCGGGCGGCCTTCGGGACGTCGGTGAACAGGCCGATGTCGATCAACGCGGTCCCCGCGGGTTTCACCACCAGTTTCCGCTTGTCGCACAGGGGCCGCAAATCATTCGCGAACGGGGCGGCCGCGTCGGCGGGGTCGATTCCCGGGAAAAGGTCCGCCAGCGCCCCCGTGCCACCCACCGTCAGGAAGCTGAAGACCGGGGGAACCGTGCGCATATCCCCCACGCACTCCGGGGGCAGGATGAACGGGATCGGCGTCTCGCCGAAATCGACGTTGCGGTCCTCTTCCTTCAGGTGCTTGTATCCGGGGGGAAGGCCCACCTCGACGATGTACCCGCCGGGTACCATGAAGCTCTGGTCTGCGGAGTAGCCGAACGCCCAGCCGCCGTCGAAGACGCCGGGGCGGACCTGGTTCCAGGTCCGGAGCCCCTCTGCGCAGTCCGCGATCGGCACGGGATCTCCGTGGATCACGACCGGGTCGGCGGCGCCGCGGCAGCCGGACGGCAGGTTGTCGTCCCAGCTGTCGCTGTGGGTGAAGCTGACGGCGTCGCCCAGGTCGAACGTGCCGTTGTTGTTGTGGTCGATGTCCTCCGGGCCCCTGGGGGCAGTCCCGTCGGACCAGCCGAGGGGATGGTTGTCGACGTCGGCCAACTGGATGCCGGGGATGCCGTTGTATTCATCGATGATCCCGTCCCCGGGATTTCCGTTCTCGTCGAAGACCGGTTGACCGAATTCGTCGAAATTGTCCTGGTACAGGTTGATCTGGACGCGGGGGATGCCGGGCTCCCACGGCTCGAGTGCCGCGTACCGCGGGTCGTTCTCGGCCCGGGTGGTCGCGTAGTAGACGGACCCCGCGATGCCGCCGTTCTCTCCTTCCGTAAACGCCTTCT
>Ga0209321_10001746_pt1 | contig 14745 bp, 12 predicted proteins | sample Rifsed16ft4_FD_184012 | JGI IMG/M metagenome (GOLD analysis project Ga0209321, IMG submission 184012) | Soil microbial communities from Rifle, Colorado, USA - sediment 16ft 4 - CSP-I_5_4 (version 2) | ecosystem: Environmental > Terrestrial > Deep subsurface > Rock core/Sediment | place: Rifle... | reverse complement strand
GCCCCATGCCCGAAGAAGTACTCTACGACGGCGTGAGGGTTGCGGTTCACGCTCAGGATGGAATCCCCGTTATGACCCGCCCGCTTTCCCCGCAGGGTTCGTAAGACGGCGGTGGAAAGCCACCGCATATCAGATTCTACCCGGTTGGTTGCTCTTGAAATCTATGAGGAGCTGGGGACCAGAGGAGGATAGATGGCTCTCCGGGGTCGGCTTTTAGTTCTGTTAATCGCTGCCGGAGCAATCCTTGGTCTCTGGTTGCTGATTAGCCACCTCAGCCTGAGCGCGCTGGACGAACCGGGTTCCGTGGAGACCTACGCGGCCACGAAGGCAAAGCGCTGGATGGTTGGCAGGAGCGCTCGCGGCCTTCTGTCGCCAGCTCCCCCAGAAGCTGCCGTCAGCTTGGCGAGTGGCCGGATGCTCTTCGGAGGCCGCTGTGCCTCCTGTCACGGTTTGGACGGGCGCACGCCCACCGAGGTGGGCCAGTGGATGTATCCACGCGCGCCGGATGTTGGTTCGCCGGCCGTGCAGCAGTGGTCAGACGCCGAACTTTTCTGGATCATCAAGCACGGCATTCGGCTCACTGGCATGCCCGGCTTCGGACACATTCACTCTGACGACCAGGTTTGGCATCTCGTTCGGTACGTCCGCAGCCTGGGCGCGCAACCGAAACAGTAGGTGCTCGCGGTGGTCGCCGCTTGACGGCCGCGCTCTCGAGGGCCCTTTGAAAGGGAAACGATTGGAGCGCGTCCCGTATGTACGCGGCTACTGGTACGCGTGGTCGGCTTACCGACCCGGAACGCGGATTGTTCCTTTGCCATGAGCACGCATCCTACCTCACCGGATCAGGCCTGGCTCTTCGGCCGGGCCGCACCGGACTTCGCCGCGCTTTCCAACCAGGCCGCGCTGCCATCGATCGGGATCGTTGTGCCGGTGTTCAACGAAGCGGCGATTCTGGAAGAGGCGCTCGAGCGGCTGCGCCGGGTCGCCCGGACCCTTCCCGTGGTGGTTGCCGACGGCGGCTCAACCGACGGCTCGGCGGGCATTGCCCGGCGGTTCTTCCACACCGAGCTGTGCCCCGAGCCCAACCGCGGGTCCCAGATGAACCGCGGCGCTCGGTGTTTGGGCAGCGACGTTCTGCTCTTTCTCCACGCCGATTCCCGGCTCCCGGACGATTTCGCCGAGCACATTCGGATGGCCCTCCAGAACACACGCGTCGCGGGAGGAAGTTTCCGGCTGGTCTTCGACGATCCGCACCCGATGCTGCGTTTCTACGCCTGGTTCACGCAGTTTCCGGGACGTTTCTTCCACTTCGGCGATCAAGCCTTCTTCGTGCGGCGGGAGATTTTTCAGCAGATGGGCGGCTTCCGCAGCCTGCCGTTCCTGGAAGACGTGGATTTTCTGCGGCGCCTCCGTCACCACGGTCGCTTTCTCGTCCTGCCGGTGCCCGTTGTCACGTCGGCGCGGCGCTTCCAAAAGCGAGGCGTAATCCGCCAGCAACTGCTCAACATTCTCCTGGTGACGCTGTTCGAGTTGGGCCTATCTGCCCGGCGCCTCGCCCGCCTGTATCCACACATCCGCTAGGGTTCTTGCTGAGGCGCGCGGCCTGTCAGGCCTTTCAGGAGAGTCCACGAGATGGAAACAGCACGCGTGAATCCCGGGAACGCTCAGCTTGACAGCCCCCTTGGTAAAATTTCTTGCGCCCGCCTACTTTATTCTTGACATGGCCACGCCGATAAATATGCTGAGGCCGCTTGCCCTCTTTCGAACGAGGAAGTGCGGCGGCTCGAGCGAGCCGGCGACTGTGTCTGGTTGGCCAGCGCCGGTTTTGATTCGAGCCGCTGATTCTCTTCTCCCACCGTTCCTCTCCCGGAAAGGAACTCGGCCCTCGCCCCCCGCTCGCACTATGGCGAGCGGCACTTTCGTACTATTGACGGGCGAGGTAAGCATTCCGGAGAATGGTTTGACCCAGCCGTAGTGCGTGCATGCCCAAAGGAGCCGGGATGCTTTCGAAGATCGTCCAGGACGGAAGTGCTGGCGTGCTGGGTCGTCGGCGACACGCCCGCTTCCCCTTCCAAAGCGATGTCGAGATCGTGCTGGTGCCTTCAGGCGAGTGGTTGACCGGCACCGTCAACAACGTCAGTCTGGGCGGCTGCTACATCAAGACCTTTGCTCCCGCCCCCATCGACAGTGAACTTCGCCTGCGCTTTTCGGTGGCCGATGGAGTGTTTGAAACGCCGGCGGTCGTCCGCTCGCGGATCGAAAGCGACGGCATGGGCGTGGAATTCACGTCCACCTCGTCCAGTGAACAGATCAAGCTGGAGCGGCTGCTTGCTCATCTGGCGAGCCACGGCCCTGATTACGGCCGTTCCCAACCCGGCGAAGGAGAGGCTCGCTCCCTGGCCCTGGTGCTCGATGCGGTGATGGAGCTTCTGCGCGAAAAGGGAGTGATCACGAGCGCCGAACTTTCCGCCAAGATGCAATCCCTTCAACGAAGCCGCACCGAACAGACGTTGACTCAGACGGAAGCAGCTTTGAAGCACAACCGCTTTCGTCATTACCAAAACCAGCAGGTTTCGGTCCGCTACCGCGTCGGTGACATCGTCAGCGAGCTTTTGGGAAAAGTGATTGATGACACCGGCGTCAGCCTGGTGGTGGAAGAGATCTTCCCCATCGATCCGGCCCCGGTTATCCGGCAGATCATCCCGTACGACCAGATCCTCGAAGTCACCGAGGTCCCCCGACAATAAAGTTCCCGCCCTGTACCGTACGCTACAGGGCCCGTCCTGAGCGGGCGTCTCCCCATCCTGAAAACCGCTCTCGAAGCTTCCGGCTGCTGCCCTTATGCTCGCTGCGCCCGCGCTGCCACCGGCCCCGATTCCATCCCTCGGGGCTTGCGACCGCCCGCCTTCGGTGGGAGACTGCCACTGGTGACCTGAGGGAACCGGGGAGGCAGCGAGCATGAGGGTTCTGGTCAGTGGAGGAACAGGATTTATTGGCGCAGAGGTTGTGCGCCGCATCCTCCGCGAGCATCCCGATTGGCAGATGCGTTGCGGCACGCGCAACCCCGGGGGAAGAAATCCTTTCGGGCCGGGAGTCGCAATGGTGCGCTCGGATGTGCGGGCGAGAGATTCGCTTCGCGCCGCCACCGCCCAAGTCGATGCCGTCATCCACTGCGTGCAGTTTCCCAATCATCCTGTCGAGGCTCCTCGCCGCGGATTTACCTATTTGGAAATTGACGCCAGGGGAACCCGGGCGATCGTCGAAGCCGCGAAGGAAAATCGCGTTCAACGCTTCGTCTATCTGAGCGGTGCCGGAGCGGGACAGGGCCGGGCGGAGCCCTGGTTTGTAGCCAAAGACCTGGCCGAGCAAGCGGTTCGCGAGAGCGGCATGGAATACGTCATCCTGCGACCTTCGTGGATCTACGGCCCCGGCGATCGCAGCCTGAACCGCTTTGTCAACTTCGCCCGCTGGCTCCCTTTCGTTCCGGTCATCGGCAATGGCAAGAACCGCGTGCAACCAATCTGGGTCTCGGATGTGGCCCGCATCGCGGTGGAAGCGTTGACCCGCGCGCAGGCGACGAACCGCGTCTTTGAGCTCGGCGGCCCCGAGATGCTTTCGATGGACGATATCCTCCGGACGATGCTGCGCGTGATGGGTCGGGCCGCCCGCGCGCGCTTCTTGATTCACCAGCCGGCCTGGCTCATGAAAGCCGCTGTCGCTCCGCTGACCTTCCTTCCCACCCCGCCCATGTCCCCGCAGGCGATTGACTTCATCGTGGGAGAAGCCCCGGTAGATAGCCGGGATGCGCTCGCCACCTTTGGCGGAAGTTTTTCGACGTTGGAGGAGGGATTAAAGACCTACCTCGCGCCCAAGGCTGGAAGCTAGAAGCTGGAAACTAGAACCTAGAAGGCATTCCAGTCTCCAGCCTCGAGCCTTCAGGCAAGGAGGCTGCGCCGCCCGGAAGGGCCTGCCGCGGCGGGCTGCCTCGACAGAAGAAGAGAAGTGATATACTGACCGCCCGGATTTCTTGAAGCTCATCCCTTCGCCAAACTCTGTGGGGAACTCGATGAAAATCGCATTCGCTTTATCGGCGGCGCTTTCGCTGATGCTGGTTTCGAGTCCGGCCGCGCCGGGCGAGGAGCAGGCCGCTGAACGTCGCGGCCGAGGGCGCGAGCTTGGCATCACGATTGGGACACTGCCGACCGGCCGGTGGAACGCCATCACCGATGTGGCCGGCGTGAAAGTGGGCCACGTCACGCTCAACCAGGGCCAAGGAAAATTGGTTCCAGGGCAGGGGCCGGTCCGCACGGGCGTCACCGCCGTCCTCCCGCGCGCTGATGTTTGGCGGGAGAAGGTTCCGGCGGGAAGTTTTGTCCTGAATGGCAACGGCGAAATGACAGGCCTCGAGTGGATCGAAGAATCCGGCTACCTGGAGACGCCGATTGCTCTGACGAACACGCTCAACGTCGGCCGCGTCTATGACGGGCTTATCAGCTACATGCTGAAACGCTACCCGGAGATCGGCGTCACCGATGTCACCATCAATCCGGTGGTGGCCGAATGCGACGACAGCGAGCTCAACGACATTCAGGGCCGCCACGTCAGCGATGCTGCAACCGTTCGCGCGCTTGAAAACGCCAGAAGCGGGCCGGTGGAAGAGGGCGCCGTCGGCGCCGGCACCGGCATGATCGCCTTCGGTTTTAAGGCCGGTATCGGCACCTCTTCACGGGTCATCCCGCCAGGCGACGGAGGCTACACGGTCGGCGTGCTCGTCAATGCCAACATGGAGAGCCGCGAGCACCTCACGATCAAGGGAGCGCCGGTCGGTCGCGAGCTTCCCGGCCCAGCCCAACGATCGGGCGATGGCTCCATCATCATCATCGTGGCAACGGACGCGCCGCTTTCCGCTCGGCAACTAAAGCGATTGGCTCGCCGCGCGCCGCTCGGCCTGGCTCGCACCGGCGCTCTTTCGCGCCACTCAAGCGGTGACCTGATCCTGGCCTTTTCCACCGGCAACACCATTCCCCACCAACCTAAGGATCGAGCCTCCGCTCTCATCGAATTGGCCGACACTCGCCTGAACCCTCTCTTTCAGGCGGTCGAAGAGGCTACTGAGGAAGCGGTCTTGAACGCGCTCACCGCTGCCCCTACTGTGGTCGGGCGCGATGGCCGCGTGGCCGAGGGGCTGCCGCTCGAAAAGGTGAAGGAAATTCTCAGAAAATACAATCAACTCCGCTGAAGCGCTGGCAAGCTTCCTCGCACGAGCAAGTAAAAGCTCTTGCGTCCGCCTCTCGCTTCCCCTCTCCAGAAATCCGCAACCACGTAGCCGCGGCGGAGATAGTGCATGAGCGCGTGCCGCATTCTCATTCGCCATTCTTTGGCCGCGTTTCGGTAATTCTGTTTGATGGGCTGGATATCCGAAGGAATCTCGATCCGAATGGCCGGAGCCTGAAGCCCCAGGCGGAGATGCGCGCACCGGAGGACTCCTCGAACGGTGCGAGTTTCATTAACCAAGGGGACCAAAGAGGCCAAGGGAACCTCCTTCGAGGCAATCCACTTCGGTTCCCTGGACGGCTCGCCGCCCCGGCGTGTCCGGCGGCGCACGTCCCGATACAATCGGGACACGCGCGGCGAATCGAGAAACCAGCTCGCAATCAGGCGATCGGTCTCCAAACCCCCTTCCAGCTTGCTCGCCATCGGCCCATACAGATTGGGAACGTATTCCGTTGCCAGGCAACCGAGCTTGCGAAAGTTCAGCCAGGCGTTGCGGCCTTCGAGCGGGTCGAAGGACCAACGGATCAGCTTGGCGCCCCGCGCCAGAGCGACTTTGCGCTGGAGCCATTTGAGTCGCTCCCCAACCCCGGCATTGCGCAAGCCGGGCTCGACGGCAAGCATGTGCGACCAAAAGAGGCGGGCTTTGCGCCTCCAGCCGGCAAGCGCGTAAGCGAAACCCACTACTCTTTTCCCCTCGAGTGCGCCCAGGACAAATCCGCCGGCATGGCTCGAAGCCACCATCATCTCCGGCGGCACGATTTCCGCCGAGCCCCATGTCTTCCGCTGGATGCGCGCCGTCTGACGGAATTCTTCGAGCGAGCGGAGGAGCCGGTACCGGATTCGAAGGCCCCTTTTCGCAGTCATCCTTTCGCGGTCACTTTCCGAGAGCCCGCATGCGAGCCGTCATGTTCCGGATGGCGCGCCGCAAGAGCTGCGCCTGAGCCGCAGCTCGCCCTTCGTCCCTCTCGAGCAATGCTTCGCGCACGCCGGGTAAAGTCTCCGCCTCATAGCTCGGCAAGGGCGCGTAAACCAAGTGCTTGAACCACGGCCGGCCGGGAAGGCCGTCCTGGCTCAAAAGGTCCTGTTCAAGCTGGCGCATCTCTTCCCGCATCTTTCGGAGAAGGCTCTGTTCTGGATTCCCGGCCTGCCCCTCCGGGAGGCGGGCCCCGATGGTCCCGAAGCTTCGGGAGGGGCGGGCAAGAATGTTCCGGATCCGCTTTTCGGCAGCGGCAGCCGCTTGCTTGAGCTTCCTCGCTTCCGCGGCGACGCCATCGAGGTGTCGCGCGGCAAATTCTTTGCTCGCATATTCCTTCAAGCTGCCGGCATAGGCGAGCAGATCTTCGGCGTATGCCGAAAGGTCAAAAGGCAGAATATCGGCGTTGGCCAGCCGCAGCGCCATGACGCCCCAGAGTCGCGACATCGCTGCGTGATAGTCAAACGTGGGATCGCCAAAATGACTCATCCAATAAAAGTTGTCGTAGAGAGAATGATATACGCCGTAGGGGCCGTCAAAAATCATGTCGAGCGAGGGGATGCCCAGATGGTTGAAGAAGACGGTATAGTCGGAGCCGCTGCCAAGAATTTGGATCTCGGGCCGTCCCGCCTCGCGGGACTGCGGCGAGCCCGCGCCGCCCGAAACGGCGTAGCTCCGAATGCTCTCCCTGCGCCCGGCTTCTTGCCAGCGTTGATAGACGGGGACGCGATGGACCGGATCCTCTACCCCCTGAGTGGCCTCCCAGATGAGTTTTCTCAAGAGAGGAGAGGCGCTCGCGGCAAATTTGTCGCCGCTCGTGGAAGCATCCACGTTCAGGCAAGCAATGGCGTTCTGCCGGATGCGGTCAGCGAACTGCTCGCCCCATTCGGTTGAGCCGGTCAACGTATACTCCTCGGCATCCCAGCTTCCGAAGACGATACTGCGTCGCGGCCGCCATCCCTCGCGGGCCAGTTCGCCCAGAGCGCGCGCCAGTTCGAGCATGGAGGCGGTGCCGCTCGCCGGATCCACCGCGCCATATACCCAGGCGTCGTGATGGTTGGATAGCAGGACAAATTTTTCCGGCTCTTCGCTGCCCGCCAGGGTCCCGATCACGTTCCAAATCTTCGTCCGCACCCGCTTCGTCTCGGTGGCAAAGTGAATAAGCAAGTTCCCGCCCAGGTGATAGGTGAGCGGCAGGGCTCCCTGCCAGCCCTTCGGCACCGCTGGTCCGTCGAGCCGCGCCAAAATCTCGGCTGCGTCGCGCGCGGAAAGCGGGATCATCGGAATCTTGGGAAGGACGGTCGCCTCCGACTCGGGCAGGCGCCTGGCATCCGCCGTGGAAGCCCAGCCCGGCGTCAGCGGATCGCCCGGAACCAGGAAGTCATAGACGGTTGCGCCGCGCTGGAAATGTTCGGCCGGCCCCCACGGGCCTTTCGGATAGGCATCGCCCTGGAAGTAGCCGTCTTCCATGGGATCGGAATAGAGCAGCAGGGCCGCCACGCCGCGTTTCTCCGCCTCCAGGCTCTTGCCGCCGCGGTAGCCTTTGAAATAGCGCGCCAGCACGATCTTGCCTTTGACCTCGACACCCTGCCGCGCCAGTTCGTCATAGTCCTCAGCGCGACCAAAATTCGCGTACACCACCGGCAGGGTGAGATCAGCCGAAGGCGAATAAGCATTCCAGGGGATGCGGGTGAAAATGTCCTCCAGGGCCGTGTCGGGATCATCCGGGTAGGGGACTTCCGGCCGGGCCAGCTTTACCGGCTCTGGTCCAACGATTTCCACCTCGGCGCCGACCGGATAGGAGAGCAACACCTCGTACTCGACCATTTCGGGCTTCAGGCCGAATTCCTGGAAACGGTCGAAGATATACTGCGAAATTTTCTTGTCGCCCTCGCTCCCGGCCGGGTGAGGGACAGAAGTGAGAAAACGAAGGAATTCGCGCTCGCGCGCCGGTGAGACCAGTTTCTGCAACCTGGCTTCATACTCCAGTTCCCATCCGACGCGACTTGCCGCAAAACCCGTCAGGGGCGACCGGTCGCTCGCCTGTGCCAGGAGGGACGCATCCCAACAAGCGAACACTAAACACGCAACGAGATAGCTGTGGATCCCCATGCTCCCGAGGCCTCGGGATGACTGGAGTGCCTGCGCCCGGTGCATTATAGGCCAAAACCAAATCTTGCCATCCAAGGATTCTTTTCGTTCTTCCCGCGCTATCGGCCAAGAAATTGTTTGGGGCTGGTTGGGGTTGTGATAGAACTCTTCGCCAGTCCGCCTATCTTGATGGCGGGCCAGGTTGTTTTCATGCCCGCTCCGGAAACATCCCGGTCGTCACCCCCGGCCGAATTGCCGCGCACTCTCGGTCTATGGGACACCGTCTCGATTACCGCCGGGGTCATCATCGGCTCGGGCATTTTCCTGGTGGCGCGGAACATTGCTCAGGCGGTGGAATCTCCGGGGCTGAGCCTGGTGGTATGGCTGGTCAGCGGTGTTCTCAGTTTATGCGGCGCGTTGAGTTATGCCGAACTGGGCGCGCTGCTCCCTCGCGCCGGCGGCCAGTATGTTTATCTTCAGGAAGCCTACGGCCCTTTGACCGCGTTTCTTTTCGGCTGGGCGAACCTCCTGGCCATCCAGTCGGGCTCGATTGCGGCGGTCGCGGTCGGCTTTGCCATCTACCTCGGCGATTTCCTGCCGCTCGCGTCATGGCAGGTAAAAGCGGTAGCCGTCCTCTGCGTGGTCCTGCTGACCTGGATAAACTACCGCGGGGTGGAGTCCGGCAGCCGAGTGCAGAATATTTTTACCGCGGCGAAAGTGCTCGGCCTCGCGGGACTGATCGTGGCCGGATTTGTCTTTAAGGGAGGCTCGCTCGCTCACTTCACGCCTCTTTTTGCCACCAGCAAAGATCCCAGCGGCTTGCTGGCTGCGCTGGGCGTGGCGATGATTGCGGCGCTCTGGTGCTTTGATGGCTGGAACAATCCTTCCTTTGCCGCCGGCGAAATCAAGAACCCGGAAAGAAACTTGGCGCTCGGGCTGGTCATCGGGACCGCCGGAGTGACGCTGCTTTATTTGCTGGTCAACCTGGTTTATCTCTACGTGCTGCCCATCGAAACGGTGGCGCGCTCTGAGCGAGTGGCGGCGGAGACAGCCAGCGTCCTGCTCGGCGCTTCGGGCGGCAAAATTATTTCTCTGGTGGTGCTGGCGGCGACGTTTGGCTGCGTGAATGGGCTGATCCTGGCCGGAGCGCGCGTTACCTACGCGATGTCACGCGAAGGCCATTTTTTTGAAGCGGTCGGCCGCGTCCATCCGCGCTTCCGTACTCCCCACGTGTCCCTTCTTGTGCAAGGCGCGTGGTCCTGCCTGTTGATCCTGGTTGGCGGCTACGACCAGCTCTTTACTTACGTCATTTTTGCCGGTTGGATCTTCTATCTGCTGACGACCCTGGCGGTGGTCATTCTTCGCAAGAAGTGGCCTCGCGTCGAGCGGCCCTTCCGCGTTCCCGCCTACCCGCTCGTGCCGCTGCTGTTTGTCGCGGCGGCGCTCTGGTTCATCGTCAACACGCTTCGCGAGCGGCCCTGGGAATCCCTCATCGGTTCGGCCATCGTCATGATCGGCGTGCCCGTTTACCTTCTCTGGAAAAAACTGGCGCCGGACCGCGATCAGCGCGGGCCGCTTCCCGGAAAGGCTTCCTGAGCCGACCCAATCACAGCCGCAAGAGCATCCACCAGGAAATCGATCTCCGCTTGAGAAATGACGAACGGCGGAGCAAGAAGGAAATGATCGCCGGCGCTTCCATCGGCGCAGCCTTTCATCGGGTAGGCGTTCACGCCCGCCTCGCGAAGTTTTTCGTCGAGCCTCTCGATGACCTGCGCTTCAGCAGGAAACGGCTGGCGCGTCGCTCGCTCTTGAACAAACTCGACCGTCTGGAGGAGTCCTTTTCCGCGGACGTCTCCTACCATCGGGAAGCTTCGCAGCTCTTCCAGCCGCCGGGCCAGGTAATCACCCTGGCGCGCGCATTGCTCGACGAGGTTGTTCCTGGCAATCCATTTCTGCACGGCCAGCCCGGCTGCCACCGAAACGGGATGGGCGCTGTAGGTGAAGCCATGGCTGTAATGGCCGCTGCCGCGCTCCAGAACCTGACAGATTTCTTCGCTCGCCAGCACCGCTCCCAGCGGGGCGTAGCCGCTCGAGAGTCCCTTCCCCATCAGGATGATGTCCGGCACAACGCCCCAGTGATCGACCGCAAAATTTCTGCCGGTACGCCCCAGGCCGGTCATCACTTCATCGGCGATGAGCAAGATGCCGTGGCGGTCGCAAATCTCGCGGATGGTCTTGACGTAACCGTCGGGCGGCACCGCGCCATTCGTGGCCCCGACAATGGGTTCGAAAATAAATGCCGCCACCGTTTCCGGCCCTTGGGTCTCGATCATCTGGTTCAGGTCGTGGGCGCATTTGAGCTCGCAGGCAGGAAACTCAAGGCTGAAAGGACAACGGTAGCAATAGCAAGGAGCAATGTGGCCCTGTTCTACCAACAGGGGCAGAAAGGCCTCGCGCCGGCGTTGATTCCCGGAAAGCCCCAGCGCGCCCAGAGTGGCGCCGTGGTAGCTCGACCATCGAGAGAGGATTTTGAAGCGGCTCGGCTCGCCTCGCTCCAGCCAGTATTGCCGCACCAGCTTGATGGCCGACTCGGTCGCTTCCGAGCCGCCGGAGGTGAAGAACACCCGCCCGCTTTTTCGGAGCTGCCCGGGAGCGAGCGAACGCAGCAAGCGCGAAAATTTTCGCGCGGCGGTGGTGGTGAATTGCGAGCTGTGCACGAACGCCACCTGGCGCGCCTGTCTCCCCATGGCGGCAATGACCTCGCGCACGCCATGGCCGACGGAAACCACTGCCGCGCCCCCGGCGGCGTCCAGATATTTTTTCCCGCTGTCGTCATACAACCACACACCCTCGCCGCGGGCCGCGACCGGGTACTTTCGCTTGAGATGGCGATGAAGGAGCGACTCTCGCACTAACTACCCTGCTTGTCCGCCAGCGCCCCAGTGGCGGGCTTGCCCGCCAACGTCTCCAGGCGTGGCTTGCTCGAATCGGCCGGGCTGAGGTTCTTCCCGGGAGTCAAAGCCTCGCGGATCATCCGCAACTCCTCCTCCGAGGGAAGAGGTGTGGTTTCGAGCGGCGCGGCCACCTTGAGCAGCCAGCCGGTATTCTCCCGGACCTTCTCCAGCGTGACGCCGGGATGCAAGGCAACCAGCACCATTTCCCGCGACTGGGCGTCAAAGCGAAGGATTCCGAGATCAGTTACCACCAGTTGCGGGCCGCCGGCGATTCCGAGCTCTTCCCGCTCGCGCCCGCCGCCGAGATAGCCCGGAGTGGTCACAAAGTCCACCCGCTCGGGAAACGCCCGCAGCTTGTGCTGCATTACGATGACGATTCGCTTTGCCAGAACGCCGATTTCACACGCGCCGCCGGAACCGGGCAAGCGCACCTTCGGCCGGTGATAGGAGCCGACCACGGTGGTGTTGATGTTGCCGAAGCGATCCACCTGCGCCCCGCCAAGGTAGCCAACGTCAATCCATCCGCGCTGGAGGTAATACTGGAACACTTCACTCATCGAACAGACCGCGGTGGCGCCGGTCACCAGCGCCGGATCGCCGATCGAAACCGGCAAGCGTTGGGGCTCGGCGCCGACCGCGCCCGATTCGTAAATCAGAACAAGATGCGGGCAGCGCGTGCGCTTGGCAAGGTTGACGGCAACGTTGGGAATGCCGATGCCGACAAAAACCACTTCGCCATCGCGCAACTCTCGCGCCGCCGCGGTTACCATCAGTTCGTAAGTGCTTGCCGGAGTCATCTTCTTGAAGCGGCGCTAAAAGCCATAGTTCACCGGCTCGCAGAGCGCCCGATGAGCCTTGAGCGCTTCCGCCCGCTCACCCAATTTGGCGCGATATTCCCGGCGGTTGGCCACGCCATAGACCCATTCGTCCAGGTATGCTTCGAGCCGCGCTTGGTCGCGCGAGATTTCGTCGTATTCGAAATAGAAAGCATTGTCGCGGTCGTAGTAGCCCTGAACGTAGCTCGGATGCGCGCCCAAAGGCTCTTCCACCACCGCCGAGACGATGAAGCCGGGGATCAACGTGCGGTTGGGATCGCGGTGGACCACCTCTCGCGGGACAATCTCCTCCACCACAACCATGACTCGTCTGGCCGCAAACGCTGCCTCTTTCTGTACGCCCGGCAGTCCCCAGATTTGGGTGTTGCCTTCGTCATCGGCTCGCTGGGCATGGACGATGGCAAGGTCGGGATGGAGCGCCGGCACCGCGAACAGCTTTTCACCCGTGTAAGGACAATCGATCGGCCGGATGTTGGGGTTCACTCCCGGCAGATCGGAACCAACGTAGTTTCGAGTGGGCAGGAAGGGCAACCGCGACGCGCCCGCTTGCAGCCGCAATACCATGCCAAAGTGAGAATATTCCTCGAAGGCGAGCGGGCGAGGGATGCTTTGCTCGACCGCGCGGCGAAACGCATGGAGCGGGCCAACGCCCGGATTTCCGGCCCAGCTAAAAATGACCTTCTGCGCGCATCCGGCGGCAATCATCTGGTCGTAAATCAAATCCGGCGTCAGCCGCACCAGCGTCAGCTCGCGCCGCTTCTGGCGAATGATTTCGTGCCCGGCGGCGAACGGAATCAAGTGGGTAAAGCCTTCCATCACGACCACATCACCGTCGTTTACAAACCGGCGGATGGCTTCCGGCATCGTCATGACTTTGGACATGAAATGCCCCGCAGGCGCGCCCACCAGCGAGTTAACGTGTTAAAATAGCATATCCTTGCCGGGAACAGCAGCTTTGTTGACCGCGAATCTTCTCTTCAAGCGCGAACGGCAAAGCGCCCGGTCCTGAGCGACCGGACACCCTCAGGGATTGTCGGGTTTTCAGCCCGACGCGCCAATCGGACTGAGGGCCGATACTCGCTACTGAACTGGGAGGAGCTGCCATGAAGACCCTTCCCTTCTGGCTCCGAACGGTTTTCTTCGGTGCGCTGTTTTTCTTTGCCGCCTCGGTTGAAGCCGGCAAAAAGCCGAACGAAACCACTGACCTTCGAGCGTCCGTTGGCGGGATGACCCCGGCACGAACCGAGACCCGCCGGGTATATACCAATGATGATGTAGCTTCCGGCATGGGTTCGGCGGAGGAATTCACCCTCCCCGCTGCGGCTGCTCAAACCTCTGCCCCGGCCGAAGCGGCTGAGCTGGAGCCGCCTCAAGTCGCCTTGACCCGTATCCGTCACCGCGCTGAGGAGGCTCTTGAGCGGGGACTCGAAACCTTGCGGTTCCGAGAGCGCCAACTCGACGTGCTTGACCGCGACTTCATCCTTCACGTGACCCAGTTCTATTCGGACCCCAACTTTGCTGCACGCGAGCGAACGGGCGATCGTGGCGGCCTCGATCAGCTTGGCCGGCAAATCGAGCAAGAGCGCTCGGTGATCGCCGTTCTCGAGAACTCCCTGGCGCCGATGGCCGACCTCGTGGAGAACCTGCGATGGGAAGCTGCCGACGAGATCGCCGGGGAGGGAGCCGCGAGGAGGCAAACGCGGGACTCTTGGCAAGGCCAACTGGCACCGCTGCGCGCGGAGCTGGCGGCGCTGGAAGCCGAAATGGCCAACTTCCGCGATCAAATCGAGACGGGCCGCACCGGCATCGTCCTCGGCAGGGGCAACTCTTTTCTGAGCACCTACGACTATCTCAACCAGCTCGAGCAGCAAAAGGAATCTGTCGGGCGAGCGATCGCGGCAATAGAGGACGAGGCCAGGCAGCAAAACATGCTGCCCGGCTGGTTGCGATGAGGCTGGGTGCGCCGAGTTGACCCCAGTAGCGAACTCGTACTAAAGCGGAGTCTACCAGCGCATCCCGCAGAACCATTCGGGACGCCCAATGCGCGCCTGTAGCTCAGTGGATAGAGCGCTGGTCTCCAGAATGCGCAAAAAGAGTGGCTCGCCCTTTCTCTTCTTTGACTTAGCTACGCCCTGATTTTTGGGTTTTTGGCCTTGTTTGGGCCTATTTGTTCGCGGAGCGTGCGCGAAATCCCCGGGATTCTCTCAACAAGGCGACGGCGGCGGTTGGTGCCCACCTCACCTGGGCGCGTCATGGTGCGTAACCTCAAGCTCCACTCAGGCTGGCCTTAGAACTCGAGGACGAGGTTTCCTTGGTGTGTAGCCATCCGCAGTAGGACCAAGCCAGGCCGAACCACCCTAAATTCTGGCTCGGGGTCCTTTTGCCTAATCGCAGTTTCATTCTCCCGCAGGCTGAATTTCGCTTCCAGCCTCTGTCGCTCTTCCTGCGTCCTCACTTCCAGTTTCTGCTCCAGCGCTTTTAGCGTACCGTCTTTTTCGAGGGCCCACTCAAGCTTCTTCCTGTTCCGTGGCAGCGTGAGAACCGCGCCGTTATTGTATTGGAGAGTCAAAACGCGGGCCTTGATCTGGTGGCCCTCTTTCTCGACTCTCTCTACCAG
>Ga0209321_10001745_pt1 | contig 14751 bp, 13 predicted proteins | sample Rifsed16ft4_FD_184012 | JGI IMG/M metagenome (GOLD analysis project Ga0209321, IMG submission 184012) | Soil microbial communities from Rifle, Colorado, USA - sediment 16ft 4 - CSP-I_5_4 (version 2) | ecosystem: Environmental > Terrestrial > Deep subsurface > Rock core/Sediment | place: Rifle... | reverse complement strand
ACTCGCCCGACGTGATCCACGCCTTCTACGTCCCGCAGTTCCTGTCCAAGCTCGACGTCGTCCCCCAGGTGGACGAGTCCCGCGACAACGTCTTCGACTTCACGCCCACCGCGGTCGGCGAGTACCGGGGCCAGTGCGCCGAGTTCTGCGGCCTCGCCCACGCCGAGATGCAGCTCGCGGTGAGCGTGCGCTCGCAGGCCGACTACGAGGCCTGGCTGATCGAGCAGAAGAACAAGCCGAGCCCGACCCCCGCGGAGACTCCCCCGCCGGGCGGCACGACCCTGCAGGTCAGCGCAAGCACGGCCGTCTCGTTCGAGCAGAACCGACTCGAGGCCCCCGCCAGCACGGCGTTCGTGATCCACTTCGAGAACAGGCAGGTCGGCGTCCCCCACAATGTCTGGATCAAGGACGCGCAGGGCGAAGTCATCTTCGAGGGACGGCCGGACGTCACGGGGCCGCTGGCGGCCGACTACGTCGTCTCGGACGGCCTTCCCGCCGGGACGTATACCTTCTACTGCCAGATCCATCCCAACATGACCGGCACCCTCGAGGTCAGGTAGATGGCCACCACGACGCTCGCTCCGGGCGCCTACGTCGCCCGCCCCGGCTTCTGGTACTGGTTGTCGACCTGGCTGACAACGACCGACCACAAGCGCATCGGGTTCCTCTACCTCTTCAACTCGTTCCTCTTCTTCTTCCTCGGCGGGCTGCTCGCCCTGGGCGTCCGCTCGGAGCTGGCGGTGCCCGGCCTCCAGTACTTCGACAACACGACCTACAACCAGCTCTTCACGATGCACGCCACGGCGATGCTCTTCCTGTTCATCATCCCGATCCTGGCCGGGCTGGGGAACTACGCCGTGCCGCTCATGATCGGGGCGGCCGACATGGCCTTCCCCCGCATCAACGCGCTCTCGTTCTGGATGCTTCCCGTCGGCGGGGCGCTCATGTTCGGGGGCTACTTCTTCGGCGGCACGGCCCAGGCGGGCTGGACGAACTACGTGCCGATCACCGCGCGGGCGTACTCGCCGCAGGCTGGACAGGACCTCTGGATCGTCGGCCTCACGCTCATCGGCATGAGCTCGATCCTCGGCGGCATCAACTTCATGGCCACCATCTTCAAGCTGCGCGCCCCGGGTATGACGCTCATGCGCATGCCCATCTTCGTGTGGACGATGCTGGTCACCAGCGCCCTCGTGGTCTTCGCCACGCCGGTCCTCGCGAGCGTGCTGGTGATGCTCTTCATCGACCGCAACTACGGGGCCCACTTCTTCGACCCGTCGGCGGGCGGCAGCGCGGTGATGTGGCAGAACGTCTTCTGGTTCTACTCCCACCCGGCGGTCTACATCATGGTCCTGCCGGCGATGGGGGTGATCAGCGAGGGGCTCCCCGTCTTCAGCCGGAAGCCTCTCTTCGGCTACAAGGCCTTCGTCTTCGCCACGGCGGCCATCGGCGCGCTCGGTTTCTCGGTCTGGGCGCACCACATGTTCACCACGGGAGCCGTGTTCCTGCCCTTCTTCAGCTTCATGACCTTCCTCATCGCGGTGCCCACGGGCGTGAAGATGTTCAACTGGCTGGCCACGATGTACCGCGGCAAGCTGCGCTTCACGACCGCGATGCTCTTCGCCGTCGGTTTCCTGGTCATGTTCCTGATCGGCGGCATCGACGGCGCCTTCAGCGCGTCGCCGCCGGTCGACTTCGCCCTCCAGGACACGTACTGGATCGTGGCCCACATCCACTACGTGCTCTTCGGCGGGTCGGTGATGGGCCTCTTCGCGGGCATCTACTACTGGTTCCCCAAGTGGACCGGCGCGCGCCTTCGGGAGGGCCTCGGGAAGATCCATTTCACGATCATGTTCATCGCCTCGAACCTGACCTTCTTCCCGATGCACATCGTGGGCATCCAGGGCATGCCCCGCCGCGTGGCCGACTACGTAGAGGAGCCCGGCTGGGCGACGATCAACCTGCTCGAGACGGTCGGCTCATTCATCCTGGCTGCCTCGTTCCTCGTCTTCCTGTGGAACGTCTTCGTGACGCTGCGGGGCGAGCGGACGCACGAGCCCGACCCGTGGCAGGGCAACACGCTCGAGTGGGCCACGACCTCGCCGCCCCCGCCCTACAACTTCGACCACCTGCCGCCGATCCGATCCGAACGGCCGGTCTTCGACGTGCGCATCGGGGTGGTGGACGACCCCTGGCTGGCGAACCTCATCGGGGCGCCCAGCGGTACCGGGCGGCCGAGCCTTTCGGCGGGTCAGCCCGCGACACCGGCGGCCGGGGACGAGGGCCACGGATGACCGCCTCTACCGAGGTCATCGCGTCGGGCCACGGGACCGCGGGCGGGGAGACTCCGCTCGGCTACGTCCAGGGCCGCCTCGATACCACGCTCATCGGCGTCCTCCTCTTCATCACCAGCGAGATCATGTTCTTTGCCGGCCTGTTCGCCGCGTACTTCACGGTCCGGGCCGGGCACGGCAACCCGTGGCCGCCGGAAGGGTTCCACCCAGAGATCGAGATCGCCCTCATCCTGCTAGTCATCCTGCTCACCTCGAGCCTGACCATGGAGTACTCGCTGCGCCGGATCAGGGCGGGCGACCGGACCGGGCTCGTGCGCGGCCTGACCGTGACCCTCGTCCTGGGGGCACTCTTCCTGATCGGCCAGCTGTACGACTACTCGATCCTTGGCTTCGGGGTCAGCAGCGGGATCTATGGGACGGTCTTCTACACCCTCACCGGGTTCCACGGGGCGCACGTCTTCGGTGGCGTCGTTGCCATCGCCGTGATGCTCATGCGCGGCGCGGCCGGCCAGTTCTCGGCCCGCCACCACGCCGCCATCGAGGGCGTCTCGTGGTACTGGCACTTCGTCGACGTGGTGTGGATCGGGCTGGTCACCACGCTGTACGTCCTTCCGATCCTGGAAGGCTCCGCCCACGTGGGCCGCTGACGAGGGGCCCGCGGCGAACGATGTTCAGCGCTCGGAACGCCATCTTCATCGGCCTCGGTTTCATCCTCGTGGCCATCGCCTACCTTCTCCTGACGGCCGACTCCGGCCGACTCGAGATGGCCGGGGTGGTCATGCTGGCGACCCTCGGCGTGGCCATGGGGATCACGTTCTACGTGGTCTTCCGCAACTCCGGGGAGCTCTGAGCCGCCGGGGCCGGACGAGCGGACCAACGCGATGAACATCTTCGCGGCGATCTACGACTTCATCCAGGCCGTCCGCGAGGCGCTGCTCGACATCCTCGAGCCGCTGATCATGCCCGACTGGGGCTGGCTGGTAACGGTCATCCTGCCGCTCACGCTCGGCGCCTTCGTGCTCCTCTACTTCCTGTACCTCTACGTGCGCCTCCGGCGCAACGCCTGGGCGAACGTCGACCGCCGCCCGCGCCGCCTCGAGAGCCGGCTGGCCCCACCGCCGGGCGTTCACGCCTCGGCACCCTCGTGGTGGCCGGTGGCCCTCTCGGTCGGCTTCTTCCTCGCCCTCCTGGGGCTGGTGGCGAGCCCGATCCTCCTCGCGCTTGGGGTGGTCATCACGCTGCTTGGCGGATGGGGTTGGCTGCGATCCGCGAACCGCGAGTGGCGAGGCACGGAGCTGTCGGCGGACCGCGGAGCAGGAGCGCACCCGCTTCCCGCCGGTGCCGGGGCGCAGGCTCTTGCCGCCCATGCCACGGCCGGGGCCTCCGCCGCCGTCGTGCCCCGGTCGCGCGCCCTCGTGCCCCACGGACCGACCGCAGTCATGCCGGCCGCGCCGCCGTCCGAGCACGCGATCGAGCCGCCCCCGGGGGTCCACATGCCCGCACCGTCGTGGTGGCCGATCTACGCGTCGGGGGCGGCGCTCTTCGCGCTCCTCGGACTGGTCGTGAGCGCCGCGCTCCTGGTCGGGGGGATGATCCTCGCGCTCCTCGCCTTCGTGGGCTGGTTCGTGGACTCGTACCGCGAGCTGAAGGTGGCCGAAGGCCTCGCCCCACGACCACACGTGCGCGACCCGCTGGCCGTGTTCCCGAGGATCCTGGCGAGCGTCGGCGCACTCACGGTCCTCGTGTCGGTCGCGTTCTGGATCGGGCCCGGGGTCGTTGCCCAGCTCTTCCCGGCGCAGGGTGCGGGGCCGGGAGCCACGGGCGGTCCGCCCGCCTGCACGCCCACCGCCCCCATCGAGATCACGGCCAGGGACACGGCGTTCTCGACGAAGGAGCTGTGCCTGCCGGCCGGCGCGCCCTTCCAGCTCGTGTTCCATAACGAGGACCAGCTGCCGCACAACGTCGCGATCGGGACGCTCTTCAACGGTGAGGTCTTCACGGGGGTCGCGACGCAGACGTACGACGTGCCCGCCCTGCCCGCCGGCTCTTACAGGTTCATCTGCGTCGTCCACCCCAACGTCATGGTCGGGACGGCCATCGTGGCGGGCGGGTCAGCGCCGCCAGGCGGCTCACAGCCCTCGCCGGGCGGCCCGCAGACCTCGCCCGGCCCCTGACCACGGATCGATCCGCGGCCCGCGCCCAGCGGACCATCGCCCTGCTCGTCGGCATCGCCGTGGTTGCGACGGCGGCCATCGTGCTCGGCAGCGCGCGGCTGATCCCGGGGAGTGGGCCGGGGGAGACGTCCGTGGTCGTCGGGCCGCATCCGCTCGAAGGCAAGCCCGCGCCGGACTTCACACTGGCCGAGGTCGGGGGCGGCGACACGATCACCCTGTCCGCGCTCCGCGGCCAGCCGGTCGTCGTCAACTTCTGGGCGCCGTCGTGCGTCCCCTGCCGGGCCGAGTTCCCGGTCCTCAAGTCGGCCCTCGCAGCTCACGCGGACAGCGGCCTGACCATCCTGGGGATCTGGTTCCGCGGCGGGAAGTTCCTCGACAGCCCCGACGACGTCACGAGCTTCATGGCCCAGCAGGGCGCCGATTGGCCCGCCCTGGCCGACCCGGGCGGCGTGGTGCAGGACGCCTATGCCGTGGTCGTCCCGCCAACGACGTTCTTCATCGATCGGTCCGGCGTCGTGCGCGCGGTCCAGCTCGGGGAGATGACGGCCGAACTGCTGGAGCGACAGCTGGCCAAGATCGAGTAGGCGGCCCTCGGCGCCTGGCCGCGGACCGTCCCGCTCGATGCGCGTCGGTGCCTGAACTCCGGCGCTCAACTTCCTCAGAGCAGGTCCTCCAGGGACTCCAGGACCTGGTGGGCGGCCGACACGTCGATCTCGGCGCTGAGGGGCACGGCGATCACGTCCAGCCCCGCCTCGCGGGCAGCGAGGACGCCGGCCGGCGAGTCCTCCAGTGCCAGAGCGTCACGCGGGGCGACGCCCAGCGCCTCGCAGGCCGCGAGGTAGATGTCCGGGGCGGGCTTCGGCCGGGCGACGTCCTGGGCCGAGACCACGGCGTCGAAGGCCTCCCGGATGCCGGCCGTGTCCAGCGCGAACTCGACCAGGGCGCGGGGGGTGTTGGATGCGAGTGCAAGGGGCACCCGACCGCGCAGTCGGCGCACGAGCTCCATCGCGCCGGGGCGGCCTGCCAGGCCGGACTCGAACTCGGCGCGCACGAGCTCGAGCAGCTCGGCGCGCAATCCGGGCGCCCGTTCGGGCGGGAGACCGGCCCGCGCAGTGTAGTCGGCCACCGACTCCTCGAACCCGCGCCCGATCGACGCGAGCGCGTCCGCGTCGGTGAAGGTATAGCCGTACCGCGCAAGCAGCCGTCTCTCGGCGCGCAGCCACAGGCGTTCCGTGTCGAGGAGGAGGCCATCCATGTCGAAGACGACCGCCCGATACCGGCCGGGCAGGCGCGGCTTCCGTACCCGGCTCACGGGCCGACCGGATAGACCGCCCGCCGCCCGACCCCGGTCAGCACGCCGATCGATCCGCCGAAGGCCCGGTTCAGCGACTCGTCCTCCGTGTCGACCAGGAAGGGGCGACCTTCCAGCGAGGCGAGCTTGGCGGGCGTCGCCACGACCACCACGTTCGCGATCCCGACCGCCCGCAACACCCGTGCGCTGATCTGCTGGTTGCCCCGTCCGAACAGGTAGCCCTGCCCGCCGATCGGCGTGACGATGATCCTCGCGGCGGAGTGCTCGCCGATGAGTCGGAGGAGAGCGCTTTCGTCGACGTCGCGCGCCACGACCTGCTTGTCGAGCACGACGTCCACGCCGAGCAGCGTCGACTCGAGACCCATGGACGCCAGGATCCGTCGGGTCGTCGTGCCCGGACCGACCACGTAGAGGGTGCCCGGCTCCAGCGCTCGGGTCACGGCGCGGGCGAGCTCCTCGAGCGCCGCGTCGTCGCTCGAGCTGCGCGCCTTGGTCGCCTGCACGAGGCTCGCATCGAAGGGCATGCGAAGGTAGCCCACGAGCTTCGCCGAGAGGCGGCCTCGCCGGTAGGCCGCCTCGTCCACGTCCATCACCTCGGCCTCTCGGAGATCCCCGCCGCCGCTGCCGACGTAGCGCGCGGCGAGATCCCCGGCCGCCCGGGGGTTGATCGCGAATGCCGCGGAGTGGATCTTGACGCCCGCCGGGATGCCGATCACGGGGACCGTCTCGCCGATGGCTTCGGCAACGTCGCGAGCCGTTCCGTCGCCGCCGGCGAAGAGCAGGAGATCCACCTTCCGGTGAGCCATCTCCCGGGCGGCAGCCCGGGTGTCGCCGGCCGTCGTGGCGGCCGAGCGGGCGCGGTAGACGATCGTGGCCGCCGTGCCGGCCTCCCGGGCGGAGTCCTCGCCCATCGGCCCGGCGCAGGTCAGCAGCTCGACGTCGGCGCGCGCCCGAGCCATCTCCTCCAGCGCCGCGGCGGCCCGGCCCGGCGCCCGCGGGATCGCACCCAGCGCGCGAGCACGCTCGACGACGGCGCGGCCATCGGTCCCCTTGAGCCCGACGCTGCCGCCCAGGCCGGCGATGGGATTGACGATCAGCCCGACCCGCGCAGCCAACGGGCTAGCTGCCGTCCTGCGCGTCCCGTCCGCTGTCGTCCGCCCCGGGGGCGTCGCCGGGCGCGGCCCGTTCGTCGGCGCCCATCGCCAGGAAGGCGCGCCACGTCATCGCCGGCCGCTTCTCCGCCCCGGGAAGGGGCGACGCGGCCGTGCTCCGGTGAGGGGCGCGTTTCACGAGCTCGGGATCGGAGTAGGCCTCGCCCGCGACGCGCTCGAGCACCGCAGCGAACTCGTCCAGCTCCTCCTGCGAGTAGGTCTCGGCCGGCTCGAGGGTGAACGGCTCCGGCACGAGCCACGGGTGATGGCTGGTGAAGTAGCCCTGCACCCCGAAGTCGATCATCCGGTTGTGGACGTCGGTGGTGTGAACTCCCGTCTCCGCGGCGAGCTCCTCCCAGGAGTAGCGCGCCTGCTCGAGCCGGCGGCTCGAGTTCTCGTGCGCGAACGACAGGCTCGCACCGCGTATGGCGGTGACCTTGCGCGCGAGGTAGTTGTTGTTGAGGACCGCCATGTGGGCCACCTCGCGGAGCCCCTCGGCGCCCAGGGCCATGACCCAGGCGTAGGACTTGACGACCGAGTGGATGTTGCCGAGCGGCGAGCGGACCGCCCCCACGCTCGCCGGCCGCTGGTCGTCGAGGTAGTAGCGGGAGCCGTCGAACTCGACCGTCGGCGCAGGCAGGAAGGGCACAAGATCCTCGCGCACGCCGCTCGCGCCCACCGCCCCGCCCATGCAGCCGTGGGGCACGGAGAAGGTCTTGTGCAGGTTGAACTGGCACAGGTCGAAGCCGGCGTCACGGGCCCGCGTCACGCCCAGGATCCCGTTCGCGTTGGCCTGGTCGTAGGCGCACAGCCCACCGGCCTCGTGAACGACGCGCACGAAATCGGCGATCTGAGGGTTGAAGATCCCGGTGTCCTCAGGGTTCGTGATCATCAAGCCGGCGGTCCGCTCGCCCACGGCCCGCTTGAGCGCGTCGAGAGCGGGGTATCCCTGCGGCCCGGGGTAGAGGGTGATCACCTTGAAGCCGATGGTCGCCGGCGCGGCGGCGTTCGCGGGATGCGAGAAGATCGTGGTGATGATCTCGTCGCGCTGCGCGGCCTCGCCGCGCGAGTCGTGGTAGGCGCGGATCATCAGCGCGTTGGCGAGGATGCCCTGCGTCCCGCCGGCGGGCTGGAACGTGAAGCGAGCCATCCCCGAGATCTCGGCCAGGATGCGGCCGAAACGGTAGAGGATCTCGAGGATGCCCTGGATCGTCGAGTCGTCCTGGCCGGGATGCAGCTCGGCCAGCTTCGGCGACCGGGTGAGCGCCTCGTTGACGAGCGGGTTGTACTTCATCGTCGTCGTGCCCAGGCCGAGGTTCACCGCCACGTTGTTGGCGAGCACCATCTGCGAGAGGCGCGTGTAATGGCGCACGACCTCCGACTGCGAGAGCTCCGGCAGGTCGGGCGGCTCCCGCCGCCGCAGCGCCGCGGGGAGGTCGGCGGTCACGTCGCCGACGATGCCTCGGATCTCCGCGCCCGCGTCCGGCGGCAACACCCCGCGGCGGCCCGGACGGCCGAGGGTGACGATGAGGGGCTCGTCCCAGGCGGCCTGGTGGAAGTGCTCACGAAGGGCGACCCGGGGGCCACCGACGGTGGGCCGGCGGCCGCCCCGGGGATGGCCGTCGTGCGTCGTCATCGGAGCACCTCCGCGAGCGTCTCGGCCAGGCGGTCGATGTCCTCCCGGCTGTGGATCTCGGTGACGGAGAAGAGGGCGCTCTGGCCCAGCTCGGGGAACTCGGCGCTGAGGTCCTTTCCCCCGTAGATGCCGCGCTCGCGAAGGTGGGCGTTGATCTCGGCGACGCTCCTCCCCGTGCGCCCGAAGTCGACGGCGAACTCCTTGAAGTGAGCGGCGCGCAGGGCCGGCGAGCGCACGCCTGTGATCTCCGCCAGGCGCAGGGCCGCGTAGCGGCTACGCTGCATGATGGTCTCGCCGAGCTCGCGCATCCCGGCCGGACCCATGAGCGCGAGGTAGACCCCGGCGACGATGGCCCAGATGGTCTGCGAGGTCCCGGCGAAGTCGTGGGACTCCGCGCGCAGGCCGTACGAGATGTGCTCGAAGTTCACCCAGTCGAACACGTACGTGCCAGGCCGCTCGGTCGGGAGGATGCTCACGAGGAGGGTCGGGCAGGCGGCGATGAAACGTTCCTCGTGCGGCGTGGCGATGAAGCCGGCCTGGCCGCCGCCCCCGTACATGTGGATGCCGAGCGGCTGGATGTCGCCGCACACGATGTCGGCGCCGTAGTCGCGTGGGGGAGCGAGCACCCCGAGGGAGCTCGGGTCGACACCGATGACCAGGAGCGCCCCGTGACGATGGGCGAGCTCGCCGATCTCGGCCACATGCTCCTCCAGGAAGCCGAGGTAGGCAGGCACCTCGAGGTAGATCGCAGCGACCGCGTCGGACAGGGCCTCGCGAAGCGAGCCGAGGTCGAGCCAGCCGGTCTCCGGCTCATAGTCGAGCGGCCGGAGCGTCAGGGTCGGGCCGCAGATGGTGCGGATCTCGCGGAGCCTGGTCGGGCCGGTCGTGCGCGGCACGAGCACCTGGCGCCGCCCGGTGAGCTGGGCGGCCATGATCAGCGAGCTGGCCGCGGCGGTCCCCCAGTCGTACGAGGTGGTGCTCACCATCCCCATCCCGACCAGCTCCCCGAGCATGCTCTGGAACTCGAACTGGGCCTGGTAGCTCCCGAGCATCGAGCGCGGGCCGTCGTGGTAGCCGGTCAGGAACTCGCCCCGCGAGGCGATCTCGTCGCACACCGCCGGGACGTAGTGCTGCCATGTCCCGCCACCAAGGAAGCTCAGGACCTCGTCGCAGGCACGGTTCCTGGCCAGCAGCCCGGCGACGTGGCGGCGCAGGTCGGATTCGGCCGGGAGGGCCTCGGGAAGGTCGAGCAATCGGCCGAGCCTGATCGGCTCGGGAACGACCTCGTACAGCTCCTCGCTGGACCGGAGACCGACCTGGGCCAGCATCTCGTCCTTGATGGCCGGGACCGAGTTCGGGATGTATGGGTGGGTCACGGGCCGGCGGCCGGCCCCCGACGGGTCGCCTGCCGGGTGAGCCGACCCCGCGGATCGGTCGGTCATGGTGTTCGACCTCCTCTGCTCGGGCCTCAGCCCATCCAGGCGCCGCCGTTGACGTCGATCGACGCGCCGGTGATGAAGTCGCTGTCGGACGAGGCCAGGAAGACGGCCACGCGGGCCACGTCCTGCGGCGTCTGCAACCGGCCGAGGGGCGTCTCGGCGACGTACAGCTGACGGACCGCATCGGGCTCGATGCCGCGCAGCTGCGCCTCCCAGACGGCCTCGCGGTCCTGCATCGGCGTGACCACGTAGCCCGGGCAGATGGCGTTGACGGTGATGCCGAACGGCCCGAGCTCGTTGGCCATCGCCTGGGTCAGCCCCACCACGGCGAACTTGCTGGCCACGTAGTGGGGCAGGAACGCCACGCCGCCCTGCCGCCCGGCCATCGACGCGGTGTTGACGATCTTGCCGCCCCGGCCGGCCTCGATCATGTGCCGCGCCACGACCTGGGAGCAGTTGAACACCCCCTTGGCGTTGACGTCCATGTTGATGTCCCAGTCGTCCTCGGTCAGGTCGATGAAGCGGCCCATCGTGCTCACGCCCGCGTTGTTGTGCCACACGTCGAGGGGCCCCAGGGAGGCGACGATCGCCTCGATGACCACGGGGATCGTCTCGCGCGCGGTGACGTCCAGGAACCACGCCTCGGCGCGTCCCCCGGAGGCGACGATCTCCCGGGCGACCGGATCGCCCCGCTCGCCGATATCCGTCACCGCGACATGGGCCCCTTCGGCCGCGTACGCCAGGGCACACGCTCGACCGATCCCCGAGCCACCCCCCGTGATGCCGATGACCCTGCCCGTCAGGCGGCCCACCGCGGACCCCCAGGCTCCGTGCTCGCCTTCCTCATCCCGCTCCCGGTTCGTCGGGTCACGCCGGCGCCATCGTCGCGCCGGTCGGCGAGCGGACAGCCTCCGCCGCGTCAACCAAGCGCCGCACCCGGGCGGGGTCGACGGGGTTCCACACGATGCCATCGATCTTGAGGCTGCTGCCCACGATCGCTCCGTCGGCCCAGCGCAGGGTCTCGGCCACGTTGGCCTCGTTGACACCGGTGTTGGCCAGGACGGGCACGCCCGGCACCGCGTCGCGCGCGGCACGCAGCTCTGCGAGATCGAACGCCACCCCGGCCATCGGACCGGAGATGAGCAGCGCGTCGCAGCCGAAGTACGCCGCGCCCCGGGCCCGCGCCGCGACGTCGCGGCCCGACAGCGAGCGGGCGAACTCGGGGGCGATGTTGGCGAAGAGGGCGCACTGGCCGATCCCGAGCCGGTCGCGGTAGGCGAAGATGGCGGCCGGGTCGGGCGCCAGGATGCCCATGTCCGTGTCAAAGACGCCGGTCAGGACCTCGCGCACCCACGCGGCGCCGGTGGCAGCCGCGACGGCCAGCGACGCGAAGGGGTCCCACAGCACGTTCACGCCGAAGGGGACGGAGAGACGCCCGCGGGTCGCGGCGATGATCGAGGCCATGTACGAGGGCACTTCCGGGCCCACGCGGGTCGCGTACGGGAGGTCGGCCTCGTTGCAGTACATGACGCCGTCGACCCCGCCCGCCTGGAGGGCGTCGATGTCGGCGCCGACCCCGTCGATGACCGTTGCGAGCGAACGCTCGGGGCGATGGCGCGGCTGGCCCGGCGAGGCGGAGAGGTGGACCATCCCGATGATCGGACGGGGACGGGGGAAGATCCGGCTCAACGCGTCCACGCGCCCGCACCTCCGCTCTCACGGCACCCCGGACGGCCCGAGATGGCGTCGGGCCCCCGCGCGCCGCAGAACAGTTTCTAACACGCCGGATGTTATGACAAGTGCTTCCGCACGTTGACAGCGGTGAGGGGCTGTGAGAATGTCTCCCTCGTCCAGGGCGTTCAGGCGGCCGGTGCGGATGGCGCCGCAACGACCAGTCGTACGCGGGAGAGAGAGCACTCGTGGGTCATCGCGGCCGACCCACCCGGGTCGGTGACCAGTTCCGTGACCTGATCAAGGTCGCACACGACGCACGGCGCCGCCACGCCGGCCTTCGACCCATCGGCCAGGATGATCACCCGCTCCGATCGCTCGATCATGCGGCGATGGAGATCGGCCTGCGCCGGGTCGAGGTCGCTCACGCCGGCACGGCGCGAGATCCCCGCGGCGCCCAGGACCGCCGTGCTGGCATGGAAGCGCGCGATGCCGTGTTCGGCGAGGGCGCCCGACTGCGCGAGGTCCTCGCTGTCCACGAGCCCGCCGGTCGAGACCACGTGGATGTCGCGCGAAGCGAGCAGGCTGGCGTGAGCGAGCGAGGTCGTGATGACCGTGACGCGCCGGTCGGCGGGCAGGAACTGGGCGAACTGCGCGGTGGTCGAGCCGATGCCCAGGAAGATCGTCTCGCCCGGCTCGATGAGCTCGACCGCGCGACGGCCGATGAGCCGCTTCTCGGTGGCATGGGTGAGCGCGCGCTGGCCGACGAGCAAGTCGAACGAGCGGGTCAGGTGAGCCGTGGCCCCGCCGCGCACGGTGCGCAGGAATCCCTCGGCCACGAGCTGCTTCACGTCGCGCCGGATGGTCATCGGCGATACGCTCAGCTCGGCCGCCAGGCTGGCGTAGTCGATCGTCTGCTCGACGGCCACGCGTTCGAGGATCCGATGGTGACGATCGACGGGGAGCAGGGCTCTGGCCACGGCCTAGAGAGTGCCGCTCTTCGCCGCGGCCGGCAACCCCGGCGCAGCGGCCGACGATGGCAGGGCGCCGCATGAGCATGGCGGCCACCGCGATGCCGGGGAGCAGCGGAGCCTACTCCCCACGCCGGACGCGCCTGCCGTCGGCCGGCCGGCTGGGCGCCCACGCCGTCCTCATCGCGACCTCCCTCGTGGTCCTCCTGCCCCTCCTGTGGATCGCGCGGACCTCGATCGTCTCACGGCGCGTGGCCTACCTCATCCCGCCCGACTGGGGCGCGACGCTCAACCTCGACAGCTGGAGCTACATCTTTGGCGATCAGAATTTCGTACGCTTCTTCGTCAACAGCCTGGGCATCGGCCTGGGAACGGCGCTTCTCTCGCTGCTCATCGGGGTGCCCGCGGCCTACTCCATCGCTCGCTGGCGGACCGGGGGCCAGCCCGTGCGGGTCGGGATCCTTGCCACCCAGATCCTGCCGCCCATCGCCCTCGTGATCCCGGTCTTCATCCTCGCCCGCGAGGCCGGGCTGCTGAACAACCAGGTCCTCATCGCGGTGATGTACCTCTCGTTCAACCTGCCGTTCGTCGTCTGGATACTGAGCGGGTTCTTCCTGGGACTGCCCCAGGAGGTCGAAGAGGCGGCGCTCGTCGACGGCGCGACGCGTATGCAGGTGCTCCGGTTGGTGGTCGTCCCCATGGCACTCCCGGGCCTGATCGCCGCGGGCGTCTTCAGTTTCGTGCTGGCCTGGAATGAATTCCTCTTCGCGTTCATCCTGACCGGCATCGGCTCCCGCACGCTGCCGGTCGCCCTGGTCGGCCTGATCACCCAGGCCGGCACGCAGGTCGGGCCGATGGCCGCCGGCACGGTGCTCATGAGCGTGCCCGTCATCGCACTCACCTTCATCGTGCAGCGGTACCTGGTCACCGGTCTCACGTTCGGTTCGGTCAAGTAGGAGCAGTCGCCCGCGAAGGGCGCATAGAGGAGGAACACGGATGAAGCAGCCCATCGGTCCACGGACGAGGGCGCCCGGTCTGCCATGGCGCGGGCTCCTCGTCGTCGCCATGGGGGCCGCGCTCGTCGTCACGGCCTGCCAGGCGGGACCCTCGCCCACGCCCACGGGGGGTGACAAGCCCTACGCCGGGGTCACCCTCAACTTGCTCATGGAGGACCTCACCGAGACCAACTACATCGAGGACCTGCTCCCCGACTTCGAGGCCAAGACGGGCATCAAGGTGGTCTTCGAGAAGGTGCCCTACAGCAACATGTACGAGAAGCTCGTGCCGCAGCTCAGCGGGCCCGAGAAGTCCGGCAGCTACGACGTCGTGGCGGTCGACTACTACTGGCCCGGCGAATTCGCCCGGTCAGGCTGGATGCTGCCGCTCGACGACTGGATCGCCAGGGACAAGACCGACCTGAGCGGGATCATCCAGGCGTTCTTCGACGTCAACGGCAAGGTCGACGGCAAGACGTACTACATCCCCTACTTCCCCTACCCGATGGGGATCGTCTACCGCAAGGATCTCGGCATCACCATCCCCGAGACGATGGAGGAGTTCGTCGCCTACACGAAGAGCCTCAAGACGGCGGACTTCTACGGGGCGGCGATGCAGGGCGCGCCGACCGACCCGATCGCCATGGAGTGGCTCAACTTCCTCTTCGCCAACGGCGGGGACCTCTACAGCGCCGACCTCAAGACGCCGACCGTCAACAACGAGATCGGCCTCCTCGCCCTCAACCAGTACATGGACATGATCGACAACGCCGCCCAGACCGGCGCGGCGGGCGCCAACCTCGACGACGCGTCAAACACCTTCGCGCAGGGCAAGGCAGCGACGATGGTGACCTACATCACCATCTTCGCCGGCTTCTTCCAGGACCCCGAAAAGTCGGTGATCGTGGACAAGTGGGAGGTCGCGGCGATGCCCGGCACCGGCGTCGGCAACGTCGGGGTCTGGTCGTTCGGCGTCCCCAAGAGCTCCAAGAACCCCGATGCCGCCTGGGAGTTCATCAAGTGGGTGACCGAGCGCGACATCAGCAGGCAGCGCGCGCTGAAGGGCGGCTCCCCCGCCTACACCGACTTCTACACGGACCAGGAGATC
>Ga0209321_10001738_pt1 | contig 14802 bp, 20 predicted proteins | sample Rifsed16ft4_FD_184012 | JGI IMG/M metagenome (GOLD analysis project Ga0209321, IMG submission 184012) | Soil microbial communities from Rifle, Colorado, USA - sediment 16ft 4 - CSP-I_5_4 (version 2) | ecosystem: Environmental > Terrestrial > Deep subsurface > Rock core/Sediment | place: Rifle... | reverse complement strand
CTCTGTTTTTCGAAAACATTTTTTACAAGGAGCAGCATTTCATCAAAATGGAACGGTTTTGTAATATAGTCACACGCACCCATCTTCATGGCATTAACAGCCATTTCTATACTTCCGCAGGCAGTCATTACTATGAAAGCAGTTTCAGGATATATTGATTTGACGATGGAAAGGATCTCAAGGCCGTCTATATGCGGTATTTTTATCTCACTTATTACCAGATGGAATTTCTTTTCATCGAGGAGCTTTAAAGCAGATTCTCCATCACATGCGATCTCTGAATGATAGCCCTCTGACTCCAAGCCCGAATGTATCTTCTGAGTGAAGTCGTCATGATCATCTATGATAAGGATCCTATATTTCATTTCACCTCCATCCGGGCATGATGTATAACCAGATGAAATACGGCTAATTTGCTATATTACCTCATTAAATGGGCAGCGTCAAATGAAGGGACCAATTGACAGGAAAATTCACTTCTGCTATTTTAGATTCCAATGGAAAAAGACAAACAGAGCGATAAACTATCTGAGAGGTGGCTTTCCCGCTTCCTCGGACAATGGCTTGAGTACATAGATGACATTATACTTGTCTTAGTTGCCCTGGGAATTATGACCCTCGCAATAATCTTACTGGTAGAGTCAGTTTCCGATTTCTACTACTTCGAATCTCACTCTATCCCACATATCATAAGCGAGCTCATGTTCGTGCTGATACTCATGGAATTATTCAGGCAGGTGGTAAGGCAACTGAAACGTCATACATTTTCATTAAGCCCATTCTTTTTCATAGGTGTTATAGCCAGTATCAGGGGCATATTACTGGTGCAAATGAGATTGGCAATAGGGGGCGGGGACGTGTGGACTGAACTACTCCAGATAGGTATCTACGCAGTAGTCGTATTTATCATGGCTATCAGCTATTATTTCTCCTCAAAGGTGGATAAGAAGTCTTATGATTAAATACATTAGGGCGCACCAATAAATACTATATTTATGGCAACTTTCACGGCTTCAGACTCTATTTTACTCTTTCGTGTGCCCTCTCCTCTTCAAGTTTACGTCTCTCTTCATCGTATGCTTTCTTGGCAGCCTGAATAGCCGCAAGTATCTCATGCTTCTTATCATCGGCAAGGTGCACACCGCCGCGTATTAGTTCTTCAGTCTTGTTGCTTATCTGATTCATCAAGCCGGATAACCTTACTTTTATTGCCTCTTTTTCCTCATGCATCATTTCGGCCCCTTTTGCCGCCAATTTCCGTATATCTTCCCTTGTCTCCCGACCTGACTTTGGTGCATACAGAAGGGCAATTCCAGCGCCAATAAGACCTCCCACCAGTAAAAATATTAAGTTTTCACCTCTTCCATGTTCACATGCCATTAGTGTTCACCTCCTCTCTTTAATAATGTATTGATACCAACTCTTATAGCCTTGATAATCATGCCAAATGTTTGAAACGGTACAGCCAACTGTTCAATTATATAGTCGATTTTTTTTGACCCTGATTTTGCAACTTCCGCAATACTTCGTATATCACTCATGATATTCTTCGTTTCATAGAGTATAGGCCTTATGTCAGTTTCTATACGTGCCATAAATTCCTCAAAACGTCTGAGTGTATTCTCAAACCGAATACTAAGCATGTATAACCGTATTAATAGAAGTACAGAACATGCTGCAATTATCGCAATAGATATTTCTACTATCATAAATTATCTGTCATCACTTTATATCCTTTAAGTTACCCCTCCCGACAGGTAAAGTCAACTAAATAACTATCCTATAGTGCCCTATAGTGCCCCCTAATAGTGCAGTGTTCAGATGCCTCTCTCAACCTCATCTATAGCGTCTTCTAAAATAGCCAGCGCTGCGTTTGCATCCTCAGTAGTTAAAATTAATGGCGGCATGAGTCTTATCGTGCTCTGGCCGCAGCCGAGGATGAGGAGCCCCTTCCGGAAACATGCGGCAATTATCTTTTCCCTCTCCTTTACAGCCCTCTCTTTTGTTTCCCGCTCCCGAACAAATTCTATACCTATCATAAGCCCCTTGCCCCTGATATCTCCGATTACAGGATGACGGTTTTGCATATCTTTCAGCTTTGACAGGATGTGTGCGCCGACTATTGCTGCGTTCTCAATAAGACTATTCTCAAGAAGCTCTATAGTTGTCAGCGCTGCCTCACAGGCAACAGGGTTTCCTCCGAATGTGTTGGCATGCGAGCCGGGAACCCATGTCATCACAGAGGATGATGCCACCATAGCACCGAGCGGCAAACCAGAGGCTATCCCCTTTGCTATTGTGATAATATCGGGAATGACGCCGTCATACTCACAGGCAAACATCCTCCCTGTCCTTCCCATCCCTGTCTGGATTTCATCTGCAACAAGGAGTATATTAAACTCCCTTGCCAGCTCCTCCATCTTCTTTAAATAACCATCCGGTGGAAAGACGTACCCACCCTCACCCTGTATGGGCTCAATAAAAATTGCCGCAACCTCTTCCGGAGGAACCTTTGTCCTGAATAACTCTTCTTTAATCCACCTGACGCAGTAGAAATCACAATCATCGGCCTTGAGACCATAGGCACATCTGTAACAGTATGCATACGGCACATGCGAAACACCAGGCACAAATGGTGCAAAGCCGCGTCTATGGACCTCCTTGCTTGCTGACAGGGAAAGTGATCCCATAGTCCTGCCATAGAAACCGCCGATGAATGAAATAAAGAGGGGCCTTTTAGTATGATAACGGGCAAGCTTCATGGCAGCCTCGTTGGATTCTGTCCCGGAGTTTGTAAAAAAGACCTTCTTGGGTTGCTTGCCTGGAGTAATCGTCACGAGTTTTTCTGCCAATTTAATTTCGGATGTGTAATAGAAGTCTGTTCCGGACATATGGATCAGCTTTTTTGACTGGCTGATTATCTTCTCAACGACTGCAGGATGGCAATGGCCTGTGGATGTGGTGGCTATACCTGATGTAAAATCGAGGTATCTGTTCCCGTCTACATCTTCTATATAGACGCCCTCGCCCTTTTCTACTACTAACGGATACGCACGGGTGTATGACTGGGAGATGACTGACTTATCGCGACTGACCCATTCAACAGCATTAGGGCCAGGAGGATACGAATTGCTTATCATATCTTCTCTTCCATCAATTTTATTAAATTTTTCCTGAAATTATCATCATCCTCTCTGCGTCTCGCTTTCGGCCCTTTCACACGTCCCCCGCCTCTCCGTTGTCGTGCGGAAGCATGTCTTTTTTCGAGAAGTGAATCAATATTCTGCTCTGAATATATCCTGCCGGAGGGAGACAGTGCCCTTACGCCATTACCAAGAACCAGGGATGCCAAACCAAAATCAGATGTCACTACTATGTCTTGCGGGGAAGCCCTGTTTACTATTGCAATATCAACTGCCTGGAAGGATGAATCCACGCGTAATACATCCATGCCGGCCATCTCATAAATATTGTGTGCCATGCTCACAACCATGATAATGTGAATCCCCCGTTTATGTGCCTCTCCGTAGATTATATCCCTTACCGGACATGCATCAGCATCTACAAAAATTTCCATAACTAAGGATACAGCCCTCTTGCCAAATGTGCATCTGCGAGTCTCCTGATGGCAATTGCCATGGACGCCATCCTCATATCTATATTCTCGGAGAGTGAGAATCTCAGAACCCTGTTAAATGCAGTAATTATAATATCATGGAGCTTTTCATTTATCTCCTTCTCTTTCCAGAAATATTTCTGTAAATCCTGAACCCACTCAAAATAAGAGACGATAACTCCTCCCGAATTTGCAAGTATATCAGGGATGACATATATTCCTCTGTCTTTTAATATCCCGTCTCCTTCTTTCGTAGTAGGGTTATTCGCCCCTTCAACGACCATGCGGCATTTCAATCTATGGGCATTATCTTCCTTAATCTGTCCTGAGAGCGCAGCGGGGATAACAACGGTACATTCCAACTCAAGCAATTCTTCGTTTGTAATAATCTCACCATCAGGAAAACCATCAAGGGTGTGTTTAGCCTTCTTATAGGCGATCACATCCGGTATATTCAAACCATTGCTGTTATAAATACCACATGTGGAATCACTCACACCGATCACCTTTATACCTGCTTCACTCAGAAAGCGTGCAGATATGGAACCCACGTTACCGAATCCCTGAACAACAGCCGTAGTCCCATCAATCTTTATTCCCAAATGCTTCATGGCCTCAAGAGCAACATATACGACTCCCCTGCCCGTTGCCTCCTCTCTCCCGAGAGAGCCGCCTATGCAGATAGGTTTTCCTGTAACAACACCCGGTACTGCATATCCCCTTTGCTGGCTGTATGTGTCCATTATCCATGCCATGACATGCTCATCCGTCCCCACATCAGGGGCCGGTATATCATGATCAGGACCGATAAGGGGGAATATCTCGGCAGTATAGCGTCTTGTGAGGCGTTGCAGTTCCCTGCGTGACATATTCTTAGGGTTACACCGTATGCCCCCCTTTGCGCCACCGTAAGGTAAGCCGGCTAACGAACATTTCCATGTCATGTTCATTGCAAGCGCCGCCACTTCACCCAGATTTACATCAGGATGATAGCGGATACCTCCCTTGGTAGGGCCAAGGGAGGTATCGTGCTGCACCCTGAAGCCCTGGAATACATGGACATCTCCATTGTCCATCCTTATGGGCATAGTGACACAGAGCGCCCGCTGTGGAAGCCTGAGTCTCTTCCGGATATTAGGGTCGAGGCAAAACCACTCTGCTGACGCCTCAAATTGGGACAGGACATCCCTGTATGTCGGGGAATCGAATTCTGAAGGTATTTCTGTCATATAAGTCAGGGGAGATTTTTTATTAGTAACTAACTTCCATCCCATCATACGCCAGTTCAATGCCTGACGGAAGCTCACTATTCACTTTATTATGCTCAAATGTATGGGAAAGGTGTGTTAGTATCGCCCTCTCCGGCATTAGCTCCTCTATAACTTCAATGGCCTGCGAAAGTCCATAGTGCTTGGGGTGAGGTTGATAACGTGTTGCATCAAGAATAAGGAGTTTAGTCCCCTGCAGTGATTCTTTTGTGTCATCAGGTATTCCACTGCAGTCTGTAAGGTAAGCGACATCATTTATCCTGTACCCGAATATGGTTGTTTCACCATGAAAAATCTTTAACGGCATTATCGTAAGTCCGTACAGAATAAATTCACTGCTGATTATATTAATCTCAAGCCTCGGTATCCAATCACTCCTGGCTGAACCATTAAATATATAACTGAATTTATGCCGTATACTCTCCATGGTATCATAACTGCCGTAACATGGGATAGGCTTACCCTGGATGTGATTAAAGCTGCGAAGGTCGTCTATACCATGTATGTGGTCTGCATGAGCATGTGTAAAAAGGACCGCATCTACCCTTTCTATACTGTTTGCCAAAGCCTGGAATCTTAAATCCGTCGTAGTGTCAACCAGTATATATTTATCACCAGTAGTTATAAGTATTGATGACCGTGTCCTCTTATTCCTGGGTTCATCTGAACTGCAAACTGCACATTTACAACCTATTACAGGTACACCTGTTGAAGTACCGGAGCCGAGAAACAGGACTTTCATTATCCCCATGCACTATCCGGAACTACCAACCTTTCTACCGGTTTTCCATTCAGGATATGTTGTTCTAAAATTTCATTAACATTTTCAGGCTTCACCCCCTGATACCATACAGCATCAGGATAAACAATTACTATCGGACCTGCACTGCACACACCGACACAGGTCGATCCGCTAAGAACAACGCTGCCAAATAAACCCCTTTTCTCCAGCTCTTCAGCAAATTTCATTACAACATTCTGTGCACCTTTTTCTCCGCATGAACCTTTTGGATGCCCGGGGGCACGGGTGTTGGTACAGATAACGATGTGGTGCTTCGGTTTCGGCATTTGTAATTCCTCCTCTTTTAACTCTTTTAAAATATAGAGAAATAAGTTAACCTATATGGAGGCTTACTGTCAAGAGCAGCTTCCAACCCTATCGAAAGGACTTTCACATGAAGTTTTCGCAAAACGATATATTAAATCTGATGAATGACAAGGCATACCGTCCCCTCCTGCTGACAGAACTTATGAGTGTGCTCTCTGTCCCAAAGAAGAAAGTTCAGGAATTCTCAAAAACAATTGAAAAGATGCTGGATGACGGTTTAATTGTCAAGATCAGGGGAGACCGCTACGGGCTTCCTCAGAAGATGAACCTTGTCACCGGGGTACTGCAAGGCCATCCGGACGGGTATGGTTTTGTTATCTCTGACTCAAAAGGAGAACCTGATGTATTTATCCCCCGAAGGAGCATGATGGGGGCAATGCATAACGACAAGGTAGTCTCAAGGATTGAGACATCAAGAAAAGGCGGTGGCAGAGAGGGGACGATTATCCGAATACTTGAGAGGTTTCAGAAGAAGATCGTCGGGCGTTTTGAGAGGGGGAGGAATTTCGGCTTCATAATCCCTACAGACAAAAAGATATGCTACGACGTTTTCATCTCGCCAAAACATTTCATGGGGGCAAAGAATGACGACATGGTAGTAGCTGAGATCACATCCTACCCGCAGAAGGCAAGAAACCCTGAGGGTGAGATCATAAAGGTCCTTGGCAAAGCAGCTACACCAGGCATTGACACAGAGATAATTATTGAGGAATATGGCCTTCCAACTAAATTCCCGGCGGAAATCATGTCGGAAGCGGAAGCTCTGCCTGATGAGGTTACAAATGCAATGCTGGACGGCCGGCATGACCTTCGCAATCTCAGGACAGTAACGATTGACGGGGAAAGGGCAAAGGATTTTGATGATGCGGTCTCAATAGAAAAGACTAATGATGGAAAGTTTATCCTATGGGTTCACATCGCAGATGTAAGCCACTATGTACCGTGGGATTCACCGCTTGACAAAGAGGCATACTCAAGGGGAACGAGTGTATACCTCCCTGACCGTGTTATCCCGATGTTCCCTGAAAAGCTATCCAACCACATATGCAGCCTGAATCCGAGAACAGACCGTCTTACCCTGACCGTGGAGATGGTCTTCGACCATAACGGAATACGTGCAGATTACAAAATATATGAGAGTGTAATTAACAGTAACGAACGGATGACATACACGGATGTCTGGAAAATCCTCGAAAATAATGAGGCGGAGCTTATAGCCAGGTATCAGCACATCATGGATTCTTTTCACCTCATGAAGGAGTTGTGTCTTAAAATAAGGGCAAAACGTATGAAACGGGGGAGCATAGATTTTGATTTGCCTGAACCGGAGATAATACTGGACATTCAGAGCCAGACTATTGATATCGTCAGATCAGAAAGGAATATTGCTCATCAGATCATCGAGGAGTTTATGATTGCCGCAAATGAGACTATTGCCCAGCATATGTCGGGGAAACCGTTACCATCCATATACAGGGTACATGAAGCGCCTGATGAAACCAAAATATCAGAGTTCAATGAATTTATCTCCGAAATAGGTTACAGCCACAAGCTTGTTTTCGAAAATCCTAAGACATTTCAGCAATTACTGCATAAGTTAGCAGGGAAACCGGAGGAGGTATTAATTAATAAGCTCCTTTTGCGGACTATGAAACAGGCAAGATACTCAGTTGAGAACATAGGACACTTTGGTCTTGCATCCCAGCATTATACCCATTTTACATCACCAATCCGCAGATACCCTGATCTCATTATACACCGTTTAGTGAAGGAAACTATTAAACGGCGCTACATTAAAAAAGAAATAAAAGGGCAGCTTGACGTTATATTGCCGGAGATTGCCCGGCAGACATCTGCGAAAGAGCGTGTGGCAATGGAGGCAGAGAGGGATGTAATTGAGGTGAAAAAACTCCAGTATATGCAGAACAAGCTGGAAGCAGAATATGAAGGGGTTATCTCAGGGGTTACTTCATTTGGCTTCTTTGTTGAGTTGGAGGAGATACTTGTAGAAGGACTGGTTCGTGTAACTTCCATGTATGATGACTTCTACCGGTTTGATGAAAAGGGCCACAGGCTCATGGGAGACAGGTCCCGCAAGATATACAGGCTGGGAGACAGCATCCGGGTGCGTGTGGAAAAGGTAGATATGGAGAAGAGAAAGATAGACTTCACCCTCGCATGATGTTAGAATATTTTCATGAAATTTAAAAAGGAACGGGTAGTTATACTTTCGATAAATATCATAGAAGGTCTTATTAAGAACGGCTTTATTGCACAGTCTGCGCCTAAAGAAGAACTGGTTAAAAAGGTTCAGAATACAATAACTGACGATCTCATGGTAGAAGAAAAACTTAATGAAGAGGTGCGGGAAATTCTGAAGAGTTACTCAAAACAGCTTGAACAGGAGAGTGTAAATTATCAGAAGATGTTCCAGATGGTTAAAGATAAACTTGTTAAGGAGAGAGGCATAATACTTTAATATGATATTGAGCGACGACAAAATAAACCATTTATCACACATAATCCTGAAGGATCTGAAAAACAGCCCTGTTGCTTTGCAGGGAGATGAAATATCCGTCCTGCGGGAAATCAAACGGTTGATAGCCGCAGAGGTGCATATAGATGAAGAAGTGGATGTTATTGTGAGAAATAAGCTGGCCGCATATACCAGGAAGATTGCCGAAGGAACCCCGGAGTGGACCCACCAGTATAACCGCTTTTTTGAAGAAGAGATGAGAAAACGGAGGAGATAAGCCTATTTTTTATGAGAGAGCTTCTCTTTAATCTCATGGAGTTTGGCATACTGTCTTGGGAATACGGTCTTCAGCCTGGACAGATTCCGCCTTATATATGTGCTTGACTTTGAGAGCATAACAATTCCAATTATGAATGGTACAAAGCCGGGAAATAATGGAAGAAGAAATCCTACCAATCCTACAGATATAAATATACAACCGGCTGCGAAATAGATCGAACGTTTTACCATACACTACTGAAGGTCTATATCTTCTACTGTAATCTCTTTGTTGATTATCCTGAAACTGCCAACTTCTGTTTCCCTGCTGTCATTTATTGAAATGATAATATAAACCGCTTCAGGATAGTAGGCAAGTTCTATATCTGTGCGGGAAGGCCAGGCCGGATGGTTTGGATGGGAATGGTAAATGGCCTTCAATTCCAATTCGAGAGACCTCATCTCTTTAAATACCCTCATCTGCTCTGCCGGGTCCATGAGGTAAGTAACCTTTGATTTGTCAGTATTACTCATACGGTAGATGTGGGATACCGCATCCCCTTTACCAGCAAGTAACCCGCAACATTCAAATGGAAAATCAGCCTTAACATGTTCAAGCATGGCACTGGAAATGTTGGAAGGTATTATTAGCATAACCCCGCTTGTTACGAAGTCGTCATATTTTAAGTGTGCAGCTCTGCTCATAATCAAGCAGCTCAGTAATCTTCTTCTCCTTACCGCACAGAGGACAGTTAGGATCTTTCCGAGTCTTGACTTTGAGGAATCTCATCCCTAATGCATCATATATCAACAGGTGAGAGGCAAGTGAGCTATCCATTCCAAGTACCTCTTTAATGGCCTCTGTAGCCTGTATTACGCCAACAGTCCCGGCAAGTACGCCAAGGACACCGGCCTCCTGACAACTCGGCACAAGTCCCGGCGGGGGCGGCTCAGGATAAAGACATCTGTAACATGGATGACCGTCATGAGGTTTTAATGTCGTTATCTGTCCTTCAAACCTGAAAATGCTGCCTGAGATGAGTGTTTTTCCGGCAAAGAAACATGCATCATTTACAAGGAATCTCGTTGGGAAGTTATCTGATCCATCAAGTACAAGGTCATAATCCCTGATTATGTCCATTATATTTGCAGATGTTAATCTTTCTTTATAAGGAACTACCTTTACATCAGGGTTCAATGCCTCAAGGGTCTCTTTAGCAGATTCTACTTTAGGCTTATCAATTGTTTTCGTTGAATGCAGTATCTGTCTCTGAAGATTAGACAGGTCCACCACGTCGTCGTCAATTATTCCTATAGTCCCAACACCTGCAGCAGCAAGGTAAAGCGCCACCGGAGAACCGAGCCCGCCGGCACCGGTAATAAAGACCTTTGACTCACAGATCTTCTGCTGTCCTTTTCCTCCAACCTCTGAGAGGATTATATGCCTGCTGTATCTTTTAACCTGTTCTTCAGAAAAATCCATAATTAAATTTTCCAGTCCTATTCTATAATGTTTCTCTCTATCGGCTCCACCTTCACTCCTTTTGCCCTAAGGGACTCAATAGCCTTTTCGATCTCGCCGGAATCACCTATTAACTCAAGTTCAACCCAACCGGTCTTCTCCCTGACATCTGCCTTTCTTATGTTGGTAACTACTTTAAACTCATGACCAATCTGGTAGATGATAGGTTCTGTTATCTTGTCTTCGGGAAAACCAATCCTTATCCTGAAATGTGACATCAGATTATCCTCCGGCTATAGCAGGCACAATAGAAACATCATCGCCATCTGAGAGAGCTGTATCACTGCCCTGCTTAAACCTTATATCTTCTTCATTAACATATATATTAACAAACCGCCTCAGGTTTCCGGCCTCATCACAAAGCCTCTCTTTAATCCCCGGGTACCTGTTTTCAAGATCCACAAGCATATCTCCTATTGTCCTGCCTGCTGCTTCAACCTCTCCCTGTCCGTTCGTCAATCCGCGTAACGGGGTTGGAATTCGTACCTTAACTGCCATATCTCCCCTCTTATTAGTTATTCTTTTCCTTGATATTAAGGGACTTTTCAAATGAATCCATAGAAGGATCTATCCTTACAACATCCCCGACAGCGTTTATTACAGCCTCCTGGGTCTTGAGACCATTTCCTGTAATATAGGCAACGACAGTCTCATCCGGAGGAATAAGCCCTTTCATTGCCAGCTTCTTTAAGACAGCAATTGTAACCCCGCCGGCTGTCTCCGCAAATATCCCTTCTGTTCTTGCAAGGAGTTTGATCCCTTCAATGGTCTCCCCGTCAGTTACAGCATCAATGCTGCCCTTACTCTCACGTACCGCCTTAAGAGCATAATATCCGTCTGCCGGGTTGCCTATCGCTATTGATTTGGCTATAGTCTTGGGTTTAACAGGTTTTATAAAATCCCTGCCTTCTTTAAATGCAGAAGCTACAGGTGAACACCCTTCTGCCTGTGCGCCATTTACCTTTGTAGTTACGCTGTCTATCAATCCGAGCATCCTGAACTCATTAAACCCTTTCCATATCTTTGTCAGCAATGAACCTGACGCCACCGGTACTACAACATGATCAGGCGCTTTCCATCCAAGCTGTTCGACTGTTTCAAATGCAAGTGTCTTTGATCCCTCAGCATAATATGGTCTTATATTTATATTAACAAATGCCCAGTTATATTCCCCGGCTATTTCACTGCACAACCTGTTTACATCATCATAATTCCCGTTTACAGCAACTACGGTTGGGGCATATATAAGACTGCCCAATATCTTTCCTGCTTCAAGGTCTCCGGGAATAAAAACATAACACTGTAACTTTGCCTCAGCAGCATGGGCTGCAACAGAATTTGCAAGGTTTCCAGTTGACGCACAAGCAACTGCAGTAAAACCAAGTTCCTTAGCCCTTGTAATGGCGATTGCCACTACCCTGTCTTTAAATGAAAGTGTAGGGTGGTTTACAGTATCATTTTTTATATAAAGCTTTTTCAGACCGAGCTCTGCACCAAGATTTTTTGCTTCAATCAGAGGTGTAAAACCCGCATACAGGCCGACCGTAGGAGGGCCTTCTACCGGAAGGAGGTCGGCATATCTCCAGAGACTCTTGGGGCCGCTCTCTATCCGTTCACGGCTTATGATCTTTTTGATCTCATCGTAATTATAATCAACTTCGAGGGGACCAAAACAGAACTCACATACGTGCATGGCAACGGCCGGATATAATTTCCCGCACTCCCTGCATTTAAGCCCTTTGATTTTTTGCTTTAAGGTATCAGATGCTGCAGACTTCTTGTTCATAATCTATCAACTCTTTAATCGTGGGATTCTCACCGCATACCGGACACTTTGGATTTTTCTTAATCCTTATCTCCCTGAATTCCATCTTCTGTGCATCAAATGTCATCAGCCTGTCTTTGAGAGGTTCCCCGATATTCAATATTAATTTTAATGCCTCTGTAGCCTGTATTGTCCCTATTACCCCGGCAAGTACACCAACTACGCCGGCCTCCTGGCATGTCGGTATCAGCCCCTGAGGCGGCGGACTGTTAAATACACAACGGTAACAGGCAGATTTATGTGGTACGATAGAAAGAACCTGCCCTATAAATCTCAGTATTCCGCCATGGACAAGAGGCTTATTTGTAATAACCGCCGCATCATTTGATAGAAACTTTGCAGGAAAGTTATCAGTCCCGTCTAAAATAACATCATACTCTCTAAAAAGGTCTAAAGCATTCTGCGAGGTCAGAAGCGCCTGATATGCCTTTACCTCTACATCAGGGTTAAGCGCCTCTATCTTCTCCTTTGCAGAAATGACCTTCGGTTTACCAATGTCCGGTGTCTGGTGGATTATCTGCCTCTGCAAATTAGACAGATCAACGACATCCCCGTCAATTATGCCCAGCGTACCAACCCCTGCCGCTGCCAGATAATATGCCGCAGGAGAACCCAGTCCGCCGGCGCCGATTACCAACACCCTGGATTCACGTATCTTTTTCTGACCCTTCCCTCCAACCTCCGGAAGTATTATATGCCTGCTGTATCTCTTTATCTGCTCGTCAGTGAAGCTCAATCAATTCTCCTATTCACTCGACCCCTTGAATCCTATTTTTACATCCTGAAATATTTCTCTATACTTATGTACCTCTCTCCAGTATCCGGCAGCACTGTCACTACATTCTTCCCAGCCCCTAATCTCTTTGCCACCTTCATAGCAGCAAACACATTTGCACCGGAAGATATACCCACCATCAGGCCTTCCTCTTTCGCTAACAATTTCGCTGTTTCGAATGCCTCGTCATCAGTAACCGGTATGACCTCATCAATGATACCCCTGTTTAACACCTTCGGTATAAAACCGGCGCCGATTCCCTGAATCTTATGCGGTCCTGGAGAACCTCCTGAAAGAACAGGTGATGACGCAGGCTCAACAGCTATAATCTTTATACTTTTCTTACGTTCCTTCAGCAATTCACCAACACCTGTTATAGTACCACCCGTACCAACGGCAGCAACAAATGCATCTATTTCTCCGTTCAGTGAATCCCATATCTCAGGCCCTGTCGTCTTTCTATGCACTTCAGGATTGGCAGGATTCGAGAACTGGTCCGGCATAAAATAGCCGGGGTTTTCTTTGAGCAACCTCTCCGCTTCTATTATAGAGCCTTTCATGCCATCTATGGCCGGTGTCAATATCACCTCTGCCCCAAAAGATGAAAGGAGTCCAAACCTCTCCGTACTCATACTCTCAGGCATCACTAATATCGCCTTATATCCTTTGACCGCTGCTACGAGGGCCAGGCCAATGCCTGTATTCCCGCTTGTTGGTTCTACTATAGTATCTCCCGGATGTATCTTTCCTGCCTTCTCTGCCGCTTCTATCATGCTAAGGCATATACGGTCTTTTATACTGCCGCCAGGATTAAAGGACTCCATTTTTGCATACACATTCCCTCCAGCAAGTCCGGATATCTTATTAATCCTGACCATGGGAGTTGTACCTATCAGGTCAATGGCATTCTGGTATATATTTTTACTCATGTCCGGCCTCCTCCCATGAAATAGAGAAACTCTACTTCATCACCTTCTTTCAATTGTGTAGCACCATATTCATCACGTTCTATCATCCTGGAATTGACCTCTACCGCTACCATTCTCGGTTCAACATTCCTTACCTTTAAAATATCCAAAACTGAAGCCGCTTCTGTATTTTCATCCTTACCATTAACCCTGATCCTCATCTTACACTACCCCTCCTGTAAAGATTATCTAAAATAGCAGGAATGCTTTTAAGTTGTCAAGTATGGGCGGCAGTTTTTTGTGTTGACATAGAATGGCAAACACCTTAATAATAAATATGTGAGATTCTTGCAAAAGTGGTAAATTATAATTTTTGTAAGGAGAGCCATGGATAGGACGAAAGCTTTAAGAGGGGTTTAGCCCTTCCCTTCAGGAAAGGGGGTGGACCATATTTATTTTTGAGGAAACAGTGTATTACATAGAAAGAAGTAAATAATTCACTTGCTGTGAAAAGGAGGTCAATACTTAATGAAGAAATTAATAACCAGTATGGGAAGATTATGGATATTGGGATTTGTTCTCATGACCTCATCGGTCATGTTAACCATGACAGGCTGCTCTGATGACGCAAGCACAAGCCTGACAAATCCAACAGCGAACTCCTTTGAACCAACAGGCACAATTCAAGGGATTGTAAGGGATTCGGTTACCCTGGAACCTATCGCAGGGGCCAAGGTATCTATCGGTGTACAGACTGCCACAACAGATGCATATGGACAATACGTCCTGAGCGATGTGCCGGCGACATCAGATGCACTGAATGGCAGCATAGCCGACATGTATCGTATGACAGTAGACCTCAGAAGTGTTACCAGTCCTGTCGCAATGACCACTTCCACAACAACTCCAAGATATCCTGATTTTGTCTATCACGATGTTGAGCTGAAATACACTTCAATGAATGATTCCACACCGTGTCCGGATTTTGATCCTACTGATTCAGAGTCAACTGACTCCAACGATGCCTTAACAACGTGCGGCACCAA
>Ga0209321_10001737_pt1 | contig 14806 bp, 10 predicted proteins | sample Rifsed16ft4_FD_184012 | JGI IMG/M metagenome (GOLD analysis project Ga0209321, IMG submission 184012) | Soil microbial communities from Rifle, Colorado, USA - sediment 16ft 4 - CSP-I_5_4 (version 2) | ecosystem: Environmental > Terrestrial > Deep subsurface > Rock core/Sediment | place: Rifle... | reverse complement strand
TGGCTCCGCGCCATCCACGACCGCGACTTCGGTCTGATCGTGCCCGGCTTCGGCCAAATCCGCATCCGAGTGGACCGGTTCCGCGACCGCTTCGTGGCAGTGACGTACCTCCCGTTCGGCGCGAGCTAGGAAGCGTACCTGTAGGCGCAAGGAACCTATACGCCCACCGCGTATGAAGGGCTCCAATGCAGGGACTGCTCGACATTGCACGTGCGTTCCTCCAGGCTGCGCGCTCCGAGCTCGAGGAGGGCTTGACGGAGAACAACTACGTGAAGGTGCGCGAGGCGGCAGAGAAGGCGTGGAACGCCGTCGTCCAAGCTACAGACCACGCGATGAACGCCCACGGCAGAATCCCTGGACCTGGAGCGTTCGCGCATCGGAGCCGCCGAACGTTCCTCGAAGGAGTCGGCCGGATGGACCTCGCGAGCGACTATACGTACTTCGCGGAGCGGCTCCATGGAGACGTCTTCTACGCTGGGGAGTCCATCCCCGCGGAGACCGCCCGACGGTTGCTCGACGAGGTGGAAGACTACATCCGGAAGGTTTCGACCCTGTAGTGCGAGGCGGGACCCGACAGATTACCCTTAAGTAGCGCCCCCCAATCCGTATCAGCGAGAGCGTGCGGGCGAGGGTCGAGATACACCTGAAGAAGGGCGTCGCGGACCCGGAGGGGGACAACGTCCTGAAGGCGCTGAAGCTCCTCGGCTTCCTGTCTGTCTCCGCGGTCCGGTCCATCAAGGTCTTCGAGATCGACGTCGGGGAGCGGTCCCGGGCGGGCGTGCAAACCGCGGTGGAGGAGATGTGCCGGAAGCTCCTCGCGAACCCGGTGATCCACGACTATCGGATCCGCGTGGAATCCCCCAAGGCCGCGCCTCGCGCACGGAAGCGAAGAGCCCGGCGCTAGTCCTCACGCGTAGCCGCCGAGGCGCTGGCGGGGCTCGACCTTCCACTGGGACATGTGGTCCTTCGCCATCAGGTCGGACTTCCTGAGCTCCCGCTCCGCGGCCTTCACGAAGTCCTCCTGCGTGATCCGGTGGCGCTTCCCGCGCTTCAGCGCGTTCCGCATCGCCTGGCGGACGGCGTTCAGGATCGACCCGCCGGTCAAGGCGTACTTCGTCGCGACGGCGTCGAGGTCGACGTCCTTCCCGAGAGGCGCCTCCTTCGGGACGAGCTTCCGCCAGAGGGCCTTCCTCAGCTCCGCGTCGGGCATCTCGAACTCCACCGCGATGTCGATGCGGCGATCGAGCGCGCGGTCCATCACCCGCGCGAGGTTCGTCGCGAGGATGCAGACGCCCGGGGCGTTCTCGAGATGGTTCAGCAGCACGTTCACATCTCGGTTCGTCCACGGCGCGAGGCTCATGCCCCGCCGGTGGAACACGGCGTCCGCCTCGTCGAAGAACAGGACCGCGTCCTGCTCCTTCGCGGCCTGGAAGACGGCCTCGATGTTCTTCTCGGTCTCCCCGACCCACATGTTCTCGAGCTGCGCGTAGTTCACGATCATGAGCGGCTTCTTCAGGGACCGTGCGATCGCCTCCGCGGTCATCGTCTTCCCGGTTCCGGGCGGGCCGGCGAACAGGAGGGAGAGCCCCTTCGCCTTGCGGAGGATCTTCCGCATCCCCCACCGCTGGAAAATCAGGCCCTTGTGCCTCAGCTCGACGAGGGCGTCCTCGATGGCCTCCATCGTCTTCGCGGACATCACGACGTCGTCGAGGGCGAAGCGGGGTTGCACGATCGCGTAGAGCTTCGCGCGGTCCGGACGCTCGTGGATGTGCTCCTCGAAGTGCTCCATCTCCTCCTCGGACTCGTACACCTCGACGCCCGCCTTCAGGAGGTGGACAATCCGCCCCACGTCGGCGCGCGAGACGTGCTGGCACGACTCCGTAATCTTCCCGCACTTCGGGCACTTCACGATCCACTTGTCCTTCTCGGCCAACTCTGCGTCACCCCATCCGGTTCGAAAGCGAAGCCGCGATGCTCTGCCTATCGTCCTCGCGCTATTTAAGGTTGAGACGGCAAGCTCAAGAGAGACCCGTTCGCGAAGGGGGCGCGCGCCCGGAAAAGGTAATGTAGGCCGCGGCGTTTGGCAACTGAGGCGAAGCGGGTGGGAGACCGGTACGTCCGGCGGGAAGTGCCGTTCCCCCTCCATGAGGTCCGGGTTCTGAACGCTTCCGACGTGGAGCTCGCCGCGATTTCCAAGGACCTGGGCCTCGCCCTCAGCGTCGACGAGATGCATCGGGTCCGGGACCACTTCCTCGCGATCGGGCGGGAGCCCACGGACGTCGAGATCCAGAGCCTCGGGCAGGCCTGGTCCGAGCATTGCTGCTACAAGTCCTCGAAAGTCTTCCTGAAGGAGTTCATCTTTCCCGTCCAGACGGCGGACGTGATCGACCGTGGGGACGCGGGCGTCATGGCGTTCGACGACGACCACGCGTACGCCCTCCGGATCGAGAGCCACAACCACCCGAGCGCCGTGGTCCCGTACGGCGGGGCGGCGACGGGCATCGGCGGGATCCTCCGGGACGTGCTCGCGATGGGCGCGCAACCGATCGCGCTCGTGGACCCGCTCCACTTCGGGCCCCTCGACCTCCCGTACGAGAAGCTCCCGCACGGCCTGAAGCACCCGAAGTACCTGTTCGGCGGCGTCGTGGCGGGGATCCGGGACTACGGGAACCGCGTCGGCATCCCGACCGTGGCGGGATGCGTCGTGTTCGACGAGGGCTACCTCGGGAACATCGTCGTGAACGTGGGCTGCGTCGGCTTCGCGAAGCGGTCCCAGCTACAGAGGAACCGCGTCAAGACGGACCATGATGTCTTTGTGCTGTGCGGCGGGCTCACCGGCCGCGACGGAATCCATGGGGTCACGTTCGCGAGCGTCGACCTGACGGAGGAGGCCGTGGGCAGGTGGGAGGCGGGCGCCGTCCAGCTCGGGGACCCGATCATGAAGGAGCCGCTGATCCACGCAGTAATCGAATCCTCTAAAGCGGGCCTCCTGAACGGGCTGAAGGACCTCGGCGGCGGGGGCCTGAGCTGCGTGATCGGCGAGATCGCGCTGAACGGCGGGTTCGGTGCCGAGGTCGACCTGGGGAAGGTCCCGCTCAAAGAGGCGGGCCTCGCCCCCTGGGAGATCTGGGTGAGCGAGTCCCAGGAGCGGATGATGCTCGCCGTGGCCTCGGAGAACGTCGCGAAGGTCCTCCGGATCTTCGACCTGTACGACGTGCCCGCCACGCCGATCGGCCACGCGATCCCCGAGAAGGTCTGCCGGGTGCGGTACAAGGGCGTCACCGTCCTCGAGATGGACTTGGAGTTCTACACGGGCGGGCCCGAGTACTGCCGCCCCCTCCAGGAACTCCCCGTGCCAACGAAGAAGGCGGACATCCCGCCGAAGCCCCGCAACCTGAACTCCATCTTCCGAAAGCTCCTCGCCTCCCCGAACATCGCGAGCAAGGAATACGTGATCCGCCAGTACGACCACGAGGTGCGGGCGTCCACGGTGCTGAAGCCGATGCAGGGCGTCATCGGGAAGGCGGCGCACGGCGACGCCGCGGTGATCAAGCCGCCGGTGGACTCGTGGCGGGGGCTCGCGATCGCGAGCGCGTCCACGGGCTCGTACACGGCCCTGGACCCGTACCGAGGCGGGGCCTCGGCGGTCGAGGAGGTGTGCCGGAACCTCGTGGCGGTCGGCGCCCGCCCGCACTCCCTCACGAACTGCCTGAACTTCGGGAACCCCGAGAAGCCGGACCGGCTGTGGTACTTCCGGGAGGCCGTGCGGGGAATCGGAGAGGCAGCCGCCGCGTTCGGCGTCGCGGTCCCCTCCGGGAACGTGTCCCTGTATAACGAGAGCCCGACGGGCCCCGTGACGCCGACGCCCGTCATGCTCGGCGTGGGCATCGTGGAGGACATCCGGAAGTGCGTCACGTCGGACCTCAAGAAGGCGGGCGACCGCCTGTACCTCGTCGGGACGACGGGAGTCGATCTGGGCGGGTCCGAGTACTACCGCCTCCTCGGGATCGATGGCGGAGAACCGCCGAGGGTGGACCTCGCCGCATCGAAGGCCGCCATGGCGGGACTCCTGCGGGCGATGGGCGACGGCTCCGTCGCGGCGTGTCACGATCTCTCCCACGGCGGGCTCGCGGTCGCGATCGCGGAGATGGCCCTTGGCGGGGACGTCGGCGCCGCGCTCCGGCTCCCGCCCTCGGACCTCCGGTTCGACATCGCGCTCTTCTCCGAAAGCAACGGGCGGTGGCTGGTCGAGGCGCGCGGCGGGCGCGAGCGGGCCTTCCTCAGCGCCATGGCGGGCGTGCCCGTGACCGAGCTCGGCCGAGCCGGCGGGGCCGGGCTCTCGATTTCCCGCGGGAGCGAGTCCGTCCGGGTCGCTCTCCTCACGATGCGCAAGGCCTGGAGCGAGGCAATCCCGAAGGCGGTGGTGGTCTCGTGAAGGCATCCGACGTCCGCGTCGGCGTCCTCCTGATCGAGGGGACGAATTGCGAGGACGAGTCCGTCGCGTACTTCCGGGCCTTGGCGGCCCAGGCAGAGAAGGTCCACCTGAAGCAGCTCACCGGCGACGCGCCGAAGGAGATGCGGCGACGCCTGGACGACTACGACGTCTTGATGATCCCGGGCGGGTTCGCGGCGGGCGACTACATCCGGGCGGGGGCGATCTTCGCGGCCCGGATGAAGTACCGGCTCGGGAAGGACCTCGTGGAGTTCGTCGAGGCGGGGAAGCCCGTGTTCGGCGTGTGCAACGGGTTCCAGGTCCTCGTGGAGCTCGGCCTCCTCCCGGGCCTCGGCGGCACGATGACGGAGACCCCGGAGGCGGTCCTCGCGATCAACGACTCGAGCCACTACGAGTGCCGCCCGAGCCTCCTGAAGCAGGAGAACCGCGGATCGTGCGCGTTCGTCTCAAAGGTCCCCCGCGGCCGGGTCCTGAAGATGATCTCCGCGCACGCAGAGGGCAAGATCCTGTTCCCGCGGGAGCGGGAAAAGAAGGTCCTGAAGGAACTGCTCGCGAACGACCAGATCGTCTTCCGGTACGTGGACGACCAGGGCCGCTACGCGGGCTACCCCTGGTGCCCGAGCGGCGCGACGTACAACATCGCCGGCCTCTGCAACCGGGACGGGAACGTGTTCGGCATCCAGCCCCACCCGGAGCGGTGTTTCTATCGCTACCTTCATCCGGACTGGACCCGGGACGATGGCGGGGAAGGCCTCGGAGACGGCGCTCTAGTGTTCCAGAGCGTCCTCGACTATGTGGCCCGCAGGTTCTAGAACGACAGCGTGAGGGACATCGAGACGGTCCCGCCGTCGTCGTCCGTCACCGTCAGCGTGATCGTGTGGGCCCCCGCCGCGAAGGCGTGCGTCGCGAGGTCCGTGGCGGTGATCGGGTTCACCTCGGGGGACGGGAACGGGTCCGGCCCGACGCCGTCGTTGAAGTGCGTCGTCGCGGTGGCGGGCGTCCCATCGCCCCAGTCCCACGTGAACGTGAGGTCGTCACTCCCGATGTCGCCCGCGGTCGCGTTGAACGTGATCGGCAGGCCCACGAGGTCTGGGGCGAGGTCCGTGATCGTCCACACCCACGTCGCGGGATGCCGCACGTTGAACGTGTGGTGGAGCCGGACCTCCGCGCCGTCCGGGGTCCTGATGATGACCCAGACCGGGTTCGCGCCGTTGGGCTGTCCGTTCACGGGGTCGTCGTCCGGCGTGTAGTACACGACAATCCGGAAGTCGCCGAGGAGTTGGAGCCGCACGCTCGCGATTGTCGCGGACTGGTCCTCCGGCGAGCCGGGGTAGCGGGTCACGCCCGCCGTGCCGGTCACCCCGTCGTTCCAAACGAGGTCCATCCGGACGTCGTGCCACTTCTCGCCCGCCACGCGGAGCGTCAGGTCCCCCGCGACGTACGCCTGCACGTCGCCCAGGATCGGCGCCACGTTCCCCACGGACACCGTCAGGGAGTCGCTCCCGCACCCGCCGTCGTCGTCGCATACGGTCACGGTGACCGTGAACTCGCCGTCGTCCCCGTAGACGTGCGTCGCGGTGACGGTGCCGGTCGTCGGCACTCCCGCGGAACCGGGAACCTCGACGACGGACGCGGCCTCGGGCGGGCCGTAGCCCCAGTCGATCGTGGCGGCGAAGTCCTCCACGGTCCCCGCGGGCGGGAAATCGAATCCCGGATCGGTGAAGGTGAACGTGAAGGACAGCGCGGACGCCTCGAGGCTCGACTGGTCCGGTCCCGCATCGACGGTCGGAGCGACGTTAAGGACGTCGACCGTCGTCGTGTACGCGATCGAGCCGCCGTCGTCGTCCGTCACCGTCAAGGATACCGTGTACGTCCCGTCGTCCCCGTACGTGAACGAGGAGCTGTCCGAGGCCTCGAACGGCCACGTCCCCCATGGAGACGGGAGCGGGTCCGGCCCCAAGCCGTCGTTGAAGAACGTGTGCACGTCCGTCGGACCGTACTGCCACGCCCACGCGAACGTCAGGTCGTCGCTCCCCGGGTCCGACGCGGATGCCGCGAGGGTCACCTGGGACCCTTCGTCGGCGTTCACGAGTGAGGGAGGTGAAACGGTCAGCGACGGTGGCAGGTTCTCGATGGAAACGGTGGCATCGATCGACGTCACGCCCCCGTCGTCGTCCGTGACCACGATGTGGAGCTCGAACAGGCCGTTGTCGCCGTACGTCCACGGTCCCGACCCCGTGACGAAGTCCGAAGGATCGACCTCTGGACTCGGATACGGGTCCGGGCATACCGGGTTGCAGTCGCGGCCGGTTGTCGTGTGCACGCCCACGAAGTCGATCGTGTAATCGACCTCGTCGCTCCCCGGGTCCGTCACATGGAGGGAGACGCTCACGCCCCCCTCGTCGCCCGCCGTCCCCTCCTTGCCGTTGAGGTCGAACGTGACCTCCGCGGAGGGGGCGACGTTGAGGACCGTCACCTCGGTCGAGGCGTTCGAGGTGAATTCGCCGTCGAAGACCTCGACCGCGGGATCGACGATGATGTCGTCGCCCCACGTGTATGTGGCCGTGGCGTTCGGGCTCCAGGCGGTGTCCCACACGCCGTCCCCCTGGAAGTCCCACCGGAACTGCAGCGGGTCGCCGTCGGGGTCCGAGGAATCGGAGGCGTCCAGGGTCACCGCGGTCCCCTCCGGCACGACACCGGGCGCCTTGAGTACCGCGTCCGGCGAACTGTTCGTGATCGTGGTATCCGTCGCGGTGTCCTGGACGGCCCACTCCGTCCGCGAGGACGCGGTCACCGTCGTGATGTCCGTGGCCCCGGTCGTGAGGTCGGGAATCTTCAGCTCCACGACGATCGGGAGGACCTGACCTGGCGCCATCGGCCCCGTGGTGGTGATCTTCGGTTCGCCCGGGTCCAAGACGCCGTTCCCGTTCGAGTCCGCGTAGACCGCGGCCGCCCAGCCGTGGTTCGACACGGCGGTGAGGTCGAAGTCGTCCAGGGCGCCCTCGTTCGTCACGTTGTGCGAGAAGTAGACCGTCGTGTTGTCCGGGCTGTGGATCGTGTGGTCCGGCTCCACGCTGGGCGCGGGACTCACCGTGAGCGGGACGTCCGTGGTGCTGTAGATCTCGTACGTGGACCGGAGGACGTTCAGGTTGTGCGCGTCCATCCCGTGGGCTGCGTACCGCCAGAGCCCCGCCGCGAGCTCGTACGTGACGGTCACGTCCGGGTTGCTCGCGCTGTTGCCGATGATGAAGTTCTCCCACTCCGTGTTCCCGGAGGGGTTGTTGTTCGTGAAGAGGTGACTCTGGGGGTCGAGGATGTCGTAGTAGATGGATGGGTCCACGTTGCAGCAAGGTCCCGAGGGCCCGTCCGCGGGGGCTCCCGGGTTCACCCCTTCGGGTACGGCGGGTCCCGGCCCGTCGGGGTCCGTGTTCGGGGTGTTCGGGTCGTCCGTGTCGTCCGCTCGGTCGTTGTCGCCGTCCCTGAAGAGGATCGAGGTGAGCTTCGTCGGGACGTAGAAGTAGTACGTGAACTGGCCGTCGTAGGAGTTCGCGCCCGGATCGTTCGGCTCTCCCGGATTGGGGTCGCCGGAGCCCACCCACGGGTCCCCGCCCGGCCCGGCGTCCTGGGGTCCCGCGCCGAACCCGAAGTCCTGCCCCGCGGCGATGCTGATCTGCCCGCTCGTGCGGACCTTGAAGTTGTTGTAGCTGCCGCTCGGGGTCCCGGAGGTCCAGGTGGACTCGAGCCGGTAGAAGTAGTTCCCGGAGGGCGCCTTCGCCTCGCCGTCCGCGGTGTACGTCTTGTCGTACCAGTTGTCGTCCGCCGCGGAGGAACTCGAGATCGTGTCGACGAGTTTCGCGGTGGTGCCGTTCTTGAGCGGGTCCTTGTAGAGCTTGTAGCTGAACGGCGTCGTGCCGTCGTCCCACGACCCTCCGACGTCCCCGTCGAAGAGCCCGACGGTGAATGTGGTCGTCCCGCCGGGCAGGCCGACATGCAGGACGATCTTCACGCCCTCGAGGGTCGAGAGCCCGCTCCCCGCGACGCCGAAGAACTTCGCGTCGTCCGGATCGAGCGACGGCAGGCCGGTGCCCGAGAACGTGGCGGGACCCGGCGCCGGGCCCGACGCGGGTGCGGCGGGGCGGAGGCTCGACCTCGGCGCGAGACCCGAGGAGAAGGCCGAGAGAGCCATGACGGCCGCGATCGCCACCGCTAGCACGCTCAGCGCAGTTGGAGCCCCCCGCATCGTGTCCCGCCCCTCAGGATGAGAAATCCGTCCCACACCATTGGGCGGGACCGTATTTCAAGGTTCCGCGGGGGTTCCCTTTGCGGTTCCACGTTCCCATCTTAGAGACTGACCACGAGCTCGACCGCGTCCCCGTCCACGATGTCGAGCCGCCCCCGGAGGAACTCCTTCGAGATCACCTCGAGGACGTCCGTGTGGTGCGTCCGGACGGGCAGGACGACCGCGCAGTCGACGCCCTTGAGGGTCGCCAGGAAGCACTTCGCGGCGCCGAACGTCCGGCCGCCCGCCGTGAACTCGCCGATCGGGATGCCGGGCTCATCGATCAGGATCATGAGCTTCGCCATGTCCGCGCCCTGGACCTTCAGATTCAGCGTCCCCTCGTACGGTTCGTAGCCGAGCTTCTTCCGGAACTGCTCCTTGTACCCTTTCTGGCGCATGTAGAACGCGCCCTCGCCCAGGCCGCTCGTCGCCTTCCCCGTGATCGTCACCCGTTCCCGCACCTCGAAGATCCGCTGGTAGTCCGCGTACTCCCGCTGCAGCACCTCGACGCCCTTCGCGGACACCTTCACCCGCTGCCGGCGGCTCGCGAGATCCCGCTGGACGAGCCCGTCGTTCAGGAGCTCGAGGATCCGCTGGGAGGCGCTCTGCTGGCTCACGCCGAGCGCCTGACCGAACTCCCTCGAGGAGATCGGGACGAACCCGCCGATCCCGCCCCGGAGGGCGATGTGCTTGAGGGTGTCCACGCGGTACGGCTTCAACGTCGGCCCGATGCCGGGCCCGACCTAAAACCCTTGTCAGAGCCCCTCGAGGACGAGGTGCGAGCGGGAGCGCAGGAAGACGCGCGGGATGTTCGCCTCCTTCAGCTCCCGGAGCAGCGCCGCGTCGTTCGTGACGACGACGCCCTTGAGGCGGGAGGCCGCCGCTTGAATCGCGTCGTCCGCCCCGCCCGGGGCCTCAAGGACCCGGAACCGCTGTGCGAGCCGCAGGGCGGGCCGCGCCTCTGGCACGCTCCTCGTGAGGCCCCGGAGCTCCTCGATCACCGGGGACGGCACGAGGATCTCGTGGTCCCCGAGGAGCCGCCGGAGCTCCGCCTCGAGGTTGATGCGGAATTGGAACGGCATGAGGAGCGCGTTCGCGTCCAGGATGACGGCCTGCACGCGGGCTTGAGGGGAGAGGCGGGACTTGTGCTTTGTGCTCCCGCAATCATGCGCGAATCTCCCCGAGGGGCGACGCGGGTCGCGTCGGACGGTTCGGAAGGGAGAGGGGCCGCGGTGGGGAGGAGCCCGAGGCCCTGCACGGCGAGAAGGCAGGCCACCCGGATCACGATCACTGCCCGGAGCCGTCGGACGTCCATGGTTGGTCCTCCCGCGTCCGCGGCCGGACCCGTCATGGCGGGCCGGAAGGATGGAACCTCGGAGGCCGTAAGGGCCGGGCCGAACCGCCGCCCCGGACTCTCGTCCGCGGAATCGCACCGATGTCTTTAATACATAGCGACGCTATGCACATCGCAAGCCTATGCAGACGGCGCGAAACGGACGGTGTGCGGCATGAAGGGAACGATCGCGGCGCTGCTCGCCCTCGCCCTCCTGGGAACCTCCCTGGCGCTGGCGGGGGTCGCGAGCGCGCAGGGGGACCGGGACCTGACCCCGGTGGTCGAGCAGGGTTCGACGGAGCGCCTGGGCGGCGGGGACTGGATCAGCGTCCGGGCGGGCGACGCCCGCGTCGGCGTTGTATACGGCACCGCGGCCCACCCGAACAAGCTCTACGTGTTTGCCGAGTACAAGCGGTTCCTCGGCGGCGCGGACATCTATGACGAGCAGGGGAACTTCCTGCGGACGGTGGGCCTTCCCGTGTACACGATCTTCGGGCAGAGCTTCGACGGCATCATCGAGTTCCGGGACGACGGGGACGACCTCTTCAACTTCTATCAGTTCGACCGCCACAACTTCACGACGTACGATCTGCCGGAGAAGGCGACGCGCCTGAACCGGACGTGGACCGCGACGGAGCCCGTGGTCGAGGCGTCGAACGGGACGACCTGGGTGAACTTCACCGTCGAGAGCCAGAACGTTCCGTACGACGTCGTGTGGGAGCGCGGACTCATGCGTCGCGGGACGACCGCGGACGGGGCCCTGGACCGACTCGCGTTCACGTTCCATCTCAAGGTGACGGTCCGCGAGGTGACCGGCGAGGTCCCGTGGTGGAACGTCACGGTCAGCGACGGGAGCCAGCGGCGGGTCGCGCACGTCGAGCGGCTCGACAACCGGACGTTCTCCGGCGAGGCCGTCGCGATGGGCGCGAAGTACGACCACCTGATCGAAGGGTGGGATTTCGCCTCGCCCCAGAGCAAGCTCGCGCTCGAGACCCGCGCGTTCGTCGGGAACTACGTCCCACAGGCGGTCGGGGAGTTCATCCACCTCACGTACTTCCATGCCGAGGCCCGGAGCGGGAACTACACGCGGCGCGGCAACGACACGACCACGCCGGACCGCCCCCGGCTCCTGACGCTCGACCGCGTCTACTTCGATGATAACTGGGATCGCGTGGGCCGGCTCGTATGGGTGAGCAACGTCACCGTCGACGGGCGGGCGGACACGATGCTGTTCCAAGTCCAGGGAGGGGAGCTGTTCCGGACGGGGCACTACGGCGCGCTGTTCGCGGGGTTCGCGATCCGGGGCGCGTTCATCTACCCGGCCGGCGGTACCATCCAGCACGACCCGAGCCTCGACGCGACGTCCGCCCTCTGGAACCTGCCGGAGGCGCTGAACCTGACGCCGATCACGGTGCTCGCACTGCAGGTGCTGATCGTGGGGATTGCCATGGGGCCCGCGATCCTGCTGCGAGTGCGGGGGCGGCGGGCGAAGTAGCCCGCCCCCCATTCTTCCTTTCGTGGGTGTGGACATGGAGACAAAGGTACGGGAAGCAAAGTCGGGTTCGATTCATCGGCAGCTGCGGCTGCTGCTGGCACGATCGAAGCGACGGAGGCGGTAGGACATGCGAAGGTCGAGTGTGTTGGCGCTGGCGCTGACGCTGGGGTTGGCGCTGAGCGTGGTGGCGGGCGCGGTGTCGGTCGTCGGCTCGACGGCGGCACCCGCTCCCGAGCAGACCCGGGATCTTGAGGCGAACGCGGGCGCTACGATGTCCACGGAGCCGTGGCCCGGGGCGGACGCGATCATGAGCGAGGCGGGGCGCGGGTTCCCGGACGATCCGTCGATGGTGACGATCGTCCTCGCGGCCCGGTGGGGCTACGTGGACGATCCCGCCGTGGCGGGCCTCGAGGGCCGCTGGCACCTGAACGACACGGGGACGGGCGGGGCGTTCCTGGGCCAGTGGCACCTACTCACGCGGCGCATGGGCGGGTACCTCCAGGGCCGGTTCACGTTGCCCGACGACGGGCAGGGCGAGTTCCGCGGGATGTGGAACGTGACCGGGTCGCACGCCGGGGGCTTCCTGTGGGGAGACTGGGTCCGCGTGAGCGCGACGACCGGGTACTTTGACGGGAAGTGGAACGTGACGGGCGACCGGCACGCCGGGGCCCTCGCGGGCCACTGGGTCCAGTCCGCACGGGACGGCGGCGGGTTCCGCGGCGAGGCGGTCGCGGCGTCGAGCATCGCCCCGGTCGACTGGGACGGTGCCCTGCATACGACGGACGGGACCGTCGCCGTCCTGAGGACCGTGCGCTTCGAGCGGGACGACCGCATCCTGCCCCGGACGGACCGGCAGACCGTGGGCTGGGAGTCCATCACCACGGTGAACTGGGACGGGGGCCTGTTCGTCCTGCGGTTCCCGCGGGACGGCTCCGCCCCGAACGTGACGCTGGACACGGCGCAGATCGGCTTCGAGTGGTCCGCCCGGGAGCTCGCCCGGCTCCACGTGCGGGAGCGGGTGGACGGCGCGGGCCATGTGATCGAGGTGGCCGCGTTCCTCCTCGAGCGGCGCCCGGGCCCGGAGTTCGTGAAGTTCACGATCGGGATGCGGTGGGGGAACCTCTCCTCCGAGAACGGCTCCGACGAGCCCTCACGGGACGCGACGGTGTGGAACGGCTTCGCGCAGATCACGGTCGGCGGCCTTGCCCTGGACCGCGCGCTCTCGTTCGAGCGGGGCGACGTCGTGCTGCCGCGGGACAACCGCGTGACGATCGAGTGGCAGAGCGCGACCACGACGGGCTGGGACGGGCTCCACATCGTCGCATATGTCCCGCTCGCCCACCTCGACGACACGTACTACACCTTGCACGCGGGCTCCTTCACGCACGTCTTCACGCTGCGGGAGCTGCCCGGGGACCACACCTTCGACGCGGGCCACGGGAACGCCGTCCAGGTGCGGGCGGTGCGGGGCTAGTCGCCCCGCCGGGGGCCGGAAGAGTTTTCCGGTCTCCGGGACATCCATTTTCCGGGGGAGAGGAATCATGGGGTCTCGGGTCGCGTGCGTTCTGATCATCGGAGTCGTCCTGACGAGCCTGTCCGGGTTCCACGCGACGGCGGGCGCCCCGGCCGATCCCGTCCCGCTCAACGGGACCTGTGCGCTCCGCTTCCGCCAGCCCGGGGACGCGTGGACGACGGTCACCGCGGTGGCGCGGGCGAAGGACCCCGTCGCGTACTACGACTACTACAGCGCGAGCGCCCACACGGAGTTCGTCGAGGCGTACGTGAGCAAGGCGTACTTCTACGAGAACACGCTGGACGGGCGGCTGTACTTCTTCGTCCACCACAACATCGACGGCGCGGGAACCCCGGACGCGACCGTGGACTTCGATTTCAGCGGACTGCCCTCCAGCGTCGCGCGCGTCGTGTCCGACGACCCGGGCGAGCTGAATCTGGGGCGGGCGGTCGAGGGCCAGTGGGAATTCTTCTACAACACGGATGGGGGCGTGGTGGGTCCCTTCTCGACCGGGACTGAATGGGCCTTCACACTCGCCGCGACGTGGGCCGGGCCGGACCCTATGCGGGCGTGGCGGTTCGTCGAAGGCGCCGGGGCGGAGGACGGCCTGGACATGGCGCAGACCCTCGAGGTCGCGCGCGTCTGCAACGAAGCCCCGACCGCCGCGACGGGCGGGCCGTACACGGGGATCGAGGGCTCGCCGATCACATTCAACGCGAGCGGGTCCTCGGACCCGGACAGCGACGCCCTGACGTACGCGTGGGACTTCACGAACGACGGGACGGTCGACGTGACGACGACGGATCCGACCGTGCAGCACACGTACCCGGACGACTTCGTCGGGAAGGCGAAGCTCACGGTCTCGGACGGGACCGCGTCCTCGTCCGCGCTGGCGAACGTGACGGTCGCGAACGTCGCGCCCACGGTCGTCCTGGACGCCCTGACGGACCCCGCGGACGAAGGGGCGAACGCAATCCTCCAGTTCCGGGTCACGGACCCGGGCGCGGACGACGTGCTCGTGGAGGTCGACCTCGGGGACGGGGACCCGCCCTACGTCGTGGGCACCCTGTTCAACCCAAAGGAGTACACGATCACGCGGAGCGTGCGGTGGGGTGACGACGGCCTTTACACCCTCCACATCACCGCCACGGACGACGACGGGGGCCGCGGGGAGGCGGGCGCGATCACCCGAATCGACAACGCGATTCCCGGGCTCACTGCCGTCACGAACCCCTCCGCCACGACGTACAACGAAGGCGACGAGGCGGGCGTGGAGCTCCGCGGGCGGGACAACGGGAGCGACGACCTGACCTTCACCGTGGACTTCGGGAACGGTGACGTCAAGACGGAGACGTTCTTCAACGACGGCGTCGGGCCGGATCCCGACCCGAGCCCCCTGGGCACATATCCGTTCGACATGTTCGCCAACTTCACGTCCCGGTACGTGGACGACGGCCTCTACACGCTCCGGCTCGCCCTCGCGGACGACGACGGCGGGTCCGCCTCGCTCGAATTCCCGATCACGGTGCGGAACGTCGCCCCGACGATCGTGCCGTTCGGGCCGGGGACTTCGGTGGAGGGATCGCCCTCCTCCGTCACCGCCACCGCCACGGACCCCGGTGCGGACGCGCTCACGTTCGCGTGGTCGTTCGCGCTCGGGCCCTCGAAGACGGAGTCGTTCCCGGCGACCGGCTCGCCGACCACCGCGACGAGCACCGTGGACTTCCTGTACG
>Ga0209321_10001736_pt1 | contig 14810 bp, 14 predicted proteins | sample Rifsed16ft4_FD_184012 | JGI IMG/M metagenome (GOLD analysis project Ga0209321, IMG submission 184012) | Soil microbial communities from Rifle, Colorado, USA - sediment 16ft 4 - CSP-I_5_4 (version 2) | ecosystem: Environmental > Terrestrial > Deep subsurface > Rock core/Sediment | place: Rifle... | reverse complement strand
GCGTTATTCACAGGTGTAATCCTCTTCACGCTCATCACAGTGATCCAAGAAAGACACTAACTGCTAATCAGTGGCTGCGGGGGTGGCATTGCAATAAGTCTTCAGCGTCTCTGCTTGATGATGTTGCTTCTGATTTTCTGCTTTGCTCTTATGAAGGTGTGTGAGTCAATGTACAATCCTGATTCGACGAGTTCGTCAAGTATCCTCTCGCACTCACTGGCTTCGATCCGTTTCAGCGCAAGGAGCCTGAAGAGCAGGAAAAGTGTTCCTGTTCTCGTCTTGATGCCATACGCCTTGGCGATCGCTCGTGCTTCGGCTTCGTCGACGATTGCAAAAGCATTCAGCTCCTTGGCTGCTGCTAGGGTCTCTGCTTCTCCCATATGTATCTCAGGGTGCCTCTGAAACATTCTTACTAGGTTTTGGTCACGAACGTCGTAAACTTTGACTTCTCCGCGCTCTACGGCATCACGTATCACAGGTGCGTCGGGTTTTCCTCGGCCTCGCTCTCCCGTCTCCCTGTAGACTTCCCTCGTCATGTACGCGTCGCAGATACTCAAAACAAGCCTAAGCTTGTCTATCTTGGCGAAATGTATGATTGGCGTAGCGTCCAGAACATAGATTGGTTCGCTACCCCTCAACCGCTTCTCTCCAAGCTTCGTCAATGTCCTCCGTTGAAATGTGCAGTGGGATTTTCTCCCGTCGAAGAAGCTCAATCATCTCCCGTAGCGGGATGCCAGCTTTCTCCGAAGCCTTCCAAATTGTGCACCCGCCCCTCCTGTACTCTTCGAGTGCGCGCGCCTTCTGAGTCTGCTCAATGCCGACGGCGATCAGTTTTCGGGCCACCGTGGATTTGTCAGTTTTCTCGTGGACCGCCTCTTCCTCAATTTTCTTGATGAGTTCCTTCCCGAGTCTAACGGTGAGATTCTGAGTCTTGGCCATTATAGGGATCGCAAGCATTTTACTGTCCTGCTTGCATATATTTCTTCCTTCCTGCACTAAGCTGTGGCTGAAAATACGTCCTTGTAGACTTGTTCGGTCTGTGAGGCAACAATGGTCCAGTCGTGAAGTTGAGCGAAAATTCGTCCGTTACGTCCCATTTCCTCGACTTGCCGCGGATTCCTGAGCACAACATCATCCTTCGGGTCCTCTTTGACTGTTTTGAACTTCGATTTCGGGCGGAGGATTTCCGCCGACCGTGTTATGCTCCTCACTATTTCCCTGATGTTCTTCGCCGCGTAGGTGAATCTGCCCCTGACTTCATCTCGGCTCAGCACATCCTCCAGTTCTCTTAGAATTGGTTCAGATAATACAAGCTGGATGCCTTCAAGGGTCACAGCCAACTCCAACAGGAGAGCTGGATGACCGTGCTTTGCGATGAAAGCCGAGACTAGCACATTAGTGCCAAGAGTGATCCGTATCCGGATCAGGAGCCCTTTCTTGTTTCATGGATGAGCCTTTCGATCTCCTTCTGAGTGAATCCAATCTTCTCCGCTTTCTTTCTAGATTCTATCAGGACCTGTTTGAGCCTCATTGTCTCTTCCCCTAACTCAAGTCTTCGTAGGACCACTGTATCTCCCACGCCAACCACTAAGAACCTCATTCCTCGCTTCAAACCAAGCTTCTTTCTTACGCTTGTCGGAATGACAACCTGACCCTTCCCGGATAGTCTCGTAAGCTCCAAAGCCACCACAGTCACCCAGTAAGATACATCTTACTTCCCCTATTCATAGTCCCCAGCCAGCGAAGAAACGCCCTTTCATGAAATATGATTCAGGGCAAATGGCCCACGCTGCAATGCGCGCACGAGCTTTCTAGTGCGAATGCCGCAGAGTAACACGTTGTATGCAAAAACTTGCACACACCCCCCCTCCGCGAGTCCAAAAAACTGGAGAAGTTCCCTTCTTCGCCTACTTCCGTGTTAGGGACTACAGATCCGTAGGGAACAGCTGCTTGTTCTGCCCGATGAGTCCACGCACTTCTTCAAGTGCCTTGAAGGTTCCAATGTCGTAGTGGCGTTTCGCAGTGAGGTAAGCATAGACTCCTTTTCCATCCTGCATCAGCCTGGGAATCACGTCCTGGGCCAGATCCGTTTTCGGTCTGCAATAGCCCAGAACTTCGCGCTCAAGCAGATGAATCCCCATACTCATCGGATACTCTCTGAGTACCGGTTTCTCTTCGAAGTAAGTCAGCTTTCCATCACCATCAACTCGACCAACCCCGTAATCTATCGGCACCGAGGTGCTCATTGCGATCGTGCACGTCGCCTTCCTCTTGGCGTGGAAATTGATCATTTCACTGAGATTCATGTCTGTCAGCACATCGCCATAGTAAGCGACGAACCTATCCCCAAGAACATCCGCGGCAGCTCCAAGAGCTCCAGCGGTTCCAATCCTTTCCGCAACCGAATACTCCACACTTACTCCATAGCGAGTGCCCTCACCCAGATGGTTGCGGACAAGCTCGAACTCGCTCTCGGAAAGCAACATGACAAGCTCAGTAATGCCGTGGCGCTTCAGATAATCGATGACGTACTCTATGACATATCGGTTACCCAACGGAAGAAGCGTCTTCGGGACGTAGGTTGTAATTGGATAGAGTCTAGTGCCTGCACCACCGGCGAGGATGGCCGCTTTCATCATAACCATCTCATTCTGCGCTGACGGTGAACTCTAGTTCGGTAAAAAGCCTTTGACGTTGTCAGCACACGGCTTCTCCCAAAGCCACTTATAGAAAGCGGGTGCTTGCGTGCCCGATTGTTGCAATTACAGAATAGCTCTGTTTCCGAGATAGACTTTCCTTGAAGAGTCAGACAGCCGTTGCGAGAGGTGCCACGTCTCTCTACGTGGCGAACGTAATTTTTCTCATCGCCAACACTCTGTACTTCCTCGTTCTAACGAATGTTCTACGATCCACATTAGATGTCGGGATAGTCACGGCATTGAATATCACAATTTGGTTGCTCGTTACATTATGTATCCTCGCTCAACCCATCACCGTTCAGTCTCCTATTCCGGCACCGTTGGCGGTTCTCAAGTTTCTGCCAGAGCTAATGGCAAAAGGAGCCCGTACCGACGCAGCCAGAGTCTTCAGAACTTCACTTGGCACCGCAGGGATTCTGGGAGCCGCGATTGCCGGAACGTTGGCAATCTTTCCCAATCTGATAATTCCATTCATCGGCGGTCAGGCCATTCAACCAGATTTTGTCAGACTCTCAGCACTAGATGTGCTAGTCATATCGCTAGGGCAAGTTTGCATCGGCGCTCTTGTGGCAATGGGCGATATGAAAACGGCAAGTATCTACATCATTTCCTGGAGCATAGTACGTTATGCATCTGCATCCCTCCTCTTGATCGCGTATTCTATCTCAGGGGTCCTCATTGGATGGATAATCGGCGACGCAGCTCTCCTGGGAGTAGCCTTATGGAGCTCGATTCGTCAGGTCCATGGAGATACCCACTCTGCAAGATTTCCACTATTCAATCTGGCGAGATATTCGCTCTACACTCTGTTCAGCGCGCTAATTGGCTTCGCCATAAGCCAAGCAGACAAGATATTCACGCTAGCAAATCAGGGGCTACGCGAGTTCGCAATCTACAATGTAGCCATCGTTGCAGCGACCTTCACAGGGTTCGCGCCATATGCGCTGCTGACCGTACTTCTCCCGGCTCTTTCCGCACTACGCTCCAAGAAGAGAACCAAAGAGATGCATGACATGATTCGAGCCTACACCCGCTATGTTTCAATCGTGGTCTTGCCGATCGCGATCGGGTTTGCTTCAATCACGGAGGTTGCATTGCGTATCTTCGGTCCCGAGTACACTGCAGGTTTGGCACCTTCAATGATCGTTTCAGTTGCGACGGGGCTGACAGCAATCGGCGTCGTATACGCGGCGTGTCTCCTCGCTTTGGGTGAACTGAAGTGGTATACTGCGGCCAATCTTCTCGGTTTGGGAGGGCTATTCGCCGTATCTGCGGTCTCAAGCGGAGCGCTTGGATTGAGGGGTCCCGCTCTGGGGCGGGCAACGCTGATGGCGGTGACAGCACTGACATACGCCTTCGCTCTGCGTAAGAGAGGGTTCCTCCACCTGGACCTGAAGGCGTTCCTGAGCGCGGTGGGAAGCTCAGCATTGATGGGAGTCGTAGTTTTTGTGACCCTAGGCTTTGTGGGGTCCTTCTTGATGAAGCTGGCTTTGCTTCCCATCCTAGTGCTTATCGGAGCCGCAATCTACGTGGCTAGCCTACGCGCCCTGCGTCTGCTAACGGAAGAAGATCTGGAGTTTGTACGCGGTATCGTTCCAACCAGATTCCATCTCATCTTACTCCGAGTTGGAAAGTTGTTGGGTCTCAAGTCTTCGAGCTAATTGCTCTCGAAGCAGGATCTGAAAGACTGTCGCGGGACGCTTTGAATCGATTTCTTCACTTGACTTGAGCTGGCAGAGGAAGTCCCCTGCAACCAACCTTCCCGCGAACTCTACGGTTGTAGTTGGGACATGTGAAACATTCAACAAATGATACGACTTTTAACTTGACAGGACAGTCGACCGCTTCTTTCTTCATTCGAGCGAGCATTTTCCCTTTCACCGCCCCTTTTATCGCCTCGAGCGTTTCCTTAGGGCTCGTTACAGCTTTCGGAGGCGTGAATATGTCTACCATGTACTTGTCATCCTCACCCTTCTGAATTGGACCCGAATCGCTGGATTGGGGGGTTGTGCTCATTGGTCATTCAGGCTTTGAGGATGGCTTCATTCGAGTCAATAAATGTCTTTCGAACAAACTCTCAACCAGATTTCCGCGGACATGACTTCAGAGTTGTCGCACCCATTTGAAGCGTCGGAAGGAGCGTTGGCGTTGATCTTCTCCATGCAATAACCGTTCATGGCCACGTCACATACATAGAGCACGCGCAGGATGTTAGGCTAGAGAATTTTGGAAAACAGATCCCTGCGCCTCCCGAGAAGCAGCTTTCTTGAACTCCCTTCTGATTCGTTTCTGACAAGGCGAGTGAGGCCTCTGACTATCGCAACGGGTACCTGTTCCGTGCCCTGCCCCATCACGAGCTCAGCGGCTGCTGCCACCTCATCTGCTAGCGCGACAAACTTGTACCTCAGCTCATATCCGAATAGGTCTTCTTGCCCGCGATAATCGACGATAGGTTCTATGCCGGAGATACCTATCGCGAACTCCACCTGCCCCACTCTGAAAGGGCGACTGTATGTGTCCGCAACTATGACGGCGATTCGTCTTCCTGACATTTTCTCAATGTGAATTCTTAATTCCTTTGCGGATTCGTCGGAGTCCTCGGGGAGGCGCGAGTAAACAGTTCGTCCACGCACATTCGACTTGTCGACACCTGCATTCAGACACACGAAACCGTGCTTTCTCTCCACAATGACCGCTTGCGGATCGGCGCGCAGCACCTTTCTTGAATCTCTCAAAATCAACTCGACTAATCGTGGGTCCTTCTTGGTTCGCTTCGAGATGGAAATTGCCCTGCGGCTAGGTTTGATGGATGAAATATCCACAAGGAGCCCGTCTGCTTTGGAAACTATCTTCTGAGATACTACAACCACATCGCCGTCCATCAACTCCTGTCCCTCAGATTTTAGGGAATCCAAAATCAGAAGTGCGACATCATCACCGGGCTTCACAAGTCCGATCTTCTCAAGGCCTATCACGGAGATCGTTCTCGCCAAAGGTTACACCTGTCGAAGTGACTTCCAGCTGCGACAGCTGCCCTTGTTGCTTAAATAACGTGTAGGTGTTGCGCGAACCCTCGGTTCCGATAATCGAGATCAAATGCGAAGGAGAGGACGATCATCGCGGCAGAAATGAGTCTCAATACTTTCGAAAGCATCGTTCCCTGGGCAATTATCGGAATCGCGATCGTCAGTTTGCTCTATGCCTGGTGGCTGAGGTCGGTTGTCCTCAAGAAAGACAAAGGAACACCCAAGATGCAAGAAGTGTGGAACGCGATCCGCATTGGCGCTGACGCCTACCTGAACCGCCAGTTACGGACAATCTTACCGTTCATCGTCATCTCAGCGGCCGCGCTTTTTCTCAGTGTCTACGCAGCTGCACCGACATCTGAAGCGACTGAAGTTTTTGGTAAGGATGCCCAGATCGCTATCGCGGTCGGCCGGATGGCCGCATTCGTTCTAGGCGCATCATTCAGCCTTATCGTCGGCCAATATGGAATGCGTATGGCAGTGCAAGCCAATGTCCGCGTCGCAGCCGCGTCGAAGCGAAGTTTCAACGAATCACTCTCGATAGCCTACTACGCTGGTACGATTACAGGCATGCTGACAGACGGCCTAGGCCTGCTTGGCGGCACCTCGATCTTCATCATATTCGGAAGAGCTGCGCCCGACGCGCTGCTCGGCTTTGGGTTCGGCGGCACATTACTTGCCCTGTTCATGCGAGTAGGAGGAGGTATCTTCACAAAAGCCGCCGATGTGGGCGCCGACTTGGTGGGGAAGGTAGAGAAAGATATCCCAGAAGACGACCCCCGCAATGCCGCTGTCGTCGCAGACCTAGTAGGCGACAACGTGGGAGACTGTGCCGGTATGGCAGCGGACATCTTCGAGTCCTATGAGGTTACGATAGTCTCCGCTCTAATCCTCGGCTTGGCCTTGATGGCAATTGACCCAACGCACAGCCTGAAGTGGATTCTCTTTCCGCTTATCATCCGCGGAATCGGGGTGATCTCATCAATATTGGGCACATTCGCGGTGCCCATCTGGACGCACTTTCCGATCAAGTTTCTCAGGGCACGAAATGCAGAAGACGCAATGTTCCGTTCGTACGAAGTCTCGAGTATCAACACGATTTTCTGGGCCTTCCTAGTGGCCATGTTCTACGCCAACGACTGGCGACTGGGAGCCCTAATCGCGATAGGAGTGGGTCTAGCTGTGAGCTTCAATCCATTGACCTCATACTTCACAGCCACCGACAAGAACCCAGTAAAGGACATAGTGAAGTCTACCAGAGCGGGACCCGCCACAACAATTCTCTCAGGCCTGGCAAGTGGCTACGAATCGACGGTTTGGGCGCTCCTCTACATCGTGATCAGCATCGTTTTGGCTATGTTGTTGTACCCACCCGCTACAGGAGTCTTCACGCTCTACGCTGTCGCCATGATCGGCATTGGAATGCTGAGTCAGACGGGCAACAATGTTGCAATGGACTCTTACGGTCCGATAAGTGATAACGCTAATGGAATCGGCGAAATGGCATGGCACAACCTGAACGATGAAGAGACGAAGAAAGGTCGCCAGATCATGGCCGATCTCGATTCGGTGGGGAACACAACAAAGGCCATAACGAAGGGTATCGCCATAGCCTCAGCCGTCATCGCAGCCGTTTCACTCTTCGCCTCCTACGTCACGTCAACTGGACTGAAGAGCATCAGTGTGTCTGAAACTCCGGTCTTCATAGGACTACTGCTCGGGGGCGCCATGCCTTGGCTCTTCAGTTCCTTGGCAATAAGAGCAGTTTCACGAGCGGCCAAGATGATTGTTGAGGAGGTTCGTCGCCAGTTCCGTATCCCCGGTGTCATGGAAGGACAAGTACAACCTGACTATCGGAATGTGGTTACGATCTCAACCGCAGCCGCACAGAAAGAACTCGTTCCACTTGCAGTGATCGCACTGACGGTGCCGATAATTGTCGGACTGCTGCTCCAAGTCGAAGCCTTAGGCGGATTCTTGGCAGGTATCATAGTGTCGGGGCAACTGCTCGCCGTTTTCATGGCGAATGCTGGTGGAGCGTGGGATAACGCCAAGAAGACGATTGAGGACGAACCCCGAGACTTGCAGGCGAATACCGGTAAAGGTAGCGAACGTCACAAGGCGAGCGTAGTTGGTGACACGGTTGGTGATCCGCTCAAAGATACAGCAGGCCCCGCCTTGAACCCGATGATTAAGGTTGTGAACTTGGTCTCCCTCATAATTGCCCCGATCATTGTCGCAGTCAAATCCAACCTAATTGCCGGAGTAGTTGCGCTCCTGCTCATCGCGCTCGCGTCTTGGGCATTGTGGCGAAGCAAACAAGAGATTCCGCTAGAAGAGAAAGTGAGAGCCGAACGCCCAAACCTCTTGGACCGAGATAAGTAACTCTAGAATCAGCGCGCCGGGAACGAACGTCAAAGATTTCCAAGGTTTCGTTTCGCTTAAATAGAGATACGTATTCCCATTCGGAAGTTGCATTTACTCACTGAGGAGTAAAACTTGTACCTTGAATATGTCTTTGCAGTGAGCGTCTTCTCTCTAGCCGTTGCCGGCTACATTGTTACATGGATCCTAAAACAAGACACCGGCACGGAACAAATGAGGGAGATCGCTGACGCGATAAAGGTTGGCGCAGAAGCATATTTGATGCGCCAATATCGAACCATAAGCATCATCGCCGTCATCACTGCAATTCTCTTAGCAATTGGAATTCGTGATCCGACCAATCAATGGGCGGGGGCATATACAGCCGGAGGATTCATGCTCGGCGCGTTGATGTCGAATCTCGCTGGCTATATCGCCATGTACATATCAGTTCGTGCGAACGTCCGAGCTGCTCGGGGAGCGATGACGAGTCTCGATCGAGCACTCAAGGTGGCGTTCCGTGGAGGAATAGTCTTTGGTCTAGGGGTGGTCTCGATGAGCTTGCTCGGTCTAGCGACGCTCTTGCTGATTTACCCTCTATCACTTGGAAGCGATCCTCGGTTGATCGTTGGGTTTGGTTTCGGCGCCAGCTTCGCCGCTCTATTCGCCCAACTGGGTGGAGGCATCTACACCAAAGCCGCTGACATGAGCGCTGATCTGGTCGGCAAGGTGGAAGCTGGAATCCCAGAAGATGACCCTCGCAATCCCGCTGTAATCGCCGACCTAGTCGGTGACAATGTCGGAGACATCGCAGGCCGCGGTGCAGACCTCTTCGAGTCCATTACCGCCGAGAACATAGGTGCAATGATCCTAGCACTCACACCTGCAGTATGGGCTCTGTTCGGCGTGAAAGGTCTGATATTTCCGCTCATGGCGCGAGCTTTCGGATTAATCGGGGCGCTCATCGGGACATTTTTCGTCTACTCGCGCAAGAACGAAGATCCATTCATGTCGCTGACCCGAGGTCTAGTAGTGACGGGGATAATCTGTGCGTTTGGATTCTTCGTCCTCACCGAAGTCCTTCTGAACGGAGAGCTGAACTTCTTCTTTGCGTCTCTCGTGGGCATTATCGGGGCGATTCTGGTCGCATGGATCACTGACTATTACACATCCTACAGGAAGCGACCGACTCTGCAAATTGCAAATGCTTCCGAAAGCGGCCCCGCTCCGGGAATCGCAACCGGGCTCGCCGTTGGGATGGAATCCTCAGGCCTCTTCATCATCGTAATCGGAGCTGCCATACTCATCGCTTTCGGACTGGGCAACGGTTTTCACTCCTTGGGAGGGTTGGACATCACGAACCCTGCATTCCAGCTGGGAATCTACGGTACGGCAGCTGCAACAATGGGTATGCTGTCGGTTACGCCAATGATCCTCGCGATGGATGGATTCGGACCCATAACCGATAACGCTGGAGGTATCTTGGAAATGTCAGGGATATCAGAGGAGGCTCGCGTCACCTCTGACCGACTTGACTCCGTTGGAAACACGACTAAAGCATTGACTAAGGGCTATGGTGTCGCATCTGCAGCTCTCTCAGCCTTCCTACTCTTCAGTGCGTTTCTCGAGGTCGCCGGCCTACGGGGTGTCGATCTGGCCAGACCAGAAGTCTTCACGGGAGCTCTCATCGGTGCAATGTTGATCTTCCTCTTTAGCTCGCTCGCGATTAGGGCGGTAGGCAGAACGGCCGCGGTGATGATACTTGATATCCGCAAACAGTTCAAGGAGATCCCTGGAATCATAGAGGGAAAAGCGAAGCCGGATTATTCCCGATGCATCGACATTAGCACTAAGGCAGCTCTCAGGAACATGATCGCCCCAAGCCTTCTGGTCGTACTCGTGCCTGTTGCAGTCGGCTTGGTACTAGGGTCAGAAGCTGTGGGAGGTCTCCTAATGGTTGGAACGATGGTCGGGGTCCTGATGGCTCTCTTCATGAACAACGTCGGCGCAGCATTGGACAATGCGAAGAAGTACATAGAAGCAGGTCATCTTGGCGGGAAAGGATCACAAGTTCACGCAGCCACAGTCATCGGAGATACGTTAGGCGACCCATTGAAGGACACGGCAGGTCCATCCTTGCACGTGGTGGTCAAGCTCTTGAACACAATAACGCTGGCTCTGGCTCCGCTGTTCATTCTAGCCCTGCTAACCTAGGAATCCAACTGCACGTAGGCTCCAGATCGCCGATCTGCCAACCTCTCCTTCCTCAACTCTCTTGCTCGGTCGACATCAACGTCAGCTGTGATCAGTGCTTCACCAGCACCCGCCGAGGCAACGACTTTCGGAGTGACGACTCCACCCCGATTCCGCGAATTCAAATCAATTATGACACTGCCACCAACATAATGGGGCGGATGAAATACATTCGGAGCTACAACGGGAATTCGATTCTCTAGAGCTCGCGTCCTCAAGTACAGAATCCAAGGGTCGGTGCCTTCGGACACGATCCTAGAGGGAACGAAGAGCAGGTCCGCACCCTTCAGCGCTAGGCTGCGAGCTGCCTCGGGAAAGACGTTATCGTAGCAGATCGTTATCCCGATTTTTCCAAGAGGCGTCGTGAGGACCTCGAAAACCTCGCCAGGAAACGCCACATCCTTTTCTCCTCGAAACAGGTGGATCTTGTCTTGATGGCCCACAAAGCTTCCGTCAGGTCCAATCAGTGTGCAGCGGATTCTGAGTTCTGAGGGATTGGTCGGATTGACCCGAACGTAGTTCGCTCCGGTGATGACGAATATGTGCTGGTCCCGCGCGGTTTTGGCAAGTTCGTGAAAAGCATCGTACCCTTCTTCTCGGTATTCAAGAAGCCAGTGCTCAGGGAGACACACGATTTGACAACTCATCTTAGCCGCCTGTTCGATCAGGCGCTTCGCTCCCTCCAAGGCCTTGTTGTATGAACCCCTTCCGAGCGCGACCTGTGCAGCCGCAACACGGATCAACATTGCTCACCGCAAAGGTATTCCCTAATTGGGTATTCTCTTGGAAATTTCGTCCAGGAGCAATCGTGCAATGGTGTGTTTAGGTGCTCTCTGCAGCAAAGTAACAACGCGTTCCGAGTCAATCAGTATCAACTCATTAAAGTCTGAACCAAAACCGATGTCTGCTCTTCCGACATCGTTGACAGCGATCATGTCTGCATTGGCTCTAGACAGGCGTTCGTAGGCGTCTTTGACGAGTTCGTCTTGTGAGAGCCCCGCTTGTGCTCTGAAGGCAACGAGGAACGTGCTAGGGCTCACCTTCTTAACGTTGTCAATGATTTTCGGAGTGGCGTGTAGTTCTAAGGAAAGCGTTGAATTGTCCTTGGTCCCGATCTTGCTTTCTTGTTTTAGGGGAGCATAGTCAGCTGCTGCAGCAGTAGCGATCACTAGATCATAGTGTGAGGTTTTGAGCTCTCCGATCGTCGCCTCATACATTTCACTCGTAGTTTTGACGGAAATCCGTTTGGCGTGGATAGGCAAGGGACGCGGAATTGGTCCGTGCACAATCGTCACCAAAGCATCTCGCCTACAGGCCTCGAAGGCTAGGGCAGTGCCCATCTTTCCGGAGCTGGGATTAGTGATTACTCGTATCGGATCGATGTGTTCGACTGTCGGTCCGACCGTGACTAGTACCTTCCTTCCCTCGTAATCTCTTGGCCCGAGTGCTTCAATCACCCTTGAAAGAATGGCTTCTGGGGAGGCAAGTTTTGCCTTTCCTTCTTCTTCGACAGGTTCAACGAAGACGACCCCAAGTTCTGTTAGCTTTCTTACGTTCTCCAGGACCAAAGGTTGCTCGTACATGGTTTCGTGCATAGCGGGCGCGATCACTATAGGAATGCGAGCGCCAATAGCCGACGTGACAAACGATGTGATCGGAGTGTCATCTATTCCGCTAGCGATCTTCCCTATAGTGTTTGCAGTGCAGGGAGCTATCAGAATCAAATCAGCCTTTAGAAGACCAGAGGTGAATTGGACATGTTCGATCTTCCCGGTCAGTTTGGTTATTACAGGATTCCCCGTAGCCCATTCCAATAGATTAAGGTGAATCACCTGTTCAGCTGCATCTGACATTACTGCGTGAACATGCGCGCCATGGCGCATCAATGTCCTAGCGATGTCTGGGGAGCGATAGGCCGAGACGCTACCTGTAACCCCGAGCACGATTCTCTTCCCTTGAAGCTCGTGACCTTGGCTTCCGATGATATCCTGTAAGTGGTCGCTCATGGAAACCTGACCCTCAACAAGAAACAGCAACCGTCGCAGATTTATCTTTCATTGAACGAGTGAGAACCCTATTAAACACGCTTACGTTACGCATCACGGGTGTCGCTCCTGCGGATTGTTGCCCATGCTTCGAAGAGAGCGAGATCAGTAGAGTATGCAATTCGAGATGTAATGATCAAGGCAGAGGAACTTAAAAGAACTGGAAAGAACATTCTCTACTTGAATATTGGCGACCCGGTCAAATACGATTTTGATACGCCCCCTCATATCAAGCACGCAATTCAGAAGGCAATCGACGGCGGTTTGAACTACTACTCGCCATCGGAAGGACTCAAGGAGCTTCGCGAGGCGATAGCTGAGAAGGAGCGAACTGTGAACGGCGCGCGCGTAGACCCCAGCAATGTCATTGTGACGACTGGCATTTCTGAAGCAATTCTGTTTCTAATGGGCGCGATTGTCAACCCTGGAGATGAGGTCCTGATGCCGGGACCATGCTATCCTCCCTACCTCACCTATGCTGGATTTTTCGACGGCAAGGCCGTAACATACAGGACGATAGAAGACCGAGGTTGGGCACCTGACCTTGCTGACCTCGAACGCAAGATTACAAAACGAACCAAGCTGATTGTGATAATCAATCCAAATAATCCAACAGGTTCAGTCTATTCAAGGGCCGAGATAATCAAGATCCTTGAATTGGCTGCAAAGCATGACATACCTGTTGCAGCTGACGAAATTTATGACAGGATCATATACGACGAGAACTTTACGAGTGTCGCCTCCTTAGCAAAAGATGTACCGCTAATTGGTTTGAATGGCTTCTCGAAAGCGTACCTGATGACAGGCTGGCGTCTAGGATACCTCTACCTGCAAGACCACGAAGGCAGGTTAGCAGAAGTCTGGGACGGCATTCAAAGACTCTCCCGAGTGAGACTCTGTGCTAGCACACCTGTACAGGTGGCGGCAGTAGAAGCGCTTCGCGGTCCACAAGACCATATACGCGAAATGGTTGCCAAGCTCAAACGCCGACGCGACTTCTCATTGGAACGCATCAGGGAAATTCCCGGGTTGACAGCAGCGAAACCAAACGGCGCCTTTTACCTATTCCCCAGGATCAGCGCCATCGGAGGCGCATGGGAAAGTGACGAACAGTTCGTCACTGAATTGCTGAACGAAACTGGGGTTCTGGTGGTGCACGGCTCAGGTTTCGATCCTTCATTTGGCAAAGACCACTTCCGCGCAGTCTTTCTCCCAGATGAGAGCATGCTCGAGGAGGCTTTCACGGCAATCGGCGATTTCATGAAGCGGCACACATAGCTCAAGGCTCTGTAAAGGTTTAATTGCAGTCACGAAATGTTGAGGAACGGTTCATACCATGTCTGATGAGACTGAGCAGCGCCCCGCGGGAATAATGTACGAGTGCATTAGCTGCGGTCAGCTGCTTACGGCCGATCAATTGGCTATGACGCCTGAGATCAAGTGTCCATTCTGTGGTTATCGGGTTTTGCGAAAGGCGCGACCGCCTATAGTGAAGCGCGTCAAGGCCCGATGAGTTTAGCTTCAGACCTGAGCCTTCCCGCAGGCAGGACAGAAACCAGACCGCGCGATCAATAACTCACCGCAAAATCTGCACTTGGTGAATACAGGCTTCGCAGGTTCTGGCCTGTATCTCTCACCTTTCTTTTCGTACCTCTTCCCGAATAAGACCGCCAGTTCGAGAAGTAGAACCATTGGTATGAAGAGCGCTACGTCCGCGAGAGGTCCACCGTCTGGCGTTATGACCGCGGTGATGACATACATCGCGGCGTAGATGTATCGACGTCGGGTCGTGACATAGCTCGTTTTCAGGATTCCGAATCTGACAAGAAGAACGAAGAAAACTGGCAAGGTAAAGGAGAATCCTGTGGCTAGCGTCGTGATGAATACGAGGTTGTAGAAGTCCATCGCGTTTATGAACGGAACAGCCCCTGCAATACTGAAAAAGGGCACCATTGCGCAGATCATAAACGGAGCAAGAATCTTGTAATCGAACGTTCCCCCAATCAGGAATAGGATGCTGAAAGACGCGATAAAGGGATAGATTGCTCGACGTTCTTCTGGATATAGAGCGGGGTCAATATACCGGAAGATCTCATATGCAATGACGGGAGCGCTTACAGCGACACCGAGAATGAACGATCCGATTAGGTAAATTTCAAGTGGCGCGATGAGCTCGCCAGCTATTAATTGCACTCCAAGAGGCAACGTATCCTTTAGAACTTGGCGCAAAACAAGCGCAATCACCGGGTCATAGAATGCGAAAGGGTTTTTCGAGAACGAGGAATTGGCCGGAAATACCATGAAGAAAACAGTTGCTGCAACCAGGGAGTGGAGGACTACTCACAGTCGCTGGCTGAGTTCCCCAACGTGGTCCCAAACCGTGCCGAGCGTTTCGCGTTTGGATTTCAAGTCACTCAAAACTG
>Ga0209321_10001719_pt1 | contig 14896 bp, 13 predicted proteins | sample Rifsed16ft4_FD_184012 | JGI IMG/M metagenome (GOLD analysis project Ga0209321, IMG submission 184012) | Soil microbial communities from Rifle, Colorado, USA - sediment 16ft 4 - CSP-I_5_4 (version 2) | ecosystem: Environmental > Terrestrial > Deep subsurface > Rock core/Sediment | place: Rifle... | reverse complement strand
CGGCCCGTCTCGAAGCCATCGCCAAGCTCCGAGCCAAGGGGAACGCGGCGGCGGTCGCCCAACTTGGCCTTGTGTATCACGACTTGTGATACAGTCTGGGCATGGCTCGCGCGATCTCCGTGAGGTTGGACGAGGAAGCGCTCTCGGCGCTCACACTTCTAGAAGCTGCTGGCCTGAGTCGCTCCCAGGCGATCCGCCGTGCTCTCGTCGACGCTGCCGCGCGGCTCCGGGACAAGAAGGCCCTAGCCGCCGAGGTGGCGGCCCTCGAAGCCGACGATGCGGACCGGTCCGAGATGCTCACGGTCGCCGATCTGATGGAGCGCCTGCGTGCGCCGGGGTGACGTCTTCGCTATCCGGCTTCCGAAGGGGATCGGACACGAACAACGGGGCGGCAGGTACGGCGTAGTTGTTCAGGCGGACGCGTTCCTCCCCAGGTCCGTCGTGCTGATCGCCCCGACCTCGCGGAGCGCCCGGCCCGCGTCGTTCCGGCCCGAGGTCGAGATCGAAGGGGTGTCCACCCGCGTGCTCGTCGAACAGGTCGGTGCGGTGGACGTCGGGAGGCTCGGCGAACTCGTCGGCCACGTCACCCCTGAGGAACAGTGGGGCGTCGACGCCGCGCTGATGACGGTCCTCGGCCTCGACTGACACCCGCCCACCCATCCGCGTGCCATCATCGGCCCGTGCCGTACCGGTTCCGGACGATCATCGAGCCCTTCCGCATCCACTCGGTCGAGCCGCTGCGGTTCCTAACCGAGGAGGAGCGGGGCGCGAAGGTCCGCGGCGCAGGCTACAACCTGTTCAACCTGCACGCCGACGACGTCCTGATCGACCTGCTGACGGACTCGGGCACCGGCGCGATGAGCCGGGACCAGTGGGCGGCGATCCAGCGCGGCGACGAGTCCTACGCGGGCTCGCCCTCGTGGTTCGTGTTCCTGGAGGCCGTGCAGGAGCTGTTCCCGTTCCGCCACGTGATCCCCACGCACCAGGGGCGCGCCGCCGAGAAGATCCTGTTCTCCGCGATCGGCGGGCCGGGCAAGGTCATCCCGAACAACACGCATTTCGACACCACACGCGCGAACGTCGAGTTCACAGGCGCGGAGGCCGTCGACCTCGTGATCCACGAGGGCCGCGAGCCTCAGACGATCCACCCGTTCAAGGGCAACATGGACCTCGGCGCGTTGGAACGGGTGCTCGAAGAGCGCGCGGCCGACGTGCCGGTCGTATTCGTCACGATCACGAACAACTCGGGGGGCGGACAGCCGGTCTCGCTCGAGAACCTTCGCGGTGTGCGAGCGCTGTGCGACCGGTTCGGCGTGCCGCTGTTCCTGGACGCCTGCCGGTTCGCCGAGAACGCATGGTTCATCAAGCTCCGCGAACCCGGGCAGGCCGACCGGGCGATTCCGGACATCGTGCGCGAGATCGCGAGCCTCGCCGACGGCATGACGATGAGCGCGAAGAAGGACCCGCTCGCCAACATCGGGGGCTGGCTCGCGATGAACGACGATGCGCTCGCCGAGCAGTGCCGGAACCTGCTGATCCTGACCGAGGGCTTCGTCACGTACGGCGGCCTCGCCGGCCGAGACCTAGAGGCGATCGCCCAGGGCCTGCGCGAGTGTGTCGACGAGCACTACCTGCGCTACCGGGTCCGCTCGACCGAGTACCTGGCCGAGGCGCTCGACCGCGCCGGCGTACCGATCGTGAAGCCGGCCGGCGGGCACGCGGTGTACCTCGACGCCCGGGCTCTCTTGCCGCACGTCCCGCCGCTGCGGTACCCGGGCCAGGCGCTCGCCGTCGCGCTCTACGAGGCCGGGGGGATCCGCGCGTGCGAGATCGGGACGGTGATGTTCGGCCGGCATCCCGACGGGACCGAGGAGCCGGCCGCCATGGACCTGGTCCGCATGGCGATCCCGCGCCGCACCTACACGCAGAGCCACATCGACTACGTGATAGAGGTCGTGACGGCCGTCGCCGAGCGCGCGGCCGAGCTCCCCGGATACCGGATCGCCGAGCAGCCCGAGCAGCTCCGCCACTTCACCGCCCGGTTCGAGCCGTTGGAGGGCTGAGTGGGCGAGGCGATGGCGTGGGCGCTGCTCGCGGCGTCGTCGCTGCTGGTCGGCGCGCTGGTCGCGTTCGCGGTGCCGATCCCGCGCCGGGTCCTCGGCCTGATCATGGGGTTCGGCGCGGGGGTGCTGATCAGCGCTGTCGCCTACGAGCTGATCCTGGAGGCGGTCGAGGTCTCCGCCGACCGGTTCGCGGTGGCGGCTGGGTTCGCGGCCGGAGCGCTCGTGTTCTATGCGGGGGACGTGGCGATCGATCGCCGCACGGCGGGCTCGGGCGATGCCGGCGGGCTCGCGCTCGTCCTCGGCGCGGTGCTGGACGGCATCCCGGAGTCGGTGGTCATCGGGATATCGCTGCTCGCAGGCGAAGGGGCGAGCGTCGCGGTGATCGTCGCGGTGTTCCTTTCCAACGTGCCGGAGGCGATCTCGGCGACCAGCGATCTGCTCTCGGGAGGGTGGTCCAAGGGAAAGGTGCTGGCGATGTGGGGGCTGGTCGTGCTCGCGAGCGGCCTCGCGGCCGGCCTCGGTTTCGTCGTCCTCGAGGGCGCCTCGGGCTCGTTGGTCGCGGCGATCCAGGCGTTCGCGGCGGGGTCGATCCTGACGATGCTCGCCGACGCGATGATCCCCGAAGCGTTCGAGTTCACCGGGCACAACAAGACGGTTGGCCTGACGCTCGCGCTTGGGTTCGCGGTCTCGGCCGCGCTGTCGTTCACGACCTGACACAGGACCGTGAGGAAACGTCAGCAGGATTGCGAATCAGGACAAGATATGCCATCCTACCGGCATGTTCGAACGTGCCTTCTGGGTCGAGCGGATCGAGCAAGCTTGGGCAAGGCGCTCGCTGGTGTGGCTCGTGGGGGTGCGACGAGCGGGCAAAACGGTCTTGTCCCAGGCGGTGGAAGGCGTCGAGTACCTCGATTGCGAGCTGCCGAGTGTCCGGACGCTCCTCGCAGACCCCGAGGCTTTCCTGCGTTCGATGCAGGGACGCCGGGTCGTTCTCGACGAGGTTCACCGGCTCCCCGACCCCTCCGAGCTGCTCAAGGTCGCCGCGGACCACTTCCCCGACGTGCAGGTGCTCGCCACTGGGTCGTCCACCTTGCAGGCGACGGCGAAGTTCCGCGATTCGCTGAGTGGCCGCAAGGAGGAGGTCTGGCTGACGCCGATGATCGAGCCCGATCGGCAGAGCGCGGGAGGCAGCCTCCAGGAGCGGCTGGCCAAGGGCGGACTCCCCGGGTTCTACCTCCAGGGGGGGTCGGAGAGGGATGTCCAGGAGTGGCTCGACTCCTACTGGGCCAAGGACGTCCAGGAGCTGTTCCGGCTGGAGCGTCGCTCCTCGTTCGCTCGGTTCGTCGAGTTGGTACTGGCGCGAAGCGGCGGTGTGTTCGAGGCCACCGCGTTCGCAACCCCGGCGGAGGTCAGTCGAACCACGATCGCGAACTACCTCTCGGCGCTCGAGGTCACCAAGGTCGCCCACGTGGTGAGGCCGTTCTCGACGCGGCGCTCTACCGAGCTCGTGCACGCGCCAAAGGTGTACGGGTTCGACACCGGGTTCGTGCGGGCGATGCGCGGGTGGGGCGAGTTGCGTGAGGAGGATCTCGGGTCCCTGTGGGAGCACTACGTGCTGAACGAGCTCCACGGCCGCGCGGTTCCGGCCGAGGTTCGCTACTGGCGTACGACGCGACACCGAGAGGTTGACTTCGTCCTGGTCCGTCGGGGCGCCGATCCGATCGCGGTCGAATGCAAGTGGCGCGCCGACGGGCGCGAGGACCTGCCGGGGCTGAAAGCATTCAGACGCGCGTACCCAGACGGCGACACCTTCGTGGTGGCTTCCAACGTGGACCGTGCCTTCGAGCGCGAGCTGCTCCCCGCCGCACGTGTCCGGTACGTGGCACTCGCCGACCTGATCGCCGGGGTGACGTGAGCGCTCGGACCTACGCCCGGACCCTGTAGGGGCGCGTGCGGTCACTGGTCACGACCACCCGGATCTCGTCGCGTCGCATCCGTGGGGTGGATCAGTCCCTCATCCGTCGTTCGGCTAGCACGGCCGAGAGCTCGGCGCCGACCAAGAAGAGCCACGCCGCGTACCGCAGGAACACCAGCAGCCCGACGATCGCGCCGATCGTCCCGTACAGGAGCGTGGCCTTGTCGATCAGGTACGCGAGGAGGATCCCCCCCGCCAGCTTGGACAGCTCCCACCCCACCGTCATCAGGACGGCGCCGGATACGTACGCGCGCCACGGCGGGCCCGCCCCGGGCGTGAGCGCGACGTACGCGAGGAGGAACAGCCCGAACTCGAGCGCGACCGTCGTCCCGAACCCGAGCACGCGCCCGGAGACCTCGAGACCGCCCACTGCCTGGAGCGTCGCCAGGATCCCGGTCACGATCGGCACCGCTCCCACGAGCACGATCACGCCGAGCGCGACCGCGAGTCCACGCGCGTAACCGGTCGCGCCGGCGACCGGCCCGGTCCGGAACACTGCCGCGAGCGCACGCGTCGCCCGGCGTCCGAACCCTGAGGCCGTCACCAGCAGCCCGCCCAGCGCGACGAGCCCGAGCCACACGCCGCCGTCGATCAGGTTCTGCCACTGCTCCTCGGCCCCGGCGGGAACCTCGACCGAGGAGTGCCGCGCCACCAGGCCGAGGATCGCGAGTCCCGCGATCGATACGGCCAGGGTCGACAGGAACAGCTGGTAGGCGAGCGCGGCAGCGTGCGTGTCGATCTCGTCCATGCGGAAGCGCTCGGCGACGGCGCGGGCCAACACCACCAGCCGCGACTGCGCTAGGGTTCCCCGCATCGGACGAAGCATCGCACGGGGGACCTGTTGAACATCCGGCCGGCCGGACCCGAGGACGTCGAGTTCCTCAGGAAGATGCTGTACGAGGCCGCGGCCTGGAACCCCGATTGGCCGCACGAGCAGGTCATCGAGGCGCTGGCGAACCCGATGGTCGAGCGCTACCACCGGGCCTGGGGGCGCCCCGGCGACGCCGGCGTGATAGCCGAGCTCGACGGCGAGCCAGTGGGAGCGGCCTGGTACCGGCTCTTCACGGCCGAGCAGCCCGGCTATGGGTTCGTGGACGAGGAGACGCCGGAGCTCGGGATCGCCGTGTCCCTGCTACACCGGCGCAAGGGCATCGGGGAGACGCTCCTTCGCGCGCTCATGGTGCAGGCTCGCGAGGAGGGGTTCCACTCGTTGTCGCTGTCGGTAGCCGTGCACAACCGCTCTCGGATGATGTACGAGCGGGTCGGCTTCACGAAGGTGCGCGAGGACGAGCGCGACCCCGACACGTGGGTGATGCGCGCCGAGCTCGGCTAGTCCTTCTCGTCCTCCACGCCGACCGCGGCCCGCTCTGCCTCCTCGGCCCGGATCTGCCTCAGCCGGTGCCACACGAACCAGACAGCCGCGCCTGCCAGGCCGATCGCGATCGCCCACGCGAAGGGCCGGATCACACGTTCGGCCGCGTCCCAGCGCTCGCCGAGCAGGGCGCCGATCCATGTGAGCGCGATGCACCATGGCAGGCATCCGAGCACCGTGTAGAGCGTGAACCGCCAGAACGGCATCCTCACGACGCCGGCCGGAAGGCTGATGAACGTCCGGATCACGGGCAGGAGCCGTCCGAAGAAGACGGCCCTTTCCCCGTACCGCTCGAACCAGTCGTGCGCCTTGTCGACCTCGTGCGGCCGGATCAGCAGGTAGCGGCCCCATCGCGCGACGAGCGGGCGTCCGCCCGCGTACCCAGCCCAGTGGGCGAGCCAGGACCCAACCAGGTTGCCGAGGGTGCCCGCCGCCACCACCAGCCAGAACTCGAGCTGCTGGTCGGGGGCGAGGAACGGGGCGGTCACCAGCGCCCCGCCGAACAGCATGGTGACCTCGGAGGGGATCGGGATGCAGGCGGACTCGAGCACCATCAGCACGAAGATCGCCAGGTAGCCGTACGTGGCGATCTCTCCGGTCACGAAGTCGCTGAATATGGCGAGCAGGGTCGTCTCCGGGAACGTGTCGGGGTTGAACGGAGCGTAGCCGATAATCCGGGCGGAACCGGGGCCGGGTTCCCGGGCTGGAGCGGTTGCCTCCCGGTGTACTGGTACCCTGCGGCGCGGAGGGCCCCCTCCGTGCCTGCGGGCCGTCCGTCCCCACGAGAGAGGCGAAGGTCAGCAGGTCATGGGCAAGACGCTGGTCGTGGTCGAGTCGCCGGCCAAGGCGAAGACCATCGAGAAGTACCTGGGCGGCGAGTACGCCGTCCGAGCTTCCTACGGCCACATCCGGGACCTGCCCAAGAGCGATCTCGGCGTGGACGTCGACGACGACTTCCAGGTCACCTACGAGGTCCCGCCCGATTCCGCGAAGCACGTCTCGGACCTGAAGAAGGCCCACAAGGGCGCCGGGGACCTGATCCTAGCGACGGACTACGACCGCGAGGGCGAGGCGATCGCCTTCCACGTCGCCACGCTCCTCGGCGTGGACCCGACGCGGGCCAAGCGCGTGACGTTCACAGAGATCACCCGCGACGCGATCCTCGAGGCCTTCGCGCACCCCCGCGAGATCGACAGGAAGCTGTTCGACGCGCAGGAGGCCCGCCGCGTGCTCGACCGCCTGGTGGGCTACAAGATCTCGCCGCTGCTGTGGCGCCGGGTCAAGCCAGGGCTGTCCGCCGGGCGGGTCCAGTCGGTCGCCGTGCGCCTGGTCGTCGAGCGCGAGCGCGAGATCCGAGGCTTCGAGCCCATCGAGTACTGGAGCGTGGACGTCCGCCTCTCGCCGGAGGACGCCCAACAGCTGTTCCTGGCGCGTCTCACGCGGGTGCCCCAGGGCAAGCTGGCCGCGGCCCCGGACAAGAAGGGGATCCTGCTCGCCGCGGAGGCCGACGCCACCACGCACGTCGAGCGCCTACGCGAGGCGTCCTACCGGGTCGCGAAGGTCGAGTCCAAGGAGCGCAAGCGCTCGCCGGCGGCGCCGTTCACCACCTCGACGCTGCAACAGGAGGCGGCGCGCAAGCTCGGGTTCGGGGCGCGCCGGACGATGTCGCTCGCCCAGCGCCTGTACGAGGGCGTCGACCTGCCCGGAGAGGGGACCGTCGGCCTGATCACCTACATGCGGACCGACTCGGTGAACATCGCCGATTCCGCCGTGCGCGAGATCACGGAGCTGGTCCGCACGGAGTTCGGGGCCGAGTACGCGATCGAGGTGCCGCGCCGGTACAAGACGAGATCGCGCAACGCGCAGGAGGCGCACGAGGCGATCCGCCCTACCTCGGTTCTCCGGACGCCCGACCGCGTCGCTTCGAGCCTGGACCGGGACCAGCTCCGCCTGTACACGATGATCTGGCAGCGCACCGTGGCCACGCAGGTGGCGGACGCGCGCTTCAACCAGGTGGGCGTGGACATCGAGGCTACGGCCGCCGACGCCAGCTACGGCCTGCGCGCCACCGGCCAGACGATGGTGTTCGACGGGTTCATCCGCGTCTACACCGAGGGGCGCGACGAGGGCCCCGACGAGGATGCCGAGAGCCGCCTGCCCGCGCTCACGGCAGAGCAGGTCCTTCGGATGCTCGAGGTACTGCCGGAGCAACACTTCACGCAGCCCCCTCCGCGCTTCACCGAGGCCACGCTCGTGAAGACGCTCGAGGAGCTGGGCATCGGACGGCCGAGCACCTACGCCTCGATCATCTCAACGATCCAGGACCGCGGGTACGTCCGGATGCAGGACAAGCGGTTCTTCCCCAACGACGTCGGCGAGGTCGTCACGGACAAGCTGGTCGAGCACTTCCCGGACATCGTGAACGTGAACTTCACGGCGGAGATGGAGGAGGAGCTCGACGAGATCGCCGAGGGCGAGCTACCGCGCGTGCAGGTCCTTCGTGACTTCTACACGCCCTTCGCCGAATCGCTCCAGCGGGCCGAGGAGAAGTTCGAGCGCTTCGTCGAGGAGCTGGACGAGGAGTGCCCGCGCTGCCTGGAGGAGGGGCGGACCCCGCCGGGCCGATTGCAGAAGCGACTCGGCCGTTACGGCTTCTTCATCGGGTGCACCCGGTTCGCCGAGGAGGACGGCGGGTGCAAGTACATCCGCAACCTGGACGGTCAGGAGCGTCCCGAGCCCGAGACCCTGGACGAGACGTGTCCCGAGTGCGGCCGCCCGCTCCAGCGCAAGTACGGGCGGTTCGGGCCGTTCGTGGGCTGCTCGGGCTATCCGGAGTGCAAGTACATCAAGAAGGACCCACCCAAGGGCACCGGCGTGATATGCCCGCAATGCAACCAGGGTGAGATCGTCGAGAGGCGGACGCGCTTCGGGCTGATGTACGGGTGCGTGCGTTATCCGGACTGTGACTTCGCCGTGAACCATCCGCCGATCGAGGGCAAGCCGTGCCCCGAGTGCGGCTCGCTGCTGGTGAACCGGCCCAAGAGCATCCGGTGCTGGGGCTGCGGCGCCGAGCTGGACCACGACCTGAACGTGACCAAGTCCGGCGATCCGGAGGCCGAGGCCGCCGCACGTGCCGCCAAGTCGGCCGCCCGTGCGGCCCGTGCCGCGAAGAAGGGCGCCGCCAAGCGCACGACGGCCAAGAAGAAGAGCACGGCGAAGAAGACGACCACCCGCAAGAGCGCGACGACCGCCGCATCCGAGGCGGCGGACGCAGCGGCAGAGGGCTGACGGTGTCGACGTTCGCCGACGAGGTCGCGGCCCTCCGCGGCACGCGGCCCGCGACGTTCAAGGATCTCATCACCCATCCGGCGTTCTCCAAGCTGCTCGCCGCGCAGACGATCAGTTCGTTCGGGGATTGGGTGGGCTTCGTCGCGGTCACGGCGCTCGTCACACAGAAGGGCGGCGAGGCCGGCGCGTACGCGATCGCCGGCGTGATGGTGGCGCGCATGCTCCCGGCGGTCCTGTTCGGCCCGATCGCCGGCGCGATCGTCGACCGCCTCAACCGCAAGACCATCATGATCACCGCGGACCTCGCGCGTGGCGCGCTCTACGCGTTGATGCCGTTCCTCGGACCGTTGTACGCGATCTTCCTCGTCTCGTTCGTGATCGAGTGCTTCTCGCTCCTGTGGACGCCTGCCCGCGACGCGTCCCTGCCCAACCTCGTCCCGCGTCGCCAGCTGGCCAACGCGAACTCGCTCGGGCTCATCACGACGTACGGCACGCTCCCGCTCGGCGCGCTCGTCTTCACTTTCCTGTCGGGCGGTTCGGCTCTGTTCCCCTGGCTCGAGGAGAACCCGGCGTTCCTGGCGCTGTGGCTGGACGCCGCTACGTTCGCGGTGTCGGCGATGCTCGTGAGCCGGATCCGGATCCCCAAGCCGGCGCCGACGACGTTCCACCGACTAGATCTTTCCCGGGTAGGCAGGGACATCGCGGATGGGGTGCGGTTCCTGCGCGAGGACTCACTGGCGTCGGCGATGACGCTGGGGATCGTGGCAGCGTTCAGCGCCGTTGGGGCGGTTCTCGCGCTGGGACCGGTGTTCGCGACGACGGCTCTCGGGGCGGGCGATCCGGGATGGGGGACGCTCGTCACGTCGTTCGGTCTGGGCATGATCATCGGCATGGCGACATCGAACAAGGCGTCCGAGATCGTCGAGCGCGAGGTCGTGTTCGTCTGGTCGATCATCGCGGCCGCCGGATCGCTGTTCGTCCTGGCCGCGATGCCGGGGATCACCTACGCGGCGGTCGTCACGGTCGTGCTCGGGACCTTCTGCGGGGGTGCGTGGGTGAGCGGCTACGTATTGCTGCAGGAGAACGTGACCGACGAGTTCCGGGGACGCACGTTCGCGGCGCTCACCGTGCTCTCGCGCCTGGGCCTGTTCCTCTCGCTCACGCTGTTCCCTACGCTCGCGGGTACGATCGGAAACCACACGGTCACGTTAGGCGACGAGGTGTACGACCTCTCCGGGGCGCGGGTGGCGCTCATGGTGGCTGGCCTGGGCGCGGTCGCGGCGGGTGGGGTCACCCGCCGAGCGCTGAAACGTTTCCGGGTGAGCAAGCCCCAGCCGCTCGCCCTGGTTCCCAAGCTGAGGCGCCCGCCCAGCAACGGGCTGTTCGTCGCGTTCGAGGGCGTGGAGGGCTCGGGCAAGGGCACCCAGATCCGACTGGCCAAGGAGTGGCTGGAGTCGCAGGGCCTCGCTGTGCTCGTGACACGCGAGCCCGGCGGGACGCCGGTCGGGGAGGAGCTGCGAAGGATGCTGCTCGCGCACGACACCGGCCACATCGAGCCGAAGACCGAGGCGCTGCTGTTCGCCGCCGCCCGTGCCCAGCACGTCTCGAGCGTGATCCGTCCCTCGCTCGCCGAGGGCAAGGTCGTGATCTGCGACCGGTACATCGACTCATCGGTCGCGTATCAGGGGTGGGCGCGCGGGCTCGGCGAGCAGGACGTGCTCACGCTGAACGTGTGGGCCACGCAGGGACTGTTCCCCGACCTCGTGCTGCTCCTGCACCTGGAGCCCGAGGCCGGGCTGCTGCGCTCGCTGGAGGAACCCGACCGCATCGAGATGGAAGGCCAGGACTTCCACGCGAAGGTCTCCGACGCCTACCTGCGGATCGCCGAGGAGCACCCGGAGCGCTTCGTCGTGATCGACGCTGACCAGACGCCGGAGAAGGTGCACGAGCAGGTGGTCGAGGCACTGGGCCGCGTGCTGCGCGAACGGGACGACGGTGCCTGACCCGCCCCCGGTGTTGAGGCGCGTCCCCGGCCAGGAGCACGCGATGGCGTTCCTGCGCCAGGCGGCGGCGAGGCCGCACCACGCGTACGTGCTCGCGGGGCCGGAGGGCGGCGGCAAGTCGCTCGCCGCGCGAGCGTTCGCCGCGGCCCTGCTGTGCAAGGCGGGCGGCTGCGGCGAGTGCCGGGACTGCCGGCTGGCGCTGGAGGACAAGCACCCCAACGAGTCGATCGTCGAGCCCGAGGGGCGCGACATCCACGTCGAGACCGTCCGTTCGGAGGTCTGGCATCCCGCGTACCGGACCGCGCCCGAGCCTGGGCGCAAGGTGTTCGTGATCCGCGAGGCCGACCGGCTGAACCCAGCCGCCGCCGACGTCCTGCTCAAGGTGCTCGAGGAGCCGCCGGCCGACTCCGTCCTGATGCTGCTCTCGGCGCGGCCCGACGAGCTGCCCGAGACCGTGCTCTCGCGCTGTCACGTCGTCACGTTCCGCCCCCTGTCGGAGGACTTCGTGGTCGAGGCGCTCACGGGCGAGGGCGTCCCGGCCCAGCGCGCCGGGCTGGCCGCCCGCCTGGCGGGGGGAAACCTCGGGCGCGCACGGCGGATGGCGACCGGCGCGGACGGCCTCGCCTTCCGCGACACGGCGCGCGAGGCTCTGGAGCTCGCCGGACGCGGTCCGGACGGCGCGCTGGAGGCGGCAGACCTCGTGCTCGTCGCCGCAGAGCGCTACAAGAAGGAGCTCGTTGGGCAGCTGTCGGACGAGCTCGCACCGTTCCTGGACGAACGCGGGCGTCCCGAGGACGCGTACCGGGGAGCGATCCGGAGGATCGAGGAGCGCCACAAGCGCCAGGTCCGCCGGGCCGAACGTGACTACGTCGACCGCGTCCTGCTAGCCGTGTCGGCGCTGCTGCGTGATCGCGTGGTCGCCGCGATCGGCGGTGGCCCCGACCTGCTGCTGAACCCCGATCTCGCGCCCGGGGAGGGCGATGTCCCCTCGAGCGCCGCGTCGATGGCGGCCGTCGAGGAGGCGCGCGCTGCGCTCGCCGAAGACCTGAACCTGAACACCCGCCTTGTGCTCGAGCAGGCCTTCCTGCGTGCGGAGGCCGGGACCGCACCGTAGGCTTCATCGAACCTCGGGAGCCTCGGACGACCTCAGCGCTATACACGCGGGCGCGGGAGATAGCTTTGAGCGGTTCGACCGACGAAAAGAGCTCGGGCTGGTGGAAGCCCATCCTGGTCGCGCTCGGCGCCGCGGCCGCGGCCGTCGTGGCCTGGGGGTGGTTAAGCCCCGAGCCCGAGGAAGAGGAAGGCGAACTCGAGAGGCAGGGGGTGGGCGCGGAGGTCGAGGGCATGCTCGAGCTCGCCGCCGCACCGGATAGTCAGCCACCGCCCTGGGTCAAGCCGACGATCGTCTGGACGATCGCCCTGGTCGTCGGGGTCGCCGCCGCGCTGACCCTGCTGGGGATCCTGCAGCAGGTCGTGCTGTGGATCCTGCTCGCGCTCTTCTTCTCGTTCGCGCTGGAGCCGGCCGTCAACCGGCTCGCGCGCCGCGGCTGGCGGCGAGGCTCGGCCACCGGGCTGCTGCTGGCGTTGACGTTCGTCCTCCTGATGGGGGTGGGGCTGATCTTCGTCGTGACGATCGTCCGGGGGGCGGCGGCGCTCGTCGCGAGCATCCCCGAGTGGTCGCAGACCGTCAGCCGGTGGCTGTCCGACACCTTCGGGGTCGACACCTCGACGAAGGGGATATCCGAGGGCGCGACGAGCGCCGCATCCGCCCTTAACGACGCGGGCGCCGAGCCGCTCAAGGTCCTGCTGGGATTCTCGATGTCGCTGATCGGCGGGATCTTCGCCATGTTCACGGTTGGCATGTTCATCTTCTACATGGTGGCCGAGGGCCCCAAGTTCAAGCGCGCGGTCCTGTCCTTCTTCCCGAGGCAGCGGCAGGAGGAGCTGGTCTCGATCTGGGAGGCCGCGATCGACAAGACCGGCGGGTACTTCTACTCGAAGCTTCTGCTGACGGTCATCAACGGCGGCCTGTTCTTCGTCGTGCTGCTGATCCTCGGCGTCCCGAGCGCGGCCGCGCTCGCCACCTTCCAGGGCGTGGTCGCCGAGTTCATCCCGATCGTCGGCACCTACATCGCCGCCGTCGTGCCCCTGTTCGTCGCGTTCCTGACCGTGGGGAACCCGGAGACGCTGATCCTGCTGATCTACGTGCTGATCTACCAGCAGGTGGAGAACTACCTGTTGGCGCCGAGGCTCCAGTCGAGAACGATGCAGATGCACCCGGCGGTCGCGTTCGGAGCCGCGCTTGCCGGAGGCGCGATCGGTGGCCTGCTGTGGGCGTTCCTGGCGATCCCGTTCGCCGCAACGATCCAGGCCTCGGCCTCGCTGTGGATCGAGCATCACGAGGTCCTCGAGGTAGAGCTGACGGCCGAGCACGTCCGGGCCGAGAAGGCCAAGGAGGAGGAGAAGCCGTCCCTCGGCCACCGCACCCGTGGGCTCCTGCGTTCGAGCAGGGGTTGGCTGCGCCGCATGAAGGAGGAGGAGCCCGGGATCGAGGTTCCCGATACGGTCGAGCCCGATACGTCGCCCTCGGCCGATGTGACCTCGGACCCCGCTTCCGGGTGACATGTTCCCGGGTACGCCGGCCCCCGGAAGGTGGTGCTGGCATCACTGTCGGAGGCCTGATCGGGTGGGACGCTAGGCACGGAGAGGCGACTAGATGACCGTGCGCGTGTTGATCGTGGACGACCAGGAGCCCTTCCGCATGGCGGCTCGCATGGTCGTGGAGGCTACCGACGGGTTCGAGGTCGTCGGTGAGGCCGAGACGGGAGAGTCATCGATCGAGATGGCCAGGGAGCTCACCCCCGACCTCGTGCTGATGGACGTGAACCTGCCCGGGATCAACGGCCTCGACGCGACCCGCCAGATCCTGGCCGAGCAGGCCGACTCGGTGGTCGTGCTGCTGCTCTCGACGTATGAGGAGGAGGAGTACGCGCCGCGCGCCGCCGAGTGCGGCGCCGCCGCCTACATCCCCAAGGCCGTGTTCGGTCCCGACCGGCTCGAGTCGGCCTGGGCCGCGGCCTCAGGCGTCTGAGGGCTCGACCGCCGGCGTCGGGCCGGAGGTCGAACGGCCGGTGCTTACGATCGGCACCGAGCCCGTCACGGTCGTCCCCTCGCCGGGCGCAGACCTGATCCGGAGCTCGCCGCCGATGGAGTCGAGTCGGTCAGCCATACCCTGCAGGCCCGTCCCGCCGCGTCGGCCATCAGGCTCGAACCCGACCCCGTCGTCGCTCACCTCGAAGGCGAGGCGCCCCGCGCGTTCGGCGAGCCAGATCGTGACCGTGTCGGCCCGCGCGTACTTCGCGATGTTCTGCATCGCCTCGAGCACGCAGAAGTACACGGTCGCCTCGATCTCCTGCGCGTAGCGCCCTACCCCATCGGGCTCGACGGTAACGGGCAGCGTCGACTTGCGGGCCTGAGCCTCGAGCGCCGCGGGCAGGCCCTTGTCCGCGAGCAGCGGCGGGTAGATCCCCCGCGCCAGGTCGCGCAGGTCCTCCAGCGCGTCGTGCGTGTCCGACTGCAGCTGCGTGAGCAGGTCGTGGGCCTTCGCGGCATCGCGCTCGATCACCTGATCCGCCAGGCGCAGCTTGACCGCGAGCGCGACGAGCTGTTGCTGCGCGCCGTCGTGGATGTTGCGTTCGAGCCGTCGCCGCTCAGCGTCCTGCGCGGCAACGAGGCGCCGCCGGGAGGCGCGGAGCTCCTCGATCAGCCGGACGTTGCGGAGCACCAGGCCGGCCTGCCCCGTCAGGTCCTTGATCAGTCGCTCCTTCGAGGGGTTCATCGGGTCGTTCGCGTGCATCGCCACCGTGATCGAACCCAGGAGCTCGCCCTGGTGTCGCACCTCGAACGCGTCGGGCCCCGGTGCCGGCTCGTCCCCCTCGGCCGGCCACGTCGCGGCCGGGACGGCCTCACCTCCAAGGAGGAGCCAGATCGTCACGCGCTCGGCGCCCGTCCCCTCGCCCAGGATCGCGGCGGTGCGCGGCAGGACGTCGTCGTTCGAGTAAGTCTCGGCCAGGCGATCGGAGAACTCGGAGAGCACCTCGTACGGCGACGCCCGCTTGCCGTAGACGAGCCGGTCGGCGAGCCGGCGCGCCACCGCTCGCAGCGGCTGGAAGGCCAGGGCGCGGCCGCGCCCGCC
>Ga0209321_10001717_pt1 | contig 14902 bp, 20 predicted proteins | sample Rifsed16ft4_FD_184012 | JGI IMG/M metagenome (GOLD analysis project Ga0209321, IMG submission 184012) | Soil microbial communities from Rifle, Colorado, USA - sediment 16ft 4 - CSP-I_5_4 (version 2) | ecosystem: Environmental > Terrestrial > Deep subsurface > Rock core/Sediment | place: Rifle... | reverse complement strand
CCATGCGGTGCCCTTGGCCGACGGCAGGTCGTGGCCAGGATTCGTGCCAAGCAAGTGCATCCAGTGACCAACGGTCGTATCAATCGCCAACTCCTTCTCCGTCGCCACCTCCATTGCCGGCTTAAACAACCTGGCAAAGAACATTGACGCCTGTCGCTCGGTGACTTGAATCTTGGCCAGCAGTCTTGCAGCGTCGGCGTATTCGTGAGAGAGCACGGTCGCCAGCCGCAGGACATCCTTCGCCCGCGCGATAGCGTACTGGTCAAAGCGCGAGTTATGGATGTGACGAAACTGCTCAAGGGACGCCGACGCGTTCAGGGCCGAGGTCATAGTGTTCATGCAAACCACCCTGATTGGCGTGTAGAGGATCTTGAGCGATTGACCCCAGATATGGGGAGAGACGAGCAGCACATAGTTCCTGCTCACGTCCCCATCCAGGTCCAATTCCTCGTTGAAGCGTGCCAGAGCCCAGACGTAACGTCCACCCTTCAGGGCACCCGCGACCTCCAACTGCATCTCGCTGACGGACGTAAACTCCTTGAAGAAGGCAAAAGCCTCGGAGTTTTGAACTGGAACGTAACGTGGGCCACACGGGCCAAAGACGTCCAGCTCATTCAACACGTTACGGCGAGTGAGTGCCCTGAAGTTGTGCACCGTGTCGCCGTTAGGAAGCTTGACCTCGAGGGCCTCGACTGACCACGTCAACCCAGCCTTCGTGATCATCTCGACAGGTTCCAGGTCGTGTGAAACAGGGACCCCGAGACCATGCCATGGAACATTTCCTGCAAACGCCATCGTTTCAACTTCGTGCATATAACCTCCTGTAAAGAATCACCATTTGTGATTCTAAGAATATTGTATACCCCCGATGATCAAAAGTAAACAAGCGGAATTAAATTAGATCTGACTCAGGTTCGGAATGCTTTCGCTCTTTATTGTAAAGATCGATAACATCAAGAGGGCTTTCAGAGTAAAGGTTTGGTTGAAGGACAACGAAATTTGCCTTCTTAAAAAGAGTTACACCTCGATAATGGTAAGGGTATTCCAGATAAGGAAAAACTTGTGAGCCAAAAGTAGCGCGCAAATGTTCCATAACCTCTTCATGACGCGGAACAATTATACCATTTGCTTTAAGCACTTTAAAGAATTCAGATTCCTTAAAGATGTTATACTTGAGCTCTCCTTCCTTTATCAAGACCTCGATCTCTACAAGCCACCTATTATGTGAGCGTTGAATTACAGACGTTTTTGCTAGGGTCATGGGTGGAATTGCCTTAGCGTTCCAATCGCCAATCGTATAGTTCTTGAGATACCAGAATAAAACGTCCATGTTCTTTTCAAACCAATCAGCCAAGTATACATAATAGTTAATAGGTTTTGGGGCAACTGGCACGCACCTGGCGATATAGAACCGCCGGTCGTCAGCCACGAGGTGAACTGGTCGTTCCTGGTTCGTAAGAGCAAAGATGTGGGTGTGATTGCTTACCTGGTACGATGGAACGTACTTCTCGCTGACTGTCGTAGTTGGGTCGGCAATGAAGCCCTTAACGTGGTCAAGGAACTCGTGCTTGTTAAAGTCAGTAAACTCGTTAAGCACAAGTAATGTCTTACAGGCGAAGAGTGAATTGTAGCCAGAAAGGATGATGTCTGGCTCAACCACACAATAGTTGTTGAAACCTACAATGCTTCCGAAGTTGTTAAAGATCAAGCTTTTACCGACACCTTGCTTGCCTTGAATGAGGAAGACTGAAGTCGGCCTATTTCGAGGATTTTGGACAAGGTTAGCAAGGCGTCTAATGAATTCAAGCCGGTCTTCTGGGTTCAATAGCCATTCAAGGTGTTCAAGGAACGGTGAAACGTCGCCCTCGCGCGGTTCTAACTTGCCCGGTGTCCATCTATTGTAGGAATGTCTTCCATGTTCTTTACTGAAATAGAGCCGCGGCTGGTCTGGTTCATAAGCAAATTCATCAAAAATTCGCGCCTCAGAGTTTGGGCCCTCAATAAGGTACTGGCTTGGTAACAGACCAAACCGGGACTTCGTGAACCGTCGAAAATGATCATCATACTGTGACTGTGAGAGTGAACGACCAGTAGTAAAGTGCACGTAGTTGACTGAGTGTTGGATAAAGACCTTAACATAAAACTCGCGAAGATCTTCCGCCTTGGTAATGCACGTGAAGGCGACGTTGGCGACGCCCATAAAGGGACGGGCCTCGGCATAAAGTCGCCGTACCAGTGAAAGGTATTCAGGAAGTGGGTCAGCAAGATCCCACTTTGGGTAACCTTCAACGATCATTCGTGGTAAGTGAACGATCTTGATACTATTGACGATAGGGCTTAGTGAGCGTGCCCAGCTTTCCGCGTTCTCTTTCCAATTGGCGTCAGCGTCTGGCCAGATTACTACGTCACGACCACGCAAGGGCAGGAAGTCGGTACGATTAAATCCCTGCAGCCCTCCCATTGGGGAGATAAGCGGCTGATTAGGGAAATGTGGAATGCCCGCATCACACGTCTTTTCTCCCTCGACGATAATAACCGGCCCTTCTTTATTGAGTGACGGGAGGTTGTAAAACTGACGTAGGGCGATTCCCTTGTGAAGCCATTGCGCCAACCCGTCCTTCATGAAGTAGAAGGTTGGGATAAACTTTTTGGCTGGCTTCCCTAGCGCACCATTGGGACGTATCTCCTCGAACCGCGTAACCGTACCGAGTAAGTGTCCCTGACGCGCACGGTATTCATGGATTTTAACGAATTGAAAACCTTCAGGAGTTGACGGCCGTGGTGGTTTCTCATCAGTCGCCGTCAGGTTCTCAAACTCACGTTCCCTGGCAGCTGCCGCTACAGTGGTTGCCGCAAGCCGAGCCTGTTCAGTACTTACCTTGATAGGCCATAGGCCTTTTTGGCGAAGTTTCTCGATGAGAAGGTCCTGGTTGTCGCAAGCCGCGTGACACTTAACGAGAACCTTGCCGTCGGCCGCTAACGTAACGTGCATCGACGCCTGCTTGTCGTCGTGCCCGGGACAATGGCCTTGCCACTCTGGTGAAGTCCCCTGAGCCCTGATGTGCTGAAGAAACTGATGAAGTGAAACCCCTGAAGAAACAACTGGTCCTGAACCGTCTTGCGCGGTCGCCATTAAGCCCCCTACCAAGTTGATCAATAATAGGTGCGCCTTATAAAACCATGGCGCGAAATATTATTGTATCACGGCTAAATTAAAATGTAAAATCCATTTTATCAGCCTTACTTGTGAATCTTCCGTGGCGCCCCATGGCGGATGATTGTAGTAAACAAGGTCGCTGAAACGTGCGCTACCACGCCTTTCTTGGTGCTAATGATGTCGCAACCTGGCCACTTATTTGTTATGACCGTAGCCACAGCGTCCAAGGTTGCAGCACGTTCAGTGGTTCGTCTTCGCTTATTTGTTGATGTGTAGAAAAATTCTCTCACTTTAGTCCTTATAAATTGTTCGTTGACACCACTCCAGGATTACTGGCGCGTCGTTATGTAGGCTGATAAGTGCACGACACCCGGTGCCTGGACCTCGCTCCAGGGCTGGCGCTGGTGTTGCCGGCTTAAAGGCAAGCCAGACCCCGAACCCCAGAGCAATCACTGGGTATAGCCAGCGCTTTACTTCACCTCTTCGCCTAAGTCTCATTCGAACTCCACCACAACCATTACCTTGCGTGGCGTTAGCCCAGGGACGGCTGCCTTCTGGAGGTAGATGCAATCCACCGGCGGCTGCACACCAGCCACGTCCCGTGAGTTTGGTAACCCATCCGCCTCGTAGCGGTTGGTGTTCTTGGTCTCTTTCACCCAGTGCATGGGTATCCTGATGCTTGTCATGTTAGTCTCCTAAAAGTTTCTCCAACTCCTGAATAGGGCAACTAAAGTGCACAGTGCCCTGCTTGATTGGTCGGTGATACGGTGTTGCATTGACGAACCATTCGCCATGGCAGATGACGCAGAAGCGATACTCCTGGCCCCGTTGTTTGGTACCAGGGTGCTTCCACCTTGCTTGAGTGGCTCGCTCGATTAGCTCCTCGATGGCTTGCCTGGCAATCATCATAGGTCACCTATATAGGAAGAACTTGGAGAATAACGAAGATCAGAATTACAATTCCCACGACCTTCAACACGAACCATCCACGGATTTCAAACATTTTCATTCGTCATCTCCCTAGCTCTTACGCACGATCACCAGATTATCCTCAAGGTGCTTTTCAACGTCAACTTCAAGGTCAAGCACCTCCTCAAGTTCCTCATCGGTAAGGTCCACTTCACTAATGAGTTCTTGAACTGAGAATTCCTTGCTGATACTTCCATGGTCAACTAGAACGTACTTTCTCACGATAGGCTCCTATAAATGTACGCGCCCGGCGCCAGGCCCCTCCCCAGGTGAGGTAAGGGCACTGGCACCAGAGGCGCACGGTTAACGTCACGAGGACTAGTAGTTTCACTAGTCTATCTTGGTCTCGTCGAGCTTGTGCTGCCCGCACCAGTCAGCCTTGAACACGACCGGCCAACCAAGGGCGCCATCGGGCGATGGTGCCCTGCGCCGGCACCGCCCGACCTCACCTGCCTTGAGTGCGAACCACATGCACGTCTGACAGAGTAGGCCAGCGCTCCTATGCGCCCACGGATCAGCCTTCCGCGGTGGGTTCCACACCGGCTGCTGAGGCGATGGATGAATCTCGGTGACAATCTCAGGCTGCTTGTCGCCGTTTTTCACGTAGTGCCGCGGGTGCTTGTAGTGCATCTTACGTTTACGGTTATGCTTCTTCATACGACTCTCCTTTAATGGTTAAAGAACCCATGCCCTGGTACGCGCACAAACGAGGTGTCGTCTACTAGCATCCTCGCTACCTCGAACGTGGACACTTCAAACTCTGCGAGAATGACCGCCTTACGACCCCACACCCTTCCTTTATCAAGGTCATGGTCCGTGAGGAAGACGCGGTGGAACTCGGGCCCCGGCTCAGTGACCTCCACAAGGTAGAACACTAGACTTGCCTCACTATGCCCCGGCGCTTGAGTTCCGGCAGGTAATAGGCGATGATACGTTCGGGAAGTTGCCGGGTGACGAGACCACACGTGACCGCCTCCGCCGTCAAGTCTTTGGCAGTGAACTTATCAACCCCCTTCGCCACGAGGTTTCCCGCCGCTTGACAGATGACCCGCGCCTGAAGAGGAAGCGAGGCGACCGCGCCAGGGACGTCGGACCTGGGATCGTACACGTACGTAGTGAGGGAGTTTTTCACTGGCGGCGTTATTGTAGGTTGGCCCTCAACAGAACTTGAAGGTGAGGGTGGTCGACGATCTTCCGGGGACCTCGCGGTCCTCATCTTACCCGTGTCTTGCGGGTGCTCGATCTTCATGATAGCTCCTAAGGTAGTTGTGGGTGAGCAAAAGGCTCATTTGCCACGGGACCATTGTATCACGTGGGAGGTCAAAAGTAAATACCCTGGGGATTATCCGAGAAAATATAGTTACTATAATTGATCAGCCTAAGAGTACTTGGGTGGTAACCAACAATAAGAATATCTAATAACTTAAGTAACTCCGAGTAACTAGGCTCTATATAACTAAATAAAATATCATAAAATATGATTATATATATAGGGCCAAAATATAACAGTTACATTGGTTATCCTGCAGTTATAAATCGTTCCTGGCGTGTTAATTGACTACCTTCAGGGGTCCGCGGTCCAAGATACGAGTTGCGTGAAATTGGTTCTTTGGTCCTACCTGGCGCGCCATTTGTCTCACGGCCGGCTCCTCGGCCCGAGGTTCTTGGTCCCCACCTGGCGCGCCTGATGGCAATCTCCCCGGTCCGCGGACCGCGGGACTTGGTTAAAAAACCAGGGCCTGACGACCCTGGTTCTCCCTACTTGTCCTGGTCGTCCTTCCATTCCCGCCAGATGTTCCAGAACACCACTACGAGCAACACGAGCCCAAGTAATTCCACCTCAGTCTCCTTTCAAGAGAAAAGAGGAGCGGGTTTCCCCGCCCCTCCACCCTGCTACGACTTGATGATCACACCTTTCTTGTTGAGAGTCGGCAGGTAGTACTGCACGATTCTCGATGCCGGTTGCCGCGTCTTCATTCCGAGTTCCACCGCGACTTTCCCAATCTCTTCCGGCGTCGCGAAGGTTCCGAGTTTCTCCATTGCGTAGAACACATACTGTGCCTGACGCGGGAGAAGCTTCGGCTTCTCGGCCCCGTCAACGAGCGAGTACTGCTTGCTCGTGCGGGATGTTTCGATGACGATTTCCATGATAGTTCTCCTAATATCCGGCCTCATTCGACCGTAAAAGCATTATAAAATGAATGAAATGAAAAGTACACAACTGTTACACTTTGTTACATTTATAGGAGACTGACAATTTCTGTCAGTTGCTGACAATTTCTGTCACGTGACAATTATTGTCAGTTGTACTTGAATACCACATGGTGAAATACCACATTATGAAATGCCACATGGTGAAATGAGGAGTATAAGTAGAACTTATACCAGTATAAAGGAAACTTATAGCTATGTTATTGATAATGATAATCATTATCATTGGGCCGAGTTCCGAGGTTCGTGTGTCTCGCGCCAGGGGACTTGGGCCCTGGGGGGTAGGGCGTGCGATCAGACGAAATTTTTATAGTGCTACCCACGCGTTAGACGGCTCAAAGTTTAGTCTTCGGGTTGTGTAACCTATGCCACCGCCTGTTGGTATAGAGTTTCCTGCGCCGTCTGGCGGGATCATTGGCATAGCGCTTATAGCACGCCCTACACTCTGCCCGCAACGCGGTCCCCTTAGCCGGCCTAAAGTTGGTCAGGTCCGCCTCAAGTTCTTTACCACAACGTCGGCATTTTTTAAGCATAGTCCATTATATAATGCCGCTCGATTGATAGATACTGTCTGTTTAATCTTTATTTTCAAGGGCTTATAATGTTCCTGCGTGCGCTATATTTCAAGGAGCCTTGAATGCCCAGCAAATCACCAGAGCAAGCCGACTTCATGCGCGCCGTCGCCCATGGCATGAAACCACGTGCAGGTGGTCCCTCAAGGGCGGTCGCGCGGGAGTTTGTCGACGCCGACATGGCAAAGCAGAAGATGACCGCCAGTAAGCTTCGCGGCAATCCGGGGCATTCGCGGAAGGAGAGCTACTAGTGTCCAACCTCACTGATGCCCAGAACAAGAAAGCTCTCCGTGATGTAGTTCGCGAGGCTTTTGATCGATTGGGAGGTGCAGATTGGTTAGTGACCTTTTCTCAAGCCAACTGGGAGAACGCGCGAGTTTTTGTCTCCCTAGTCGGTCGGCTCATCCCCACGGAGCTTGTGGGTAAGGGCGGAGGCCCCCTGACCGTGATCATCAAAAAGGAAGGTGAGGAAATTCCTGTAGGACGCTTGATTGAGGGTTCAGCGGAACCACTCCCAGACGAGCCGCGGCAGTTAAACTAGTATGGCTCAAGCCTACATCGTAGGACAACTAGCGTGCGGCACGTGTGGCAGCGTCATGTACGTGGTCAAGGGCGCGTCGCTCGGGGTCCGCGATCCATCAACTGATAAGGTTGACCCAGAAATTACGGTGCGGTGTGCCCACGCAGATTGCCAGGAGTATGGCGTCCTTCGTAAATTTGTAATGACGCCCCTGGAGCTTACGGATGCCTGAGCTAGTCCTCCCCCACAATTTTACGCCCCGCCCGTACCAGCGCGACTTCATGTCGTTCATGGACCGTGGCGGGACACGCGCGTGCGCGGTGTGGCATCGACGGGCGGGCAAGGACCTTGTGGGAGCGCACCAGATTGCTAAGTCCGCCTTCCAACGCGTAGGGTTGTACTGGCACCTGCTGCCCACGCAGCGCCAGGGCAGAAAGGTCGTTTGGGAGAATATCACCACTCAAGGTGTCCGACTCATCGATGCCGTCTTTCCCCCGGAAGTACGGGCGGCGGAGCCAAATTCGACGGAGATGTCGCTCAAGCTGCGCTCTGGTAGCCTCTACCAGGTCGTTGGGTCGGACAACTATAATACCTTGGTGGGGGCGAACCCAGTAGGCGTCTTGTTCTCTGAGTGGTCGCTTGCTGACCCGCGCGCGTGGGATTTTGTGCGACCAATCCTTCGAGAGAACGGTGGGTGGGCAGCCTTCTTGTATACCCCACGCGGTTACAACCACGCCTTTGAGCTTTACCAGATCGCTCAGCGCAATCCCTCGTGGTTTGTTTCACTCAGGACCGTTCAAGACACTAACGTTCTCTCGCCGGCAGATATTGAGGAGGAACGGCGGGCCGGGATGCCTGAAGAGTTAATCCAGCAAGAGTTTTACTGTGATTTTTCGTCAGCATCGATTGGTTCAGTGCTCGGGCAGCAGTTGGCGTTGGCGGAGCGTGAGGGTCGTATTACGGACATTCAGCTCTGGGACCCTGAAGGTGGGCCGGTCATCGCCTCGTCAGACATTGGTTTCAGGGACTCTTCCGCGTGGTGGTTTTGGCAACTTTACCCGGACAAGATCGCCCTCATTGATTATGAGGAGGAAAGTGGGCTCGAGGCGCAAGATTGGATTGACAAGCTGAAACTCAAGCCGTACGAGTACCAGATGGTCTACCTCCCACACGACGCGAAGGCAAAGACGTTCGCTACACGTTACTCGGCGCAGGAACAGTTCATCGATAGCGGGTTGCCAACCACCCTGCTGCCTATGATGCGTATAGCGGACAGGATTAACGCCGCGAGGGCAATTTTTCCTAGGTGCGTGCTCCAACGCGACCTGTGCGCGCGCGGCATCACCGCCTTACGTGCGTGGGCGTACTCTTATGATGACGAAAGAAAAATGTACTCGAAGGAACCGTTCCATGACTGGGCGTCGCATGGAGGAGACTCGTTTACTTACGGGGCGTCAGTGCTTGCGCACCACTTCAAGAAGATAAAGGAAGAGGATAAGAAGGTTAGCGTGGCGAAGGGAAGCCACTACGCCTTTTCACTTGACCAATTACATGATAAACCGGCGAATGGTCGGCTCAGGGAGCGTGTTTAATGGCTACTAATCTTGCTGACCTTACGAGCGTTGAGTTTCCGACCGATGATCCGGTAAAGTTGGCAAATTACTGGTCAGCGGAAATTATCGCAGCCAATAAGTGGTTCGAGAAATTCGTCACCCGGTCACAGCGGGTAGAGGAACGTTACCTCGACGAGCGGGAAGGTGGCATCGGGGGAGTTAGTGATGGTGCCTCGGTGCTTAATCTTTTCTGGTCAAACGTGGAGGTAATGATCGCGGCACTCTACGCGCGCCCACCAAAGGTTGACGTCTCACGCACCTTCAAGGATCCTGATGATGACGTGGCGCGAGTAGCGGCGAACATTCTAGAACGCGTTATCCAAAACGATATTCAAAGTGAGGCAGAGTCCGATGGTGGAACTTTCAGGGACGCGATCCTTGATAGGTTGATCGTTGGACTTGGGCAGCTTTGGGCGCGTTACGAGGTTGAGACGGCAAAGCAGATGCAGCCAGCTGCCACGGATCCATCTACTGGGATGGAGATGGTTCCAGCGCGTGAGATAGAGGTCATCGTTGATGAAAAATCTCCCCTCGACTTTGTGCGGTGGGAAGACTTTCTCTGCTCGCCCATTCGGCGGTGGCGTGATTGTCGGTGGGCTGCACGCCGGGTTTATATGACGAAGCCGCAGGTAATAGCGCGTTTTGGTGAACCTATCGCGAACTCAATGAACTTTGACAAGCGCACAACTTCCTCGTTGCGCCCAGATGATAATCCTTTGCTTGTTTCAGTTGTTGAACAGGCACAGGTTTATGAGATATGGGACAAGCAGACCAAGAAAGCTTACTGGTGGTCTAAGGACGCACCAACCATCCTCGACTTCAAGGAAGCTCCGATCAAGTTTCCAGGATTCTTTCCGTGCCCACCACCCTTGCTTGCTTCGACTACCACGAAGTCGATCATCCCACGCTGTGAATACTACATGGCGCAGGATCAATATGAGGAATTGGACCTGGTCACTACACGAGTTCACCTTCTTGTTGAGGCAGTTCGTGTCGCTGGTGTTTACGACAAGAACAATGAAGGTGTAAAGAACATCTTGTCGGCAAAAGCCATGAACGAGATGATTCCAGTCAACAACTGGGCCATGTTTGCTGAGAAAGGTGGGCTTAAAGGTGCTGTTGACTGGTTTCCACTTGACATGATCATTGCGACGATGGAAAAGTTGACCGCGCGTAAGGCTGAACTTGTCCAGGAAATCTATCAGGTGCTTGGGATTTCGGATATTATGCGTGGGATGTCCAACCCTAACGAAACATTGGGTGCCCAGCAGTTGAAGTCTCAGTTCGGGGGCGCAAGAATTGGGCGCACTCAGGCAACTATCGCGTTTTTTGTGCAGGGCGGCCTTCAGCTCAAGGCAGCGATCATTACCTCGCTCTATCAACCACAGCAGTTGATGAAAAAGAGCCAGATAATGAGTTCGTCTGATGCAAAGTATGCAGAACAGGCAATTCAACTGTTAAAAGATCCCTCGATGCCTTTTCGCATCAAAGTTCAGGCAGATTCCATGGCATCTCCTGAGTGGTTGTCAGAGAAACAAGAAAGAACTGGCGTGGTTCAGAGCATTGCCCAATTTATTGGGATGTCTATGCCACTGATTCAATCGGCGCCTGCTTCTGGGCCATATTTGATCAAGATTCTGCAGTGGGCGGTTGCTGGCTACAAGGGCGGTGAGGAACTTGAGACCGTGCTTGATGACGCCTTCACCGCGATGCAGCAACCGAAGCCTCCGGCACAGCCCACGCCTATGCAAATAGCTGAGCTGAAGAAAACTCAGGCTGAAGGGGTGGAAAAAATGTCGCAGGCGACTAAGAATCAGGCTGAAGCGAAGAGAGCCACGGTTGAGGCACAGCTTGAACCAATCAATGTGATACTTGACCATCAGAAAGGTGGACGTGAAACGCCGGTTCGTCCAAATTAACGGTGTTTTGACGGAGGTGCCTCTTGATTACAGATCGGGAGACGAAATTCGTCGCGTGGCTATTGTTGGGGACCGTTATTATGACGGTCTTCGTACTAGTGATGGTATTGACATCTCAAGTCGGGTAAAGCACAAAGCTTACATGAAACGTACTGGTCTTACTACTGCCGATGACTTCAAGGAGACTTGGCGCAAGGCTGAAGAACAACGAATAAATGAGAAGCGCGGCATTGATCCATCTCGAAAGTACGACGTTGCGCGGGCAATTGATAAGTTACTAGATAAGAGACGTTAATGGAAATTCCTGCAACAGGAATTCTTTCTCCAGCAGAGTTGGAGAAGAGCACCAAGCGACTTGTTACTGATGTCGCTGGTGAAACACCGTCTGAATGGGCCTTGACAGCCGCACTTGGTCCTATTGGTAGGGCAGCGACCAGAGCAGGCTTGTTAAGTTTATCAGGGGCAACGTATTCACCAGAAAGCGAAGCTGTGCTAACTCGCCTGGGGATTAAAGAGATACCAAAACGACTTGAAAAAATGTATGAGATGGCCAGACAATTACGGGCCCAAGGTCGTGGCGGTGAAGCGTGGCAAAAATCGGAAGGAAAGTTAACCATTGGACCTGCTGGGGATATTGAGGCAATTCATACCCCTAAAGCAGTGGATATTTCTAGGATTAAGGAAGGAAGACCATTAAAGTATTCAGAGGTAATAGACGCTCCTGAGATGCTTGCTGAAAATCCTTCGCTTAAAAATATGGTGATCCAGGCCACTGATTTACCTCGAAATGTTCGTGGTAATCTTCGCATCCCAAGGGCCCCTGGTGAGGTCCCTAAGATTGGGGTAAGTGCTGGTGGTAAGCTTACGCCTGAAGAACTCAGTGGTGTGATAGGACATGAATCAACCCATGGTTTTGATTTTCTTCACAATCTTCCATATGGGGCCAACCAAAGATTTACTCAACAACAGATTGATAACCTAATTCGTGATCTTGGAACGCTTCCACGTGGAGCCAGTCAATTACCAGAACTTCGCGCGGGTTTGTTACGCGCACGTTTAGGTGATCCAGGATTTTCTCGTGAACTTTACCTTCGTAATCTAGGTGAGACACGGGCACGTGCTGGGCAAGCTGGTTGGCAACACGGTAATTTAATGGATCCGTACGGCACTAGTATTGTAGGGGAATCAATGAAGTTGAAACCTGGCGTACGCCCACGGCTATCTAGCGGTACTGCCTATGAGCGAGTTATGGACCCAAGTTCTCCGGTCTATACCCGTGACATTGAACGCATCATTTCAGAGCTTAGACAAGAAAGGTAGGGTCCCATGGCTGAAGCAGCGAAAATAGAGGAAAGTGGTTCTCGCAGTGATGTTGCTGCCGCCTTTGATAAGGTGGAGGTAGCACAGGCAAAGGTTGAACCTGTTAAGGTTGAACCTGCGAGAATTGAACCTGCAAAAATTGAACCTGCGAAGATTGAACCTGTAAAGGTTGAGCCTGCAGCTCTTCGCGGTGAAGGAGAGGTTAAAGAACCTGCGAAGGCCGAAACCTTGGGAAAAGTTGGGGAACCAGCCAAGGCCGTCGAACTAAAGGCTGGTGAAGTAAAATCTGATGAAGCTAAGTGGCAGGACCGTCTCACAAAGGCGCCACCTTCATGGAAGCCAGAAGCGCGTGAGTCATGGGCACAACTTCCCTCGAATGTTCGGGTTGAAATTCATCGACGTGAGTCTGAGGTTTATCGGGTGCTTCAGAACTCGAAAGAGGCGCGGGAATTTCACCAAGAGTTTCAAAAGGTGGCACAACCTTACGCGATGCTTATCGCTCAGGAAGGTTCTCCACTCCTTGCCTTTAGTGAGTACTTGAAAACAGGCTCGCTTTTGCGTATGGGCACGCCGCACGAGAAGGCGATGGCGGTAGCACGCGCAATCAATCAATTCCAGGTGCCTATTGAGTTGCTTGATGCAGCCTTGGCTGGCACCTTAAAGGCTGGTAATGGCGCAGGTGGTGCTGCCCAGTTTCGTGACCCACGCGTTGACCAACTCTTAGGGACGCTCGCGGAACAACAAGCACGGCATAATCAACAGGTAACTGAGGAAGTTGATGGCGAGCTTGAGGAATTTGCGACAGACGAGAAAAATAAGTATTTTCATGATGTCCGCGATCTCATGGCGGATATTATGGAGGTAGCCGCTCGCCGAAACAAGAAGGTCAGTTTACAGACAGCTTATAGCCAGGCTATAATGTTACATCCTGAGATTTCGAAGTTGGTGAAAGTTCAGGAGACGACGCAAACCGAGCAGAAGTTGACGCAGGCAGCCCAGGCCGCAAAGGCGGCAGCAGTCAGCATCACTGGGTCACCTGGCGCACCTGGTGGGGTTGTAGCGTCGGACGGCACGGTTCGTGGTTCTATCGAGGCAGCCATAGCCTCGTTGAGTGGAAGGTAAGAAGCGAGGCTCATCTTACCGGACGCGTGTAATAAGAGCGTAGTTTCCCTCAACTAGCAAAAGGAGCCTTAAATGGCATTCCCAAACGTAACAGACATCGTCGCGACGACCATTGAGTCTCGCACGAAGAAGATCGCTGACAACACCACGAACAACAACGCCATATTGTCGCGGCTAAGTCAGCGAGGTAACGTCAAAACCATCTCCGGCGGCTCCACGATTTTCGAGGAGTTGAGTTTCGCGGAGAACGCCAATTCTGGCTGGTATTCTGGTTACGACCTGCTGCCCGTTGCGGCACAGGACGTGATCAGCGCGGCACAATTCAGCATGAAGCAGGCCGCGGTGCCAGTTACCATTTCTGGCCTGGAGATGTTGCAAAATGCCGGCAAGGAGCAGATGATCGACCTGCTGGACGGTCGCATCACGGTGGCAGAATCCACCATGTCCAACCTACTGTCCCAGGGTGTTTACTCTGACGGCACAGGTTACGGCGGCAAAACCATCGTGGGCCTGGAGGCTGTGGTGCCTGCGAACGCGTCCGGTACGTCAGGACGTATTGCCACCGGCACGTACGGCTCGATCGACCGCGCCACGTGGTCCTTCTGGCGTCCCTGGTCCTCGCACCCAACCACCGCGCTCACCGCCGCCACGATCCAACAGGCGATGAACGACGTCTGGGCGCAGCTGGTGCGTGGGTCGGACAGGCCTGACCTGATTCCTTGCGACTCGTTCATGTGGGGTATTTACATGGCGAGTCTGCAGGCGATTCAGCGGTTCACGGACCCTTCCTCGGCGAAGCTTGGTTTCCCGTCCATCAAGTATATGGACGCGGACGTGGTGCTTGACGGTGGCCTGTATTTCCCATCCTCAGCCTACGGAACGGGAGCCGTGACCAAGACCATGTATTTCCTCAACACGAAGTATCTCAAGTGGCGGCCACACGCGCAACGCAATATGGTGCCTCTGGCGCCGAACAAGCGTTACGCGATTAACCAGGACGCGGAAGTCACCATCCTGGCGTGGGCTGGTGCGTTGACGACCTGCGGTGACGCATTCCAGGGCCGTCTGACCAGCAACTAACTAAGGAATTGCGAGGGCTTCGGCCCTCGCTCCTTAAAGGAGATAATCATGGCGTTTCAAATGGTAGATCAACGGGTGGGTTGGCCAGCGATCAATGATGTAAGCACCACGCAGAAGATTCCAACGGGTTCAATAGCTTATATATCAGACCAAGCTGGCACTGTTCCGCTGGGAGGTGAGGCAGTCTACCTCAAGGCTGGTGGCGCGAACATTGTGGTTGGTTCAGTGTGTGAGCTGGATCCGAACGTGGGGGCGATTTTGGCACCGGCGACTGGGGGTGAGGGCCCGGTAGTAATCAGCCTGAACATTGTGCCTTCGGGTTCATTTGCTTGGTTCGCTGTCGAGGGAACCATACCAGTCAAAAGTCCAAACGCAACGGTCATTGGCGCGGCAGTGTTTATGCTAGCGGCGACCGCTGG
>Ga0209321_10001712_pt1 | contig 14922 bp, 16 predicted proteins | sample Rifsed16ft4_FD_184012 | JGI IMG/M metagenome (GOLD analysis project Ga0209321, IMG submission 184012) | Soil microbial communities from Rifle, Colorado, USA - sediment 16ft 4 - CSP-I_5_4 (version 2) | ecosystem: Environmental > Terrestrial > Deep subsurface > Rock core/Sediment | place: Rifle... | reverse complement strand
CGTTTCAGAGGTATCAGCGGCGAGCCGTCCACGGGGCAAGGGTGAAGTTAATAGTCACAAAATGCGGCCTGAATGTCGCCTGAACCTCGGTAAGGTTGAGGCGAGGGACGTGTAGCATTTGGCGAAGCTGGAAACCACTTGTTCCCTGGAAAGCTTCAGGAGGTTCATGATCACCAGCACCTGCAAATCCTTCATCCCCCCAGACTATGAGGCAGGGCCTTCCATCTTCCCCGAAAGGTCAAGGGAACAGGGAACGATGTACGTGGAGGCGGAGGACAAGGTCACCCTCAGCCGAGCCAACGACATAACATTCGTCCAGGTCAGCTACGTGCTGGGAATAATCTACAACTCGAAAAGCGGGCATACCCAGCTCAAATGGCGACACAGCCAAGGCGACACAGGACGGCTCAGCGGAGAAGCAAGCACCAACACAATGGTGAACCTCTACGAGGCCGGAGCCCTAGACAGGTCCTTCATCAGGACCATCGCGGCGAGAGTCAGATAGCCAGCCCGGCCCGAACACTTCATCTCGGCCACGGGAAGTATCATATCCTTTATCTCGCATGAGGCGGACGTTGCCCGCAAGAATCACGGTCTGACCCCGTTGACAAAGTCGATCGTAACAGGCATAGAAGCCCTAGACAAGGTTCTCCCCAAGGGCATACCGCGAAACAGCCTGACCATCCTAGCCGGGGAACTAGGCACTGGGAAGTCGGTTCTCATGGAGGAACTGCTCTGGAGCATGCTCAGACGAAAAGAGCCGTGCGTTTTCGTCAGCTATGAAGGCCCCCCAATCGCCGTGGAACAGGACATGGAATCCTTGGGCTGGGAAATCGCTCCCTACCTCGAATCCGGCCAGCTCAGATTCCTCGACTGCTTCTCATTCCGCATGGAACCCGTCCAAACTCCCCCGCACGCCCACTACGTGAAGGACCCGAAGGACCTGCGCTCCGTAACCGCCTCACTATTCAACATGATGGAAGAGATGAAGATGCTAGGCCGGGGAGCGGTGTTCGTCGACTCGCTCACCGAAATGTTCACACTCGTACAAGAGGAACGCCCACTCGTCTACCATGTGCTGGACGGGGTCAAATCCTGGAGGGCTAAAGGGCCCAAGGAGCGCCTCGTACCCTTCTTCTGCTCCCACCACACTCCACTACGCGCATACGCCGACCTCGACGACCTACTGTTCTACGTCGTAGACGGAATCATCGACATAAGGTTCAACCCTGGCTTCGCCGACCGCGGCCTCCTAGTGAAACAGTTCCGGGTCCGCAAGATGAAAGGCGCCCCTCACGAGACCTACTGGGTGACATTCTCCGTCAGCCAGAAGGGACTATCAGAGGTCCCTCTACCTGTCCCTGTCCTAACGAGCGGAAAGCCCGGTACCAAGAAGAAAAAGTAGCCCCGGGCCGCTGTGGGGCTCGGAAGGGCTCCACGTGCCCAGTCAGCATCATACGACTCACCCCGTAACCCAGCCACAAGTAGGGCCGCCAAGGATCAAGGTTCCCTACTCCCGGAACCCTGTATACGTGGCGGACGGTTACAAACCTCCCGTAGTCGCAGGCAGGAGTTTCGAGTACGAAACCTCCCCTGAGAACGCGGCCTACTGGCAGACACTGCCGCTAGCCTACAGGCAGTACTTGAAGAAGGAAGCCGACAGGCGCGGCATCGACCTTCGACTGTTGATCGACGAGAGACGGCCCGGCGCATTCCAGTGCGTGGGATGCAGTAAGCCGATGGTCTTGAGGGAACTCTTCGCGAACGGGGATAGGGTCTACCAGTGCCTGAACGGTACCTGCGTAAAGAGAATCATTCGCTATCAATACCACTCAGTGAGCGGCCGAATAATCGAAGTAGCATAGACGTCACTGCATGAGGCCGAAAAGGCCGGTCAGACGGCTTTGTGCTGGGCCGGGGCTGGAGATTCTGTAGGCCCCCGGGGTCTAGAAAAGAATGTTTGAGAAAAATTGTTGCGCCAAGACTGGTTCTAGACAGCCTAACCTCTTAGAACCACTCAGGCAAGATTCAGGAGGAACGCAACCGCTAGAACTAGGAGGATGACCGCAGTAATTTTCGGAGCGAATTTTTCCACAACATTCATCCGGTTCTTGAAACGTCGATAGGCGCGTACACTGAGCAAGGTTATGCCGACCAAGGACGCAGTGACCGCGAGAGCGTAGGACACCATAAGTAGAACCGGGTCCACTCCGCCGACTGCAAGAGCCAGTAACGCAAATTCCTCTTCGTGAGCAAACCCCAGGGCGAAAGCAAACCCTGCTAGTCCTGCCAGCGTCATGACTCTCGCATCGTGAATGTGCTCGTGGGTGTGGGCTTGGTTTCCTGAGTGCATGTGCTCGTGAGTGTGCTCTAGCTTCTCGACCAAATCATGGACGTGTCCGTGCTGGGCTTCGTCCCGGGAAGCTCGCCAGAAACGAACAGCCAAGATGATGAGGAAGACAGCCGCCACGTACTTGAGCACGGGAATAGAGAGTGGAATGAAGAGGCTGAGAACCAGATAGGCCCCTACGGCTGCGATGGATGATGTAAAGTGCGCACCTGCCATGACTCCCGAGCTCAGCAGGGCATGCAGACCTGGACGACTCTTTCTCGCAGCGTAGAACAGGGCCACCGGCCATCCATGGGCAGGCTCTATCCCGTGCAATAGGCCAATGACTATGACAGCGGCCAACGCAGCCTCGGACATGTATCAACCGCATCGATGAAGAACGTGGAATGGTTAAGCCTGATAGTACGAAACCCGCTAGAGGCCGGCTAACTCGGACTGCATCCTTCCTAACGAGAGGAGACCAGTTGACCTATCCCCAGCTTGAAACTCGCTCCGGAACTATCTTCAAAATGACCCTCTGCTCACCTGGCCGTTTGGAATAACTAGGTTTGCCGTGGTACTTCATGTTCAACTTGTCAATGTGCTCTTCGGCCGCCTTTCCTGTAATCTGTTCGACCACCCTCCCGCGAATCTGTATGAAATTGTAGGGATTGGACCAGTCTGCAATCGCGAGCGCGATTCTCGGATTTTTCTGAATGTTCCGATGTTTGACCCTTCCGACTGCCGTGTTGAGAATCACATGCTCTCCATCTGTGTCCACCCAGAGAGGTGTGACCTGGGGAGACCCATTGGGGAATGTGGTCGCTAGGTAGACGAAGTTCTTGCCTTCCAAGACCTTCCGGACCGAGTCCGGTATGGCAACCGGTTTTGACCGAGTCAACATGAAAATGAGATTAGGGTATCGGCAGCAATTATAGGTTCGCTCGGAGCGTGAACGCGCACGCTTCTGAATTAACGATTAATCGACGTCGGCGGTTTTCAACCCTTTTATCATGCAATTTCGGTTCGCTCCCGGACCCATTGCACGCAGTGGAAACGCTCAACCTCTCAAAGAGGTACAAGAAGACAGAGGCTCTTTCCGGACTGAACTTCTCAGTCCGAGAAGGCGAGATAATGGTAATTCTGGGTCCTAACGGCTCCGGTAAGACAACCCTTCTCATGATCCTCTGTACCATTCTCAAACCCACATCAGGAACGGCCCATATCGCAGGGCTGGACGTCGTCGAAGACGGGACGAGGGTACGAGAAATTCTCGGAATAGCCTTTCAGGAGGCTCGAGGGTTCTGGCGGCACAAGCCCTCTTCCATCCTCCGATTCCACGCATCAATGTTTGGGATAAAACCGGACAAGAAGCAGGACCTTGTAGAGCAGACTATGAAGGACCTGGAACTCTGGGAGTCTCGGGACAAGATGTTCATGCACCTCTCCGGCGGCCAGGCGAAACGATTGGAGACAGCTAAGGTTTTGATTCAAAGACCTAAGGTCGCGATTTTCGACGAGCCCACAAGCCAGGTTGACCTCAGAGGGAAACGGAAAATCTGGGACAAGATTAAGGCACTGCGAAACGAAGGCTCAACGGTAATCGTCGCCACGAACGAAGTGCGGGAGGCAGAATACCTGGCGGACCGCGTTACGATTCTCCACAAAGGGACAAAGGTGGTCTGCGACTCCATCTCCGTCTTGAAGGATGCAATTGCAGGGGGCGACGTTGTCGAGGTCGGTTTCGAAGACCCGGTTTCCGGGGGCTTAGTCGAGAGTTTGAAAGAACTAGGCGGGTCTCTTCAGCTGTCGCCCGACGGGAATCAGCTGCGCGCCAGAGTTTCTAGAGCCGAAGACTGGGTTCCCAAGATGACGTCGGCCAGCTATGAGCAAGGAGCGAAAATATCCTCGATAAGGGTGACAGAACCCTCTCTTGACGACGTATTCCTCCACTTCACAGGAACCGCTTTGGAGGAGAAGCAGTGAACCGCGTAGTAACACTGGCTGTCTTCAACATAAGGGTCCTGCTAGGGGAACGGATGTGGTTCGTCCTATCCTGGGCCCTGTTCGGGCTGCAACTCGCCATCTATGGCTCTCTCATGTCAAAGCTCGTCGTGGTAGAGGATTATTTCTTCTTCTACTCCATCGGGCTGATAGTGATAATTGTCTTCGAGTCTTCAGCGGACCTAGGAAGACACTTCGTCGAACACGCCCGAGAGGGAGAACTCCCCTACTTTCTATCGCTGCCCATCTCGAGAAGGGGGCTCTTCGCAGCCAACGCCCTCTACGGCGCTACTAATACCGTGATTAGGGTCCTTCCGCCTCTGGCCATAACTCTTGCAATCCTGGGAAGGTTCTCGATTCAGGGAATAGTCTTCACTATGATCGCCCTGTTTCTGCTTGGGCTTGGAATATCAGGACTAATGATCTCGATGTCTTTCATCGCCTTCAAGTCAGTCGACATATACATCGCACTAGTGGCCGGGCTCTCGGCGCTACTAATCAGATTCAGTACAGCGTTCTACCCAATCGGCAGAATCCCGCCCATCTACCAACCTGCATCGTACGCGACCCCCCTGACATACGGCGCGGACCTTTCAAGATGGGTGTTGGGTTACGACCCGCAGTTACTCCTGAACCCGACAGTCGCCCTGGTAATAGTGATCGCCGTAGCGGTCGGAACTATTTCGCTGAGCATGACGATCATGGGGAGGATCATAGAGGGTGTCAAGGCCGCATGAGCCAAGCATATCGAATCTTCCAAATCGCTAGGACTGACTTCTCCTACTTCTTCAGAACAAAATGGTTGATGGCGATACTCATTAGCCTCAACCTGTCAGACATGCTAGTTACAGGGCTGGTCTACAGTAGAATAATTTCGTTCGACTACTTCAGCTTCTTCGTCCCCGGAATAGTGACCATGGGACTGTTCACAGCCGCAACGGACACTGGCCGGAGAATATGGCTAGCACTCCGGGAAGGGGTCGTCCAGTACTACCTCACTCTACCGGTCAGAACATCCGGCCTTGTCCTAGCATACATAGTCTCAGGGGGTCTTGGGGGAGTAGTCTACTCCCTATCCCTGCTGGCCGTGGCCTCGTTGGTCCTTCCCCCGAAGGGCATCTTAAACATCTTACTTCTGCTTCCCATTCTCTTCGTACTGGCAACTGGAATAGCGGGTCTAGCGGCGTTTCTCGCCAGCTTGGCAAGACAGGGAGAGGTGTACTGGGCCTACGCTCAGGCACTCCAAGTCACGATGGTAACAATAAGCACCATTTTCTACCCTCGTGAAACCATAACACAATTCCTGCCTGGTATTGTGGCCTCCATTGCTGAAGCAAACCCGCTCAGCCTAGCCGCACGCGCCTTACGAGAATCGGCCTTCGGGTCAAGTCCTCTCAGCACGAGCCTTATGGTCGAATTGCTGGCAACATCGCTTCCCCTCGCTATCCTTGGCGCAATCGCATACTGGGTCATCCTGAGGACAATCAGGGTTAGAGGAAAACCGTAGGCGACAAGAGACGAACATCCATTGTCCAGCAGCTAGTAAGAAGACGCGACAGGACCCGGTACCTTCACAGGTTACTGCAAGTTACGTGATACTTTAGTCCGCTGCCAGAGTTCTCGGTCCCGAGTTCTGGCCACTGGAGAGGTGCCCTGTGCAACACACTAGACTGTCAAGGCCTACGATTCTTCTGACGTTGTTCCTCTTCGGCACAATCGGAGCCTTGGTCGTACCAGCGGTAGCGGCTTCGGAAAATTATCGGTTGGCGGCTTTTCCATTTTACAGTCAGGAAGGGTCCACCATTACAATCGTCCTGACTGTTGGCGGAGCCCAAACCCCTAGAACATACTCGTTTGACTTTCTTGTAAGAGATCCATCAACCACTCTTTGGACTTCGAATCGTCAGAACTACACAACACTTCCAGGCGAGACAGAGTTCAGCTTGATTCTTCTATTCCCAAGTCCAGAGTTTCCCTGCAACACGTCGTGTCCGTCCACATCACTGGTCGGCGCTTATTTGGCCGCTGTCAACCAGGTTGCTCCGATTCCTCCGACTCCGAACCCTGTCGCCACCGCCTGGTTTGTGGTGGGGCTTACTGACAAGCCCTGGTGGCTACTATATCAGCGAACAGAGACGGTTTCAATAGTCGCAACCGAATACTCCCCCGGGGAAACGGTGACCGTTGAAATTAGGACCTCGGTCACGTCAATCCTTGTCTATTCTCATACCACCCTGGCAGACCTTAACGGCCGTGTCACGGACAGCTGGTATATTCCTAGAAACGCGATAATAGCCGAGGACTACATTCTGACGCTTACTGGTACGAGCACTTCCAAGAATCCTGCTGACGCCCAGGGCTTCACCGTTCAAGCAGCCCTCATGACAGTATCCAGCCTCTTCTCAAGCAAATCATCTTACCAGCGAACCGAGACATTCTCCTTCTCGTTTCAACCTACTTATCCCAGCGGCGAAGTCGCCAACACTGGACTAGCCCTCATCACCCTAACACGTCCTGACAGGACGAACCGAACCCTGACAGCCTCATACAACAGCACTAACCAGAATTTTGTCGCGACCTACAAGACCACAGCGACAAACCAGACTGGCACTTGGACCGGTTCACTGGCAGACTATGGATTTGACGACGGGTTTGGAAACATTGGGCCCGACTCGACGCTTGCAATATCGCCCGACCTGCTTAAGGCAGCTCTGACTCCCTCGATCGCGATGAAGACCACCTTTGCCAGGAGCGAGCAGATCAAGATCAATGCCACCGTACCCTACCCTGACGGCACGCTTCTCACGTCAGCGTTAGGCACTGTGTCCTATGTGCTGTCCCTAATAGGGGGCGGCTACACGGCCTCCGCCCCACTCGTGTTCGACAATTCGTTGAACCTGTGGATTGGAATTTACAGTCCTAGGGGAGATGAGCCTTCGGGCCTTTGGTCACTGAACGTGACAGCATCAGACTCCGCAACACCAATCAACTCAGGGTTTGCGGTGAAAGCAATCCAGATACAGAACAGCCCTCCTCTCGCAACTTTCACAGGGTCTACCAATAGCGCCCTCACAGGGGTTTCTATCACCTTTGACGCAAGCAGCAGCTCCGACCCTGACGGCACGATCGTGAGGTATTTCTGGAATTTTGGCGACGGCTCCACTGGTTCAGGTGCAACAACTACCCATAGCTACGCCACGCCAGGGACCTACACGGTCACGCTGACCGTGGAAGACAATCTAGCCGCAACTCACTCACCTTCCGGTTACACTGTGACCGTAACTGCAGCCCCGCAATCCGGAGATATCGTTTCCCTGCCCCTTTTCTATTTCGCAATACTAGCCGGTGCCCTGGCAGCCGCAATCGGCGGCGCTGTCTTCGCCCTCAGAAGACACAAGGTCACGCACGCGAGGCTGAAAATCGACCTGGATGCAGTCCGGACTGAGGCGGGCAGAATCGAGAACCAGGAATTCTTCCAGTCGGTAAAGGACCAGTTGAAGAAGGATAAGGATGACTAAGGTTATCGCTGTTCACTCATTCAAAGGCGGAACAGGAAAAACCACACTGTCCGCCAATCTGGCAGCGACGCTGGCCCAACGCAGCAGGGTTGGCGTCATGGACCTAGACCTCTCCGGGCCGGGACTCCACGTAATCTTCGGGCTCAAGAAAGGTGAGATCAAGTCGACCTTGACCGACATCTTTCTCGGAGACGCGTCTCCCGACGATGTCGTGATCGACCTCACGCAGAGACTCGGCATTTCAAAAGGCGGGTTGTACTTCTGCCCAGCCAGCAATAAGGTGGAGGATATGCTCCGCCTGTTGAAAACGGGTCTTGAAGTGACTCTGTTTCAAGACACTCTCCAGAAAGTGGGAGAACACTACAAGCTGGACTATATCATTGTGGACACACATCCCGGGGTCGAGAACGACACGGTCCTGGCAATGGGATGCTGCGACGCTCTTGTCTTAGTGTCGAGAGTTGACCAGCAGGACCTGTTCGGAACAGCGGTCATGGTCTTACTTGCGGAAACTTTCGAGAAGCCCACGTTTCTCACGTTGAACATGATTCCACCCGGCGTGAAAATCAAAGACGCAGTAAAGGTCGGGAAGGAGCTGGCTCAGCTGTTCAGGTCAAGATTCCTTGAAGCTTTCGAGTTCCAGCTGGACGTCATCAACAACCTCAGCAGGTCAGTCTTCGTCCTGGACCAGCCTAACTCTTCTTTTGCCAAGAAGATAAGCGAGGCGGCTGAGAATCTTACGAGGCAAATAGGGGAAATAGGGGAGACGCCTAAGGTTGCAAACTAGTCCGAAACGGCCCTCTGCAATGGACCTTAGAAGACTGGTCGGGTCGGTAAACCAGCTGAGGTTCAACGACAATCGAGGCGAAGTATCCTTCTTCGGGCAGAAAATGATCATAATGCGAAGAGACGTTTTCCGTGTCATGCGTGAGGGTCTGGAGCGCCTCGTAGGGGAGCAGGCCGCACCGTTCCTCTCTTTTCTCGCATCGGGCATTGGAATACACGAGGGAAGCATATTCAGAGAGAGCGCAAAGTCGGCCGGAGAAAACGAAAGAGCCAGCCTGGAGAACTTGGTCCACACGGCGTTTGAAGACACTAACCTCGGCCTTGGAAAGATCAAGGTGAACAAACTGAACTTTGACCAGGCCCAGGCAGATGTTGTCATTGCGAATTGTTTCGAGGCTCTGGAGAACGGACCGTCGGAAGGCCCAAACTGCATGTTCACCGGGGGGTTCTTGGCGGGTTTGTTCGCTGAAGTGTTCGATAAGACAGTCCAGGCAGACGAGACACACTGTATCTCTGCAGGTCATCCTGAGTGCGAGTTTCAGATTGCTCCCGCTGAAAAGGTGGACATGCCTGACGGAGGCGAGGTCGAAGTTGTGCCCCCTACGACAGTTGCTCCCTCTGAGGGAGGGACTGTGAAGCTCTCTGAGGGTTCAAAGGATGCCAAGGGTCTTACTGAGTCAAAGCCTGTGGCTTCTGAAACCGTGAAGACTGGGAAAGAAAGCGCACCGGCGGCGGGTCCAAGGAAGGGGAGCGAGAGGGACCTTGATGCTGGTGTGGAGAAAGCTGCTAGAATCGCGAAGCGGAAGCAGGGCTTCTGGGAACGCCTCTTCAAGAAGGACTAGATTTCTACCGAGACCAAGGTTCGACGGGAGCGCGGAGTGGGATTCGAACACCCTCCCGACAGAGCTACAGATGCGCCATCTCCCCTCCCTCCTTCCAGGCGCACGCAAGGACCATTCAGCACCTGACCATCTACACAGGAGTGAGTTTTAGAAGAGGACCACTGAAATCATCTCGAGACGAGGATACTCCGACCTTGACTCTAACGCTTAACAAAGTACTCGAGGAACTGAGACGGGTTTCCAATCATGAATGGGCAGCTCGTTCCATACAGGCTGGCCTACGTCCGGAGAACACTTGGGGAGTATCTGTCCCTAACATTAGAAAGATCGCGAAGAGTATTGGACGTGACCATTCTCTTGCACAGGAAGTGTGGGATTCGAAAATTCATGAGGCAATGATTCTTGCCTGTATGATTGATGTTCCGGATCTAGTATCTGACAAGCAGATGGAAGAATGGGTGAGAAACTTCGATTCTTGGGACGTATGCGATGCATGCTGCGGTAGTCTCTTCAACAAGTCGAAGTATGCGTTTGCGAAGGCAGTCGAGTGGTCCAGCCGGGAAGAAGAGTTTGTTAAGAGGGCCGGTTTTGCACTTATGGCGTCTCTCGCAGTACACGATAAGGTTGCGAGTGATGCGAAGTTCGCGAAGTTTCTACCCATCATAGCCAGAGAGTCGACTGACAGCCGCCATTTCGTGACGAAGGCTGCCAACTGGGCGTTGAGGCAAATAGGCAAGCGGAACCTCCGTTTGAACCGGGCGGCAACTTTGACGGCCAGACGGTTGTCGAGGATGGAAAACCGGAACTCCAGATGGGTCGGCTCCGACGCCTATAGAGAGTTGACTGGCAGACCCGTCCAGGCAAGGTTGAAGGGAAAACACGAACGATAGGTTGTCGAACATTTCGAAGAATAATCGTCGCCAAGGCAACGCTCGCTGTTCAGTATAGTGTCGATAGGCCTCTGATAGATTTCGTTTGAACGCATCACTCCATCGACGATGTAGGGATATGGTCTCTGACTCTCTTGAGGCCCTCAAGATCTGCTTGATTGCCGAACAATCTAAGCGCTTTCAGCAATGGCACTATAGTTTTGTCTCTTAGTCGCTTATTCTTCAACGAAAACCCAAGGGCTAGGAGGTAGCTCTTCAGTGACCCTCCAGAGTGTGTTGCTAGCGCCGGGAGTGGGATTCGAACCCACGCGGGCGTGAACGCCCAACGGCTATCGTGTCACGGCCCAACATGCTGAAAGATCTCGAGGCCGTCGCCTTAACCACTCAGCCATCCCGGCAGAACGGACGATGCCAACATGCTTCTTAAACGGTTTCTGAAGAACCCGGTCGACACTTGAGGTCCAAAGGGCCTATCGAAGCTTATCGGAACCGGTAAATTGGGAATAATCGAGCACGCAGAAGTCTTGTCAAGCCCAGACTTCCGTATCCGAAAGGTTGACGCGAGAGAGATTCTGGATTCACGTGGAAACCCCACGGTGGAGGTTGCAGTTCGTACGGGGTCGGGCCTCGGCCGTTTCGCAGTGCCATCGGGCGCCTCGAGAGGACAGTTTGAGGCGTTGGAGCTTCGTGACGGGGACCCGAAACGCTACCTGGGGCTAGGGGTCCTGAAAGCTGTGGCGAACGTTACGAAAACACTGGGACCCGCAGTGACCGGGATGGACGCGAGAAACCAGGCCGATGTTGACGGGAAGCTCTTGAAGCTGGACGGAACAAGGAACAAGAGTCGTCTCGGTGCTAACGCAATACTGGGGGTTTCTCTCGCAGTTTTCAAGGCGGCAGCCGACACCGCCAAGGCGCCTGCCTACCAGCTCGCCCTTCAGCATCGAAAGCCGTTGATGCCCATACCCATGTTTAACATCGTAAACGGCGGAAAACATGCGGGAAACGACCTCTCTTTTCAGGAGTTCATGATCATCCCTGTGGGATTCCGCAAGTTCGCGGAGGCATTGCGGTGCGGGTCCGAGGTCTACCACGTATTGGGGGACCTACTCAAGAGGAAATTCGGAAAGAGCGCTGTCAATGTAGGTGACGAAGGCGGGTTTGCCCCGCCCCTAGCACAAGTCCGGGATGTGCTCGAGTTGGTTGAACTGGCCGTAGGGAATGCAGGCTATTCACCTGGGAGGGACGTGGTTCTTGGAATCGACCCTGCACCAGGGAGCTTCTACGATGAGAAGACAGGAAAATACAATGTGGACGGAGAGAAACTAGCGGCTGACGAGCTTCACGAGATGTATGTCAGCCTCTGCAAGTCATTTCTCCTCCGGTCGATAGAAGACCCGTTCCATGACGAGGACTTCGAAAGTTTTGCAAGGCTCACGAAGCGGGTGGGCTCTAAGGTGCAGATTGTGGGGGACGACCTTTTCGTGACCAATTCGGAGAGGATAGAGAAGGGAATAGGGCTAGAAGCTACCAACGCGCTACTGGTCAAGGTGAACCAGGCCGGCACTCTGACAGAAACGATTGAGGCGATCGAGAAGGCCAGAGCGGCGGGCTACGGTCTTGTTATGAGCCACCGCTCTGGAGAAACGGAAGACACCACTATCGCTGACCTGGCCGTGGGGCTTGCGACGGGCCAGATCAAGGCGGGCGCTCCGGCGAGGGGCGAGAGGACCGTGAAGTACAACAGGCTATTGGAGATTGAGAATGAGCTTGGGACGGAGGCTAGGTTCTTCGGGCCAGAATTCCTCAAAGGGCTTTAGGCATGAACCCTCAAAGAGAAGGCTAGTATAGTTCGGATTCAACGAATTTATATCTCCTTAAGGCTCCTTCTGAGTAGAACAAACCATGGCTGAAGGACCCGTTACCGGAAATGTTCGAAAACTGATCGACGACCCCAGTTTTCCCAGCCAGTGGACCGTCGTGGACGAGCATTTGGGGCACAAGGTATTGCGCAAGGAGGGAGTTAGCAGGGAACTGGGCGTTCACAGTATACCAGTTGCGGTCGACTTTGACATTTGCATAGCCGACGGTATCTGCATTACGGTCTGTCCTACAAACGTCTTCGACCGTCTCGACATACCATCAGAACAGGAGAGGATGGACAAGGGCATACCCAACGACAGTGGAAAAGCGCTTCTTGCAATATGGAAGGCGGACCCTGCTAGGGAGGCGGACTGCATCTACTGCAGAGCCTGCGAAATCCAATGCCCCGTACAGGCCATTAAGATAACAGAACCCTAGTCTGCCTGGCTAATCTTCCACTCTTTACGCTCACGAAGGAAAGCGGAGCCTCTGAACCTTGGACGTTTCAGGCGGTAGCTCTTGCTCGACCGGTCAGCGGGGTCACTTCCCACTTGAGCAACGCTGGACGCAGTACAAACATACCCGCGGCCGCTGCCAGGAGAGAGATGCCGTTGATTTCTATCGCTGTTGGAGTTGTAAAGATTTCAGCGCTGTAGCCTATGAGGAGCGAGGCAAAGGGCTGGAGGCCAAAACTGACCATTAGCAGGAGGCTTATGAGCCGCGCCCTCATCTCTGGCGGAGCGAGAAACTGTATCAAACCGTTGGCAATTGTGAAGACAGCTGGGGCTCCGAGGCTGACGAAGAACATGCTGATGATTGACAGAGGCAAGAAGGTTGTCGTGGAGAAGACTATTGCCCAGACTCCCATCCAGACGACTGCGCCTCCAACGACCGCGCCGATCCGTTTTGCGGATTGTGCTATGGGGACGACGAATAGGGTCCCTGCTAAAGCGCCGGCTCCGGACGAGGCCAGTAGGATTCCGAGCGTCTGAGCGTCCCCTTGAAGCACATCGGTTGCGAAGGAGGGCAGAATATTCAACACTGGGAAGACTAGGAACGTGATTAGAACAACGAAAATAATCAGATCTTGTATTCTAGGGTTTTTTGCGACGAAACCTAATCCTTCCCCAAACCCGCCCGTCGAACCTTTTCTAGATACTGTCCGAACTTGATGAGATTGAATGGCTAGCAGGCTGGCGATTACTGCTGCAAAGCTAACCCCGTTCAGCCAGAAGGCCGTGGCTGTTCCTAGCGAGGCGATTATGAAGCCTGCTATGGCAGGCCCGACCATTCTGCTTGCTTGAACGATCATCGTGTTCAGGTTGACGGCCCTCCGCACCTCTCCCATTCCAGAGAGGTCACCAAGGAAGGCTTGTTGGGCGGGAAGGTCTACTGCGGTTACGATGCCCAGCAGAAGGCTGAGGATGTAGAGATGCCAGAGTTGTATTCGACTGGTCTGGACGAGTGTTGCAAGGATGAAGGCCAGGACCATTGCGCTTGTGGCGGTTGCAATCAAGAGCTTCCTTCTATCCAGCTTGTCTGCCCAGACCCCTGTCCATCGTCCGAGGAGGAGAATTGGGAGGGTCGCGAGCATTGCCACGATACCTAGTTGGGACGGTGACTGGCTGATGACCCAGACTACCCAGCCTTGGGCGGTCACCTGAAGCCATGTTCCTACAAGGGAGACTGCCTGTCCAAGGAGGTAGACGCGAAAGTCTCTGATTCGGAGGGGTGAGAAGCTCTCGAATAGGGTGGTCCCTACGTTCATGATATTTTTCCGCTTGATCTATGTCCTCTTATTGTCCGCCAGTTTTTGACGGATAGAATTGTGAAGTGGTTTCGGGTCCTATTGCAGCCCGGTGACCTAGGTAAGAGTTACTTCGACGGAAGCGTCGAACTTTGAGTAGTATTTTTTGACATCCGCGGCCCCATACTTGGCTCGAAACTTGTCCGCAACTGCTTCGGCTCCTTCTGTGCTTGTCGTTGGCCTAGCCTTTACGGTTATGCTTGTACCGCCTGCGAAAATTCCCATCGTGGGCGAGTGCTTGATGTTCCTGTACCAGTTAGTCTCTGAGCCTTGAACTGGAAGGAGCAGCAGCTTTTCGCCGTCTCTGACGAACCATATGGGAAGTGTGATTTTCTTGCCAGACTTTCTCCCCGTGACTGTAATCTGGAGCTCTTCGGACGAATCCAACGCCTTCTTCAGACTAACGACAGGCATACGAACTCGTGGTAATGCGCGTAGCTGCAACCTTTAGGCGTTTAGGCATTTTCAGGAGCTGGTTTTAGTCGGCCGAACAATTCGAATAGACTGTTCGCACAAGCGCCACAGTTTCGCCCCGCGCAGGCTGGATCGCGTAAGCTTCCGAATACTCTCAGAGAGCGATGCTGACAGGGCAAAGGAGCTGATAGGGAGGCTTGCCGTAGGGCATGGAAATCGGTTGGGTCTCACGAAGGGCGAAAGGCTGGACGCGTTTGAAAACTCAAGTTTGAAACGACTACCCCCTCTCCTCCCTCCGAACAAATTTCACGAAGGAAGTTGCGGTTTTCTAGGGGTTTTTGCGCATTTTGTGCATGTTTGGGGGCTGTTTTTGGCCGGTCATCGGCGCCTTGGTGACCGAACAGGACTGCGCCTAGTCAATATGTGTGGCGGCCGCATGGGAAGGGTCTGACGTTGTTGATCAGTAAAC
>Ga0209321_10001699_pt1 | contig 14982 bp, 13 predicted proteins | sample Rifsed16ft4_FD_184012 | JGI IMG/M metagenome (GOLD analysis project Ga0209321, IMG submission 184012) | Soil microbial communities from Rifle, Colorado, USA - sediment 16ft 4 - CSP-I_5_4 (version 2) | ecosystem: Environmental > Terrestrial > Deep subsurface > Rock core/Sediment | place: Rifle... | reverse complement strand
GCTCGTGACCTCGGTCTTCCTTTTGACGGATCCCCGGGAACCCACAACGCCATCACTGACGTCCAGGGAGTCGAAGTGGGCCATGAGACCATCATCTCCGGCGAAGGAAAACTTGTCGTCGGAAAGGGGCCCGTTCGAACCGGAGTGACCGTCGTTTTTCCGAAAGGAAAGGACTACAAAGACCGCGTCTTTGCTGCCTGGTTCTCGCTCAACGGGAACGGTGAAATGACGGGGACAACGTGGATTGAGGAGTCCGGATGCCTGGGGAGTCCCATTCTCATTACGAATACTCACAGCGTGGGAACAGTGCGCGATGCCGTGATTCAGTGGAATATCGCACGCGGAGGCACAGACGGCTATTCCGGCGACATCAGTCTCCCTGTCGTCGCCGAAACATGGGATGGGTTTCTCAACGATATCAACGGCTTCCACGTGAAAAAGGAACATGTGGTCCAGGCGCTTGAGTCGGCAAAGGCAGGTCCTGTTGCAGAGGGGAATGTGGGTGGCGGAACAGGCATGACAGCCCACGGATTCAAAGGGGGAATCGGGACTTCCTCGCGGAAGCTTGATGAACGCTCCGGTGGGTACACCGTCGGTGCCCTTGTCCAGGCGAACTACGGATCCCGTCAGCAATTCAGAATTCTTGGCGTTCCGGTGGGAACTGAAATCACCGATCTGCGTCCGACACCAGGAAAGAAGGATGACGGCGCTGGCTCGATCATCGTCGTGCTCGCTACCGATGCGCCGCTCTTGCCGCACCAGCTGAAGAGATTGGCTACGCGTGTTGCCCTCGGCGTGGGGACGATGGGAGGCCGCGGTGAGAATTCATCAGGCGACATTTTCATTGCTTTTTCCACCGCGAATCCCGAAGCTTCGAAAACAGATGGAGTCGCGCAGCTGACAATGCTTCCAAATGAACGTATCAATCCGATCTTCTGGGCCGCCGTTGACGCAGTTGAAGAAGCGATTGTCAACGCAATGGTTGCAGCAAAAGACATGGTAGGAAGAGACGGAAACAAAGTCTATGCTCTCCCCCACGATCGGCTGCTTGAAGTGATGAAGAAGTACAACCGACTTGATTGATGACCTCGTTGAAAAGCGATAACACAGAGTTCACAGAGAAGGCACAGAGAACACGGAGGTTGGACGCAGTCTCAGTGCTCTTCGTGTCTCCTCTGTGTTCTCTGTGTAATGTCTTTCCTCTCAGCCTCTCGCAATCATGCGACTAAATCCTTTTTCGCTTGAACGCTATTTCGCCAAGCACGAATTCACGGCGAAGTATCTGCTGAGCTCTTCTGACTGCGAGACACTAAGCCAGCGGGAGCTGGTCGAGATGGCCGATTCCACCACGGGCGACATGTGGAAGAATCTCCGGCTCGGGTACACGGAATCGCCAGGCCATCCTCTCCTCCGCCGCGAAATCGCCAATCTCTACAAGACCGTCTGGCCCGACGATATTCTGGTTCTCACCCCGGAAGAGGGGATCTTCATCGCAATGAATTCCTTGTTGAAGCAGGGGGACCATGTCATCATCCTCTCTCCCTGCTATCAGTCTCTTTCTGAGATTGCAGCCGGCACCGGGGCCGATGTTACACGGTGGATGCTGGAAACCGACGGGGTCAAATGGAGACTCGATCTTTCATTCCTTCAGCGTTCCATCCGAAACTCAACAAAACTCCTCATCATCAATTTCCCCCATAATCCCACGGGTTTTCATCCGGATCAGAAAACGTTTGATGCAATTCTCGATTTCGCCAGGGAAAAAGGAATTACCGTTTTTTCAGATGAAATGTATCGGTATGCGGAATACAAGCCGGAAGATAGGCACCCTTCTGTCGCCGACATCTATGAAAAAGGAATCTCGCTTGGCGGACTTTCGAAATCCTTCGGTCTGCCGGGCTTGCGAATAGGATGGCTGATGACGAAAGACAAAGAGTTGATGAAGAAGTTGAATGAGATGAGAGACTACACCACAATCTGCAGCAGCGCGCCGAGTGAGATTCTCGGCATCATTGCCTTGCGCGCGAGAGACCGCATTCTTGATCGCACACACGAAATCATTCTTCAGAATCTCGATCAAGCCGACAAGTTCTTTGCCGATTATCATTCATTCTTCGAATGGATCCGGCCGACGGCCAGTCCGGTTGCATTTCCCCGACTGAAATATCCTGAGGCCGTCGAGAAGTTCTGCGACAAACTCGCGGAAAGCAAAGGCGTCATGCTTGTGCCAGGATCGCTCTTTGAATTCCCCGGGAATCATTTTCGGATAGGATTGGGGAAGAAGAATTTTCCTGAGGCTTTGGGGGTGCTCGGGGAATACGCCCTTGAGCTCAGACCTTCCAAAGGTTCTTAACCGTCCAGAGCCCTGAGTTTTCAGGGCTTTTTTATTATCTTGGCACCTCGATACCTTCCGAAGGTCTCCAACCTTCGGAAGGTCAGCGGCATCCAAGAAGTGATGGGTACCGCAATGATTGCCCGACATCTCCCGGCGGAGGCTGTTCTGGAGCGCACCGAATTCGGCGCACCTCACATTCCTGATCTCGTCCAACGCGCCCAAAAGGGCGACGTGCGGGCTTTTGAACAGCTCTATCGGGAGCAGGTTGGCCGCGTTTTCGCAGTCTGCCTCCGTATGGTGGGAAATTCTCAGCGTGCAGAGGAGCTCACCCAGGACGCGTTCGTTCGAGTGTGGGAGATGATCGGTTCATTCCGAGGCGAAAGTGCCTTCTCTTCCTGGCTCCACCGCGTCGCTGTGAATGTCGTTCTCGTCGACATACGATCTTCAAAACGGTACCAATCACGAGTCGAATCCACGGACGATCTTGAACAACACGATCAGGACGATCGACAAGGATTCCACGGAGAGAGGCTTGATCTTGAACAGGCGATCGCGGGGCTGCCGCCGCAGGCACGCGCGATCTTTGTTCTCCACGATATCGAGGGCTTCAAACATGGGGAAATCGCAGAACAGATGGGCCTGGCTGTTGGGACCACAAAAGCCCAACTCCACCGCGCCCGGAGACTTCTGCGGGAGGTACTGGAACAATGAAACACGACATTGAACTTTTGAATGATTACGCAGACGGGATTCTTTCAGCCGAAGAACAGAAACGAGCCGAGGAACATCTCGCGGAATGCGGTGAATGCCGAAAGGAACTCGAAGGCATTCGTTCGCTCAAGAACAAGGCGGCCACTCTGCCAAAAAGCGTTCAGCCTGAAAGGGACCTGTGGAGCGGCATTGAATCGAGGATCGCCCCTGACAAGAAGTCTGTGATTCTTCCTTTTCAGGAATCAAAAGAGCGTCGTGTCAACCAGAGTGTATTGCGCACGATGCAATACATACTCGCCGCAGCCGCCATGGTTGCAATCGCAATCTTCGGCACGATGTGGTACCGTTACTACTCCTCCAACGCGTGGAGCATGGAGATCGTGGAAAGCGGTGCTACGGGAGCATCTACCAAACAGGAAGATCTGCGCGTGGGCGAAATTCTTCGGACAAACGCCTCAACGCGCGCCACGATTCAAGTGGGATCGATCGGCTACGTGAATGTCGAGCCCAATTCCACCGTCCGCCTCGTTGAGGCAACCATGACCGATCACAGGCTTGCGCTGGAAAAAGGGACTCTGCACGCAACGATCTTCGCGCCGCCACGATTGTTCTTTGTTGAGACCCCGTCAGCGCTTGCCGTGGACCTCGGCTGTGCCTACACGATGACCGTGGATGAATCGGGCGCAAGCTTCCTTGAGGTCACATCCGGCTGGGTCTCTCTGGAATACGGCGGCCGCGAGTCGATCGTCCCGGCCGGCGCTATGTGCGCCACACGTACCGGATTCGGTCCCGGGACGCCGTTCCAACAGGACGCCTCACCGCAGCTCCGTGAGGCACTTCTGGCCTACGATTTTGGATCAGCCGACTCAGCCTCACTCGCCATCGTCCTTCAAGAGGCACGCAACATCGACTCGATCACGCTCTGGCATCTGCTCTTCAGAACCAGAGACGAAGCCCGCGCCCGCGTCTATGACCGTCTCGCGTTCCTCGTTCCGCCCCCCGAAGGGGTGACCCGGGCCGGAATGCTCGAAGGGAATCCGGAGATGGTCAACAAGTGGCAGAAATACCTCAATCTCGGCAATTCCCCCTGGTGGAAATTCTGGCAGTGACAATGAGAGAAACATAACACGAAGAGCACGAAGGACCACAAAGGACTCTTCGTGTCTCTTCGTGTATTCTTTGTGCCCTTCGTGTTACCGTCTTTTTCTCATCCATTTGATTTTCTCCTCCCATTCCGTACATTTCCCCTGCAAAATTTCTTTCCTGAATTCTCACATCCGAGAAGGACACCCCATGAACAGGATACCTTTGGCCTTGCTTCTCATCCTCTTCTCTTTTTCATTCATCATCGCCCAAGAGCGCGAAGATCGCACTCTCCTCTCCTGGGATCAGATGCGCGCCGTCATCAACGAAGCATCAGGCGAACGGGCAATGCACCATACACTTGAGCTCGTTCCTTACCCCCGCGTACGCGCACTCAGTGAATATCAGAATACCTTCCGCGAAACCGACGTGATGGTGAAATTTGCCAAGGAATATGGGTTCAACAATGTGGAAGTTGAATCATTCCCAAGTCAGGGTCAACTTTGGCAGCCCACACAAGGGGAACTGTGGATGGTCGAGCCGGAGGTCCGCAAACTGTATGACATTTATGATGTCGCCATTTCTCTTGCCGGCAATAGCGAATCGGGCGAAGTAACGGCAGAGGTTGTGGATGTCGGAACAGGAGCTCGCAAGGAAGACTATGAAGGGAAAGACGTTTCGGGAAAGATTGTTCTCGGATCAACGGGACCGAACGCACTTCAGCGCCTCGGGGTCTTTGAACGTGGGGCGGTCGGAGTCGTCAGTTACACCTCATTAAGAGCAGATGATTATCCGGACCAGATGCTTTCTTCGGGAATCTCCTCTAATGCCCCCGAAGGCAAGAAACCCGGCTTCGGATGGGTCATCGCTCCGAGAATCGCCCGCCAAATTTCCGCGATACTCAACTCGGGCCGCAAGGTCGTGCTGAAATCCATCGTAAAAGCCCAGACATTCCCCGGCGAGCTGGAGACTGTTCATGCGACAATTCCCGGCGATGGCAGCACGGATCAGGTGGTCGGCGTCTCTGCACACCTGTATGAAGGATACATCAAACAGGGAGCCAACGACGACAACTCCGGCTGCGCTCTGACGCTCGAAATGGGCCGCGCCTACATTCGCCTCATCAACGAAGGAAAGCTCCCGAAACCGAAACGGACCATTCATTTTCTCTGGGTACCCGAAATCAGCGGCACGAACGCCTGGCTGAACAAGCACAAGGATATCGAGGCGAAGATGATCGCCGACCTGAATTTCGATATGGAGGGGATCCGTCTCTCAACAAGTGCGAGCTTCTGGGTCCTTCATCGTACTCCCGACACATTTCCCACATTCCTCAATGATCTCGGCCAGAGCATGATGGAGTTCATCGCGGAGTTGAATCGGGAAAGAGTGCGCTTCCGCTCAAGTGGGTACGGATTCACGCTTCCTGTCGTTTCCCCGCGCGGGAGCAGGGACCCATTCTACATCAAGATCGACAAGCATTACGGTGCAAGTGACCATGTGACCTACATGCAGCACGGAATCCCCTCGCTCATGTTCATCACCTGGCCCGACATGTGGTATCATTCATCCGAGGATACACCCGACAAACTGGATCCCACCCAGTTCAAACGCGCCGCCGTTGTCGGAATCGGCTGCGTGAGCGTCCTTGCATCAGCTGAAGACGAAATGGCCCATAAGGTCGCCGCAGAATCGTTCGGCCGGGGCGTTGAGCGCATGGGCGATTCTCAAAGGAAGGGGCTCTCGTACTTGGCGGATGCGGCTGACGGTAACACGCTGATCGAAGCCTATAAAGAGGCAAAGAACTCGGTTCGCCATCAGGCCCAGGTTGAGCAGGATGTTATTCGCACAGTTTCAGTCCTGTTCAACAGGCCGGACGATGGCAAGAAGAAACTGGAACCGTTGGCAAAACTCGTTGTGGAACGTTCGTCCGCCCTTCAGGAAGAAGTAACGGCGTACTACAGACTCCGCGCTGAGCAAAAGAAAGCCAAGGCGGTTGAACCGAAGATGACGGATGAGGAGCGCGCGGCATCAAGAACGTACGTTGAACGGCCGGAGGGACAGGGTGGCGGTGGTTTCGGAAGAATGCGCGCTGCGATGGAGGGCCTCTCCGAGGCAGAGCGTGCCTCGTTGGGGAAGATCCCGCAGCATATGACTGCCGAATTCAATATTCTTCTCGGGAAGAAGAAATCGCTTCTGGAGATAAGGGATTTTCTCTCGGGAGAATTCGAGCCGCTTCAGCTGGCGGATTTGATGGAGTATGCCCGGGTGATGGAAAAGATTGGAATGCTGAAGAAAGTGTCAAAGTAGCGTCATGAATGGATGAATGCCGCAGCGATGATCTCCTCCACTGCGGCATTTTTCTGTGTGATCATACCTGAGACTGTCCCGCCGGGGCTCTCGACCTAATCCATTTCTCCATGTCCGACAAACAGCGCGCCATTATCCTTCTTTCGCTCTCCGAGCTTCTTGCGATGTCCGTCTGGTTTTCTGCAACCGCGGTCGTCCCGGCCCTGGCAGTCGCGTGGTCACTCGACGATTCCGGCCGTGCCTGGCTGACAATGTCGGTTCAGGTCGGGTTTGTCATCGGAGCGCTCGGCTCAGCGTTGCTGAATCTCCCCGACAGAATCCCCGCACCTCGATTGATTGCCGTCTCTTCGTGTCTTGCAGCAGGGTCGACAATTGCCATTCCACTCGTCGCCACCGACCTGACCCTGGCAATCCCCCTGCGCTTCCTCACGGGGCTGTTTCTCGCTGGAGTCTATCCGGTCGGAATGAAGATCATCGCCACGTGGACAAAGGAGGACAGAGGAGTCGGCATAGGCCTCATGGTCGGCGCACTGACCGTTGGGACAGCCTCTCCTCACCTCATCAATGCTTTCGGTGGAATAACCGACTGGCAATTCGTGGTGCTGGTTTCAGCGATGTCGGCTCTTGGAGGAGGCCTCCTCGCAGGGCTCTTCGTGAAGGAAGGCCCATTCAAGACTCCAACTCCCCCCTTCAACTGGAAGTATGTTCTGACGCTCTCGCGCCAAAAGGATGTTGTTCTGGCAAACCTCGGGTATCTCGGGCACATGTGGGAACTGTACGCTATGTGGGTCTGGATTCCCCTTTTCCTTCTCGCAAGTTTTTCTGCCGACGGCATAAGTCCATCTTGGGCCAGCATCGTTTCCTTTGCCGTCATTGGTGTGGGCGGCTTTGGAAGTCTCCTCGCCGGGTTTCTTGCCGACCGATGGGGCAGAACAACCGTCACGATTGCCTCCCTCATCATCAGCGGTGCATGTTCACTGCTCGTAGGATTCCTTTTCGGATCAAGTCCCCTCATCCTGACCGCGCTATGTCTGATCTGGGGATTCGCCGTCGTCGCCGATTCCGCTCAATTCTCCGCATGTGTCAGCGAGCTCTGCGAACCTGATTATGCGGGTACCGCCCTTACCCTGCAGACAAGCCTCGGATTCCTTCTGACAATGGTCACGATTCGGCTTGTGCCCGCAGTAGAACAGCTCGTCGGCTGGAATTGGACCTTCGCGTTTCTTGCCGTCGGCCCCTTCATCGGCACATGGGCTATGATTCTTCTTCGCCGTTCACCCTCTTCGATGAAACTCGCCGGTGGCCGCCGCTGAATCATCCGCCGAGCGTTCCTCTCAGAATCCTTGGCGCGTTTTCCCGAACTATCGGGCTGCCCACCACCGCGCTGCGGCGGCGGTTGACCCTGAGGAGGAAATCATTTATCTTGCCCGCAATTCAGCCACAACAAACGGATTCACCATGCTCAAGCAGATGAATTTTGCCAAATGGGTATTCTTCATTGCCGGTGTCTATGGGATCCTCCTCATGACACCAATGTACTTCGGCGAGAATCAGGCAAATATCGATTTCCCGCCTCTGATTACCCATCCGGAGAATTACTACGGTTTCATTGGAGTCACGCTTGCATGGCAGCTTGCTTTCCTGATCATCAGCACAAATCCTGAACGCTATCGATTGCTTATGATCGCGGCAATCGTGGAGAAGATTTCTTTTGCCGCCGCGTTGGCCGTCCTGTATTCACAGGACCGCGTCGCAACATTGCTTCTCTGGTTCGGTGGCGTCGATCTCTTGCTGGCCACTCTCTTTCTCGTCGCATTCCTGAGAACACCGAAAACGCAGTGACCCCCGCAGAGCTCAGAAAAAGCCTCACGGAAACATCCGTTCCCCCGGGCCTTAGCACCCCTCTTCAGGCGCTGTGGCACGAAGCCAAGGGGGACTGGAAGAAAGCACACCATCTCGTGCAGGACGAATCGTCCTCCGCTGCTGCCTGGGTACATGCCCATCTCCATCGAAAGGAAGGAGATCTTTCGAACGCCCGCTACTGGTACTCGCGGGCGGGAAAGGACACTTCGGACCTCGATCTTCATCAGGAGTGGGACGAAATTGTGCGCTCCCTCCTCCAGCATCGCTAACTTCCCTTCTTGTTCATTCGTCTCGCGTATCAAACCCATTAACCCTCCGCGGCATCATATTCCTTGAACACCCTTTCAGAAGGAGGCTCTATGGGTAGACGCGTGATTCTCACAGCACTGGTCCTCGCAATGGCAATGGCTTCGGACCTGATCGAAAACCTTAACGCACAATCTTTGCTGCTCCGGATCAGGAAAGAAGACAGCCACGTCGGCTTTTCAATCTACAAGTGGGCAGTATTTAAAGAAGAGGGTCGTTTCAAGGACTTCGACGGGACGATCGAATTCGACCCCCAACGGCCGGCAGCCACAAAGGTCGAGATTGTGATCAATACATCGAGCATCGACAGCAGGAACGAAGACCGCGACAGCGCCTTGCGCTCAGAGGAATTCTTCCATGTCAGGCGATATCCCACAATGAGATTCAAGAGCGTCGGAATCAGGTCCGTCGTCCGCGACACTATGGCCGTTGAGGGCGATCTCACCATCAGGGGAATAACAAAGCGGATCACGCTCCCTGTCAGAATTGCAGGGGTCAACAAGGCTGGAGGAAGGCTCGGTACGCTAGTGGGGTTCGAGTCGGAATTCACAATAAACCGCGAGGATTTTGACGTCGGGGAGGGCTGGTCAATCATCGACAAAGAGGCCCGCATTCATCTGCTCGTCGGCGCGGGTACACAAACGACAGCAAGCAGGTAAGGAGAAAACACTCATGGAAACGGCACATGGTTCTTTTCGCGTTCGATATCTGTCCATCATGATGGCGATCTCCACTTCGCTGATGCATACGCAAGACGTGGCTCCCTTCCCTCCAGCGCCTCGTGACGTTTCTTCAATTGTTGCTCTTGTCGCCGAAGATGAGCCGGGAGAACGATTGATCATCACGGGAACCGTCTATAGATCGGACAGGCGGACTCCTTACGAAGGGCTGGTGCTGTATTTCTATCAGACCGACGCGACCGGCGTTTATAACAAGACAAACGGAAGCTGGCAGGAGCCGCGCCTTCGTGGCTGGATCAAGACTGACTCAAAAGGCCGTTATGAAGTTCGCACCATCAAACCCGGCTCGTATCCGAACAGGCGGGACGCGGCGCACATCCACGTCACAACGAAGACTCCGGACGGTACACCCGTGTGGCTTGAGAGCTTCCTCTTCGAAGGAGATCCGCATCTAACGGCCGAGGATCTTCGGAAGTCCGCGAATGCAGGAAGTTTCTCTTACGTCATGAAGGCCGCAAAAGGGAAGGACAATGCCCTTCGATGCGTTCGTGATTTGGCGGTTGATTCCCGATAGAAGATTCTATTCAAGCGGAACTTTTCGCCCGCGCGATTGATTTATCTTTATGGGTGGAAAATTCCGCACCGAAACAAATGAGGGATTCAGACACATGACGAAGATTCTCAAATTGACCGGATTGGCAATCGCTGCAGTGTTTCTGGGAATGCAGTTTTTTCGTCCGGAGCGCACAAATCCTCCCGTCGATGATGGCCGCACGCTCTATGCCCGGCTTTCCGTACCGGACGACGTCAGATCAATTCTCGATCGCTCCTGCATGGATTGTCATTCCAACACGACGCGATGGCCGTGGTACAGCAACATCGCTCCCGCCTCCTGGATAGTCGCCGGCGACGTCAATGAGGCACGGAAACAGTTGAACTTGTCTGATTTCGCTCAGTACAAGTCTTTGCGGGCGGTCGGCAGACTGGATATGATGTGCGAGAACATGCAGGACGGCATCATGCCCCTCCCCAAATACGTCATCATGCATCCGGATACAAAGCTCTCCCGCGAGGAAATCAATCGATTCTGCGATTGGGTGGAATCGGTGCGCGACAGCCTTGCCAGCGAAGAATAATGGAACGACTGAGTCGTATCTTTGATGTGAAAATACAATAGCCGCCGCACACCTCATCCTCTTAAGTCGGACCACCTTTCCATGCTTGGAACGATTTCTTCGGTTGAGGCAAGTTGTGAACTCTTGCAATTGAATTGAATTTGCGGGAATTTGGAGTATTAGCTTCTCTCAACAGCCCACCTTGATTCTCGCGAGGACATCATGCGGTATTCTCTCTTGTTCCTGATCTTGACAACTTTCTGCTACGCCCAACGCGGAAACACAGCCACGCCGGCACAACAAGACACTGTCCAGCCTCCCCCGGGTCCGTGGACTCACAACTTAGTTGCGGGGCTGACTCTGACTCAGGTCGCATTCAAGGACTGGACTCAAGGAGGTGAGAATGCCCTCTCATACACCGTTTCTCTGAACGGCAAATCGGAAAGGATTGGGGATGCAACAGGCTGGGTCAACACCTACAAGTTCGCCTTCGGACAAACTCGTCTTGGAATCCAGGGACTCAGGAAAACCGACGACAAGATCGATTTGGAATCGGTGCTCTCATACAAGATTGGGACCTACATCAATCCGTACGCCTCGGCTACGTTGAAAACCCAGTTCGCATTAGGTTTCAAGTATGATCCTCCCACAGGAACAGGGACTGCTGTCTCGAAGTTCTTCGATCCTGCGTATCTTACCCAGACCCTTGGCATGGGATACCAGCCTCTCCCGGAAGTGAAGACAAGGCTTGGTGCCGGTCTCAGGGAGGTCATCACCTCGGTCTTTACACTCTATTCAGACAATCCGAAGACAACCAAGATTGAGAGGACCAGCGTCGACGGTGGTTTCGAATCCGTAACAAACGTCGATTGGAATTTTGCGGAGAACATGTTGTTCACAGCCAAGCTCGAGCTTTTTTCAGCCTTCAAGGAACTCGATCAGGTCATAGTGCGGAGCGACAACTCTCTTGCCGCGAAAGTGAACAAATTCATCTCGGTCATCGTGAACGTTCAGTTCATCAATGATAGAAGATCCAGCACTCGCACACAGATCAAGGAAACACTCGGCCTCGGGATAACCTTTACGGTGCTCTAACTCCGGAGAACATCCTGCGAGCCGACGATAGACCGGAGCTCTGCTCCAACAACCAGTGATGGTCCGGAGCTCTGCTCCGGACCACCCTCCGGAGTCACCATCCGCATTCCACTTCTGTTACCGAATGGTCCCCGTTTAGATAGTTGCGCGCACTGCTGAATCTCCAATGGTCCGGCTCATCCACATACCCCTTTCGAACGGGATTGTCATGGATGTAATCCAGTTTTTGGTTGAACACGTAATCAGACCAAAGCCCGATTGGATGATATCCCGCTTGCCAAACCTTGAATCTGTTTCCGCGTCCGTCCGATGAAGCCGCTCGCTGGAAGGAATTCAGAATTTCCCTTCGACCATCGATCTTTAATCGCTCTGTTATCTTCCTTGAGGTGAAGGTGTTGAAATCCCTCATTACATCTGAGATTGACTTCGAATCTCGAGAAGAAACGATGTAGTGCGCATGGTTGAGCATTATGACAAATGCATGGAGACGCAATCCCTTCGTGTTAATGCAATACTTCAATGCGTCGATCAATATCTCAAAATAACGGCCCGACGTGAATACATCGATCCAGTCAACAATCGTTGTAGTGACGAAGTAGTGTTCACATCCTTCTGTTACCTTCCAATGACTCATGGTTCCCCCCAGATGTTTGTTGGATTGGCATGGCCCCCGATAAGGCAGTGTTGTCCCCCTCAGGAATGGAGTGGCTTCGCAGACCCCATGGTGGCTTTCCCGCTCAGGGGCAAAGCTCCTTCGCATCGACGGCTTGTTATGATGGACCGGAGCTCTGCTCCGGGCTGTTTATTCCAGCAGTTCTTCCACGTGCCGCGCTATCGCGAGACACGAGGTCAATCCAGGCGATTCGATCCCAATCAGATTGATCAGGCCCTCCATCCCCCTCTCCTTTTCGTGCACTATCAGGAAGTCCTTCGACGGCTCCCCCTTCCGCTGCAGTTTGGGCCGTATTCCGCTCATGTCGGGTGAGAGGTCGTTGTCGGCGACCTGAGGCAGTATCTTCCGTACAGATTCGCCGAACGCCGCCCGCTTTTCTTCACGGACGGAGTATTCGAGCTGCCGACCTTCCAGATACTCAACGTCCGGGCCGAACTTTAGACGGCCACCCCAGTCCAGAACCGCATGGACTCCGATCCCTTCATTCTGAGGAACCGGATAGACCAGCCTGGAAAGAAGGCCTGCTTTTGCGGAAGCCACGACGAAATAACTCCCCTTTGCGTAGACCAGCCGATACCCCGCAGCATCGATATCGATCCCTGCCGACGCAGCCACAGTGTCCGAAAAGAGCCCTGCCGCGTTAATAACGATTTCAGATGTGAATGACGCAAGTTCCCCGTTCTCCCGAATGGTCACCTCATAGTCAAGGCCTCGCCTTCCTATTGTGGTCACTTCGCACCTCGGCTGATAGGTAACACCGTGCTCAAGGGCATCATGATGGAAGTAGTCCATGAGTTCATGAACACTCACAATGCCCGTTGTCGGCGAATGGATGGCGCCCACCGTCACAATGTTCGGTTCAAGACCGAGCGCTTCTGCCTTCGTGAGCATCGTAAGGTGCACGCCGTTCAGGCGGCCGTTGGCGAAAATCGAATTGAGCTTCTGGAGCTCGGGTTCGCTGGTAGCGGTGATGATTTTGCCGCATTTCCGGTGCGTAATCCCCTTTTTGCCGCACAATTCGTAAAGCCTGTCCCTCCCTTCCGTACACAACAACGCTTTGAGCGAACCGGGCTTGTAATAGATGCCGGCATGGATCACCTCGCTGTTTCTGCTTGAGGTTTCCATGCCGTACTTATGGTTCTTTTCGAGCAAGACAATCCCGGTGTTTCTTTCCGAGAATCTGGACGCGATGGCAAGACCTACGACACCTGCCCCAATAACAGTGATATGAACGTCTGACATGACTGGAGAGTTGTTGGATGAGTTGATTCGAAGATACGACGTTTTACTTCAAAAATCTTGCATTCCGAGTTCCCTCTCGTTAAGTTTGTCTCTCAATCTTCGATCATCACCGCACAAAGGACCAAGCCATGGATTCATTTTTCCCGCGCCGACTGCTCGTCGCTTTGCTGATCCTTGCCCTCTCCCATTTTCTTCTTGCTCAACCTGCTCCAAATGACACCTCGAAAAAATCGGATCCAAAATGGGATGTCTCCGCGCAGCATGGCCCGTCAACGGAGGTTCAGTTTGAGACTTCGGAAGGGACATGGATGGCGGTCGATGTGAGTCCGGACGGAAAACAGATCGTCTTCGACATGCTGGGCGATATCTACCTCATGCCTGTCACAGGCGGTGAGGCAAAAGCGCTCACCTCGGGGCCCGCATACGATGTTCAGCCGCGGTTCAGCCCGGACGGGAAGAAGATCTCATTCACGAGCGACCGTGACGGAATCGATAACCTCTGGATCATGAATATCGATGGCTCGAAGCCGACTCAGGTCTCCAAGGAGAAAGAACGCCAGGTCAATAATGCCGTCTGGACGCCTGACGGTAACTACCTGATAGGACGAAAACACTACCGAAATACTCGTTCGCTCGGAGCAGGTGAAATGTGGCTCTATCACGTCAGCGGAGGCGGAGGATTGCAGCTAACAAAGCGCCGCAACTGGCAGCAGGATGCAGGCGAACCGTGCGTCTCTCCGGACGGACGCTACCTGTACTGGAGTGAAGATGTGACGTCAAGCGGTTTCTTCGAATATAACAAAGACCCTTATGGGGTCATTTATGCGATTCAAAGGCTTGATCGCGAGACGGGCAAGACTGAGTCGTTCATCCGGGAAAACGGAGGATCGGCCCGTCCGCAGATTTCGAGGGACGGCAAGACGCTTGGCTTCGTTCGACGCGTTGGACTCAAGACCGCCCTGTACCTCTATGACCTGGAGAGTGGAAAAGAGACCGAGCTTTTTGACGGCCTTGACCACGATCAGCAGGAGGCATGGGCTGTCTTCGGCATCTATCCCGGCTTCGCCTGGACTCCCGGCGACAAGAACATTGTCATTTGGGCAAAAGGGAGGATCTGGAATGTTGATACAAAGACAAAAGAGGCACGGGAAATACCGTTTCGGGCAACCGTGAAGCAAAACATTACTGAGGCTGTTCGTTTTCCTCAGGAGGTCTCGCCGGATCAATTTGACCTGAAAATGCTGCGCTGGGTCGTGGTTTCGCCCGACCAGAAATCCGTTGTCTACAACGCTCTCGGGAAACTCTGGATTCGTTCGCTTCCCAATGGGACCCCGGCCCGAATCACAAAGGACGAGAAGAACCTGGAAGTCTATCCTTCGTTCTCGCCGGACGGCAAATGGATCGTTTATTCAACGTGGAATGACGATGACCTGGGGGCGGTGTACAAAGTGCAGCCGAATGGGCGGGGCCAGGCAAAACTCACGGCCGAAAAAGGAACATTTGTCGAGGCGTCATTCTCCAGGGACGGGAAACGAATCGTCTATCGCAGAACCGGCGGAGATGGCCTCA
>Ga0209321_10001698_pt1 | contig 14986 bp, 16 predicted proteins | sample Rifsed16ft4_FD_184012 | JGI IMG/M metagenome (GOLD analysis project Ga0209321, IMG submission 184012) | Soil microbial communities from Rifle, Colorado, USA - sediment 16ft 4 - CSP-I_5_4 (version 2) | ecosystem: Environmental > Terrestrial > Deep subsurface > Rock core/Sediment | place: Rifle... | reverse complement strand
TGCCTCGTCCTTCGCGGCCTTCACGACCATGCCGCCCGTCGCCTTCGTGATCGTCTCTGCACCTGTCACGTCCGTGAGCGTGATGATGATGTTGTTGTACGACGCGTAGATGTGCGCGATTCCCCAGCGTGGCATCTCAGGTCCCCTCTGGCTTCTCGGGCTGCGTGGGCGGCGCGGGGGCTTCCGCTTCCGGTTCCTCGGGCTCCACGCCTTCCGCGGCGGGCGGTGCGGGGATCTGGCCGGCCTGCCTCACCGGGTGGAGGTCGCTCGAGATGGGGGAACGCTCGTCGTAGACGATCCCAATCTCCTCCGTGCGGCTCACGAGGTGTCCGGGGATCGTCACCCGACGGCCGCTGATCGACACGTGTCCGTGGACGATGAACTGCCTCGCCTGGCGGGGCGTGAAGGCGAGGCCTTTGAGGAACGTCAACGTCTGCAATCGCCTGGAGAGAAGGGCCTCCACGTCGAGCGCGAGCACATCGTCGAGGGTCGTGCCCTCGAGAGGCAGGAGCCCGAGCCGTCCAAGCCGTCGGAGGAGCTGCTCCCGCTCCTTCTCCGCCTGCGTGTCGCCCGTCCGCACGCGCGCCTGGAGCTCCCGCGCCCTCTGCCTGAACCGCTTGAGGACGAACTGGGACCGCCACAGCTCCTTCTTGTTCTTGAGGCCGTACTTCTTCAGGAGTTCGTTCTCCGCCTTGATCCGCTCGGCCTCCCACGGATGGGAGGGCCGGTCGTACTTGGCACGTGAGAACTTCGGGTCGCCCAACGACTCACTCCTTCTTCTCTTCCTTCTTCTCTTCTTTCTTTTCTTCCTTCTTCTCTTCCTTCTTGCCGCCTTCCTCGGCCTTCTTCGCCTTGGCGGCTTCGAGGGCGGCCTTCTTCGTCACCCCGACGGTAAGGCCCGTCCGGCCGTTCGACCGGGTACGCTGGCCGCGGACCTTCTGCCCGGTCTCATGGCGGACACCCTTGTAGGATCGGATCATCTTCATCCGGTTGATGTCGTCCCGTCGACGGATCTCCACGTCCGGGCCGAAGAGGTGCACGTCGATCCCGCTCTCCCAGTCCTTCGGGCGGTTCACCATCCAGGGCGGGAAGAGTTCCCCCAGGTTGCGGAGGGTCTCCGCGATCTTGTCCGTCTGCGTCTCCGAGAGGTTCCCGAGCCGCTCCGTGCGGGGCACGGTCGCGAGTTCCGCGACGGTCTCCGCGACGCGGATCCCGACGCCCGGGATCGCCGTGAGGGCGTACGACACGGACCGCGTGCCATCGAGGTCCGTGTTCGCCATCCTCACGATGTACCGGAAGTCCTCCTTCACGCCCTCGAGTTTCTTCGGCGCCCTCGGGGCCTTCGGCTCCTCCTTCTCCTCTTCCTTCTTCTTCGTCGGCTTCTCGGGCTTCTCGCCCTTCGCGGGTGGCGCTGGGCCCTCCGGTTCAGGGGTAGGCCTCTCCTCCGGCATTCGACAAACCTCGGTCGGAGGGGTTACCAAACTGCTGGACGTATTTAAGCATTCGGCGGGCCGAGCCTCCTCTCCCTCCATGCGGTCTCCCGGCATGTTCCCGTATAATCAAAACGGATTTGGCACGGGACCTCGATTGAAGGTGCGTGAAGCGCAGGCAGAGGTGGTTGGCAGCGGTCGCTGTCGTCGTCGCGATCGGCCTCGTCGCGGGCGGGGTGACGGTCCGCCTCGCGCTGGACCGTGCCCCCCGGGTCGAGATCCTCGTCCACGACGTCGCGCTCGTCCAGGACCGACCTGAAGACGGCATGACGGAGCTGCATGCCTTCCTGGTCCTTCGCAACCCGACTCCGAGCATCGTGAGAATGGAATGGATCGTGCTCACCGCGTACGACCCTGAGAAAGGCACGGTCTTCGACACGTTTGTCCACGGGCCCCTGACGATCGACGCGAGCGCGACCCAAGCCTTCTCCGAGGTCGCCGAGCTCACGGGCCTCTGGTCGGACGTTGCATTCGAAATCCGGATCTTCCAAGAGGGACGCCCGAGATGGGAGGCTCCGGTCGAGCCCGGGGAACCGATCGTCTGGAGACCCGCCTGAGTTCCCTCGCGCGACCGCACAGTCCCAGTCCGCGTGAACGGTCGGCGTTCGGGCCCACGGTGTCGACGTCGATCGGTGTGGGACCTATGAATGGATTGGCTTGAGGGCGACGAACGTCGGGACCTCGGGCTCTCCGTCCTCGAACGGCCGCCGCAGTTCGACCACGTCGAGTCCGGACGAGCGGAGGTTCCTGCGCCACGTCTCCAGGGGGAACAGGTTGCTGAGATGCCGATCCACGTGGACGTCCAGGATCCCGCCGCGTCGGATCAGGTAGACCATCGTGAACTCGAACGTGCCGTCCGCGGGATCCGGGTCGTACGAGTTCTCCACGAGGGTGATTTCCACGTCTCCCCGGGACCGAGTCGTGGCGCTCGTGCGATTCTGGCGGAACGTCTCGGGCTCGTGCTCCGCGTACGTCACGAGGACACCTCCAGGGCGGAGGTGGGCGGACGCGGTCTCGAAGGCTGCGCGCAGGTCGGCCTCCGTGAGCATGTAGTCGATCGAGTCCGCGATGACGACGGCGTCGAAGGCCCGCCCCAGGCGGACCGTCCGCATGTCGCCGACGACGTACTCGACCTCCGGGTTCAGGGACCGCGCGAGGGAAAGCATGGGTTCGCTCACGTCGACGCCGACGACCTCGAAGTGTCGCTTGAACGTCGCGTCGTTGTGCCCGCCGCCGCACCCGAGGTCGAGGACCGTCCTCGCAGGGATCCTCGCGTACTCGCGGATGAGATGGCAGAAGCCCTCGGCCTCCTCGACGTAGTCTTCGGGAGGGCTGATGATTGGCCAGGTCCACGCGAGGTCCGCGTAGAGGCGACGGGCGTCCCTCGCCGATCCTGTCGGGAGCACTCCCGTATCGCTCATCGTTTCAACGACTTGCGTAGCGCGAGTGCATAGTCCTCGTACCCGAGGCTCTTGTAGAATGCTTTGGCCTCGCGATTCTCCCGACCGGTGAGGAGGACGAGGTTCCCTGCACCCCGCGACCGCGCGAGCTCCTCGCACTGACGGAGCAAGGCGGTGCCAATCCCTTGCCGCCGCGCGCCTTCCGCCACGAACAGGTCCGTCACCTCTGCGTAGGGGGTCGGATCGATCGCCGGCAGGACCCGGAGGCTCGTGAACCCGACCATGCGGGCTCCCTCCACCGCGACGAGGAACGTCTCCGCCCGGCTCACGCGCCTCAGCCTCCGGGAGACGGTCTCCGCGGTGACGTCTTCCCCGAAGTGGTCTCCGAAGAACGCGCGGAAGAGAGGGACGAGCGCCGTCGCATCCGTCTCCTTCACGGCTCGGACCTCGACGGGTGCCGCCATCTCTTCACCCGTCCTCCCGCGGCGCCTTCGTCGATCGCAGGACCTTGTATCCGCTCCCGCGCTTCGCGACCTCCGCGTTCCCGAACGCTGCGCCCATCCGCGAGCGGATCGCATCGGCCCCCTGTTTCGTGCGCGCGACGAGCCACAGGGATCCGCCCACGATCAGATGGTCCGGCGCCTCCCGGATGATGCGGTCGACGATCGCGCGTCCCGCCCGGATCGGCGGGTTGCACGCGATGTGGTCGAACGCGAGCCCGGCGACGGGGTCGTACAGATCCCCCTTGCGCACCTCCGCGTTCCGGACGCCGTTCCGCGCGAGGTTCGCGCGTGCGGTCTCGAGGGCACGTTCGTTCACGTCCGTGAGGACGACATGGCCCCCTTCGGCAAGGCGAGCCGCGACGATCCCGACCGCGCCGTATCCGCAGCCGAGGTCCAGGATCGTCTCGCAGGGCCCGATTTCGAGAGCCTCGATCAGGAGTTCTGTCCCGCGATCGATCTCCCTCCGGGAGAACGTGCCCGCTTCCGTCACGAAGCGGAACGCCTGGCCGCGCACGATCGCGGCGAACTCACGGGGCTGCCGTCGGGACGTCGGCCGACGGGAGAAGTACTGCTCGCCCATGCCGTCCGGAGAACGATTGGCGGGACCTTAAGGCCGCCGCTCATTCCTTCGGGTTCGGCGCCTGCGCCATCTGGTCCAGGAGGACCGTCGCGATCCGCAGGTCCTCGCTCGACCCGGAGAAGTTCCCGTTGTGGAACTCCCGTTCCGCGCGGCCGAGGACCTCCTGGATGTCCGGGAGGAACGAGACCCCGGCGCCCTGGAGCATCTTCATCCGCGTCCGGGTCTCCTCGAGCGCCTTCGCGAGGGCCTCCCGAGCGTTCGTCCGCCGGGCAAAGGCCATCTGCGCCCGCTCGAGGTGCTCGAGCGCCCGCGGGTAGTTGCCCTCGCGCATCGCCGTCCGGGTGTCGCGGATCGCCGCGTCCGCGTCGTATGAATGGAAGCCCTCTCGGGTCAACCGGGCATACAGGATCTCCGCGTCCGCAAGGCCCGTGCGCGCGGTCTCGTACGATTCCCCCAGGGTCTTCGTCTCGCCGGCCAGGCGCTTCGCCATCGATGCGGCCGGCTCGATGATCCCCTTCGCGAGCATGTCCCGCGCCATCTTCACCTGGGACTCGACGCGCTCCGTGAGGACGCCCTCGGCCCGCATGTCGCGGAACCGCGATTCCATGTCGTCGAGCAACTGCGTCGCCTCTCCGTACAGGCTCCGGAGGCGGGTCGCCTTCCGCTCGATTTCCTGCGCGATGAGGGTGGCGCCCTCCGCGTTCCCGAGGGCGAGCTCCTTCGTCGCGTCGTGGAGATTTTCCTCGAGTCCCCAGGCCGCCCCGCGCGCGAAGACCCGCGCGTCGGCCGGCCCCTTCGTCTCGACAAGGGCTTCGATCGAGAGTTCCGCGAGGAAGATCCCGTTCGATGCGCGCTCCGCTTTGTCCTGCAGCGTGCGACCCTCCTGTTCCGTTCGCTCGAGGATCACGCGGGCCTCGAGGTAGTTCGGGACGAACGCGCCGTTCTCCCAGATCCCGCCGAGGATCTTCTCCTCCGCGCGTCCGATCATCGCCTCGAGATGCTCCGTGTTGAGTCCGAGATGCAGCATCTCCGCGATGCGAGAGCGCAGGGCTTTCTCCGCCTTCACGTATCCGCTGTAGCGCTCGTCGAGGGTGATCGCGAGGGACTCCGCCCTGCGCGCCGCTCGGAGCGCCTTCACATAGTCCTGCGAAATGAAGAGGTCCTTCGCGATCCGGAGCGCCTCCTCCGCAGGCTTCAGGTCCGCCTGCGTGAGCTTGAGGACCGTGACGAGTCCCTCGGAGTGGCCGATTGCCTCCTCCGCGTGTCGAGCCTTCGTCGCCTTCAGAAATCCGATCCCTGACGCTCGCGTCTCGCTCATGGTCCTCCCCGCCGACGTTTCGTTCCGTGGCCGTGTGCCGAGAGGAATCCCCGCACGTGGCCGGTGGGTTGCGATATACATGCGAACCATGGAGTAAAAGTGTTGTCATTGTTCCTCCGTGATAATCACGTGTGATAGCGACGGGCCATGGCATCCCGCCTGTCCCCCACGCAAGCGTCTCACGCGCCTCAGCTAACCTTGGGTTTCTCCATGCGAAGACTCCACACCGGGAGGAGAGGCTGCGTCCGCGTGGTTCCGACGCGGCGCGGGTAACTGTTATAGTCGGACCCGGCCTACGCCGCCCGGACATGGGTGGGCTCCTCCGTCTCGCGCGTCCCGTGAACTGCGCGATGTCCGCCGTCGGGGTCGGGATCGGCGGGATCGTGGCCGTCGGCCCGGAGGCGTGGGGCGAGTTCGCGGGACCGCTCCTCTTCGCCGCAGGTGCCGCGGCCGCGTTCACCGCCGCAGGAAACGCGTTGAACGACCTGTCCGATCGTGAGACGGACGCCGTGAACCATCCGGACCGGCCCTTGGCTTCCGGCGCGTTGACCGTCGGAACCGCGAGGGCCTTCGTGGCCGGCGCGTTCGTCGTTGCCGCGGTCCTCGGTGGGCTCGCAAGCCTCGCATGCCTCGCGATCGTCGCCATCAATGCCGCGCTCATGTTCGTCTACGAATGGTCGCTCAAGGCGCGCGGTGCGCCCGGAAATCTCGTCATTGCGTACCTCGTCGGCTCGCTGTTCCTCTTCGCGGGAGCCGCCGTCTTCCGCGGCGCGCCGGATCCGCTCATGCGGACCGGCATCCTCGCGGGCCTCGCCTTCTTCGCGACGTTCGGCCGGGAGATCACGAAGGACATCGAGGATCTCCGTGGGGACGTGGACAGGCGCACGCTCCCTCAGCGGATCGGTGCCGCGCCGGCGGGGCAGGTCGCGGCCGCGGCCCTGGTCGCTGCCGTCCTTCTGAGCCTCCTCCCCCTATACTACAACGTCCTACGTCTAGGATACGCGACCCTCGTGATCCCGGCGGACGGAATGTTTATCTACGCCGCGCTCCACTCGGCCGCGAGTCCCGCGCGATCCCAGCGCGTCACGAAATACGGGATGATCGTCGCCCTCGCCGCGTTCCTCGCGGGTGCGTTCCTGTGACCGTGTACGAGTACCTCGTCGAGCGTCGGTCGAAGGGCCGTCTCCACATGACCCTCCTGGATCCCGAGAAGCAGACGCCCGAGGAGGCGGGCAAACTGGCGGCCGAAGCCGCGCAGGCCGGGACCGACGCGATCATGGTCGGCGGATCGACGGGCGTCACGCAGGACAAGGTCGACGCGACGGTCCTCGCGATCAAGGAGGCGGCGAAGCTTCCCGTGATCCTGTTCCCCGCAAACGCGGGGAACCTGTCGCCCCATGCGGACGCCCTGTACTTCATGAGCCTCCTGAACAGCCGCGACCCCCGGCTCATCGTGGGCGAGCAGCGTCTCGCGGCTCCGATCGTCCGGGCGTGGGGACTCGAGACAATCCCCATGGCCTACCTCGTCGTGGAACCGGGCATGCGCGCAGGCGAGGTCGGGGACGCAGATCTGATCGGCCGCAAGAATCCCGTCGTCGCGGTGCAGTACGCGCTCGCCGCGCAGATGCTCGGCATGAAGCTCGTGTACCTCGAGGCCGGGAGCGGCGCGCCGGAGCCGGTCCCCGACAGGATCGTCCGGGCGGTGAAGGAGGCCGTCGACATCCTCGTCGTCGTGGGCGGCGGGATCCGGACCGCGGAGGACGCCGGCAAGATCGCGCGAGCGGGCGCGGACATCGTCGTCACGGGCACCGTCGTCGAGGTGGCCCGGAACGCCGGCGTGCTGCGGGGGATCGTCGAGGCGGTGAAGGCGGGCTGATGCACGTCTTCCGCCCGAAGACCGTCGGGGAGAGCCACGCGGAGACCACCCGTATCGCCCGCCGCCTGTTCGTGTCTCCTCCCCCGCCGCGGATGCTCCTTCCGATCCTCGCCTTCTCCGCGATGGAGGCGTTCCTCCTCGTGTACCCCATCCTCGACGCCTGGCGCGTCGCCCTCGGGACCGCCGCAATCGCCTTGCCCGCGTACGCGGCCGCGGTCGCGACGAAACCCGCTGCCGAGGCCCTCGGCGGTCGGATGTACTTCCGGCGCTCGTTCCTCCTGGCCTTCGTGGGCCTCATCGCGCTCGGCACGGTCGAGCTCGTCGCCGTCGTCGCGCTGTCCCTGTACGCGGTCATCGGCGGGGTGACGTACAGCTTCCGGATTGACCGCATCGCGGTGCTCGGGTACGGGACGATCCTCTGGATCCGGCAGGTGATCCTGACCGCGACGTCGAACTCGAAGTCTGCCCGGTCCCTGCCTCCCGCCTCGATCCATCCGATCCTCGGACTGTTCGGACTGGCCCTGTTCGCGTCCTTCGGCCTTGTCGATATCCTCGTGAGCCTCCTCGTCTTCGGGCTCTTCTTCGCGAGCGCGGTCGCCTATACGGAGATCGCAAAGCGGCCGCTCCTGCGGTCCTTCGGCGTGGACGGGCTCAAGCTCCTCCGCTCGACGCTCGACCACTACACGGATCCGGGCGAGGCCGGCGTCCGCGAGCTGGAGTCCTTCTTCGATTCGATCAGCGTCCCCGCGCGGGTGCGCGTCGCGGGTCTCGCCTTCCGATCGTCGAAGGGGATCAAGGCGATCTTCCTCGCGCCGACCGTCCACCCGGGGCCCATGGGCTACGTGGGCGGCAGCGACCTCCCCACGAAGGTGGCCCAGGACCTCTCGGACCTCACGCCGAACGTGATCGTCGCCCACGGCCCGACGACCCATGACGAGAACGCCGCCACGACGGCGGAGGTGCGAAAGGTCGCGGAAGCTGCGCGGTCTGCCCTCGCATCCACGGACTTCCGCCGTTCCGTCGGGCCGCCGCGTCGGGCGATGTTCGGTCGCGCGAGCGCCCTCGCGCAGGCGTTCGGGGACGTCGTGATGATCGTCGCATCCTTCGCTCCGAACCCGACGGACGACATCGACAGCGCCACGGGGCATGCGGCCGTCCAGGAGGCCCGGCTCGCGGGCGCGGAAGACGCGATCTTCGTGGACGCCCACAACTGCCTCGAGCCGGGAGTGGGGCTCACGCTGTTCGGAAGCGAGAGGAGCCACGAGATCGTCCAGGCGGCGCGCGCCGCGACGGAGGCGGCCCTCGCCGCACCGAGGCAGCGCGCGCGCGTCGGATACGCGACGCGGCGGGGGTTCTGCACGCCGGACGAGGGGATCGGGGCCCGGGGGATCGAGACCCTCGTGATCGAGACGGGCGGCACCCGGACCGCCTACGTCGTCTTCGACGGGAACAACATGGTGCCCGGCGTCCGGGACGAGGTCCGGGCGCGTCTCGCGGGTCTCGTGGGCGAGTCGGAGGCCCTCACGACGGACAACCACTCCGTGAACCTGACGATGGACGGCTTCAACCCGGTCGGCGCCGTCTTCGACCGCAAGGCGGTCGTCGGCCTCGCGGAGGCCGCGGTCCGGGAGGCCATTCAGGATCTCGAGGACGTCGATGCGGCTGCGTTCTCCACCGAGATCCCCGACTTCCGGATCTTCGGGCCGCAATCCGCCTCCCGCCTGACGACGTCGATCAACTCGACTCTGGCGGTCTTGCGGCCCGCGCTGTACATAACCCTCTCAGGAGCCCTCGCCCTCGGAGCCCTCGTGATCGTCCTCGTCTAGACGAGGTCCAGGAACGAGCGATGGATTCGGAGGTCCCCGCTCAGCTCCGGGTGGAAGGCGGATCCGATGAAGGATCCCTGGCGAGCGAGGACGATCTTGTCCGCGTACCGCGCGAGGGGCTTGCAATCGCCCCACGCGCGGAGGATTGCGGGCGCCCGGATGAACACGCAGTGGAAGGGGGAGTCGAGGCCCTCGACGACGAGGTCCGCCTCGAACGACTCCCGCTGCCGTCCGAACGCGTTCCGGTCCACGGCCATGTCCATGAGCCCCAGGAGCCGGGTCCTCGTCTTCTCCGCCTGGAGGCCGGCGTCCTTCGACAGGAGGATGCATCCCGCACAGGTGCCCATGATGGGCATCGACTCCTCCGTCGCGCGTCGCAGGATCTCGTCGAACAGGCCGAGCTTCACGAGGAGCTTGGAGATCGTGGTGCTCTCCCCGCCCGGGATCGTGAGGCCGTCGACGGCCCGGAGGTCCGCGAGCCTCCGCACGGCGATCGCGTCGCCCTCCTTGCCGTACTCCTTCATCGCGCGCGCGACCGCGTCGACGTGCTCGCTCACGTCCCCTTGGACGCCGATGACGCCGATTCGCATCGGGTCGTCCTACGCGGACGCCTCATAAAAACCCCGCGCAGGCGCGGGATCAGCTGTTCTCCCGGTCCGTCTCCTTCGCCTGGCGCAGGAGCTCCTGGAGGATTCCCGCGAATGCCTCCGAGTCCGCGAGGAGGCCGAGACGCTGGCTCACGACGCTGCTGATCAGGACCTCGTCCCCCGGCCTCGGGGAGTCGCGCGGCCTCACGACGTCGTCGCCTTCCGGGAACACGGCCTCCCCCCTCGGGGATCGGGGGAGGGCATCCGGGTGACGCGCATCGAGCGGGACGACCTCGAAGAAGCGATCCAGGAGGATCGGACGGCGGACATGACCGACGATCGTCACGCGGACGCGGTCCGTCGCCGGGTCGATCGAGGTGTTCCTTTCGAGCGCCTCGCGGTTGATCCCGATCTGGAAGAACTCGAGTTCCGGCGACATCCCGCCGAAGGGCGTCACATACCAGTGTCGAAGAGTCTCGACGGGGAAGGCGGGTGCGAGATCGCCCGGAGGGCCGGGCTTTCGTTGCACGGCGATGAAGATGTCTCGGGCGGGTATTTGTACCCTCACTCTTGAAAATCCTCTTTGAGAGGAATTCGCTCGCGCCTCCCGATTTTTCGCGAGCCCGCTCGATATCCTTATCTACAACACGGAATTACGCTCGCGTGAGGGGTGCCCGCACGGCCATCGGTTTCGTGCTGATCGACCTCGAACCCGCGAAGGAGAAGGAGGTCTATCAGAAGCTCATCAAGATCGAGCACATCGTCGAGCTGTACCCCTTGTTCGGGGAGTACGATCTCATCGCGAAGGTCGAGGCGGACTCGTACGACGCGATCGGGAGCATCGTCGTGTCGAAGATCCGTGCGATCGACGGCGTGAAGGCGACGAAGACCCTCGCCCGCGTGTCCTTCTGATTACCTCCGGCGAGCGTGGACGATCAGCATCCCGATGCGCCTTTCCAATTCCGCCCGGGCCTTGAGGTGGTAGGCCAGGAGGAGCGCCGCCGCACGCTCGCGCGTCCTCGGTCGATCCAGCGGCCCGACGTAAGTCCACCGTCGGCGACGCAGGCCACCTCGGCCCTCGTACTCCCAGAAGTAGAGGTACGAACCGCGACGGATCCGCTTCACCGAGAGGCCGCAGCCCACTTGCGCGTTACCACCAAAACGTGGTAACGACCCGCGAGGATGTGAGCCTCCCGCGTGCATGTATGCTACCCGAAGGCTCGATCCGCCCACGGCCCCACGGTCCGGGTGAGGATTCCGTGGTCCTTCCGTGGTCCTCGCGGACCCGGAGGGTTTACCTCTAACGCATGATCGGCACAAAGGGCCGTTGATCGGCGGACGGCCGAGGCGTTTGGTCCGACGTGCTCGAATCTGTGCTACGTCTCCGAGGAACAGGGCGACAACGTTGACCGGGGTTCACGGCCGGATCGCACCGCCGGGGTCGATCGGATCTCGTCCCGGGCCCGAGGGGACTCCTTCACTCCTCCGCCCGAGGCTCGTAGACCGCGATCGCCTCGATCGAGAGCTTGAGGCCCGGGAGTTCCGCGCCGAGACGGGCCGTCGATCGCGCGGGCGGCTCCGCGGGGAAGAACTCCCTGTAGGCTTCGTTCATCGCACGGAAATCCGCCGGGTCGACGAGGAAGACCGTCGTCTTCACGACTGCCTTCAGACCGAGCCCCAGCTCCTTCAGGATGGATTCGATGTTCCGGAGGCACTGTCGCGTCTGGCCGCCGACGTCCGGAGCGGCCCATTCGCCCGCTTTCGCCCCGGGAGCGAGGGGGGCCTGCCCGGCGATGAACACGAGTCCGTTCGCGACGACGCAATGGGAGTAGGGGCCGACGGGCTTCGGGTGATTCGGCAGATCCGGGACCGCCTTCATCGCATCACGCCGGCGGAAGGGCGGGCCTCGGAAAAGACTTTCCGGATGGGAGGGCCACGAGCCCCCCTCGTTTGCCGCAAGGAAATTCCATGCTAAAACTATATTATACGCGGGCGGCCTTTGACGGAACGAGCGGAAGACGAGGGAAGAGCTACCACCCCGCCCACAGGTGGACCCCCCATGCGCAAGAGAGACATCACGTTCCGAGTCGGCGGCGCGGCCGGAGACGGCGTATCCTCGACGGCAGAGAGCTTCGCGAAGATCTCCGCGCGGAGCGGTCTTCATAGTTGGACGTATTCCTCGTACCAGAGCGTGATCCGCGGCGGCCACGTCTGGACGCAGATCCGGGGAGGCCTGGACCCGATCTACTCCCACGGAGTCGACCCGGATGTGGTCGTGGCCCTGAACCAGCAGACGATGGACGTCCATCAAGGGGACGTCGTCGAGGGAGGCGCGATCGTCTTCGATGTCGACGGCACGAAGCCGGACCCCAAGAAGCTCCGCGGGAACGTCCGCCTCATCGGCATCCCGCTCCGGAAGAAGGCCCAGACGCTGTCGCAGAACGCCCTCATGCGGAACACGGTCGCGCTGGGCGCGGTCGTCCGCCTCTTCGACCTCGACTTTCGACATGTGGAGAGCGCGTTCAAGGACATCTGGGGGGACAAGAAGCCCGAAATCGTGCAGCAGAACATCGAGGCCGCGAAGCTCGGGGCCACGGAGGTCGACGCGCAGGGCGGGTCCCTGAACTACGCGCTTCCGTACACGAACGAGCCCCGATACCTCATGACGGGAAACGAGGCGATGTGCCTCGGCGCCCTCGCGGCCGGGGTCAAGTTCCTCGCGCAGTACCCGATGACCCCCGCATCCTCGATCCTTCACTGGATGGCCGCCCACGGCCCGAAGTATGGGGTCGTCGTGAAGCAGGTGGAGGACGAGCTTGCGGCGATGAACATGACGGTCGGGGCGGGGTTCGCGGGCGTGCGGGCGATGACCGCGACCTCGGGCGGCGGCTTCTCGCTCATGGTGGAGGCGCTCGGTCAGGCGGGCATGACGGAGACCCCCCTCGTCGCGATCCTCGTGCAACGGAGTGGCCCGTCCACGGGCCTGCCGACGAAGACGGAACAGGGAGATCTGAACCTCGCGCTTGGCGCCGGACAGGGCGATTGGCCCCGCGCGATCCTGGCCCCCCGCCATCCGGAGGACTGCTTCCGCCTCACGGCCCAGGCGTTCAACCTCGCCGAGATCTACCAGACGCCGGTCATCCTGATCTCCGACCTCTACCTGGGCGAGGGCTTCCGGACGGTCGAGAAGTTCGAGTTCAACGTGCCGATCGTGCGAGGCATGATGGCCGCCGACGGGGGCACGGTGAAGGAGTTCCGACGCTATCTCATCACGGAAAGTGGCGTGAGTCCCCGCGCTCTACCCGGGACGAAAGGCTTCCAGCACATCGCTGCGACGGACGAGCACATGGAGAGCAGCGAGCTCATTTCGGACGTGCTCGCGGGCCTTCCGGAACATGTCGAGGAGCGTCGCAAGATGCACGAAAAGCGGATGCGGAAGCTCGAGGGCCTGCGGAAGGACACGCCCCGGCCCGAGCTGTGGGGCCCGCGGAACGCGGACCTGACGCTCATCCTCTGGGGCTCGACGTGGGGCGCCGCCCACGAGGCGATCCTCCGGGTCGACGAGTCGGAGGGCGTGAAGGTGAACAGCCTCGAGTTCCCCACCCTCTTCCCCTTCCATGTTGACGAGACGGAGCAGCTCCTCCGGGGCGTGAAGCAGACCCTCGCGATCGAGGGGAACTACACGGGGCAGTTCACGCGCCTCCTCCGCGCGGAGACAGGCTACAAGCCGGACCACTTCTATGGGAAGTACGACGGCGAACCCTTCACCTGGCGGGACATCGCGGACAAGATCCTGGAGGCGGTCGCGTGAAGACGGCGTTCGAGATGGACACGTACAAGTCGGAGATCAAGCCCACGTGGTGCCCGGGGTGCGGCGACTTCGCGGTCCTGCGGGCCCTCCAGACGGCGATCCATGCGCTCCAGCTCGAGCCGTGGAACGTCGTGATCGTCTCCGGGATCGGGTGTTCGAGCAACCTGCCGCACTTCCTCTCGACGTACGGGTTCCATGCGATCCATGGGCGCGCGGTCGCGGTCGCGGAAGGCACGAAGCTCGCGAATCCCGATCTCCACGTGATCGTCACGGGCGGCGACGGAGACGGCTACGGGATTGGCGTGGGGCACTTCATCCACGCGATGCGCCGGAACTTCGACATCACGTACATCGTGATGAACAACCAGATCTACGGCCTCACGACGGGCCAGGCGAGCCCGACGTCGGAGAAGGGGATGAAGACGAAATCCACGCCGATCGAGGGCGTGATCGAGAACCCCGTGGACCCGATCTCCCTCGCCCTCGCGTCCGGGGCCACGTACGTCTCGAGGACCTTCAGCGGCGACGTGAAGACGATGGCCGATCTCGTGAAGGGCGGGATCGAGCACCACGGCTTCTCCCTCATCGATTGCCTCTCCCCATGCGTCACGTACAACAAGGTGAACACGTACGACTTCTTCCGCGGCCGGGTGTACGACCTCCAGAAGGAAGGCCATGACCCGACGGACATGAAGGCCGCCTTCGCGAAAGCGATCGAATGGCCGATGGTGCAGCGAGACCGGATTCCTCTCGGCCTCTTTTACCGAAACGACGACATGCCCACGTACGAGGACCTCGAGCCCGCTCTCAAGAAAGGTCCGCCGGTAAGGCAACCCCTCGGAGTCGAGGATCCCGAGGCGTTGATGGCAGAGTTTCTCTAGACACGACGCCGGAACGGACTCGTCTCCTCGCACAGCCTCTAGGGTCTCCACCGGGACAGGGACTGCGGTGCGGACGCAACGTTCATCGCGTCGGGCTCTCATCGGGCAGCGATGGGCCTCCCCGCGAATCCTTTCGTGGAGTTCGAGAGGATCCATGGAAGGAAGGTCGCGACCTTCACCGCCGGCTACGTGGTCGTCTCCGGCGTCTACGTTGGCACGCTGGCATACTTCGTCCTCACGATCCCCGAGATGTTCCCGTCGTGGTTCATCTGGTACACAATCGCCCAGCCGCTCCTCTTCGGCTTGCTGTTCGTCCTTTTTCGCCGGGCCTTTTCGCGGACGGTGAAATTCGCCCGCACGCTAGGGCCTCGGCTGAAAGGTGCGGGGATACATCTCTTCTCCGGGATAACGTACGTCTTCGACGACGGATTGACGCTGATGTGGACCTCAGGCGGTCCGCAGTTCCTGCTCTATGGGTCGTCGAGCGGGAATCGGGCAACCCCTTCTCTGGAACAAATCCGACTCCTCCGTCGCGGCTTTCTGCGGATGGTGCAGCTGCTGCGCGTGGACAGGAGACACGGTCCGGAGCCCCTTCGTGATCGATTGGAGGCGTTGCGGGACGAGATGGGTAGCCGGTTTGCCTTCTTGTACGTCTTCGCTCCTCGTTCGTCCGCACCGGCCGATCCGACACTTGCCGGTACCCGAGACGGGGCC
>Ga0209321_10001695_pt1 | contig 14995 bp, 16 predicted proteins | sample Rifsed16ft4_FD_184012 | JGI IMG/M metagenome (GOLD analysis project Ga0209321, IMG submission 184012) | Soil microbial communities from Rifle, Colorado, USA - sediment 16ft 4 - CSP-I_5_4 (version 2) | ecosystem: Environmental > Terrestrial > Deep subsurface > Rock core/Sediment | place: Rifle... | reverse complement strand
GCGCACCCGCCTGGTGGAGACCGATTTCTTCGCAGCCATGCTTGTGCCTCCGTTTTCACCGCACGCTGAATGGGCTGAGAGCCTGGCTGAGTCCCTCCTCACACCGGAATTTCCCATCTCCATGCTGGAAGCTATTGGGCGCAGGCTGCGGCGTAACTATATGTTTATCTACCTCATCCTGGGGTTGGCCTGGATGATGAAGATCTATCTGCATCCTTTTCCAGCAGCGACCTGGGAGGAGTTTATCTCGCGGGCAGCGCTGGGTTCGATCTCCGGCCAATCTGTATTTATGGCAGGGGTCATTTTCACCGGCTTCATGGCGCTTCTGGCGCTGTTTACCATCCGCCTGAATCAGACCAGCGGCGAGGTGCTGCCGAAATTCGATTTCGCGGATCTTGAAGGCGATACTACGCCCCTTTCGAAACGCTTCCCGCAATTACGCAAGCGCCGTCAGTTATTGGTCTGGATCATCACCGATAATCCCAGTGAAATTGGGAAAACCATTCTTGCGCGCATGGCGCGCGGCGTCACTGCCATGTCTGGCACTGGCTTATACACCAATCTACCGCATACCATTCTCATGGTCGCCGTCACCGTGACCGAGATCGCGGAATTGAAGACCATCGTGCAGAACACGGACCCAAACGCGTTCGTAATTGTCAATCCTGCAAGCGATATTTTTGGCAAAGGCTTTCAGGAACTTAAGGAAGAAAAACCCGCCTGACGGCGGGCAAATCTGATCTCAGTGGAGGTTATCAGTCCAGGGGATGAAATCCACCGGGGGTTATTCGCTTGTAGGACTCGCCTGCCCGGATTGCATCTCCACCGGGTCAAGAAATCCTTCCGTCGATTCGATATCCACGACGCCGGCAAATGGCCAGCGCGCTCGGGCAACCTTTAGCAGCTCCGGTCGGATGGTGACCAGTCCCACCTGATACACGCGCGAATCCAGGGCCTTCAAACCTGCCGACCAGCCTACCCCAGCTTCGAATTCCAGCGGTCCCAGCTCGTCCACGATCAACATGTCACAGGGAAGCACCCCCGCCAGCATCTGATTGCCCCATGCCAGCGCAATTTGGTCAAATATCCAGGCGGGGCGGACCGACCCAGACCCATCCGCGTCGACCGGACGGCGGGCGACCAGCCGGCTGTTGCCGCTGCGCAAGTCGATCACCTCGATGCCGGTTTTTTCTCCACCATCATACACCGCGGGCGAGATCACACCGGCAACATCCCAGCCAAGCGCTTTAGCTTCAGCTGCCAGCCGGCGGCAAAGCGTGGTTTTGCCTGAGCCGCGCCGCCCGGTGAGAATCCACAAATGTCCGTTTTCAGGTGGGTTGGTTTTCGTATCCATTCTTCCATTATTTTGCCACAAAATTTCTGAGAAATATTAAAATCTCGGGCTGAAAAACCCATTATTCATTCAACCCGCCTGTTTTTTCGTAATTTGGACAAAGTCGGTAACTTTAAACCGTTGGTAGCGACTGTATGGTTAACTGCAACAATACAGTTATCCAATGGAGGTATGATGAAAGGTAGAAAGAAAATTTACTTGCTGTCAGCAGCAGTAATATTGATTGCAGGAGCAGCTCTGTTCGCGGGTAATGCTGTCCAATCCGCCAAAGCCGCTTTTTCAGGTCCATCTTCTGCCAGCCACCAGATCAACTCGGCTGGAGTACCTGAATTAGGGGTTGTTGAATTAAAGGGGGTCGTAGATGCCATCGCCGCGGATAGCTACACCGTCAGCGGTTTAATTTTCCGCTTCGACACGTTGACCATCATTAGCGGTGGTCCAGCGGTCGGTGACAGTGTGAAAGTCAAAGCCTTGACTCTGCCAGACTTAACCCGCTATGCCCTCATGATCAATAAAACCGATGCGGTTATAAGCACACCCGAGTTCGAATTCTTCGGCCTGGTGGAAACCATGGCAGCCGGTTCATGGACAGTTTCGAGTGAAGTGGTGATAGTCGACCTGACGACGGTTATCGACCCCGGGATCGCTGCCGGGGCACTGGTAGAAGTCAAAGGCACGGTGGTCGCTGGCCAAATGCTGGCAAGCTCGATTGAATTGAAAGAAAGTATACCCGGCGATGTTGGCACTAAGGTCGAACTCTTCGGCACAGTCGATTCGATCACCGGCGCAGTGTATCTGATCGGTGGCAAGACGGTCAATACCGATTCCTCAACTGAATTTGTCGGTACGGTAGCCGTTGGCAACTTTGTCAAAGTACATGCGACTTTGAATTCGGACGGCACCTACCTGGCGCGCGAGATCGAATTGATCTCCACGCCAAATCCTGACTATGATGATGACGACGCGGACGACGACCAGGGTGAGGACGAAGATGAAATAAAGATCACTGGTGTTCTGGAATCCATGTCCGCTGGATTGTGGGTTGTAAACGGCATGAGCTTTGTAGTGGACGAAAATACCAAGATTGAAGGCGACCCGCAAATGGGCGATACAGTCGAAGTGGAAGCTTATGTACAGAGCGATGGCACTAACCTGGCGTACGAGATCGAGCTGGAAGATGATGAATCGGTAGGCGACGACGATGATTCTTCAGGTTATGACGATGACGAAGATTCGGACGATTCGGATTCTAGCGACGATGACCATGACGAGGATGACGACGACGATGATGACGATAACGGCGGCGGTTCCTCCGGTGGGTCTGACGATGATGACGAAGAAGACGACGACTCTGGCTCCGACAGCTCCGGTTTCACCAGCTAACGAATCAGATCGATCGTTATGAACCTTAATAAATCATAGTAAGATTGGGCACATTGCCCGTCGAAACATGCCTGGGGTGAATCCCATCGCCCCAGGCATACCATCGCTCGACGGCGCCAAGGCGGTGAAATAGGCGTGAGGTACCGTTTTCTCATCGGTTATACTTACGAACGTTGAAACCTTCATTGTCCACGCAAATGGAAAACGACACTATCCTCGACCGCGCGCACCAATTCGATCCGCAGGCACTGGCTGAGTTACACGACCAGCTTTACCCGCAGGTCTACCGCTACCTGGCGTACCGGCTGGATGATCCGCAGGTTTGTGAAGATATTTCCTCCGAAGTGTTTGTGCGTTTGCTGGACGTGCTGAAGAAAAAGGTGCAAACCATTCAATCCGCACGCGCCTGGTTACTCGGAACCGCCAATCACCTGGTAATGGATTACTACCGGCATAAATACCGCCGCCGAACGGATAATCTGGATAATCATGACGATTTGCCGGATCATCATACAACCGAAGGTGAAACCGAGGCGCGGATGATCCACCAGGAAGTGCGTAACGCCATGCTCAATCTGACCGTTGACCAACAACATGTGATTGCTCTGCGCTTTTCGCAGGAACTATCCTTGGAAGAAACCGCCCAACTGATGGGCAAAACGGTGAATGCCGTCAAAGTTTTACAATACCGCGCTCTGGCTGCCTTAAGAAGGCAGTTGGACAGGAGAATGATGTAAGTGACGCAGCTTTTTGAACCCTACTCGATTTTAGAAATATGTCTGGCCCGTTTGAACGCTGGCGAGAACCTTGAAACGGTCCTGGCTGATTACCCGCAGCAGGCTGCAGAAATGCGTCCCTTGCTGATCGCTGCGCTGAAAGCCAGCCGCAGCGGGGTGCCGCTGCGTGTACCCGCTTCAGCACAAATCGACAGCCGCACCCGTTTTTTGGCTGAAGCTCAGCGCCGCCAGACAAAACCAAAGGGTTTCCTGCCCCGGTTCAACTTTGCCTATGCAGCCATCGCAATCATCATCATTATCTTTGCTGGAATTTACGGCACTGGGTTAGCCTCCGCTGAAACGGTCCCTGGAGAGACGCTCTACCCGGTAAAACGGGTGGTGGAACAGGCGCAGTTGGCGCTGACCACCGACCAGATCACCCGCCTGGACCTTGAAGAAGAATTCGACCGGCGTCGGGTGGCTGAGGTTGAAGAATTGAAACAAGAAGGCCGAACCGAATCGGTAACAGTCGCTGGTCCGTTGGAAGAATTGGCTGATCTTTCCTGGTCGGTTGGTGGAGTGAAGCTGAACCTGACTCCGGACCAACTCGCTTTGGCCCGCACACTGCTCGGCTCCTACATTGAGGTGAAGGGGAAAATTCGCGGTGAGGAGGGGATTGAGGTGGAAAACCTGGAACTGCGCTTATTCACCTTCACTGGCAAGCTGGAAGCGATTAACGCCAACGAATGGATTGTTAGCGGGGTTAAAGTATTGGTAATGGATTCCACTCAGATCAGCGGCAAACCGCGTATTGGCAGGCGGGTTGAATTGACCACACTGCACTACGATGAAGACTATTTTCTGGCGCTGACCGTCCGGGTTTCTGGTAATGAGTCGAACGGCGCTGGTTCCAAGGAAAAGAACAAAGGCTCGGATAATCCGGTAGAAACCGAATCGGTAGAAGATCGTCCGGAAAATACGCTTGAGGTGACCCAAACACCTGTTTCAGAGGAAAAAGATTCCTCCGGCAGTGGCGATTCGGACAAAACACCTGATTCAGACGATGATCACCGGCTGACGGAAACCCCAAAGCCGAACGAAGAGCACGAACAAACCAAGACGCCGGATTAACCGCGTAAATTAATCATTGTTCCACGCCTCACTTATCCGGCGGTAGCTGTCCTCCAGCGCTTCGGGTAATACGCGGGCGCCTGCCAGCGTGGACATGAAATTGGTGTCCCCGGCCCAGCGCGGGACAATATGCATATGGACATGGTCTGCCACACCTGCACCAGCCACAGCGCCGATGTTCACACCAATGTTAAACCCTTCGGGCTTGTACACCCGCCGTATTACTTGAATCCCGTGTGATACCATTTCCATCAGAGCTGTCCGGGTGGCAATATCCAGCAATTCCAGGCTGGGCTGATGGGCAGTTGGAACCACCATAATATGTCCGCTGGTATACGGGTAGCGGTTCATCATCACAAAGACCAGCGGGTTGCGGGTGACGATTAAGTTTGCTGGCCCATCTTCCAGCTCCAGGGCGTTGCAAAAAATACAACCGGATTTGGGATCATTTCCCATGATGTATTCCATTCGCCAGGGCGACCATAGGTGTTCCATTTTTCTCCGACGATGTGCTGTACTGTGGAGCAAACTTATGTTTGCCGGACAGGGTGGATGCGCGCCAGCTTTGGGCTGTAATGTAGAGCGAACCTGGGTTTATCTCACGCTGAGATGCATCCATTGTAACAAATTCCACTGGCTGGCAGGTTGAAACTGGACAGCCAGGCTTACACGGTTGACACCTTCCCCCCTACAGGTTATGCTATCCTAGCCTATGGAACAGCCGCAATTGTTTGGCCCGCGTTTGCTATCCGTCACAGAACTGACCCGCTATATGCGTGCCCTGATGGACAGCGACGAGATTTTGCGCGACATCTGGGTTAGTGGAGAAATCTCGAACCTTTCCCAACCGTCTTCCGGGCACATCTACTTTTCCCTCAAAGATCAAACTGCCACACTGCGCTGTGTCATCTGGCGAACGACCGCCATGCGAATGCTGGTCAATTTGCGTAACGGACAGGCAGTGGAGGCTCATGGCGCTATCAGCCTGTATGAGCGGGACGGCACCTATCAACTTTACGTCGACTCGCTGCGCCTGGCTGGTGAAGGCTGGTTGTACCAGGAATTCCTGCGGCTAAAAGCCCGTTTGGAAGCCGAGGGGCTGTTCGACGAGGCGCGCAAGCGGGCAATTCCAGCCATTCCACAGCGCATTGGCATCGTTACTTCTGCCACCGGGGCGGCCCTGCAGGATATTCTCAACACGCTTACCAACCGTTACCCGCTGGCAGAGGTGATTCTCTCGCCGGCGCCCGTGCAGGGAGACGATGCACCTCCCCGGCTGGTGAAGGCTTTGCAGCGGCTGGAGGCTGCCCGCCCGGATGTGATCATTATGGCGCGCGGCGGAGGGTCCTTGGAAGATTTGTGGGCTTTCAACGATGAGCGTTTGGTCCGCGCCATTGTTGCTAGCATCATTCCAGTCATCACCGGCATCGGCCATGAGACGGATTTCACATTGGCCGATTTTGCCGCCGATCTGCGCGCCCCAACTCCTACCGGCGCAGCCGTTCTGGCTACTCCGGATGCTGCCGAGATGCGCGCTGCGCTAGGATCGCAGTTGCTGCATCTGGATAGCGCCATGGCTGCGTTGATCGCGGCCAGTAAACGCGATACTGCCGACACTTTATTGCGTTTGGGACGGCTTTCCCCGCAGCGTAAAGTTCAGGATGACCGCCAGCGACTGGACGAGTTGTTGGAACGCGCCGTGCGCAGCCTGTCTGCCCATCAGCGCCTGCGCCGTGCCCAGGTAGACGGCCTTTCCTCCCGACTGCAAGCCCTCAGTCCACTGGCTGTATTGCAGCGCGGCTATGCCGTTCTGCGCGGCCAGGGTGGTCGAATCCTACAAAGCGTATCGCAGGTTAAGCCGGGCGATATAGTTAAAGCGCGCATCCAGGACGGCGACCTAACCGCCCAGGTTCAGCAAATAAATCCCTCCCCCTGAGAAAGCGAAACACCATGGCAAAAACCAAACCAACGGTTGAGTCGCTCAGTTACGAGCAGGCATTTCAAGAATTGGAAGACGTCGTTTCGGCGTTGGAGGCCGGGCAGCCCAATTTGGAAGACGCCCTGGCTCTATTTGAACGTGGTCAGGCATTAGCCAAACGCTGCGCCAACCTGTTGGACGTGGCCGAGGTGCGGGTAAAGCGCCTGTCGGAGAGCGAGCCGGATCTGCCGGTGGAGACGGACAAAGAGGCTTAACCCCGCATGGGCGAACTATTCTCGAACCAGGTGTTGATTTGCGCGCTGCTTGGCTGGTTTTTAGGCCAGGCTCTCAAAGTGCCGATCGAATACCTGTATAAAAAGCGTTGGAACTGGGCTTTATGGTTCAGTAGCGGTGGCATGCCAAGCTCGCATTCATCGCTGATGGTGTCCACCACCCTGGCGATCGGTCTGTATCACGGTTTTGGCACGCCCATATTTGCGCTGGCGTTTGCCGTATCCATGGTCATCATCTACGACGCTGCCGGCGTGCGCCGACAGGCTGGTTTTCACGCCCAGAAGATCAATATCATTTTTGAGGAATTTTTCCACGGACGACCGATCCCGCAGGAGCGGTTGATCGAAGTGTTGGGGCATACACCGCGCGAGGTTATTGGGGGAATTTTATTGGGATTGTTGATTGCCTTAAGCGTCTATGCATTCTGGCCGCCGCTGCAGCCGCTGCAATAACGCCAGCGATTAACCGCCGTACAGGTCGCGCGTCAGATCTTCGATGGTTGGCTGTTTTTCCAGTTTGCCGACCAATTCATCCCAGAAACGTTGATCATAACGCCGTGAGCGCACCGGCAGCGGCATTTTAACGCCCCAGCCCAGCAGCAAGACTTCTTCTTTCGGTTGTAGTCGTGCCAGCATGCCGCGCAGCGAGTCGCGCCCGGCTAATCCTGAAAGCACTGCCGCGATATCGGCTTCGTCGCCCAGCCAGCCGGAGATGCGTGTGCCAAGCTGTGACATGACCTCGTCATATATTTGCGAGGGGCGCTGATCGATGATCAAGAGCGTGACGTAGTATTTGCGCATCTCGCGTGCAATGGTACTGAAAGCCGTTTGTGCCGCCATTTCACGGTTGAGCAGTTTGTGGGCTTCCTCGACCACCACCACCAGCGGGCGCGGTTCTTTGCTTTTGCCGGTGCGGAAGGCGTTGGTGTGCTTCTCCCAGGTCTCGCGGATGCGCCGGGTTAACAGGTTGGTGACCAGCAGGTAATCCAGATCGCTTTCGAACTCGCCAAATGACAAAACCACGTGCTTGCCATCGTCGAGCAGCTTGATAATGTCATCCAGCACGTTCTTGGGCGGCTCGGGGACGATATACGGGCGGTTAAAAACCCGCCCCAGTTTGCTGTGCAGCCCTTCGGCTGCAGCCACATTGACCCCGGTCTGATTAGCCCAGGCAGCCACGCTGTCGGATGCCGGTACGGTTTTTCCCTCATCGGTGTGCTCCACCGCGCCATTGCGCATGGCTTTGAAAGAGCTGTACCAGGCTGCGGCACCAAAGCTGTGTAGTAACGCGTCCAGGGTGGTGGGCGTAGTTTCCTTTAAGTTGAGTTCACGGGAGAGCATCTCGATGTCTTCCGGCCGCAGGTCTTTCTCGCCCAGCACCAGGTTGAAATTCGGCGTGTTGCCGCGGATGCTGGCGCCGGCTCCCAGGCCGACCACCTGCACCTTGCTGCCGAATTTGGTGTGCAGCCCGGTCACTTTTTCGCCGGTGTCGGAGGAAGTGTCGTCGAAGGCGTACTCGTTGTGCATGTCGAAGACCAGCAGCGAGGTCTTGTCGTAATGGATCAGTCCAGCCAGTAAAATGCGCGTCAGAAAGCTTTTACCGGTGCCGGTGGCGCCGAAAATTCCGGATGAGCGCTGCACGAAGCGCTCCAGATCGATACACACCGGGTGCCCCTGCTCGCGGGTGTACCCGACGGTGTAATTTTTGCCGCCCGGCTCGCCAAAAATTTCGGCCACATCGCCGGCTCCCGCCACCCGCACGGGGGCATGATGCTGTGGCACGGTTTTGACTGGCAGCGGCTGCGGGTCGGTTGCATGCGCCTCACGCCAGCCAGGGTACTCCGGTGAATCGATCTCCGGACCGCGTTCCAGCATCAGAGCGGGCAGCACTTCCAGGTTGGTGAACAATGTTTGACCATGCAGCAATTTGGCCAACCCCGGCGGCAGCCGCTTCTCGGACTGCTCGTCGGCAAAGCGCGGATCGGTGGCGCCCAGCTGCAAATCGGTCACCAGCCCATAGAATTGCCAGGGATTGCTTTCGATGACCACAAAGGAGCCTTCCTGCACCTGCTGCGGCGGCACCGTCAGACGCACCGACAGGCTGTCTTTCAGCGTCCCGCCGACCACATAACCGACCGGCGCATCCTGAGGCAGGGGTTCTTCAGACATGGCAGCTCCTTGGGGATAGAACGATTGATCTAGCCTAATTGTATCAGAAATTGTTTATCACAAAGAAGAACAAGGGCTTGAATTTCACTTAAATGTACGCTATACTTTACATTGGATGACGACAAAATTATGCACCCGCTTGAAAGAAACCCGGCTGGCGAAAGGGCTTACCCAGGAGGCCCTGGCTGACCAGTTGGGAGTTTCACGCCAAACCATCATCGCGATCGAGAAGGTTAAGTACGTTCCTTCTGTAAAACTGGCTTTGGAAATTGCCATAACTCTGGGAGTCTCTATCGATGCGTTGTTTTGGGTGGAAAAAGTTGAATGATTCTTATTCTTTTGTTTAAGCAGGTTTTACTACTTCTGAGGGATTAGCCAATTTTTAAAATCCGTCTCACATTGCCAAAATGGCCGAAAGGAGCAAAAATGGCCGCAAAAACTGTACGAAACCGTCAGCAAGTAGGATATGGAATGAGTGGACTATGTCTGTTTGCTGGCATCACTGGATTCTTCTATCAATTCATGCCAGACGGGACCTTTTTGACTTTCCTGGTGTGCATGACTGCCATTCTCGGATTGGCCAACCAAAGCAAGAGCTTTGATGAACGGGAGAATCAATTGCTCTTACAAAGTTATGGCACAGCCTTTATTTATCTGTTTTTTGCCATTTTATTCATTTATATGTTTGATCTATTCTTCGGAAAATTGCAGTTCATCGCTCCGATTTTCACGACTCTGAATAACCATTGGATCGGGATTATGGCGTCGGTCATTTGCATTCTCATCGGTATCAGCGGCATTCGTAATTTTCGGGAGATCAAATAGTCTTGCTGTGATCCTTTTTTGTTCTCCCGGGCACTTGACACCTGACAGGCTGAATTACGTACCCCAATCCCGCAAATACAAAAAGTCATAACCCACCGTGCGGTTGCTGAGCTTGGCAACCGGCGGCATAATCCGCTTGAAGTGATTGCGTCGAATCCGCTCCACCACCTTCTTCACGAACACCTCATCGAACCCGGCTTGAACGCACTCGTCCGGCGTGGCACGTTCGTCAACCAGTTGGTACAGCAGTTGATCGACCTCGGCGTAGGTGAAGCCCAACTCGCCCTCATCGGTTTGACCCGCCCACAGGTCCGCGGTCGGCGGCTTGACCCGCACCGACTCGGGCACTCCCATGCCGGCTGCCAATTGGCGAACCTGCGTCTTGTACAGATCCCCTAACGGGTTAAACGCGCAAGCTGAGTCGCCGTACAACGTGGTGTAACCCAGTAAAATCTCGGTTTTGTTACCCGTGCCGACCACCAACCCGTTAAAAGCAGCCGACTGGTCGTACAGCACGATCATGCGCATGCGCGCCATGATATTGCCGCGCCGCATGCTGTTCATCTCCGGGAAGCGCTCGATCAACGGATCCACCATCGGCGTAATCTCGATGGTCGCCGACTGCACGCCGGTAGCATCGATCACTTTTTGGGCATCATCCAACGAATCCTGCGAAGAATTCTTATAGGGCATACGCACCGCCAGCACATTCTGCGGTCCCAGCGCCTCGGCAGCTAAAAAGCACGACAATGCTGAATCTAGCCCGCCGGACAGTCCCACCACTGCCCGCTGCATGCCAGCGCGGGTAATTTCGGCGTGAATCCAGCCGGTGAGAATTTTTCGCGCCACCTCGGGATTGATCGTCAGGTCGGTCATCGGTTTTTCCATGGTTTAGCGTCCTGTATTCTGGTAATGTTGTTTCAAGATGCGGTCGAGTTCGCGCGCTACCAACCCGGGGCGCTCGTCGCGCAGCAGCGGCAGGCGCGCGCGGGTATGGTGCAGTTTGTTCAGGTCAATTTCACCCAGGGTCAGAGCTTCTTCATGCATCGGACCTTCCACCAGCAGGCTGCCATTGGGTCCGTAGAGCGCCGATCCGCCCCAAAAGTTGAGTCCGTCCTCGTAGCCAACCCGATTGGCATGCGCCACAAAGGCGGTGAACAGGCTGGCGTAGGCCGCGTTGATATGATCTACCCAGGCAGCCGATTCCAATCGGTCGCTGCCATTCAACCCGCGCCCGGGCGAGGCCGACATGTGCAGGAACAGGTCTGCACCGTCCAGCCACAGCAAATAGGGCGGCGAGGCATGCCAGAAATCCTCGCAGATCAGCACTCCCACCCGGCCAAAGCGGGTATCGAAAGCCCGCACCGAGTCGCCCCAGGCAAAAAAGCGGCCTTCATCGAACATGGAGTAAGTGGGCAGGTACACCTTGCGGTGCACATGCACTACCTCGCCGCGCGCCAGGTAAGCCGAGGCGATGTAGAAGCGGCGGCGTTCATCCACCTCGACAAAGCCGACCAGCAGGTCGATCTTCTGGCTGGCAGCCAGCAGCGGCTTGAATACCGGATCGTCAGCGTTGGGACGATGCGCGAGGGTGGGCACCAGGTCTTGCAGCACGTAGCCGGTGAGCGACAGCTCCGGGAAAACCAGCAGGTCAGCGCCCTGGCTGCGCGCTTCTTTAGCGATTTCCAGGTGTTTTTCCAGGTTCGCCGAAACGTTGCCGAGCACCGTGTTGATTTGTGACAGTCCGATGGTCAATTTCATGGGTTAAGGTCACCTGTAGAGGGAGATCATGATTTACTCGCGTGGTGAAAACCATGTTTCGCGGTTGGCGCCGGGAGCTTCATCGGAAAAGGAGGCGCGCATGCGCATCAGTCCGCGGGCCAGCAGGCCCAGCAGGCACAGCGCACCCAGCAGCCCGGCAGCCGCATAATCAACGCGCAGCCCATTGAACGTCAGGCCGCCGTCAGCCCGCCAGTAGGAAAATAAGGCGGTATGACCCGCCAGCAGCAATCCCGCCGCGCCGGCGCGCACATCCGGCAGGCGCCATTCTGCGCTGCGCCGCTCGAACGACCAGAATATCAGAAACAGTGTCAGGGCGGCGGTCAACTGCAATGGCCAACGGTAGGTGAGCACGCCTTCGGGCTCGGTGGAGGGGATGGCCCAGGGGAGAGCCGGGTGAATGGCGGCGCCGTAGGCTGTGCCGCTGGAGGCTGACCCCAGCCAGGCGGTAACCGCTACAGTGACGATCATGGGCGCGAACACGTCGGCAGCCACACCAAGCGGCGCGCGCAGGAAGATAGCCGCCAGGAAGAATACTGCCAGCACCCCGGCTAATGCGCCCGGCCAGGCCAGTCCACCTTCCACCAGCCGCCAAACCGCCTGCGGGTGAAGGCTGTAATAAGCGGGATTCAGCCAGACGTAGGCTGCGCGCGCTCCCAACATTCCAGCAAACAACATCGCCAGCCCGGCAATGGTCCAACGCAGCGCCAGATGTTCCGGCACGCGCCGGATCACCTGCAGCAGCCCCAGCGCCGCACCAATCCCGATCAGCAGCGAATAACCGTTCACTTAAAAGATTATACCGTGACACCTGCAACCTGACACTTGGCACGCCTTCTCGCACCTTTCTTGCACGGTTGGGGTATTAACTCTCAGCGAACCGCAACGGGTGGGTCATATGACTGTTTGAAAAAGATGTGCCTCCTGACACCTGCCGATATACCTGGCAGTCCATGTATAATCCGCTGGCAACCGCTATAGTAAGACCATCTTTGCATCACACCCCTCATCCCAGCCAAAATCCTTTTTAAGGACTTATATGTTCCAAAAGCTTTTGTATTGGCTCTCTAAACCTGTTGTGCTGTCTTATACCGGTACAGCCCTCAAAATGAATGTGCACCGGCAGGAACCACTGCCCGCTGGCGCTAAAATCATCGCTGCCAATCATCCTTCCACCACTGACCCTTTCTTCGTAGCCTCCATGCTGCGTATGCAATCTTACATTCTCATTAATAACCTGCTGTTTCAAGTGCCCATTTTGGGTGAATACTTGCGGCGTTCCGGACACATTCCGGTGATCGCCGGCAGCGGTCAAAAAGCCATCGACGAGGCGCTGCGCCTCCTGGCGCTGGGTCATACGGTGATGATCTTCCCCGAAGGCGACCTGAGTCCCGAAGCCGGCGGCTTTCTGGACCCGCGCACCGGCGTAGCCCGCCTGGCATTGCTCAGCGGCGCTCCGGTCATCCCGGTGGGCATTCACCTGCAGCGCCACCGCTGCCACACCATCCGCTCCAAGGTCAAAGGCAATGACGAATACGGCCGCTGGTATTTCCATGGTCCCTACAATATCACCATCGGGCGGCCGCTGCACTTTCGCGGCGACGTGGAAGACCGGCCTTACGTGCGCAAGGTGGCCGAAACGGTCATGCATCACATTATCGAGATGGCGCGCCTGTCTGAGATGCGCATGACCCAGTCCCCCACACCGCTGGCCAGCCTGACCGAGTCCATGTAAGGAACGACATTCTCGTCGTCCCAATACCCGTTCCTTGTCCGACGGGTGACGGTATGGTAAAATATTCGCGCCGCAACCCCGGCGGTTTACGGAAGGATGGCCGAGTGGTTTAAGGCGCCTGTCTTGAAAACAGGTGTGGGGCAACTCACCGTGGGTTCGAATCCCTCTCCTTCCGCCTGTTTGACAAATGAATACTGGGGAGGTGCCAGAGTGGTCGAATGGGGCCGCCTGCTAAGCGGTTGTCGGGACTATAAATCTCGACCGCGGGTTCGAATCCCGCCCTCCCCGCCAGAGTTTTCTCGGTGCCCGAGCGCAGCGAGATCTGTGATTGAGCTTGTCGAAGGCCCGACCTTGGCCTCCATTGAGGAGATGATATTCGAAACCTCGCACCCTTGTATATTTACAGTATGCTAGAGAGACAAGGACACCGGTCAGGTCAGTGAGAGAGAATCTGAACGCACCCTAAGGCAAAAAGCCTGTAACGTAGATTTGATCCTCTCACTTGAGCATAAGCAGAGATCGGACGGTATCTTAAGCCTCTCTAGCCAAATAGAGATGAGCTTGCATTCGCAAGGAAGATCCAGACTTAGATCAGACCTGGCCAGTGTCTACTTACAGTGTACCAAGGAGTAGATCATGTTTCAAACTATTATTGGTATTGACGTCTCCAAGCATACATTGGATGTGGTCATGCTGCGGCCCAAAGGGCAATGGCACAAAGTAATAGACAATTCGCCACAAGGCCACCAGTGGCTGCAAAACTGGATAATTCGAACGAAGCAGGGCACTATTCATGCCTGTCTGGAAGCTACCGGGCAGTACGGCGAGCCCGTGGCTGAATATCTCTATGCCCAAGGCCATCAGATCAGCGTGGTCAATCCTGCTCGCATCAAGCGCTATGGCGAGAGCAAATTACACCGCAATAAGACCGATAAGGCGGATGCGGCACTCATTGCGGAGTTCTGCAGCAAAGAAAAGCCAGCTCTGTGGATGCCATCACCCCCCGCTCAGAAGCATCTCCGCTGTCTGGTGCGGTACCTGGCCGATCTCGAAAGTATGTGCAGGCAAGAGCAGAACCGCCTGGCATCCGGCCTACAGGATGAATTTGTCATCCATGAATTGGAAACCCACATCGCCTACATGCAGCAACGCAGAACGGTGATCCGAGAAGCCATTCAGCAGCAGGTTGAAACACACACTGATCTGAAAAAACAACAAGATCTTTTAGTGTCCATTCCAGGAATCGGCAAATTCACAGCAGCCCGCTTGTTGGCAGAGTTAGGAGATATCTCAGCATTTGAGAATGCTCCTCAACTGGCCGCTTTTGCTGGATTGAACCCTAAAGGGAAACGCTCAGGTACTTCGGTCTATCGCAAAACACACGTCTCCAAAGAAGGCCGCCCTTTTCTCCGTTCGATATTGTACATGCCTGGGATTGTAGCGCGACGGCATAATCCCATTGTTCATGCGTTTTGTGATCGCCTTGCAGCGCATAATTTACCGAAAAAGGCGGTCATCAGTGCGGCAATGCGGAAATTGCTCCATATTGTTTATGGAGTCCTTAAACGTAACCAACCATTTGATCCCAATTACCTGTCCACCGCTTGACTTTCAAGACGGTATCTACGACTGTCCCGTGCAACACCTGTAAGGGCGAGGCAGGGATAAGTAATTGATCCGGAAAGTAGTCCT
>Ga0209321_10001694_pt1 | contig 14997 bp, 11 predicted proteins | sample Rifsed16ft4_FD_184012 | JGI IMG/M metagenome (GOLD analysis project Ga0209321, IMG submission 184012) | Soil microbial communities from Rifle, Colorado, USA - sediment 16ft 4 - CSP-I_5_4 (version 2) | ecosystem: Environmental > Terrestrial > Deep subsurface > Rock core/Sediment | place: Rifle... | reverse complement strand
TGAAACAAGCACCGCGACTCACTCTCAACATCGATCGTTTCTTTGATCCCAACCCGGCGGTACGGCGCCTCGCGCGCTTGCTCTACAACTCGGTCCGGAACCTTCCGATCGTCAGCCCGCACGGTCACGTCGATCGGCGGCGCGCCGAACAAGGCCTTGTGCGCGTCAATGCACGGCTGCGCCAGCTCCGTGTCCGGTCGGCGCCGTTCGAGGACGTCGTGGCGGTCGTGGCTGTTGAGCCGGTCGAGGTCGTGGCGGTCGTGGCCGTTGAGCCGGTCCAGGTCGTGTCGGTCGAGGACGAGTCGCTGACGGTCGTCGAGGTGGTCTCCGTCGTACTGAACGTCTCCGTGGTCGTCAGGGTCGTCTCGGTCGTTGCGGAGGTTTCCGTGGTCGAGGAGGTCGAGGACGAGTCGCTGACGGTCGTGGAGGTTGACGTCTCTGGAGGCAGGACGTTGGTGGGTTGTGAGTACGAGTCGTTTGAAGGGTCGGGGTCACTCGTGATCGAGCTGACCGAAACGTGGTTGCACAGATCGGGCGTTCCGCCCGGCGGGTTCGGGCAGACCGTGCCCGGCGCCCCCGCCTCGGGACCCCCGGACGGATCGTTCTGGGTCGGCGCGCTCGCTGACACGGTCGTGACGATGGTGATGGTCGCGGATTGACCTGGAGAGAGCGCACCGACGTTGCACGTGAGGATCCCGCCCGAGAAGGTGCAGCTGGCGCCCGACGCCGATACGAACGTCGTGTTCGGGTCCAGCTGGTCGGTCACGGTTACACCGTTCGCTACCGTGTCCGGGGAGTTGTTCGTCACGACGACGGTGTAGGTGAGGGTCCCTCCCTGAAAGACCGGGTCCGGGTCGTCGGCCTTCGTTATCGACAGGTCGGCCGGCACGGTGAAGAATTCCTGGATCCGCATCAGCGGGTTCGTCTGGTTCCCCGTGCTGATCGTATCCCCCGTGTTGCATCCGGAGTCGGTGCACGTCTGGGCACTCACGAGCGTTGTCTGGACGTTCCCGTTAGCGTCGGCGGGGATCGAGTCCTTGAGGACGACCCACAGCTCGACGATGACGTTGTCCCCATCATCGAGTCCCGAGACCTTGACCGTGCCCCGCGTGCGGTCGTTGCTCGTGCCCTGGCCGAGACGCACGAAGGAGAACGTGTCAACCTTCGCGAGCCCGTTGGTCTGCGTGCCGAGCTCCCGCGTGCCAAGGTCGCCCTGGTCCACGAACGCGCAGTACAGACCATAGGTCGGGTCGTAGCCGAAATCCTTGCCCGACGTCGTCTTGGCCAGCCAGTCCGCTGTGAATTCGATGGTCCCGTTCTCCGGGGCCGTCGTCCCACTGACGGCGATCTCCAGCTCATAGGGGACGATCTGGCCCAGGGCCATGTCCTTGGGCTCGAGCGAGGGCACCGCGTCGAGGTCGCTGGGCACGAACGTGGGGCCATAGGCGACGGCGTCCGCGAGCGGATCGGAGGCACGACCGGTCCCTCCGCTGGGCGTGGGGCACGGCAGGGACGAGGGGGGCAACTTCTGGTACGTGGGAAGGTACGGGGCGATGTTCACCGCCGGATCGGCCGCGTACCAGTGGAGCGAATAGGTGCCCCGGCTGTCGGTGAAGGTGGTACTCGCGATCCTCCCGGAATCCCTGCCCGTCGCGGTTACCGAATAGACGGGCACGTACCAGTCGGGAAGCGTGAACCGGTTGCTGACCGTGCCGTCCGGCTGGACCGGCAGGTCGGCGCTATGTTTCCACGAAGGTCCCTCGGCGGGCACGACCACGACGGTGACAGAGGCGTCGCCCTGCCAGTTCGTGCCGATCAGGACGACGGTCGAGCCCGGCAGGTAGTCCGCGGCGTCACTGCGGATCGTCGGCCGGTGCGCCATCGGCGCAGCGATGGGATCCGGCGCGACCCCGGGCGCCAGCGCCACGCGTGCGGAGTCGCCCGGCGGCAAGGCGATAGGCGCGCCGGTGCCGCCGGCCACGACGAATCCGGCCAACGCGACCATCACCACGAACGCTGCGAGCCAGCGTGACAGCGGTTCTCCTCCTTGCCTGATGCCCCGCTTTCGCTTTTCGGGCGAATCACCCGGGGCGGGCAGGGACGCCAAGCCATGGACAGCCGGCGAAGCCGTCAAGGGCCGGGAGCATGGTACTAGTGGCCTAGCGGATGTCTAGTACCAAAGGGGTAGGTGCCCTCACGAGAGGCGGTGCTGCGGCGCACCGCTGTCCGCAGCCCAGAGTCGCCTGGCAGGTCGGGGTCAGGCCTCCGCGGCGGCAGGCGCTGGACCGCCCGTGGGCGTGACGGCAGGCGCCGGTAGAGGTGCCCGGAACCGGCGCAGGCGAAGCGCATTGGAGACGACGGTCACGCTGGAGAGGGCCATCGCCCCCGCTGCGATGATCGGGTCCAGCAAGATGCCGGTGAACGGGTAGAGCGCGCCTGCCGCCAGCGGGATGAGGGCAACGTTGTAGAAGAAGGCCCAGAAGAGGTTCTGCCGGATGTTGCGCATCGTGGCCCGCGAGAGCGCGAGGGCCGTCACCAGGGCGCGCGGATCGCCGCTCATCAGCGTCACCGACGCCGACTCGATGGCAACGTCGGTGCCCGTCCCGATGGCCACGCCGACGTCGGCCTGGGCCAGGGCGGGCGCGTCGTTGATCCCGTCGCCGACCATGGCCACGAGCCGCCGGCCTGACCGGGGCCGACCGTCCGCCTTGCGTCCTGTGTCGCCCTGAAGGCGACGGATCTGGGCTGCCTTCTCGTCCGGTCGGACGTCGGCGAGGACCCGCTCGATGCCCGCCTCGCGCGCCATCGCACGCGCGGTCGTCTCGTTGTCGCCGGTGATCATCACCACGTCGAGGCCCTGCCGGCGCAGCTCGGCGACCACGGCCCGGGCGCCCGGCTTCAGCCGATCCGCGATCGCGATGAGGCCGGCACTTCGGCCATCGACGGCGACGAAGACCGGCGTCCGACCGGCGGCGGCAAGCTCGGCGCCGCGCTCCCGGAGATCCGCGACCGTGACACCCTGGGCTTCGAGCCACTCCGGCCGGCCGACCAGGACGCGGTGGCCTTCCACGGTCGCCGAGATGCCCGCGCCCGAGGCGGCCATGAACCCATCCGCGTCGGCCAGTGCCATCCCGCGCTCGTCGCGGGCGTGGGCCACGATCGCAGCCCCGAGGGGGTGCTCGGAGCTGCGCTCGGCGGATGCCGCCAGGCGGAGCAGCTCGTCCTCGGGCGGGGCGTCGGTGGCGGGCGTTCCGGCGGCGAGTGACGCCTCGGCGACCACGTCGGTGACCCGCGGCCGCCCCTCCGTGAGGGTGCCGGTCTTGTCGAGGACGACCACGCGGACCTGCTGGAACCGTTCGAGCGCTTCGGCGTTGCGGAAGAGGATCCCGTGCTCGGCACCCTTGCCCGTACCGACCATGATCGAGGTCGGCGTGGCGAGCCCGAGCGCGCACGGGCAGGCGATGATCAGCACCGCCACCGTGTTGAGGAGCGCCAGGTTGAAGGCCGGCTGCGGGCCAAGGGCGAACCAGGCGACGAAGGTGAGGGCCGCGATCGCCAGGACGGCCGGCACGAAGTAGGCGGTCACCAGGTCGGCGAAGCGTTGGACCGGCGCCTTGCCGCCCTGCGCCTCCTGCACGAGCCGGACGATCTGGGCAAGCACGGTCTCCTGGCCGATCCGGGTGGCACGGAATCGGAAGGCCCCGAGGCTGTTCACCGTCCCCCCGATGACCTCGTCGCCGGCTCGCTTCGTCACCGGCATGCTCTCGCCCGTGACCATGCTCTCGTCGACCGCGGAGTCGCCATCGAGGACGAGGCCGTCGACGGGGACCTTCTCGCCGGGCCGCACCAGGATGACGTCACCACGCACGACCTCGGCGATGGGGATGTCGCGCTCGGTGCCGTCCCGGATGACCCGTGCGGTGCGCGGCTGGAGGCCGATGAGGTGGCGGATCGCGTCGGACGCCCGGCTGCGCGCGCGGGCCTCGAGGTACCGGCCGAGCAGGATGAGCGTGATGATCGTGGCCGCCGTGTCGAAGTAGAGGGGCGGCTGGGCGAGGACCCCGCCCGCCGCGGCGGCGAAGAAGCCCGGGAAGGCGATCGCGCCGACGCTCGCGAAGTAGGCCGCCGAGGTGCCCACGGCGATGAGCGTGTTCATGTCGCTCGAGCCGTGGCGCAGGACCTTCCACGCCCCACGGTAGAAGGGCCAGCCGGCCCAGAACTGGACGGGCGTTGCGAGCGCCAGCTGGAACAGCGGCTCGGACAGGACGGCGGGCAGGAACGGGGCCACGGTCATGCGCGCCAGGCCGAGCAGGAGCGGGACGGTGAGGAGCGCGGCGACCGCCAGGCGGCGGCGCAGGTCGACCAGGTGACGACGCTGGTAGCTCGTGTCGGGCGCCGCGGCGGCGTCCCGTTCGGGGGCACGCTCGCCGACGTCGAAGGTTGCGTCGTGCGGCGCGACCGCGGCGGGTGAAGCCGCCATCGCGGCGCGTGAGGGGACCTGCCCCGGCGCCTCGCGCGCCACGCCGCCATCCGCGAACACACGGCCCTCGTAGCCGGCCGCATCGACCGCGGCGAGAAGCCGTTCTGCGGTCACGGCGGAGCTCGCCACCACCGTCGCGCGCTCGGTCGCCAGGTTGACCGTGGCGGACTCGACGCCCTCGACGCGACCGAGGTAGCGCTCGATGCGGTTGACGCACGAGGCGCAGGTCATCCCCTCGATGTCGAGTGCGATCGTTCGGGCAGCCATACTCCCCGGGAGTATAGCATCCACCATGCGGGAGGCGCTGGGGCGGCGCTCGTGCCGGGACTTCCCGACAGGTCGTATACTCGGGTGGAGTATCCAGACGAGAGGAGCCCGATGGCCACACGCCCGACCACCGCCCCGATCGGCCGCACCGAGGGCCCACCCGGACCGCGCGCCGACCACGATGGTCATTTCCGCCACGCCTACACGAGGGACAAGGCGGCGCTCGCGCGTCGGCTCTCCCGGCTCGAGGGGCAGGTCCGCGGGATCGCCCGCATGGTCGAGCGCGAGGAGTACTGCATGGACATCCTCCAGCAGACGGCAGCCCTCCGCGCCGCGGTGGACTCGCTCAACCTCATGGTCCTCGAGGAGCACGTGGCCGGCTGCCTGAAGACGGCCGTCGAGCGCGGCCGGGCCGACGAGTACACCGAGGAGGTCATGGACGTCGTGCGCCGGACGATGGGTCGCCCGGTCCGCGCCCGCCCACCCGGCGACTGATCGGCCGAGCGGGGGCCTGGCCGTCCGGGATCTTCACGCGCCCGCGGCCCGGCGCGGCGGCACTCTCCACAGCGCCGTCGCCTGGGCGCGCCTCGCGGAGCGGGTTATCCACAATCGTGGACTTCTCGACCCATCTCGTGGATAACCCGCGTTGACAGCCCCAGGAGGCGCGCGTAGCGTCCCGACTGCAGCACCAGGCCGAAGTACGGTAACGCCGCTGGCGAGGCACCGGGGAGACCCGGGCCGGGGACCGGACGAGGGGCGGAAAACCGAAACGGCCCGGTGCGTCGACGTCCGCGGGGAGCGACCCGAGCCGCCCGCCGAGCGTGCCAACGCGGCGAACCTGCCGCTCGGCCAGCTCCCCGACGACAGCGCGTCCCCACTCGCCTCACCCGGTCCGAGCGCCCTTGTTACCCTTAGCCGCCCGTGCGTGTCGCCGTCCTCTCGGACATCCATTCCAACGGTCCCGCCCTCGAGGCGGTGCTGGCCGCCCTCCCCGAGGTCGACGCCATCTGGCAGCTCGGAGACATCGTGGGGTACGGCCCGCACCCGGTCGGCGTCATCAGCCGCCTCTCGTCGGAGGGAGCCGGTGGCGTGCGCGGGAACCACGACGCTGCGGCGCTCGGCGAGATCGACACGGAATGGTTCAACGACGATGCGCGCGCCGCGGTCGAGTGGTCGGGTGCCCAGCTGACTCCCACGGCCAGGACCTGGCTCACGGCACTTCCGACCACTCGCCGCGAGGGCGAGTTCACCCTCGCCCACGCGAGCCCGCGCGATCCGGTCTGGGAGTACGTCTACTCGCCGTCCATCGCCGCGGCAGTGTTCGACGCGTTCGAGACGACCCACTGCCTGGTCGGGCACACCCACGTGCCGCTCGTGTTCCGGGCGGCCCACGGCGGGATCGAGACGCTCGACCCCCGGGTCGGCGAGGTGCTCCGGCTGGACGAGCGGCGGACGATCCTCAACCCGGGCTCGGTCGGGCAGCCGCGGGACGGCGATCCGCGGGCATCGGCGATGGTCATCGACACCGAGGAGCTCACGGCCACCTGGCTGCGCGTTCCGTACCCGGTCGAGGAGACGCAGGCGGCGATGCGCGAGGCCGGCCTGCCGGCTCGCCTCGTCGAACGGCTATCGTACGGACTGTGACCACGGGTGAAGCTCCCTTCCGCCGGGCCGTTCTGGGGTTGAGCGGCGGCGCGGTGGACGACACGATCGTGCGGCTGGCCATCGAGGCCGGACGCGGCCGGCAGGTCGAGCTGGTCGGCGTCCACGTCATCGAGGTCGACTGGACGCACGGGTTGACCGAGGACCTGGCGTCCGCCTCGGACGTTCCCCAGCGCATCCTCGACGGCGCAGAGGCGACGGCCGAGGCCGCGCGCGTCCCGATGGCCACCGTCCTGCTGCAGGCGCGCGACGTCGGGCCCGCGCTGGTCGACGAGGCCGTTCAGCGCGACGCCGACCTGATCGTCATCGGGCTGCCCTACCGGCGCCGTCTGGGCGGCGACTTCGACGAGGGGAAGACGGTGCCGTACGTCCTCGCGAACGCCCCGAACCAGGTCTGGGTGGTGCGCGAAGCGCGGCGGGAGGACGCGGGCCAGTGAAGGCGTTGATCGTCGGCTGTGGACGGGTGGGCGCGGGGCTGGCCGACCGGCTGGCCAGGGCCGGCCACGACGTCACCATCCTCGACACCTCGACCCGGGCGTTCGAGCGGCTGCCCGCCGATTTCGCCGGGAAGGCGATCCGCGGCAACGGCATCGATGAGGACGTCCTGCGGCGGGCCGGTCTTGCCGGGGCGGACCTCTTCGCAGCCCTCACGGAGGGCGACAACCGGAACGTCCTGATGGCCCAGCTCGCGCGCGAGACCTTCGCCGTTCCGCGCGTCGTCGCCAAGGTCAACGATCCGGTACGCGCCGAGGCGTATGCGGCCCTCGGCCTGGCGACGCTGTGTCGCACGACCATCCTGGAGGACGCGATCCTCGAGTATCTCGGCGAGCCGGTCGACGGCGTGCGCGGCGTGCAGCCACCGACCGGTCACGATCACCCGCTCGAGGCGCGCCCGGCGCCGGCGCCGCCGGCCGTCGCGACCGGGACGCGCCCGGAGCCCGCGGCCCCGCCAGGGGAGGCTTGAGATGTACATCATCGTCGTCGGCGGAGGCAAGGTCGGCTACTACCTCACGAAGGAGCTCCTCCAGGCCGGCCACGAGGTCGTTCTCCTCGAGAAGCACCCGCCCCGCGCGGCGCAGATCGCCGACGAGCTCGGGAGCATCGTCCTGACCCTCGACGGCTGCGAGGGCCAATCGCTCGCACGGGCCGGCGCGAAGCGCGCCGACATCGTCGCCGCGGTCACAGGCGACGACGAGGACAACCTGGTCGTGTGCCAGATGGCGAAGCACCACTTCTCCGTCCCGCGCGCCATCGCCCGGGTGAACAACCCGAAGAACGAGGAGCTGTTCCGTCACCTCGGGGTCGACGAGATCATCAGCCCGACGCGCACCGTCCTGGGGGCCATCGAGCAGGACATCCCGGTCCATGAGCTGCTCCACCTCGCCGAGCTCGAGCGCGGCGACCTGGAGGTACTCGAGGCACAGATCGAGGAGGGCTCCCCGGCGGTCGGCCGTCGCTCGCGCGAGATCGCCCTGCCCGACGGCTGCTCGCTCTTCATCCTCATCCGCGACGAGGTCGCCCAGCCGATCCGCCCCGAGACCCTGTTCCAGGCGGGCGACAAGATCATCGCCATCACGCGCACCGAGTGCGAGGCCGCGCTGCGCGAGGAGCTGATCGGGACGGCCCCCACCCCGCGCTGAGGGGTCCGGTCCCGGCGGACACACACGATGGTGGGAACCTTGACAACGATGTTGTCAGGGTTCTAGGATTCACCATGTTCTGGCCGGGACGTGCCGGAAGACCTGCAGGCAGCAGGTGGAGCGACTGGAGGTTCTGACGAGGTGCGCGTGAGGATCGAGCGGGACCCCTCCCGTCCCTGCTACGTCATCAGCGTGGCGGCGAGCATGGTGCGGGCCCATCCGCGCACCCTGCGCATCTACGAGGAGGAGGGGTTCCTCGTTCCCGCGCGCACCCCGACGAACATCCGGCTCTACTCGGAGAATGACATCCGACGGGTCATCTGGATCCGCCACCTGACACGAAACCGAGGGGTCAACCTCGCCGGCATCAAGGTCCTCTTCGAGCTCGAGGAGAAGCTCGGGCGGCGGATCCTCGAGGCCCTCTACAGCGAAGACATGGCGGACGAGGAAGCCGCGAGCCGCGAGGCCGCAGACCACGCAGAGACTGCCCCCCGGTCGCGGGGGCCAGAGCGCGCGACCGCCCCGATGAAGGAGACCTACTGATGGCCAAGACGACCGGCGCTGAACGGACCATTCCGCTCGTGGCCCTGCGCGAAACGGTCATCTTCCCGGAGATGATCGTGCCGCTCCAGGTCGGCCGCGAGAAGAGCGTGAACGCCCTGAATGCCGCCGTGGCCGGCGACTCGATGATCGCCCTCGTGACGCAGCGCCAGGCCGACAAGGAGGACATCGCCGAGCCGTCCGAGCTGTACGAGGTGGGCACGCTCGCCCGCATCGCCCAGGTCGTCCAGCTCCAGGACGGCACGGTGCGGGCCATCGTCCAGGGTCAGAAGCGCATTCGGCTGCTCGGCTTCGAGCAGTCCGACCCGTTCCTCCTCGCCAGGGTGGTCACCCTGGGGGGCGAGTCGGGCGCGGGCGTCGAGGTGCAGGCCCTCATGCGCACGGTCCAGGCGCAGATCGAGCAGTACGTCGCCAACGGCGCGCCGGTCCCGCCCGAGGCGGCCGTCGCCGCCCGGAATATCAGCGAACCGGGACTCCTCGCCGACATGGTCGCGTACAGCCCGGACATGACCACCGAGCAGCGCCAGGAGCTGCTCGAGACGATCGACGTGGTCGAACGCCTCAAGCTCGTCAGCAACTTCCTCGCGCGCCAGATCGAGATCCTCGAGCTGAAGGGCAAGATCCAGTCCGAGGTCAAGTCCGAGATGGACAAGACCCAGCGCGAGTACATCCTGCGTGAGCAGCTCAAGGCGATCCAGCGGGAGCTCGGCGAGGACGACCCCCAGCAGGCCGAGATCAACGAGCTGCGTGAGAAGGTCGAGGCCGCGGGCATGCCCGAGGAGATCAAGGCCCGCGCGCTCAAGGAAGTCGACCGCATGAGCCGGATCCCCTCGGCGTCACCCGAGGTCGGCGTGATCCGCACCTACGTCGACTGGTTGATCAGCCTGCCGTGGAACGTCTCGACCGAGGACAACCTCGACATCAAGGCCGCCGCGGTGGCTCTCCACGAGGACCATTACGGCCTCGAGAATGTCAAGGAGCGCATCCTCGAGTACCTCGCCGTGCGCACCCTGGCCGAGAAGATCCGCAGCCCGATCCTCGCCTTCGTCGGGCCGCCCGGCGTGGGCAAGACCAGCCTGGGCAAGAGCATCGCCCGCGCCATGGGCCGCAAGTTCGTGCGCATGAGCCTTGGCGGCATCCACGACGAGGCGGAGATCCGCGGCCACCGCCGGACCTACATCGGCGCCCTCCCCGGCCGGATCATCCAGAACGTCAAGACGGCCGGCACGAACAACCCCGTCTTCATGCTCGACGAGATCGACAAGGTCGGCATGGACTTCCGGGGCGACCCCTCGTCGGCCCTCCTCGAGGTCCTCGACCCGGAGCAGAACAACACCTTCCAGGACAACTACCTCGAGGTGCCCTTCGACCTCTCGAAGGTCCTCTTCATCGCGACAGGCAACCTGCTCGATCCGGTGCCCTCCGCCCTGCGCGACCGGATGGAGGTCATCCAGCTGCCCGGCTATACGCAGATGGAGAAGATCGAGATCGCGCGCCGCTTCCTCGTGCGCAAGCAGATGGAGAACCACGGCCTCAAGGACAAGCACATCCAATTCACCGACGAGGCCCTGGTCGAGCTCGTGCAGGCCTACACCAAGGAAGCGGGCGTGCGCAACCTCGAGCGCGAGATCGCCAACGTCATGCGCAAGGTCGCCAAGCTCGTCGCCGAGGGCCGCAAGCGCAAGACCGTGATCGACCGCAAGAAGCTCGCCGCGTTCCTCGGTCCGCCGCGCTTCGAGTACGGCGAGCTCGAGCCCGAGGACCAGGTCGGCGCGGCCACGGGCCTCGTCGTCACCGAGGTGGGCGGCGACATCGTGGCCGTCGAGGTCACGCGCATGGAGGGCAAGGAAGACTTCATCCTCACCGGCCAGCTCGGCGAAGTGATGCGCGAGTCGGCGCGCGCCGGACTGTCGTGGACGCGCGCTCACGCGGCCGCGCTTGGCATCGACCCCAAGATCTTCGAGAGGCAGACCCTCCATATCCACGTCCCGGCGGGCGCCATCCCCAAGGACGGGCCATCGGCCGGGGTCACCATGGCCACCGCGATGGTCAGCGCCCTGACCGGCAGCCCGGTACGCAAGGACGTGGCCATGACCGGCGAGATCACCCTGCGCGGGCGGGTCCTGCCCATCGGCGGGCTCAAGCAGAAGATCCTGGCCGCCCACCTCTCCGGCGCCAAGGTCGTGATCATGCCGCGCAAGAACGACAAGGACCTGCGCGACATCCCCGACGAGATCCGCAAGCAGACAAGGCTCGTCCTCGTCGACACGATGGACGAGGTCCTCGACGCTGCCCTTCGGCACCGGCCCATGCCGCTCACGACGGTTTCGACGCCCGAGGCCGAGAAACGGCCCGAGGAAGTGGCGCCGGCAGCTCGCCGGCCGGGCTTCCCGCCGGCCGAGCAACCGCCCGTCGTCGCCTAGGAGGGAGCGGGGCGTACCTGGCCCCTCGGCCGCCATGGAGTACCGCGACTACTACGCGACCCTCGAGGTCCCGCGAGCCGCGTCCCAGGGCGACATCAAGAAGGCGTACCGGAAGCTCGCACGCCGGTATCACCCGGACGTGGCCAGGAGCGACCCCGGCGCCGAGAAGCGCTTCAAGGAGATCAACGAGGCCCACGCCGTCCTGGGCGACCCCGGGAAGCGCAAGCTCTACGACCAGCTCGGCGCCGACTGGGAGGCCTACGCGCGGGCGGGCGCGGCAGGTGGCCCGAGAGGCGGCGGCGCGGGCGGGTTCGGAGGCTTCCAGGGCTTCCCGGGCGGCGTCCGCTTCGAGTACCACGGCAACCCGGAGGACCTCGCCGGGTTCAGCGACTTCTTCCGCACCTTCTTCGCCGGCACGCCCGGCGGCGGAGCCGCTGCCACCGGCACACGGCCGTCGGGCACGCGTGAGCGGGCCCGTCGGACGGCCACCATCGAGGACCTTCTTGGCGGCTTCGGGTTCGGCGGCCTCGACGTCGACCAGCTCGACGGGGCCGGTGGTGTCGGCGGCAGGACCTCACATGGCGGAGGCGGGGCGCGGGCCGGCGCTCGGCGACCGCCGAGCTACGAGGCGACGGCCGAGATCACCCTGGAGGAAGCCTTCCACGGGGCGACCCGCATCGTCGAGATCGACGGGCGGCGCCTCGAGGTGAAGATCCCGCGTGGCATCGACACGGGCCGCCGGATCCGCATGGCCGCTGCGGGTCCGGGCGGGGCAGACGTGCACGTCGCGATCCGCGTCGCGCGCCATCCCGTCTTCGCGCGCAAGAGCCACGACCTTCACCGGGAGCTCCCGGTCACCCTCGAGGAGGCGCTCCTCGGGGCGGAGGTTCCGGTCGGGACGCTCAAGGGGCGCGTCCTGCTCACGGTCCCGCCGGGCACACAACCTGGCCGCACGTTCCGCCTGGCCGGCCAGGGCCTGCCCCACATGACGGGGAGTGGCGTCGGGGATCTCTACGTGAAGATCCGGGTCGTCCTGCCCGACAACCTCGACGATGAGGCCAAGGGGCTCGTGCGTCGCCTGGCCGCCCACGTCAAGCAGCCCGATCCGCGCCGCGGATGAGCACCCGCGTAACGCGTTGAACGATCGATGAACCGGGGAGAAGGATGAAGCTCGACCGCCACACCGAGAAGGCCCAGGAGGCGATCCTCCGGGCGCAGCGCCTCGCCAGCGACGCGAACGCGACGTCGCTGGACGTGGAGCACCTCCTCGCCGCTCTGCTCGAGGACGACGAGGGGACGCCGGCGGCTACCATCCGCCGCCTTGGCGCGGACCCGCAGGCGATCCGGGTCGAGCTGGGAGCCGCGCTCGGACGCCGGGCGAAGGGCTACGGCACGCAGATGGGCCTCGACCCGCGCCTCCAGCGCGCCCTCCAGGCCGCCGAAGACGAAGCCCGCCGCCTGGGCGACGAGTACGTCTCGACCGAGCACCTGCTCCTCGCAGCGGCCATGGCCGGAAGCGACGCCCAGCGCATCCTCGAGGCCGCGGGCGCGGATCGCGAGGGGATCCTCCGTGCCCTGACCTCGATCCGGGGGGGCCAGCGCGTCACCAGCCCGACGCCCGAGACGACCTACCAGGCCCTCGATCGCTACGGCCGCGACCTGACCGCGGAAGCGCGCGAGGGGAAGCTCGACCCGGTCGTGGGGCGGGACGAGGAGATCCGCCGCGTCGTGCAGGTCCTTTCGCGGCGGACCAAGAACAACCCGGTCCTCATCGGCGAGCCGGGCGTGGGCAAGACGGCCATCGTCGAGGGCCTCGCCCAGCGCATCGTCCGCGGCGACGTCCCGGAGGGCCTCAAGGAGAAGCGGGTCGTCGCCCTCGACCTCGGCGCGATCGTGGCGGGGGCGAAATACCGCGGCGAGTTCGAGGAGCGCCTCAAGGCGGTGCTCAAGGAGATCAAGGACTCCGAGGGCCAGATCGTCCTCTTCATCGACGAGCTCCACACCGTCGTGGGCGCGGGCGCCGCGGAGGGTGCCATCGACGCCTCGAATCTCCTCAAGCCCATGCTCGCGCGGGGCGAGCTGCACACCATCGGGGCGACCACGCTCGACGAGTACCGCAAGCACGTCGAAAAGGACGCCGCCCTGGAGCGCCGCTTCCAGCCGGTCTACGTCGACCAGCCCACCGTGGAGGAGACGATCTCGATCCTGCGCGGCCTGCGCGAGCGTTACGAGGTCCACCACGGGGTGCGCATCACCGACTCGGCCCTCGTCGCCGCGGCGACTCTCTCGAATCGTTACCTCACCGAGCGCTTCCTCCCGGACAAGGCCATCGACCTCGTCGACGAGGCGGCCAGCCGGCTGCGCATGGAGATCGACTCGATGCCCGTCGAGCTCGACGAGCTCGAGCGCCGGCGCATCCAGCTCGAAATCGAGCGAGAGGCCTTGCGCAAGGAGAAGGACGCGGCCTCGAAGGCGCGTCTCGAGGCCCTCGAGAAGGAGCTGGCCGGTCTCTCTGAGCGGGCGAGCGCGTTGCGCCAGCAGTGGGAGAGTGAGAAGGAAGCCATCGCCGGCCTGCGCACCACCCGCTCGGAGCTCGAGCAGCTCCAGCTGCGCATCGAGCAGGTCGAGCGTTCGGCCGACTACGGCGAGGCTGCCCGCCTCAAGTACGAGGAACTGCCCCGGCTGCAGGTTCGCCTCAAGGAGCAGGAGGACGCCCTGCGGGCGAAGGGCGGCACGCGCCTCCTCAAGGAGGAGGTCGACGCCGACGACATCGCCGAGATCGTGGCGTCCTGGACGGGCATCCCCGTCTCGCGGCTGATGGAGGGCGAGACGGCCAAGCTCGTCCACATGGAGGAGCGCCTCCACGAGCGCGTCGTCGGACAGGACGAGGCGGTCCGTGCCGTCAGCGACGCCGTCCGCCGGGCGCGTTCCGGCCTCAAGGACCCGCGCCGCCCGATCGGCTCGTTCATCTTCCTCGGCCCGACCGGCGTCGGGAAGACGGAGCTCGCACGCGCCCTGGCCTGGTTCCTCTTCGACGACGAGCAGGCCATGACGCGCATCGACATGAGCGAGTACATGGAGAAGTTCTCCGTCTCGCGGCTCATCGGCGCACCGCCCGGCTACGTTGGCTACGAGGAGGGCGGCCAGCTCACCGAATCGGTCCGGCGGCGGCCGTACCAGGTCGTCCTGCTCGACGAGATCGAGAAGGCCCACTCCGACGTCTTCAACGTGCTGCTGGCGGTCCTCGACGATGGGCGCCTGACCGACGGGCAGGGCCGCACCGTCGACTTCCGCAACGTCGTCATCGTCATGACCAGCAACGTGGGCAGCCAGTTCATCACGGGCTTCGCCGGTGACGAGGCGCGCGACGAGGCGGGCAGCGAGGCCTACGAGACGATGAAGCGCCAGATCCTCGAGACGCTGCGCCTCCACTTCCGGCCCGAGTTCCTCAACCGGATCGACGAAGTCATCGTCTTCCACTCGCTCAGCGATGCGGACCTGCTCGCCATCGTGGATCTGCTGGTGAGTGACCTTCAGCGCCGCCTCGAGGGCCAGGACCTCACCCTCGAGCTGACCCCTACGGCGCGCTCTCTCGTGGCCTCGGAAGGGCACGACCCGGCCTTCGGGGCGCGGCCGCTGAAGCGGTCCATCCAGCGCCTCCTGGAGAATCCGCTGGCCAAGGCGCTCCTCGAGGGCCGCTTCACGCCGGGCGACCACATCGTCGCCGACGCCGACCCGATGTCCGGCACGCTCACGTTCCGGGCCGGCGAGCGGATGGTGGTGGCCGAGCCCGACGCGCGCGACGCCCGATCAGGTCGCCACGGCGACGGCCAGAAGCCCGAGGGTCGCGCAGAGGAGCTCATGGAGGTCCCCGGGCCGGGTACCGCGGGTCGGCGTGAGAAGGGGCCACGCGTCCATTAGCGAAGTATGCCTGGGGCCGTCCACGCAGCGAGGGGCTGAGGGG
>Ga0209321_10001692_pt1 | contig 15003 bp, 8 predicted proteins | sample Rifsed16ft4_FD_184012 | JGI IMG/M metagenome (GOLD analysis project Ga0209321, IMG submission 184012) | Soil microbial communities from Rifle, Colorado, USA - sediment 16ft 4 - CSP-I_5_4 (version 2) | ecosystem: Environmental > Terrestrial > Deep subsurface > Rock core/Sediment | place: Rifle... | reverse complement strand
GGCGTGATGGCGAATCACAGGTGCGCAGCGCGACGAGGGTGCCTCTGATGGCCCCGCGCTACGACGCGATCGTGATCGGCGGCGGGCACAACGGCCTGGTCAACGCCGCGTATCTCGCGCGCGCGGGGCGGCGCGTCGTTGTGCTCGAACGCCGCGACCGCGTCGGCGGCGCCGCCGTGAGCGAGCAGATCTTCCCGGGCTTCACCTACTCGGTGTACTCGTACGTCGTCAGTCTCCTCCGCCCCGAGATCATCCGCGACCTCGACCTGCCGCGCCACGGGCTCCACATCCTCCCGCTCGAGAGCACCGTCACGCCGATGCTGAACGGCGACCATCTCGCGCAGTGGGGCGATCACGACCAGAGCCGGAGAGAACTGCATCGCCATTCGCCGCGCGACGCCGACGCGTACGACGAGTACGGCCGCCTGATGCAGTGGATGGCGCAGGCCGTGAAGCCGATCCTCTCGATGATCCCGCCCGATCCGGCGTCGCTCAGTCCGCGCGACCTGCTCGGGCTGCTCCGATTCGCGCGGCACCTGCGCGGGATCGGCGGCGTGAAGCTCCACGCGCTCCACAAGCTGATGACGATGAGCAGCGCGGACTTCCTCGACGAATGGTTCGAGACCGACGTGCTCAAGGCGACCAAGTCGGCGAGCGGGGTCATCGGGACGTTTCTGGGGCCGCGCTCGCCGGGGACGGCGTACGTGCTGCTCCATCATTACATGGGGGAGATTGACGGCGTCTTCCGCGCGTGGGGCTTCGCGAAGGGCGGCACGGGCGGCGTGAGCGAGGCGATCGCGGGCGCGGCGCGCGCGGCGGGCGCCGAGATCCGCACGAGCGCCGGCGTCACGAAGGTGCTCGTGCGCGGCGGCCGCGCGATGGGCGTCGTGCTCGAGAACGGCGACGAGATCGCCGCGCCGATCGTGGTGAGCGGGCTCGACCCGCGTCTCACGTTCCTCGGGCTACTCGAGCCGGATGTGCTCCCGCCCGATTTCGCCGACGCGATCCGCCGCTTCAAGTTCCGCGGCTCGTCGGGGAAGGTGAATCTCGCGCTGGGCGAGCTGCCGCGATTCACCTGCCTCGAGTCCGTGGGCGACGCGCGCGGCCCCGCCCTCTCGCTCCGGGCGCTGCGCGGCGCCATCTCCATCAGCCCGAGCGTGGACCACATCGAGCGCGCCTACGACGACGCGAAGTACGGCGAGTTCTCGCGCGCGCCGTACATGGACGTCGTGATCCCCTCGATGATTGACCCCGGGATGGCGCCGCCGGGGAAGCACGTGATGTCCATCTTCGTGCAGTACGCGCCGTACAAGCTCAACGGCGGCTGGACCGACGCGAAGCGCGAGGCGTTCGGCGACGCGGTGATCGAGACGCTCTCGAGGTTCGCGCCGAACATCAGGTCGGCGATCCTCCACCGGCAGGTGATCACGCCGGCGGACATCGAGCGCGTCACGGGGCTCTCCGAGGGGAACATCTTCGCGGGCGAGCTGTCGCTGCACCAGCTCTTCTTCTTCCGGCCGGCGCACGCGTGGTCGCGCTACCGGACGCCGGTCGGCGGCTACTTCCAGTGCGGGAGCGGCACGCACCCGGGCGGCGGAATCATGGGTGCGAACGGGCGGCTCGCGGCGCTCGAGATTCTGAGGAGCGCGTGATGGGTACTTCCGCGCGCCCGGAACCCGTCACGCCCGGCGCGGCCGGCGCGCCCAGCGCGCCCAGTGCGCCCAGTGCGGCACGCGCTGCAGGCGCGCGAGGCGCCCGAAGCGGGTACGACGCCATAGTGATCGGCGCGGGCCTCAACGGGCTCACCACGGCGGCGTACCTGGCGCGCGGCGGGATGCGCGTGCTCGTGCTCGAGCGGCGCGACATCGTCGGCGGCTCCGCCGTCACGGAGGAGTTCGCGCCCGGATTCCGGTGCGACACGGCGCGGCACGACGTCGGCTGGATACCGTTGCGGATCATCCGCGACCTCGGCCTGAACGATCGCCACGGGCTTCGGCTCGTCTCGTGGGCCGGCGAAGTCGTCGCGCCGACGCGCGACGGCGATTTCCTGCTGCTCCACGGCATCGCCGAACGCACCGCCGACGCGCTCCGCCGTTTCTCGCCGGCCGACGCCGGCCGCTGGCCCGCGTTCGCCGCGCGCGTCACGAAGCTGGCCGGCTTCCTCGAGCGGGTGTACGCCGGACCCGCGCCGCAGGTGGACTCGTCATCGCTCACGGACCTCGCGCGATTGCTGCGACTCGGCCTCGGACTTCGCGGGCTCGGCAGGAAGGACATGGTCGAGTTCCTGCGTTCGGCGACGATGTCCGTCGCGGAGTTCCTCGACGACGCGTTCGAGTGCGACGCGCTCAAGGGCGTGCTCGGCGCGCAGGGCGTCACGCACCTCTGCCAGGGTCCGCGCGCGGGCGGCACCGCGTTCGTGTACCTGCACCACCAGGTGGGGCGCTACCCCGGCGCGTTCCGCACGACCCTCTTCCCGCTCGGGGCGATCGGCGAACTCGCGCGCGCGCTCGCCGATGCGGCGCGCGCGGCGGGCGCCGAGGTGCGCACGGGCGCCGCGGTGACCCGCATCGCGATGCGCGACGCGCGCGCGAGCGGTGTCGTGCTCGCCTCCGGCGAGGAGATCGCGGCGCGGCGCGTGGTCTCGAGCGCCGACCCGCGGCAGACCTTCCTCGCGCTCTGCGATCCGGCGCTCCTCGAGCCCGATTTCGTACGCGCCGTGCGCAACATCCGCTACCGCGGCGTCTGGGCGAAGGTGAACCTCGCCCTCGCCGAGCTGCCGAGGATTCCGGGACTGCCGGCGGATGGGAAGAGCGCCGGCTCCGTCGTGATCAGTCCGAGCCTCGACTATCTCGAGCGTGCGTACGACCACGCGAAGTACGGGCGCGTCTCCGAACATCCGTATCTCGACGCGCGCCTCCCCACGCTCACCGATCCCTCACTCGCGCCCAAGGGCAGGCACGTGATGTCCGTGCACGTGCAGTACGCGCCGTATCACCTGCGCGGCGGCGCGTGGGATGACGCGGCGCGAGACGCCCTCGGCGACCGCGTCGTCGCGACGCTCGGCGAGTATGCGCCCGATCTGCCTGGCAAGGTGCTCCACCGCCAGGTGCTGACGCCGCTCGACCTCGAGCGAGAGTTCTCACTCCCCGAGGGCCACGCCTATCACGGCGAGATGACGCTCGACCAGATCCTGTGGATGCGACCCGTGCCCGAATGCAGCCGGCACGGAACGCCGGTGCGCGGCCTGTTCCTCTGCGGGTCGGGGACGCATCCGGGCGGCGGGATTGCTGGTGGGGCGGGGGCGGGGGCGGCGCGGGCGATTCTCAACGGCGGGTAAACCAATACCGCTTCGCGCTCCCTGCTGGCTCGGCCTCAGAATCGTCCGTGAATGTCACGAGTCGTTGGCGTGCATCCCGAACGAACTGCAATCGTTCCGACATCGCGTCTACGTGCGTCCGAGGCGACGGGCACGTCCTGGGCTGCTACCAGCGGGTCATCATTCGGATCTCAGCGCGGCGAGAGGCTCGATGCGCGTCGCGCGTCGCGCGGGGATGTAAGTGGCTGCCAGGGCAACCGCAAGGAGACCTACCGACACCGCACTGAATACCACGATATCGTATGCACTGGTCATCGCCAGGAGCCTCTTGATCAACTGCGCGAGGCCGAGCGCCAGCGGCAAACCGAAGACGACGCCAAAGGCGGCGAGGCGGATGCCATCCCGGAGCACCAGCCGCAGCACCTGACCGGACGTTGCGCCGACCGCCACGCGAATGGCGATCTCGCGGGTGCGCTGCGCCGTCGAGTGCGCAATCACGCCGTAGAGACCAAGCAGGGCAAGCACGACTCCGAGCAGCGCGAGCGCCAGGAGTCCCCGCGCCAGCAGGCGTGGCCGTGAGAGCGAGTCCTGGATCACCTGGTCCATCGGCCGCAACTGATCGACGAACAGGTCGGCGTCGATCTCCCGGACGTACCGCCTGAGCGACGCCATCGCACCGGCCGGATCACCGCTCGAGCGCGCAACGAAGAACAGCTCCGCCTGCGGCGAGCGTGCGAGCGGGACGTAGACCTCCGGAGCCGCCTCGCGCCACGGACCTTCATGGCGCACCGAGCCCACGACACCGACGATGGTGTACGTGCTGTCCTGCAGGGTGATGCGCGCGCCGATCGGTTTGCCATCGGGAAAGTGCCGTCGCGCGAGCCGATCGTTGACGATGACGACGGCAGGAGCGCCGATCCTGTCGCGCTCCTCAAAGTCCCTGCCCTGCAGCAGAGGGATTCCAAGCGTCGCGAAATACCCTGGCGTCGACGCGTTGAGCACGGCACGCGGGCTCGGTGCGGTCGTGTCCGCGGCGCCGCGCGCAGTCTCGAACCGAGTCTCCTCTTTGAAGCCGCTCATGGGCAGCGCGCCCACCGCAGCGGCCGAGACGACGCCAGGCACGGCACGAAGGCGGTCCACGACCTGGCGCGCCAGCTCGGTTCTCTGCTCGTCGGATGCGTACCGGCGGCGCGGCAACTCCACGCGGGCTGACACGACACCCTCTGGCTTCACGCCGGTTTGCACTTTCAGCAGACGCAAGAAGTCCTTCGTCAGCAGGCCGCCACCAGCAAGAAACGCCATCGCAAGCGCGACCTGCGCCACCACGAGCGAGGAGAGGAACCGCGCGCGGTGGCGCTTCGGATCCGACGGGTGCATGCCCTTGAGCGCGGCGCCGAGATCCGCCTTGCGGTATCGCAGCGCCGGTGCGAGCCCGCATATCAATCCGGTGAACGCAGACAACGCGAATGTCACGAGCAGGACCAGCGGGTCGAGGCGCAGCGTCGCATCGAAGCCCCGGTTGGGCACCAGGCTGTCGGCAACGTGAACCAGCCACTGAGCGACCACTAGTCCGAGTGCGGCGCCGAGGACGGCGAGTAGAACGCTCTCCGTGAGAAGTTGTCGGACGATACGCCACCAGCCGGCGCCGATGGCCGTGCGGATGGCGATTTCCCGCGTTCGTGCGGAGGACCGCGCGAGCAGCACGCCGGCAACGTTCGCCATGACCAGGATCAACAAGCCTGCCGCGATCGCGCCGATTGCGATCAGGGGAGTGATCGCCCGCTCGCGAATGAACGCCGTGGCGGACGAAACCACGACGCCCCATCCCTCATTGGACGCGGGATACTCCCGCTCGAGCGCACGCGCAATCCCTGTCATCTCCGCGCGAGCTCGCGCCAGCGTCACGCCGGCCCTGAGGCGTGCAAGCAGGAAGTAGTACTGTTGGCCGATACGCGCACCCGCTGGATCCTCGCGGAGCGGAAGCCAGAAGTCCGGGTTCGGCATCCCGGGCAGCACCACGTGGTCCGACATGACGCCGATGATCGTGTGCGGCTGTCCATCAATGATCGCGACGCTGCCGAGAATATCGGGACCACCACCGAACCGGTTCCGCCACGCCGTCTCGCTGACGAGCGCGACGCGAACTCCACCCGGGGCGTCTTCCTGGTCGCTGAAGAATCGTCCGACGATCGGTATGACGCCCAACACACGAGAGGCTCCCGCCGTGGTGACGTACGTGGCCGCGCGCTCGGTCTCGATACGGCCGGTCAGCACCGCACGGCGCGCAAACATGATCGCGATCTCGTCGAACACCGTGTTCCGCCCGCGCCAGTCGAGGAAGTCACGGTAGTGCGCACCGACGCCCTGCCGCACGTGTCGGGCTTCCACCTTCACCAGCCGTTCCGCGGCCGGAAAGGGATAGGGGCTCACCAACCATGCTCTTGCCGCGCTCAATGCCGCCGTGTTGGCACCGATTCCAACCGCGAGCACGCCGATCATCAGGACAGTCGATCGCCGGTACTTCCAGAGGACGCGTGCCGCGAATCGAACGTCCTGAGCGGTGCCCTCCATCACGTCAGCTAGCCTCACGCTGCGCCTCCAGATCCGTCACTCGTAGAACCTACGCGGATTCGAAACACGTGGTGTCGGGATACTGCCTTTAGCGGCCCCCCCCATCCAGCGTGGCAAAGCCGTCGTCATCACGGGCACGTACGTGATAGGCGCGCCCGGTTCAGGAATTCCCGGACACGCCGTCGGCTGTTCCCCTACTGCAGTCACCTGCTGACCGGTTGAGGGTTGGGCCACCCCAACCTCCCGCATCCGCATGACATCGGTCGCCCTCCCAACGGCTGCCGGCAGGCCACTCTGGCGTGCCGCCCAACTGCTCGGCGTGCTGCTCACGCTCGCGCTCATCGGCGCGCTCTGGGCAACGCCGACCGTCGCACTTCGCGTGCTCTGGGACATGGTGATCCCGTTGCTGCCGGCCGTGTTTCTGGTGAACCCGTTGATCTGGCGGAACGTGTGCCCACTTGCCACGCTGAACGATGTCACCGGCAACGCGCCCGGCCGCCCGCGGATGGAGGCGACACTGACTCGCGCGGGATGGGTCGTGGGAGTCGTCCTGCTCTTCGTGCTCGTGCCGGCGCGTCGCTTCCTCTTCAATGAGAATGGACCGGCGCTCGCGTTGACGATTGTTGTCGTCGCCGTGCTCGCGGTCGCGACCGGACTCTTCTTCGGTCGCCGAGCGGGCTTCTGCAGCTCGATCTGCCCGGTGCTTCCGGTGGAGAAACTGTACGGCCAGTCGCCGATCGCTCCGCTCCACGGCGCCCGGTGCAGCGAGTGCACGGTCTGCACGCCCATCGGCTGCATTGATCTCGCCGGCCCGAAGACGATCCCGCAGACCATCGGGCCGCTGCGGCGTGACTCCGGATGGGTGCGGACCGGGTTTGGCGCGTTTGCCGCGGCGTTTCCGGGGTTCATCCTGGCGTACTTCACCGCGTCGAACGGCGCGCTGGCGACAGCGCCCGCGGTCTATCTGCGCGTCCTGGGGTTCGCCGCGGCGAGCTACGCCATCGTGTGGGCGGCCGCGACGGCGTTCCGGGTGCGCGCCGCGGTGGCCCTGCCCCTCCTCGGCGCGACGGCCCTCGGGCTCTACTACTGGTACGCGACGCCCACGCTGGTCGAGGCGTACGGTGCGCCGGAGATGGTGCTCCCCGTGCTTCGCGTGGTCATCGGCGCGCTGGTGGCATTCTGGCTCGCGGCCGCGTGGCCGGCGATGAGGGCCGGATCAGGAGACGCGGCGGCAGCCCGGCCGCGGTGACGGTTCTCGTGGTGACGGGCGCGCGCTGGCCCGCTGCGGCGGCTTCCCGACCCCGGGCCTTCACCTGAAGACGCCGCAGGAGCGCGCCATCCCGAGGTGAACGTGGTGGCAAGCGTTTTCACATGCATGCCAAAAAACCCGGATGACCCGGCGGCGGCTCCCCCGATCTTGCCCCTGTCGCCGTGCGGCCGGTAGGCCGTGCGGCTTCTGCACCGTGCAGCCTGACGGGCCGGAGTCCGTAACCCCGTCGTCATCCGATTGTGTCCACGTGCCTCCAGGGCGACGTCCCGGCCACGGAACGCCGGTGGCAGGGGACGACGGCCGTCAGATAAGGCCCGAGATTGAACGTCTGACGTTGAATCTCCGGCCACTGTGACCCTCCGCCGCCAGCAGGCCCTCATCGCGCGTCGGAGGCGGCCGCGCGTTCGATGTCAATTCTTGCGTCCGGATGTTGTTTGCGACGAGCTCCTCTTCGCCCCACGTGACCAGCCTCGCACCTCCGGCACCTCCGATGGTGCCGATGATCTCGGAAGTGTTACCTCTGTCTCCGGTCCAAGGCGTTCCCTCTGTCAGCGATCCGCACCCTGGAGAGACAATGGACGTGGATGCCCTCGTAGCGCGTCTGATGCTGGCCGTCAGTGCTCTGAGCGCCGGCGGCGCCGTGATTCTCCTTCATTCAGTGGGCGGACTGCTGTGTGCCGCGCCTGTCGCGGCTTCATCCGGGGAGACCGCGACCACGCCTTGGGTGAGCCTGACCGCGGGCGCGGGACACACCTGCGGCCTGACGACGAGTGGAACCGCGTACTGCTGGGGAGACAACGGGTCAGGCCAGTTGGGCGACGGCTCGGGAACCAACCACGCGACGCCGGTGGCCGTGGTTGACCCCTGAACTCGACACGCTGCTGCGGTGGACGCGGGTAGCGCCCCCCGCTGGCGAACCCCCCACACCGCGTCGCATCGTTCTAGGAACCCGCGGTTCGTCCCTCACAGGATTCCCCGATGCGCACCCGCCTCCTCGCCCTCGCCGCCCTCCTCGGCGCCGCCGCCACCACCTACGCGCAGAATCCCACCGACACGCGCCTCCTCGCCCAACCCGCGATGAGCGCCACGCGCGTCGCGTTCACCTACGCCGGCGACCTGTGGAGCGCGCGACTCGACGGCTCCGACGCCCGCCGCCTCACCACCGCCGACGGCGACGAGACCAGCCCGTCCTTCTCCCCCGACGGCGCGCTCATCGCGTTCACCGGCAACTACGACGGCAACACCGACGTCTACGTGATCCCCGCCGAGGGCGGCACGCCGCGCCGGCTCACGTATCACCCCGCGCCCGACATCGCGCAGGGCTTCGCCCCCGACGGCCGGCGCGTGCTCTTCACTTCCGGCCGCAACGCGTGGACCGGCGCGCTCCCGCAGCTCTACACCGTGCCCATCGAGGGCGGCGTCGAGGACCGGCTCCCGATCCCGAACGCCACGCAGGCCACCTATTCACCGGACGGCCGGCGCATTGCCTACAACCCGCTCAACCGCGCGTTCAACCAATGGAAGCGCTACCGCGGCGGCCGCAACTCGGAGATCTGGCTCTACACCAGCGGCACGCACGCGATGGAGAAGATTCCGCAGCCCACCACGCGCAGCAACGACGTGGACGCGATGTGGATCGGCAACACCGTCTGGTTCCGCTCCGACCGCGACGGCGAGTTCAACCTCTACGCGTACGACGTCGCCGCGAAGCAGGTGCGGCGCGTCACGCGCTTCACCGACTTCCCCGTGATGAACGCGTCGGCCGGCGCCGGCAAGATCGTCTACGAGCGCGCGGGATACCTGCACACGCTCGAGCCCGCCAGCGGCCAGAGCCGCAAGCTCACCATCGGCGTCACCGCGGACCTGCGCGAGACGCGCCCCCGCTGGGTGACCGGCAACCAGTACATCCGCAGCGCGAGCATCTCGCCCACCGGCGCGCGCGCCGCCTTCGAGTTCCGCGGCGAGATCGTCACCGTGCCCGCCGAGAAGGGTGATGCGCGCAACCTCACCAACTCGACCGGCGTGCACGACCGCTCGCCGGCGTGGTCACCCGACGGCTCGCGCATCGCCTGGTTCTCCGACCAGGGCGGCGAGTACCAGCTCCACGTCGCCGCGCAGGACGGCAAGGGCGAGCACAAGACGTACAAGCCCGGCGGCGCCGGATTCTACGCCAACCCGGTGTGGTCGCCCGACGCGTCGCGCCTCTCGTTCGTGGACAACTCGCAGGCGCTGTTCGTGCTCGATCTCAAGACGGGCACCGCGAAGAAGATCGGCGGCAACCGCGTCTTCACGCCGGTCCCGGTCCTGCGGCACACGTGGTCGAGCGATTCGAAGTGGCTCGCGTACACCGTCGCCTCGCATCCGCTCGTGACGTCGCTCTTCGCGTATAACGTGGACGAGGACAAGTCGCACCGCATCACCGACGGCCTCTCCGCCGTCAGCGAGCCCGTGTTCGACAAGAGCGGAAAGTACCTCTACGTGCTCGCCTCCACGGACGCCGGCCCCGCGCTCGACTGGTTCGCGCTCTCGAACTCGACCATCCCGTCCACCGCCTCCATCTACGCGATCGTCCTGCGCAAGGACCTGCCGAACCCGCTGGCGAAGGAAAGCGATGAGGAGAAGGTCGTGGCCGAGGGCGGCCGCGGCGCAGGCCCCGCACCCGCAGGCCCCGCCGCCGCGCCCGCCGCGCCCGGCGCGCCCGGCGCGGCGCCCCCACCCGCCGCTGCCGCCAGCCGAGCGCCGTCCGCCGTCTCGATTGACTTCGACGGCATCGAACAGCGCATCGTCGCGCTCCCCGTCCCCGCCGCGAACATCCGCAGCCTCCAGACCGGCGAAGCCGGAATGATCTTCTTCATCCGCAGCGCCGACGACGCCAGCGCGCTGCACCGCTACGACCTCGCCAAGCGGAAGGACGACACCTTCCTGCCGAACATCTCGAACTACCAGCTCTCCGCCGACGGCAAGAAGATGCTCTGGCTGGCGCAGGGCACCTGGTCCATCGCCGGCACCGCCGCCGCGCCCGGCGCGACCGCGCTCCGCCTCGCGACCGCCGCCGTCGAAGTGCGCATTGATCCGCGCGCCGAATGGTCGCAGATCTTCGACGAGGCGTGGCGCATCAACCGCGACTACTTCTACGCCTCCAACATGCACGGCGTGGACTGGCCCGCGAACAAGAGGAAGTACGAGCCGCTGCTCGCCGACGCGACGAACAAGGCCGACGTCAATCGCGTAATCCAGTGGATGATGAGCGACCTGGCGGTGGGGCATCACGGCGGCGGCGGCGGCGACCGGCTCGCCACGCCGCGCACCGTGCCCGGCGGCCTCCTCGGCGCGGACTACACGGTCGCGAACGGGCGCTATCGCTTCGCGAAGATCTACGGCGGGCTCAACTGGACGCCGTCGCTCCGCGCGCCGCTCACCGAACCCGGTGTCAACGTGAAGGAGGGCGAGTACCTGCTCGCCGTGCGCGGCGTGGACGTGCGGCCGCCGGCGAATCTCTACTCGTTCTTCGAGAATACCTCGGGCAAGGCCATCGAGATCACCGTCGGCCCGAACGCCGACGGCAGCGGCTCACGCACCGTGCAGGTCGAGCCGATCGCGAACGAGGCGCAGCTTCGCAACCGCGCCTGGGTCGAGGGGAACTTGCGCAAGGTGGACTCGGCCACGAAGGGCGCCGTCGCCTACGTGTACGTGCCGAACACCGGCGGCGCGGGCTACAGCTACTTCAAGCGCTATTTCTATCCGCAGGCGCACAAGGACGCGATCATCGTGGACGAGCGGTACAACGGCGGCGGGAGCATCGCCGACTACTACATTGACATCCTGCGGCGGCCGCTCATCAGCTACTGGCACATGCGCTACGGCGACGACCTCAGGACGCCGGCCGCTTCGATGCAGGGGCCGAAGGTGCTGCTCGTGGACGAGAACGCCGGCTCGGGCGGCGACCTCTTTCCGTGGATGTGGCGCAAGTACTCGCTCGGGCCCATCGTCGGCAAGCGCACCTGGGGCGGCCTCGTCGGCACGCTCGGCTTCCCGGGGCTGATGGACGGCGGCTCGATCACCGCGCCCAACCTCGCGATCTGGACCGAGGAGGGCGGCTGGGTGGTGGAGAACGAGGGCGTGCCGCCCGACGTCGAGGTCGAGCAGACCCCCGCCGACGTCATCGCGGGCCGCGACCCGCAGCTCGAGCGCGCGATCGCGATGGTGATGGCCGAGCTGAAGAAGAATCCGCCGAGCACTCCCAAGCGGCCGCCGTATCCGGACAAGACGAAGATCCCCTGAGCCGAGCGAGTGCAATGGTCGAGGTCAGCATCGCGGGTGACCGCGTGGTGTTCGAAGTCGAGGGAATGGACAAGTTCTGGGCATTGAAGAGCCGTCTCGAGATCCCGATCGCGCACGTGAAGGGCGCGCGCGTGGACGACGACGCGGCGAAGGGATGGTGGCACGGCGTCAGGATCTGGGGCGCGGACCTGCCGGGCGTGATCACCGCGGGCACCTTCTATAGAAAGGGGCGCGTGGTCTTCTACGACACGCACAAGCCCGAGCAGACGATCGTCGTGGACCTGGACCACGAGCACTACGACCGGCTCATCCTCCAGGTGCGCGACCCCGAATGGTCGGTGAAGACGATCACGGACGCCGTGGGGAGGAAGTAGCCGATGCGCACTCGCCTCGCGCTCCGCGCATCTCGCCGTTTCGTTCTCGGGCTCCCCGGCCTCGTCCCCGGCCTCGTCCCCGGGCTCGTGCTCGGGCTCGTGCTCGGCTTCGTGCTCGGGCCGGCGCGAGCGCTCCGCGCGCAGCAGCGCCCCGATCCGTCGCTGCTCACGGTCGAGCGCATCTTCGGCTCGCGCGACTTCGCGCCGGAGTCGTTCGGCCCCACGCGCTGGCTCGACGACAGCACCTACACCGTGGTCGAGCCCGCCGCCGTCGGCAGGGGCTCCGACCTCGTGCGCGTGGACGCCGCGACAGGCCGGAAAACCGTGCTCGTGAGCGCGGCGACGCTCACGCCTCCGCGCGCCGCGGAGCCGCTCGACATCGAGGACTACGACTGGTCGGCGGACCGGGCGCGGCTGCTAATCTTCACCAACTCCGCGCGCGTCTGGCGCGCGAACACGCGGGGCGACTTCTGGGTGCTCGATCTCGCCACGAAGCGTCTCACGCAGCTCGGCGGTCCCGACGTGAAGGCAAAACCCTCGACGCTGCAGTTCGCGAAGTTCTCTCCGGACGGCAAGCGCGTGGCGTACGTGCGCGAGCACAACCTCTATGTGGAGTCGGTGGACGACGGGCGCATCACCGCGCTCACGAGCGACGGCAGCGTCACGACCATCAACGGCACCTTCGACTGGGTCTACGAAGAGGAGCTGTTCCTGCGCGACGGGTTCCGCTGGAGCCCCGACGGCGCGAAGCTCGCCTACTGGCAGCTCGACGCCACGGGCGTGCGCGACTTCCTCCTCATCAACAACACGGACTCGCTCTATTCCTTCACGATCCCGGTCCAGTACCCAAAGGCGGGCACGACGAACTCCGCCGCGCGCATCGGCGTGGTGAACGCCGGCGGTGGCGCAACGACGTGGCTCAAGCTCCCGGGCGACCCGCGCAACAATTATCTGGCCCGGATGGACTGGGCGGCGAACTCCGACGAGATCGCCGTGCAGCAGCTCAATCGCCGGCAGACGGTCAACACGCTCTGGTTCGCCAACGCGCGCACGGGCGACGCGCGCGCGGTGCTCGTCGAGCGCGACAGCGCGTGGATTGACATCTACGACGACCACGTGGACTACGGCCCGGGCCCGTCGCTGCACTGGACGGACGACGGCCGGTCGTTCATCTGGGTGTGCGAGCGCGACGGCTGGCGGCACGCCTGGCTGGTCTCGCGCGACGGCGCGATGCGGCTCGTCACCAAGGGCGCCTACGACGTGATGAAAGTCGTGCGCGTGGACACGAAGGGCGGATGGCTCTGGTTCAACGCGTCGCCGGAGAACGCGACGCGGATGTTCCTCTGGCGCGTCCGCCTGGACGGCACCGGCGCGCCCGAGCGCATCACTCCCGCCGGCACACCCGCCGGCACACCCGCCGGCACACCCGCCGGCACCCCCGCCGGCGCCGGCGGGACGCACGCGTACGACGTCTCCCCGCGCGGCGGCTGGGCGATCCACACCTTCACCGCGTGGGGCACGCCGCCCGTGACGGAGCTCGTGCGGCTCCCCTCGCACGCCGTCGCGCGCACGCTCGTCTCCAACGACGCGCTCGCCGCGCGGATTCGCGCGCTCGCTCAGAGCCCCGTCGAGTTCTTCCAGGTGGACATCGGCGGTGGCGTCAAGCTCGACGCGTGGATGATGAAGCCGCCCGGCTTCGACCCCGCGAAGCGCTACCCGGTGCTCTTCTATGTGTACGGCGAGCCGTGGGACCAGACCGTGCGCGACGACTACGGCGGCGCGCGCTGGCTCTGGCACCTGATGCTCGCGCAGCAGGGGTACCTCGTCGCGAGCGTGGACCAGCGCGGCACGCCCGCGCCGAAAGGGCGCGACTGGCGCAAGGCCGTCCTCAACCAGATCGGCGCTCTGCGCGTGCGCGAGCAGTCGGCGGCGGCGCGTATCATCGCGCGGCGGCCGTACGTGGACTCCACACGCGTCGGCGTCTGGGGGTGGAGCGGAGGCGGCTCGTCCACGCTCCTCCTGATGTTCCGCGCACCCGACGTCTACAAGGTGGGCCTGTCCGTCGCTCCCGTCGCCGACGTGCGCAACTACGACACGATCTACCAGGAGCGCTACGTCGGGCTCCCGGGCCCGGACTCCGCGGCGTACCGCGACGCCTCCGCGATTCACTTCGTGAACGGTCTCAGGGGCGACCTCCTCGTCGTGCACGGCTCCGGCGACGACAACGTCCACTACCAGGGCACCGAGCAGCTCATCAACGCGCTCATCGCGGCGAACAAGCCGTTCACGATGATGACGTACCCGAACCGCACGCACGGCATCTTCGAAGGGAGAAACACGCGCGTGCACCTCTTCAACCTGCTGACGCGATTCCTCAAGGAGCACCTGTAATGCCACGCCTCCGCACGCTTTCCGTCGCCGGCGCGTTCGCCCTGCTTTCCGTGGGCGCCGCGCCGCTCGCCTCGCAGCCGCGGTTCCCCACCGCCGATCCGAACATCCAGCGCATCTGGCGGCTCGGGATGGACAGCTCCCGCGTCCAGCAGCTCGCCCAGACGTTCCTCGACTCCCTCGGCCCGCGTCTCACCGGCGCCCCCGGCACGCGCGCCGCGAGCGACTGGGTGATCAACAGCTACAAGTCGTGGGGCATTGACGCCCGGCGCGAGCAGTACGGCACGTGGCGCGGCTGGCGGCGCGGCGTCTCGCACATTGATCTCGTGCAGCCGCGCGTCCGCTCGCTCGAGGGGACGATGCTGGCGTGGAGCCCGGGCACCGGCAACAGGCCGGTGCAGGCGGAAGCCATCGTGCTGCCGAAGTTCAGCGACAGCACCGAGTTCGTGAAGTGGCTGCCGCAGGCGAAGGGGAAGATCGTGCTGCTCTCGCCGGCGTGGCCCACCTGCCGGCCGTCAGAGGACTGGCTCCGCTGGGCGACTCCCGAGTCGAAGGCGCGGATGGACACGACCATCGCGCTGATGCAGCGCGAGTGGGCCGTGATGAACGACTCCGCCGGCCGGCCCGACAGCACGAAGCTCTATCGGGGCACCGGCTACGGGCTCGCGCTCGGAACGGGCAAGCTTGGAATGCGGCTCGAGAAGGCGGGGGTCGTCGGGATGATCTCGTCGCGCAACAAGCTGAGCGGGTTCGCCAACCCCTTCGCGGCCGCGGCAGTCGCGGGTGGACGCGGCGGCGGCGCG
>Ga0209321_10001691_pt1 | contig 15006 bp, 12 predicted proteins | sample Rifsed16ft4_FD_184012 | JGI IMG/M metagenome (GOLD analysis project Ga0209321, IMG submission 184012) | Soil microbial communities from Rifle, Colorado, USA - sediment 16ft 4 - CSP-I_5_4 (version 2) | ecosystem: Environmental > Terrestrial > Deep subsurface > Rock core/Sediment | place: Rifle... | reverse complement strand
CCACGCCGACCAGGGTCATGGCGAGAATGGTCGGCTTGCCCGACCAAAGAAGCCTGAGACCGTATTGGAGGTCGAATCCTTCCAAGTCAGACGTGAGCGGGGTGGAGTCGTTTCTCATACGAGGGCTTCCTCAAAAGATCCGTTTCCCTACTCTCACGACGTCCCCCGGAGCCAGCGGGACATCGGGTTTTTTCCCTTCCTCGATCTCTTCCAGGTCGACCTTGATGCGCTCGGGCTCCGCGCCATCGCGCTTCCTCAAGATCTCCACTTTGCCGTTGGCTCCGAACTTGCTCAGGCCGCCGGCCAGAGACACCGCCTGCAAAACCGTGAGGCCGCTCTTCAGGGCGAAGGAGCCGGGGTTGTTCACCTCCCCGGTCACGTAGATCGATTCCTGGCCCGGTACGGTAATGAGATCCCCGTCGTCGACGCCCAGTGCCAGGGCTGCTTTCTGGTCCTGCGCGGCCATGTCCCGTGAAAGCCAAACCCGCCGCACACTCGAGCCGTCATCGAAGGCACCGTTCAGTCGGGTGATGACGAGCTCTCCACTCGCCTGGGAGGTGAACCCCCCCGCCTCGGTGAGAAGATCCAGGAGGGTCTTCGGCCCGGTGAGGTAGTACTTTCCCGGCCGGGCGATCTCTCCGACCAGCGTGACCCACTGGGAGCGGTATTCTTTGACCTTCACCGTCACCTGGGGATCCACCAGGAAGTCTCTACCCAGAAGCTCCTCGATCTGCTGACGCACTTCCTTGAGGGTCAGGCCCTCGACCTGTATCTCTCCGATGAGGGGGAAAGAGATTTCGCCCTCGTGCTGGACGGTGATGAGTCGGGTGAGATCGTCTTCTCCATACACAATGACGTCCAGCACGTCGCCGGGACCGACACGGTAGACCTCCAAGTCGGCGTCGGACTCGGCCTTCGTGTCGGGCTCGGCCTCCGTGTCTGACTCGGCCTCCATCTCGTCGACCTTGGTGTCCCCGTTGCCTTGGGACAGGAGTTGTGGCGTCGTCGAAGAAGCGCTCGCCGGGCAGATCCATGCCAGCCAAAGTACGCATCCGGCCAGCAGCGCTTTCCAGGGAGCTATCGTCATTCCGTCTGCCTTACCTCGAGAAGAATCCTACTCCTACGATGAACCGCAGCACGTTGTTGCTGTACTGGAACTGATCCAGATTGGATCGCCGCCGCTCGTACCGGTAGTCGGCGCGGAAATACGTCAAGGGCGTAAAGAAATACGCCGCCCCCACCCATCCGGCCAATGCGTGGTCGTTCCGCCGTTCGGGCAATTCGATGCTTTCCAGCGGGTACAGATTGTCGAAAAGGCTCGCTCCGGTAACGAGCTGCAGGTTCCTGCGGAGCGGCCCGGTGTACTGCAGGCTCGCGAAGTGCGAGAGATAGTAGTTGTTGTCCTGGTAGTTCGAGAGATTGGTCTGCCGTCCGCCTTCGATGGTGAGGGCGGCGGCTTCGGTGAAGTAGCGGGTGAGGCTGGCGCTGGCGACCAGACCCCGATACTCGAGTCGCTGGTCTCCCTCGCCGAAATCCTGCCACGAGTAGCCGACTCGCACCGTGCCCCTGAGAAGCGCGGTGATCTCTCCTTGCAGGCCGGCCAGCACCGCATTGGCCGTCGACTGGGCCTCGGGTCTGGCGGCGGGCTCCGGGGTGATGGCCCGGACGTACTCTCCGAAGATCGAGCTGAGCGGCGAGCGACGGTAGTGAAAGCTCGCCGCGGTGCTCACCGTGTCATAGTTGAAGAAGACCGTTTGATCCTCCTGAAAGCGCACGAAGTCATAGATGCCTCTGACCGAGACGCCCAATCGCTCGTTCAGTTCCGTCACCAGACCGGCTTCGGTCTGATTGCGGTTGAAGGGCTCGACGTTGAAGAAGACTTCTTGCCCCGGATCGAACTCCGGGGTCTCGAAACTGCCCCGGAAGAAATGGTTGTTGGCGGTGAACGTCATCCGCGGGGAGACGTGAATTCCCGTACCGACGTCGACCCCGTGGGAGAGGCTCTCCTTCAAGAGCTGGAACTTGTCGAAGTCCCGATAGCGAAGCTGGTAGGCGAAGTTGAGCGTGTTATCGGATTGAAGGAGCTCGAAGGCGGCAATGCCGCGGGCGTAGATGGCATTGTCGGCGAACTTCTCGTCCGTTTGGAGGGTCAGGTTGTCGCCGTGGATCCAACTGAGCTCGGCCATGGGTCGAAAGAGGAAACGACCGAGCAGGAGCCCGGTCCCCGTTCCGGAACCAGCCTCGTCCATCAGCTCGATAGGAGGCTCGAACAGGGGTCGCTCGTCATTGGGCGCGGGGAAGAGACTGATGAACTCCCCTTGCGCTTCGGGGTCGTCCCCCATCTCGGCCACAGGGGAGTCCGGAGACTGCACCGGCGCGGTCACGTCCGGTGGATTCTCTGGTGCCGAAGGCGGTTGGGGAGGCGTTGCCTGCGTTCCGTCCGCCGGCGCCGGTACCGCACCCACTTCCACCTTGGGTCCGGGGGCTCCTTCCGTGGCTTCGCTGGCTTCGTTCACGTCACCGACCGGCCCGGGCGCGGGAGGCGCCACGGATGAAGGTTCCACGACGCCGCCTTTGCCACCCGCCGTGCCGGCGTAGGCGGCAGGCGAGCTTCGCGAAATCTTGATGAGGATTCGCGTCGGCCGTTCCTGGCTCACCACCGAGCTCGCCTCGAGATCGAGCTCCAGGATGATCCGGGAATAGACTGCGTCGCCCAGCTTCATGGGCCACATCTCGAAGCTGCGGGTGAAGGGGGTCTGGACGTCGTACTTCGTATCGACCGGCGATAGGGCGGGCACATCGATGGTGAGCCGGTAGGAATCCGGACCCTTCCTTCGGGTGGTCTTGAACCCGGAGATATCGCCATCGGCGACGATGTGCACCTCGAAGAGGTCCGCTTCCGACTTGGCAAACATGTTCAGGAGCCTGACGGTTTCGTCGCTGGCTCTCGATTCGGCCGCCGTCATCACGGCGAGCGAAACGATTGCGGCGACCAGGCTTCTTCGCATCAACGCGTTCATTCGTCCTCCACGGCTTTCAGGGTTGTCCCGACTTTGCCGGCTCCGGCAGAGGAAGCTCGATCCGACCGGAGTTGTCCTCCGAACCGGATCACCCACAGCACGAGCGCAGCCAGCAGTACCGAGTCCAACACGATCCATACGCCACGGGTCAGGGGAGCATCGGCCAGGTGAAGCGCCCCCAATCCGATCCCAAAGGTCACCAGGTAGAGAAAGATCACCGCCTGCAGCGGGCTGAGTCCGCAGCGAACCAGACGATGGGATAAGTGACAACGGTCGCCGACGTGAATAGGCCGTTTTTCCGCCAGTCGAATGTAGATGACCGATAGCGTGTCCAACAGGGGCACCGCCAGGACCAGGGCCGGCATGAGAACCGGAAAGAGGGAGGAAGACGCCGAGCTCACGTAGTGCTCGAGAATGGTGAGCGAGGACAAGGTGAATCCCAGGAAGAGCGCTCCCGAGTCGCCCATGAAGAGGGACGCGGGAGGGAAGTTGAAACGAAGGAATCCGACCAGGGTTCCAATGAGAGCGGCCAGGATGAAGCAAATGAAGATCTCGCCGAGCTCGGCGGCGTTGATCAAGAAAACCGCGGAGGAAACGGCCGCCACACCCGCCGCCAAGCCGTCCATGTTGTCGAGGAGGTTGAAGGCGTTCGAGATCCCGACGATCCAGAGGACGCTGATGAGAGCGTTGGCCACTTCGTTGCCCGCGAAGTCCACTCGGATGCCGCAGGCCACCGCCACCACTGCCGCGAGTGTCTGCCCGGCGAACTTCCAACCAGTAGGGAACTTCTCGCCCAGCAAGTCGTCCATCAGGCCGACGAGGAACACGATGGTGCCGCCCACTAGGAGTCCCAGCAGGGGAGATCTCACCGACCAAGCCTCCCGGAGCGCTTCCATCGCTTCGGGACGCAGGGCTCTCATCGCGGGAACCGACGCCAACCACGGTGCGAGAGCAAAACCAACCAAGACCGTCGAGGTGAAGCTGAGGTAGATGGCAACGCCGCCCAGCCGGGGCTTGGGCGCATCGTGGGCTTTTCGCCCGCTCGGCCAATCGAGCAGTTGATGCCGCGTTGAGAAAGAGCGGACCCATGGGGTCAGAAGCAGGGTCAGACCCAGCGGTACCACGGCGGCCATCAGATAAATCGACATTAGCGAGCCCCATCTTCTGGCCAGGGAAATCTCCTACTCCTAGTAGGAAACTCCCTACAGAGGCCGGCACTATTCCTTCCGGAAATTGGGATCCCGAGAAATCTGGCGGTTATGGTCAATGCAAGCCAGCCCTCAGTGACTGTGACGCGCTAAGTTGTTGATACGGCTTCATTGCGATTCGATGAAGGACCGCTACCCGGATGCTCGATACAGACCCGAGCCTCCTCGCGCGCCCTTTTCGCAGGCTCGCCGCGCAGGAGTTACCCCACACTTTCGGTGGCTCCCACACCTCGAAGAGGCCTGGCAGGCGCGCGACTCGATATGCCGGTTGGGTTCCCATCTCTAAACCTTTTTTCTCTATGTACTTAGACTGAGTCGCCCGGGAGTGGAGTCAGCAAGAACCCCCACCCTCGAAGATATTCCGACCCCGAGGGGGGAGTTTGCAGGATCCGTTCCATGCCTATAACTGGCTGGAAAAGAGCGACTTGAATGCCAGAGAGAGAGTCTAGAAAGAGCCGGAAGCGGGCTCGTGGAGCCCACGGAGGCGGACGGCTTCCTTGGACTTCAGGAGCCGGAGATAAAGCCGGTCCAAATCACCGAGAAGTCGCTCCAGGCTGAAGCGCTGAAGGACGCTGCGCCGGGCCAGCGCCGCCTTTTCGGCGGAGTCGTCGCCACCGGAGAGGCTCTCGGCAAGAGCGCAAGCCAGCGCCTTGGGATCCCCTGGCGGCACGAGCCTTCCGAGCCGCCCTTCCTCCAGAAGATCGGGAGTACCTCCGACCGCGGTCGCCAGCACCGGCACCCCCGACGCCATGGCTTCAATGAGAGCCACCGGCGTTCCCTCGTTGAGGGAGCAGTTCACGGCCACGTCGAGATCGGCGTAGATACGCTCGAGATCGTCGCGAAAGCCGAGGAAGCGGGCTCCCGAGCCCAATCCGAGCCGCCGAGCCTCCATCTCCAGGGCCGGCCGATCGGGACCGTCCCCTACCACCAGTAAGATGGCATCGGGCTGCGTCGCAGAGAGCTGGACCATGGATCTCAAGAGCGTGCCCAGATCTTTGATGGCGACCAGTCGGCCCACACTTCCCACCAGCCGTGCCCGAGGGGGGACTCCGAGCTCCCGGCGCAGCTCGCCGCGACGCTGCTGCACGTCCTGGAATCGGCCGAGCTCCAGGCCGAGAGGAACGACCTCGATCTTTTTTCGCGGGGCAATCTTTCTCTCCGCCAGATCAGCGGCAACCCGCTCGCTCACCGCCACGATCGTGTCGGTACCGAGCGCCAGTATCCTCTCGATCCACTGGAAAAACCTCGCCACCGAGGGACCGAAGTATCCGTCGAACACCGAGCCGTGAAACGTGTGCACGACGACGGGAACACCGGCCAGCCGCGCCGCGACTCGCCCCAAGGCACCGGCCTTCGCGGTGTGCGTGTGGACGATGTCCGGCCGCTCGCGCCGCATGAGCCGAAAGAGACTCACGAGCGTGATGAGATCCCGGAGCGGATCGATCCGGCGACCGAAGGTGGGAATGATTCGCAATGGGATCCCCTTGGCTTCGGCAAGGTTCAGGAAGTTTCCTTCCCGATCTTCTTCCCGTCCCACCACGAGAAGGGAGTCATACCGTTTCGGATCGAGTCCCGCTGTGGTCAGAATGACGTGGATGGCCGGCCCCCCGATGTTGAGCCGAGAGAAAAGCCGAAGAACCCGAATCCTGCGACTCGCGGACTGCAGCTGGGAGGATTTCTCCACAGCAGGTTCCAAATCCAGCGAAGACAAAGAGGGCATGCGATCGGCCTAAGCAACGCTCATGCCACTCCTCGTCAAATCCACCCGCGCAGGAAGTAATAGACCAGCTTGACGTACTCGGTGAAGACCACCTTGGCGCTCCACCAATCCTGCCACCAGCCATCGGGTTTCCAGAAGCTCGGGTCGGCCGGGCTGTTGACGAGCCTCACCTCGTTGCCGAGCGACTTCCGCGCCGCCAGGAACGTTCTGCGTTGATGGAAAGGGGACGTCACCAGCGTGAGGGAACGGATTCGATTCTCCTGCAGAAGGGGAAGCGCGAACTCGACGCTTTCGCGCGTGCTGTGCGAGCGGTCCTCGATCAGAAGGCTCTCCTCCGGAGCTCCGAGCTCTCTAGCGTGCTGCATCAGACTCAGCGCGTGATCGCCCGGTCCCGGCTCGCCACCGCAAAAGATCAATCGCGTCACCAAACCCTTTTTCAACAAGCGCACCGCGTGCCCGGTTCGCTCGAAGTAAGGGTCGCCGCCAAGAACGAGTGCGGCGTCCGTTCGGGTCGGGGGATCGCGGAGAACCAGCCAATCGCCGAGGCGATAGGTTTGGGTAAATAGTGCAAGGGATCCCAGCAGGCCCGTAAGGACCAGCGGGAGCTTCCTATGAGAGGTGACCGGGTCGCACTTCAACTTCTGCCGAGAGACCGCGCGTCAAAGCCTTCTGGAACACCTCGAAGACGTGGGGTGCGACGACACGCGCTGAGTATCGCTCCTCCACGGTGCGTCGCGCCGCCTGGCCCAGACGGCTCCGCAAGGTGGGATTCGTCAGCAGGGAACCGAGTTTTTCGATCCACTCCTCATCGGTTCCGGCAAGAAAACCGTTCACGTCTTCCTTCACGATCTCGGAGTTCACCCCGACCGGGGAGACCACCGCCGGGATCCCGAGCGCCATGTATTGAAGGGCCTTGAGCCCGCACTTACCCCGCGACCAGGGATCGTCGGGAAGGGGCATGATGCCGACGTCGACGTCCAGAAGGTCTTGCACCTCGGTCTCGGCGCTCCAGGTTCTCGATTCCGTCGGAACGCCTTCGATGTGCGGCGCCTTGGCACCAATGACCACGAGACGGAAGGGATGGCGCTTCGCCAGCCGAGAAAGAGCAGGAATGGCCGTTTCCAGGTGCTGCAACGTGCTGTGGCTTCCCGTCCAGCCGATGACGGGAACGCCTTCTTGACGGTGGGCGCGGAGTTCGGGCCGGTATCGATCGGTATCGATGGTGGTCGGTACGAGCGACACTTCTGAGTTGAACTGCCTGGCGTAGTCGGCAAGGTACGAGTTCCCGGAGAGGACGTGTGTGGCGAGACGGCACAAGCGGCCCGTCTTCCCGAAAAACTTCAGATAACTGAGATATCCATTGGCGGGGCTTTTGTAGGGAACGAAGATCGCGTCATCGAAGTCGAACACGATCGGAATCCCTTGCCAGGCGATCGCCGACTCGATGAAAGCCGGACCGATAAGCGCGGCCTCGCGGAACACGTAAGTGAGGTCATACCGTCGCGCATCGAGGATCCTGCTGGATTGCCGCAGATAGGCCCCGGCGATATGCGCCGCCTTTTCTAGTTGGTGCCCCGATGCATAGAGGATCTTGCCGAGCGTGCGTGTCGTGAAGGCTGAATAAGTGATATCGACGCCACGCTCCCGGAGATAGGGCTCCCATTGCTCGATCCGGAACCGCTGGCCCGGGCTGGTGTCGAACTCGTGAGGAACGATCGCCAGAACCTTCATCGCACCAGGTTGTGAGTCTCTAGCTCGGCCATGCACTTATCGACCGCGTCTTCAGGTTTCTCATGGCGGCTCCATTCAATGAGGCTTCTTACTCCGTCCTCGAAGCAGCGCTCGGCACGAAAATCCAAGAGTTGCTCGGCGCGGCGAGCATCGGCGAAGCAGTGTCGAACGTCCCCGGCGCGGTAGCGACCCAGGGCGGTCGCCGAGATTTCCACGCCCATCTCCTTCGCGAGCACGGCGGCAACCTGACGGATGGTGACCGGGCGGCCGGTCCCCACGTTGAGCACGTGAGCACCTGCCCCTGAAAACTCGACGGCTCGTACCACCGCCTCGGCGATGTCGTCGACGTGAATGAAATCGCGACTCTGCTCGCCGTCTTCAAAGACGAGCGGTGGCTTCTGGTTGAGCAGTCTGGACATGAAGATCGCGGCCACGCCGGTGTAAGGATTCGAGAGACTTTGGCGAGGTCCGTAGACGTTGAAGAACCGGAGTGCAAGCGTGGGGATCTTATAAGCTCGGCCGAAGGAGACCGCCAAGTCCTCCTGATGCTTCTTCGTTGCCGCATAGATGGAGGCAATATCCGCCGGCTTGTCCTCAGAGGTCGGCTTGGGCGTCAAAGATGCCCCACAGTCGGCGCACTTGACTTCCCAATCGCCGCGGCTCAATTGCGCTTCGTCCCTGATCCGAGGAGTATGTCCACCACACGCACCGCACTCATAGGCACCTTCTCCATAAAGACTCATGGAGGAGGCGACCACCAGCTTGGCCACTTTCCCCTTTTCCGTCAGAAGCTGCAGGAGCTGTCCCGTTCCACTGCCGTTGGTATGCACATAGTGGAAGGGTTCGTACATGGACTGTCCGACACCAACGGCGGCCGCCAAATGAACGACCGCCTCGACACCGTGGAGGGCACGGCGGAGCGGTTCTCGATCCAGCACGTCCGCCCGCAGGAACTCTACGGCACGCGAGGCGACGTGGGAGGCGATATGAACCGGTTCCGTCGCCTCCGGGCCATGAACCTGCGGGTCGAGGTTGTCGAGGACCACGACCTCGTCTCCCCGGCCGACCAGACGATCGACGACGTGCGATCCAATGAAGCCAGCGCCACCGGTGACCAACACTTTCATGCTTCGCTCCTCTAGAAAGTCCTGAGCCACATCTCGAGGGTCAGGAGGCAAAACAGTTGCTGCCCGAGATCCGCTTTCCCGGAAAGGTGAGTGTCGAGTAGGTTTTGAACGGCATCTCGGCGCACATGGTCGTATATCCGAGCGTTGGCTGCTGAAAGGTGTTTCTTCAAGTACGGGGAGAGCGGTCCGCGCAACCACGGGCCGAGTGGAACGCCGAATCCCATCTTGCCGCGCTTCAAGATGGCGCCTGGGACCAGATCTTTGAAAGTCTCCCGCAGAATGTATTTCGTGGTGAGGCCCCGCAGCTTGAACCGGTCCGGGAGCCGACCCGCGAACTCCACGAGCGCGGTATCGAGAAACGGCGATCGGGCTTCCAGCCCGTGCGCCATCGAGCACCGGTCCATCTTGACGAGGAGATCTTCAGGGAGATACGTGCAAAAATTCAGGTACAGAAGACGGGCCAGAACGGTTCCACCTGCGGCCGCCTCGAAATGAGAGCGCGAGAAGCTTGCGATGGCTCGTTCCATCTCCTCCGACGGAGGGGCCGACAGCAAACGTTCACTCACGTTCGGGAAGACACTGCACCAAGCCTGGTACCGCTCCCCGGCGGGGAGCGCGGCAACTTCCAGAAGGCGCTTCACACGCCTGGACAAGCTCGCCCAACTCTTCGGTTCCGGAAGCAGCCGACCCAAAGGCTGTGCACAGGATCGCAGCCAGTAAGGAACCCGCTCGGTGGCCACCGCGGCGGCGAACCGTTGGTAACCCGCGAAGAGCTCGTCGCCACCGTCGCCGTTCAAGACGACGGTTACGTGTTCTCGCGCTAGGCGAGAAACCAAGTAAGTCGGTATGGCCGAGGAGTCCCCGAAGGGACCATCGTGGAAGTGCACCAGTTGCTCCAACAAGTCTTCGTCGGGAGGCGCCACACGGAAGGTTGTGTGCTCTGTCTCAAAGGTACGGGCGGCCAGCTCCGCATATTCCGTCTCGTCGTAAGCGGCTTCGCCCTCGAACCCAATACTGAAGGTTCGCACCGGGTTAGACAGCGCTCGGCTCATCAGCCCCACCACGACGGTGGAATCCAGGCCGCCGCTCAAGAACGCTCCAATAGGGACATCGCTCACCAGCCGCTTGGCCACCGCCTTTTGCATCAGGCTGTCGAGCTGCTCGACGGCTTCCTGCTTACGGCGGATACCGTTCGCTTGAAAGGGAGGTGTCCAATAACGCGTCTGCTCCGTGCTGCCGTCGAGATCCACGCTGAGAACGGTGGCGGGTGGAAGCTTCCGGATGCCTCGGTAGCCGGTAGCGGGGTGTGGAAAGTACCCGTAGGTCAGGAACTGGGGCAGGTTGCGAAGGTCCGGCTCTCGAGGAATACGCGGATGGGCGTGAAGCGCCTTGATCTCCGATGCGAAGGCGAAGCGGCGGTCGTCGTGCCAGTAGAAGAGCGGTTTCTTCCCGGCTCGATCGCGAGCCAGAACGAGCCGCTGGCGCGCTCGATCCCAAATACCGATCGCAAACATTCCATCGAGCTTCAAGATGGCGTCGATCCCGAGCCGCTCGTAGAGTCGGAGAATCACTTCCGTGTCACTTCGGGTGTGAAAGCGGACGCCGGCCGACTGGAGCTCTTGCCTTCGGGCGCGGAAGTTATAGATCTCTCCATTATAAACCACCCCCACGGTTCGATCCTCGTTCCACATCGGTTGATCCGCCGCCTCGGAAAGGTCGATTACTCTTAGGCGCGCGTGACCGAGACCGACCCGTCCCTCGACGGCAACCCGCGTCCCGTCCGGTCCGCGGTGCGCGATGGCGCCCACCATTCGAGCCAGCACATCGGGGTCGGGTGTTTCTGGACCGAGCTCCAAAGTTCCCGCGATACCGCACATGGCCGGGTCCTACTCCACAGCAGCGAGTGACGCGCGACGAGTGGAAGCTGCCATCTCGTGCTCGATCCGTTCGAGCTCGGTCGCGCCCACGTCGTCCGGCAAGTCACGTCGCGTTTTGCGCGTCACTAGCGCCCGTTCATCAGAATCGAGGGCCTTGATAGGACGAGCGGGCGAGCCAGCAATCAGGTGCCCAGGGACACGAATGGCTTCGACGACCACGGATCCGATTCCAACCACGGAAAAGGTAGGCACTCGCGCGCCGGGCGCGAGACGAACTTCCGAGCCCAAATAAACGAAGCTCCCTATTGAGATTGGACGAGTCCGTTGGCGAGCATGGGTCCAGAGCGAGGAGTGACGTCCGCCGAGACTCGAGCGGCACCCAATGGTAATCGAGTCCGTGAAATCCAGCCAATGCGCTGTCGTCAAAATACTCCCCGCTCCAAGCCGAAACTCGGGCTTCGTCGGGTTGTCGACTTCAGGATCCGGTATCGAATTGATGACGTTGGCCCGGAAGATCTCGACGAAACGCTCCAGATGAATCAGGTCGCCTCCCCGGAAGAGATTGAAGTGGCCAATTCTCACGTGATCCTCGATGCGAAGTTCCTTTGTTCTCCAGAACACGTTCAGGTGACCGATGCGGGTGTCATCACCGATGACGCACCGATCCACGAAGATGGGTGAGAAACCAATTCGGACGCGCCGTCCGATTCGATAACCGAAAACAAGGCGATATAGGGGGTTCTTGATCCACCAAGGGAGTACCGCGATGAGGGCGTGTAGAAGAACTCGCACCATGCCACCCGACTGGAGAGCAACTTTCATGCCAGGTTCACGCCGCGGTATGCCTGGAAGAACCGCCACTAATTCCCAGTGGCGAGCTCCAACTCTTCCGTGGAGCTCTTCGTCACTTTACGCCTCTGATACATGCCGTCTGCGATGAAGAGAAAGTAGAACATCATGATCTGGGTCCGTTGGCGATAAGCGGTGCCCGCGTTCCCCAAAAACGCCCCGTAGGCAATGGTGAGGGAGGTGGTGAACAAGAGGATAGGCATCATATGCGCCAATCGATGGCGGATCGCGGAGCTGAGCCCACGGAGCAATGACGGTACGAGCGCATACCACATGAACACGTCGGGCATGGAGAACAGCTGTCGCAGGTTGGTGACGGTCCAAGGGAAGGGCGAGAAGAAAAGATAAAGAATGCCCATTGGCAGAAAACGAACGAGGCCGGGCAGCGTCGAAACGTCGGCATTAACGGCGAAGCCGGATCCGGCCCGGGCCAGGTCGTCTCGGGAACGCTGTAGCTCCTGAAGGTCGAGGAAACGGGCTTGCTCGAGCATCTCTTGCCCAACCGAGGTCGAGAGCAACAAAACGATCACGCCTAGGACGAGAGCGATCTGTGTGAGCAGAGCAGACACCAGCCTGCGTCGTTGTCCGATAAAGAAGCCTATGAGGGTTGATGCCAGGATGGTGTAGAAAATGTAGAAACGCAAGAAGATCAGCGCGCTCGCAGTTGCGAGGTAGATAGACAGGTCGGCAGCGGCGAAACGGCGTTTCAAGCGCAAGGTGGCCAGGATGTTTAGCGCGATGCACAGCATAATCGCTGCGTCTTTGTAGAGCGCTGAGGACCAAAAGATCATTTGCGGGAAGAAAGCAACGAACAACATGGCCCGCGTGGCCACTCGTTCGTCGTAGAGGATGAGACCAATCTCCAAAATCACGATTGGGACTAGTGAGCCGATGATCCCGTTAACGAACTGTACCAAGAGAGTATTTTGCCCAAAGATGTAGTAGAGAACAGCGACGAAGTAGATGAAACCCTTGTTCGCTTGTCCTTCCAGTGTTAGGGTCCAGGAAGAGAATATCGCCCCATCGGACCAACCTCGTGCAACGGCAGCTCCGAGTGCGTCATAAGTTTCGGAGTCGCCCCAAAACATCATGGCAAACGCGTAGTCTGTGTGGTTAAACCAGATCACGACCGCCAGGAAGTAGCGGAGAATGAGAGTGGCGAGGTAGGTTCTTACGACAAGTTTGCACAGTTGGGGTCCGTAGCGACGCTGCAGCAGAAGAATGACTGCGGTGTTGAGTACTAGTCCGACCGCTAAAGCAACGATAGCGTTCATTGGCTAAGTGGCTTCCCGCTAGTCAAAGGATTGGTCCGAGCAACTGATTTCCGCTTGCGGTTCAGACTAAGGGTCATGCTTAACTTGCAATTGACGTTCCATTAGCGAGAACGGGACTGCACCGGAGCAAATCCGTGTAGATAGGTGACAGGTTTGTAGGGTTCTGGCCACAACGCTTTTTCCAGGTTGGGGGTTACTCCCCCCACAAAGCCGGTTAGCCAAGAGACTCAGACCAGTGAACGGGTGGCTTGATTCTGGGAGAGTTGAGGAAGGTAAGGGTTCTCAGACGCGTAGATCTTCGAAGTACTCTCGCACCGCGAGGGCTATGTCGTCCACGGTTTCATCGGTCAGTTCGGGATGCATTGGCAAGGAAAGAACCTCGCGCGCTGCGTTCTCCGCAATCGGCAGGCTGCCCTCCACGAGGCCGAGGTGCGAGTATGCTCTCTGCAAGTGAATCGGGCGGGGGTAATGGATTGCAGTTCCGATGCCCTTGCTTTCGAGGTGGGCCCGCAGCCCATCGCGATGCGATGAGCGGACCGTAAACTGGTGGTAGATGGCGCGACACCCCGGCATTTCCTCGGGTAGCTTTAAGCCGGAAAGACCTTTCAGTGCTTGGCGATACCGATGGGCGATCCCCCGTCGTCTCTCGTTCCACTTCTCAAGATGTTTGAGCTTCACGCGTAGGATAGCTGCTTGGAGATTGTCCAGGCGACTACTCACGCCTTCTACGGCGTGCTCGTACTTGCCGATATCTCCGTGGTTGGCAATCTGCCGCACCCGTTCGATGAGCTCCGCGTCGTTTGAGACCAACATGCCGGCATCACCGCAAGCGCCTAGGTTCTTCGTTGGATAGAAGCTGAAGCAGCCTGCCCTTCCGAGTGCACCGGCCCGCACTCCTCTGTACTCAGCGCCATGGGCTTGAGCCGCATCCTCGAGGACTATAAGCCCGTGGCGATGGCCAAGGTCCAAGAGCTCATCCATTTCGGCAGGATGGCCATACAGGTGAACCGGGAGAATCGCCTTCGTCCTCGGTGTAATAGACCGTTCGACCTGAGCGGGGTCAAGATTCAGTGTGTCTTCCTCGACGTCGGCGAAGACCACGTCAGCGCCGTTACGCGAGATGGCTTCCGCGGTTGCCACGAAGCTAAAGGGGGTCGTGATGACCTCATCACCGGCTCCAATGCCGAGCGCCTCCAACGCCAGGTAGAGCGCGTCCGTGCCGCTTGCCACTCCGCAGGCTGCGCGCACTCCACAGAATGAGGCGAATTCATCCTCAAAACGCCGGCACGCGTCTCCCCGGATGAACTCCGCGCCCACCAGTACATCCTTCAGGACCGCCGTTAGCTCAGCCATCAATGCCTGATGCTGGGCTTTGAGATCCACTAGCGGAATCAAGATTCGCCTCCTCTAAACGCTATCGACCTATTTCAGGCGTCCCGCTTCATCGCGTCTTGGACTTGACGTGACGGTGTCGCCTAACACCGGGAACGCACCACGATCGCGACCCCATGGTCGTCTCCGCTTCTGACTAAAAGACATATAAGCATCGCGTACTAGCACTTCAACGCATCACTCGATGAGCAAGCGTCTAGGTGCGCGGCCAACATACTGCCCAGATACTGAGTACCAGAGCAGAACCTCGAGGCCGCCCGCCATTCGCAATGCCATTCTGCGACTCCAATGGTATCGTCGCTGCTTGCCAGCTTCGCAGGTGACCACGTAAAATGTCAAAGGGTTCGTTTCACTAATCGTCTGGCGGCCTGTAACGTGGAGGGATAGTCATTGACTGCAGATCTGGACAAAGATGACATTCGCGCCTTCTACAATCGGATGTGGTCGCATTACGATCGCGGCCTGAATCGTCACGAAAGGGACCGGTTTGCAGCCATTATTGCACTCGTCCGACACCTTGAACGTCCTAACAAGGCCATCCTGGACGCCGGGTGTGGCCTCGGGAAGCTAGCAGAGCGCCTCTTGCCATTCGGCGAGGTGACGGCGACGGATTGGTCCGACGCTGGAGTGAAGGCTGCTTGCCAGCGAGTTGCAGGGGCTAGATTCTTCACTCTCGATTTCGTTCGCGACGACATCGCGCGCTTCGCAGCCGCGCTGGCGGCCGAGCTGGGCACCGCCGGGCGCCTCCCGGCAGAGGTGGCCCGATGACCGCTCCGCGCATCGAGATGACGATCGGTCCCGAGCTCGG
>Ga0209321_10001690_pt1 | contig 15007 bp, 20 predicted proteins | sample Rifsed16ft4_FD_184012 | JGI IMG/M metagenome (GOLD analysis project Ga0209321, IMG submission 184012) | Soil microbial communities from Rifle, Colorado, USA - sediment 16ft 4 - CSP-I_5_4 (version 2) | ecosystem: Environmental > Terrestrial > Deep subsurface > Rock core/Sediment | place: Rifle... | reverse complement strand
CCAGGCGCGCGATTGGCTCATCTGCGGCCTCTCGATCCTGGGTATGATCATCATGCAATTCACAGGACGGCTTTAATGGATATTATGGAATGTGACGGCGATATTGTCAAAGTCGATGATCTGCATTTTGCGTATCCCGATGAACACGTTGCTTTGCGCGGCGTTTCGTTCAACCTGTGTGTGGGGGAAAAGGTTGCGCTGGTCGGTCCGAACGGCGCGGGGAAGTCCACGCTGATGCTGCAATTGAATGGGATTTTGGATGGGCGCGGCGGAATCGAGATCGGGGGCATGCGCCTCTCGCGTGACAATCTGCCTGTGATCCGTTCAATGGTCGGGCTCGTCTTCCAGAACCCGGACGACCAACTCTTCTCGCCGACAGTATTCGAGGATGTTGCCTTTGGGCCGCTCCACATGGGTCTGCCTGAAGAGGAAGTGTTCGCGCGCGTGGACGCCGCGCTCGAAGCCGTGCGCATGTCGTCTTATCGCGACCGTCTTTCACATCATCTCAGCGTGGGTGAAAAGAAGCGCATCGCCATCGCGACCGTGTTATCCATGAAGCCGAAGATATTGATCCTGGATGAACCTTCCGCGGGCCTCGACCCGCGCGCCCGGCGGACGCTGATCAACCTGCTGCGCGATCTGCCGATCACCATGCTGATCTCCACGCACGATATGAGGATGGTACAGGAGTTGTTACCGCGCACGATTGTGATGGACGATGGCCGTATTGTGGCAGACGGAATGACACAGGAAATTCTCGAGGATGAAAATTTTTTGAACGAACATGGCCTGGAGAAGCCGTAACAAGAGTGAGACTGAAGACGTCACCATCAAAGCGCGCGACATCGGTCTATTCGACACTCCGAAACTCGCGCGCAACTTATGGACTCAGCAGGATATCGCCGAATTCAAAATCGAATTGACTCAACGAGTCCAGCCACATGAGACAATTTTGTTGAAGGTCACTCAGTACATTTTGTCCTTGCCGCTGTCCCACAGGGATGCTTTGCAAGGGACGGCGGCTCGAGCAGGTTTTAGAAAGGGAAAAGTATGAAACTTCGTCCGTTTGGCAACACTGGCATGAGTGTTTCCGAGATCGGTCTCGGGGCCTGGCAATTAGCGAATCCTGATTGGGGAGTCAATGACAGGAGCGAAGCGTTGCGCATTATCCAGAAATCGCTTGAAGCAGGCTGCAACTTCTTCGACACCGCGCCCGGCTACGGTCGAGGAAGAAGCGAGGAACTACTTGGCGAGGGATTGAAGTCCGTGCGCAAGGAGGTTATCATCTGCACAAAGTTCGGTCATACTGCGGAAGGAGTCACGGATTTCAGCACAAATGCCATTCGTCCGTCCATTGAAGCAAGCATGCACCGGTTGCAGACCGATTATCTCGACATCGTTCTCATGCATAACCCACCACGCGAAATGATGGACGGCAGGGTCGCGTCGCAATATGAAGAATTTGAAAAGCTCAAAGCCGCAGGGAAGATCCGCGATTATGGCGTTTCGCTCGATTGGCGCGAGGAAGTGGAAATGGTCGTTGATACGACGAAGAGCAAAGCGCTTGAAGTATTCTTCAACGCGTTGTATCAGGAGCCACTCCCGGCCTTCCAAAAAGCACAGGAAAACGGCGTGGGGATCATTGTCAAGGTGCCTTTGGATTCAGGCTGGCTCTCGGGGCGCTATCGAGGAGGTCATCAGTTCAATGACATACGCAAACGCTGGCCGCCTGAAGTAATTGCGCGTCGCAGTGAGCTTGTGGAGCAATTCGCCAAACTCATTCCCAAAGGCACTTCAATGGCACACGCCGCGCTGCAATTCATCCTGGCTCAGCCACAGGTTTCGACGATCATTCCCGGGGCGAAAAGCGTGGAACAGGCCCTGGATAATTTTGCGGCCGCGGATAGGCAGCTCAGCCCTGAGGTTGTTCAATCCATGTATAACCTGTGGGAACGTGAGATCATGAGCGACCCGCTGCCGTGGTAGGAATAACTGAACAAAAGGGCGACCCAATGGGTCGCCCTTTTGTTCAGTTATTAACCAACTTTGGAGTCGGACAGCTAGCCTGCCGTCCAAATTGGCAGGAGCCTATCGGGATGGGGACAAGAGTTCCTGCACTCCAAATCTATTATTTTGCCTCCGCCATCGCCTGCTTGAAATCAACCAGCGCCTGGACCGGCGTGGGGTCGACGCCGTAGCCCATTGCAAGATAATAAGCCATGTAATCGCCAAACAGGATCAAGGTCCACATGTGCGCGAGGGGAGTCTCCCCGCGCGCGTCGACGTAATCCGTGTTCATGCCTTCGAGCATGAATGCCTTGCGGGTCAGGTCTGAGCGCAGGCGGTTGCGCGGATGATCGGATGGCGCGCGCAGGAAGAGGGTCATCGTGTGAGGGTTGAGCACCTCTTCAGGATTCATCGTCCCTGCGAGGGTGTTGTGGTCAGCTTCTGGGAGAAATTCAAAGTTCGCCCCTGCTTTGGCGATTTCATTAATCTGTGTTTTCCAGCGGCGGGCAACCGTGGTGAGCAGACCTGAACCCATGATCGTGACCCAGCGCCCCATCAACTGACCGGCACAACGTTTGGCAGGGTTTTTTACAGCAGGTATATCAGCCCGCAAATGCTGTTGTGATCTCTTCATGGAAGCCAGTGCGTCGTCCATCGCATCTTTTTGATCGGGAATGAAACCTAACCGTTGGAACATTGCCAGGAGCAGACCGAAGGAGAATCCCACTGCGGCGCGCGGCTGGCCGGCGTGATCGAATGTCCATACAGGGATATTATTTTCTCTCGCGCGTTTGGCAAGTTCGCCGCCCGTGCTCACTACAATGATGCGGCACTCAGCTTTGCGCGCGGCTTCGAGGGCATCCAGAGTCTCTTCGGTGTTGCCGGAATGCGATGAACAAATGACAAGCGTTTCCGCGCTGCGCGCAAAGAGGGGTAACGAATAATCACGATGAACGGAAACAGGGATCGGGGAGAGGGAAGCGCCGTATGAGGCGAGCAGATCTGCACCGATGGCGGATCCGCCCATGCCCGCGATCACCACTTGCCTGGGATCCTTCCAGTCTGGCAGATCATTTTTTAGACCAAGTTGATAAGCATAGCCAAGTTGGTCGGGAAGGTTGTCAATTTCGCCGAGCATGTTGAGGGTATCGAGTTCTTTGAAACGACCGAGATCATCAAGATTCATATAAGCACTCCCATAAGAATTCAGAATGAGTATGCAATGATTCTACAGCAAATCGCAACGAATTTTGTATTGAAATTGTCAGGATCGGTGACCGAAATTTTAATGTATGGGTCGGCACATTGCGCGATGATGAGCATGGTGTTTACACAGATTCGCTAACATTGATGAGCAGCACGCATACTGGAGGGGCGAATCTCAAGGAGGTTCCATGTTCAGGCAAAAATTCCCCAGCATGATTTTGCTGGCGGGGATGTTGATATCACAGGCGGTTCCAGGCGCGCTGGCGGCGACCAATTGTGATCACGCACAATTCGTATCGGATTTGACTGCTCCCGATGGAGCATCGTTCGCGCCGGGTGCGGCGTTTACCAAGACCTGGCGCTTGATGAACATCGGCACTTGCACATGGACCACATCGTACAACCTTGTGTGGGTCGGCGGTGATTCCATCGGCGCGCCGCTTTCGGTAAAGTTACCCGTTGATGTGCCGCCCGGACAGATGGTGGATGTTTCAGTTAATTTAACCTCGCCAACCACAAACGGACACTACAAAGGCTTATTCAAAATCAGCAATGCTTCAGGTGTTCAATTCGGCATTGGCAATTCAGCAAGCGACCCGTTCTGGGTGGACATCAATGTCGTTGAGGTCAGCGCAGTCATCTATGATTTCGTCTCCAACGCGCCCTACGCCCAATGGAAGAGCGGCGCGGGCGCACTGCCTTTCCCCGGCACCAGCGGGGACAGCCGTGGTTATTCCTATCAGGTGAATAACCCGCATCTCGAAGATGACTCCTTTGATTCATCGCCAGGCTTGCTGACCGTCCCGCAAAACAAATACAATGGCTACATCCAGGCCACGTATCCTGAATTCCAAATTCAATCAGGCGATAAGCTGCAAACTCTGGTTAATTGTGAGTTCGGTGCGACGGGTTGTTACGTCACGTTCCGCATCGATTACCTGTTACCTAACGGAGCCCAAAAGACTTTATGGTCATGGAAGGAAGCGCACGACAAGCGCTTCTATCGCGCCAACATTGACCTGAGTCCGCTGGCAGGACAAAAGGTCCGTTTCGTTTTCATGTTGCTCTCCACTGGATTTGCCAGCGGTGACCGCGCCATCTGGGGATCGCCGCGCATCGTGCGCACCGGGACGGCTCAACCACCTGCGCCTCCTCCCACCCTTACCCCGCTCCCACCATTGCCGCCGACTGCCACGCCTTTAGGTCAACCACCGCCCACCATCCAGCCCTCGGGGTGTGACAAGGCTGCGTTTGTGGCCGATGTTACCGTGCCGGATGGAACTGCCTTCGCACCGGGCGCGGCTTTCACAAAAGCATGGCGGTTGAAAAACATGGGCTCCTGTACGTGGACAACTTCATACAAGTTAGTCTATTACAGCGGCGAGCAGATGAGCGCGCCCACTTCAATCAACCTCCCCTGGAATGTCGCATCCGGACAGACAGTGGACATCTCGGTCAATATGGTCGCCCCCTCTACCGCCGGAGAATATCGCGGCTTTTGGATCCTGAGCAATGCCAACGGGCAATTCTTCGGCATTGGCGCGGATGCATCCAAACCGATCTGGGTGGAGATCAAAGTGGCGGGTGAGGCGCCGTATGAAGGAGGGTATAACTTCTGGCTGAATGCCTGTTCCGCCCAATGGAAAAGCGGTGCGGGCGCACTACCCTGCCCGGGCGCAGTGGGCGACCGCAAAGGCTTCATCATTGCAGATGGATTTTCCCATCTCGAAGATGGAACGATGGGACCTTTGCCCACGTTATTGATGGCGCCTGAGAATAAATACAACGGTTACATTCAGGGCTTTTATCCCACCTTTACCGTCCAACCTGGTGACCACTTCGTTACAGCCACTGGATGTGAATACGGCGCCAGTTGTTATGCCACCTTCCGCCTGGATTATATGACTCCCAACGGCGGCATCTTCAACTTTTGGACATGGCGCGAACAGAACGACAAGAAAAACCACATGGCAAGCGTTGACTTAACCCCGTTGGCAGGGAGAAGCGTGCGCTTCATCCTGACGATCCTTGCCACAGGCAGCGCCAGCGGCGACCTTGTAAGATGGGGCGGGCCAACGATTGTTCGGGTGGGAGAGGGAACACCTCCGACAACATCGGTTCCGCCGACGAATGGCTGGCCGACGTACACGAACTCAACCTATGGCTTCCAATTCAAATATCCACCGCAGTCTGAACGCTTCTTCGAAACAACCAATAGCGTGCTTATCAGCATGCCCATCACGCCAGGCACAAATCTGCGTGAGAAATATCTGCAGACGACCGTCATTGAAAATGCCAATCCCTGTCAGAGTCCTTTAGCCACAAGCTCGATGCTCGCTTCCTCTGAAACAGTGGTAATTAATGGTATTTCATTCCTCAAACAGACGGGAGGAGATGGCGGAGCAGGTAATTTCCATGAATGGGTTGCCTATTCCACCCTCAAAAATAATGCCTGCATAAGCATGGACTTTGTCCTCCATTCTCTCAACGCTGGCAATTTTGAGACTCCGATACCTGAGTTCGATAAAGCCGCTGAGTCTGCTGTGTTCATACAAGTCATGTCCACTTTTGCGTGGTTGACAGCGCCTCCCACAATCACACCTACGTTCACACCTGTTCCTCCCACGTTGACTCCCATTCCACCGACGCCTACAGCCACCCTCGGCCCACCGATCTATTCGCCAAATATCAGGTCGTTGCACATGATCGATTCCTCGAATGGATGGGCGCTCAGCGATTTGTACGTCCTGCGTACATCTGATGGCGGCGCAACCTGGTACAACGTATTATTTGAAAGTCTTCCCATTGGCGGGTTCTTTCCATCCTCCACCAAAGGCTGGGTGATCAGCAATTACGCCGATACCAACGTCGGCTCGCTTTACCGTACAACGAACGGCGGCCTCAACTGGACAAGATACGATGTCCCGTTCAATGGCGGCTACCTCCAATTCCTGGATGACAACAACGGCTTCGTACTCAATGGTGAGCCATCGGGCATGCAAAAGCACCCGGTGTCCCTGTTCCAAACTTCCGACGGCGGCGCGACCTGGACTCTTAAATACACCAACATCCCCACCGCGCCCAACCCGGGCACCAGCCTTCCGTTCAGCGGTCACAAGAACGGCATGACCTTCCGCGATACATCGAACGGCTGGGTCGGGGGCGACTACCCAAATAACGGGTACGTCTATCTCTACAGGACATCGGACGGCGGCGTAAATTGGTCACGAATTCAATTAACTCTGCCCGCCGGTTATGAGTCCGCATTTATCACCACAACCGCACCAAAGTTCTTCGGAGCGAACGATGCAATCCTGCCGGTGTGGATGACGCTCGGCGCAGGCATGCGTGACTTGTTCCTCTACGTCACCCATAACGGCGGCGCAACATGGACAGCCTCCCCGGCCTTTGCCCGCAACGCCGAACACACGGACATCGTCTCAATGAGCAATACGATCAGTTGGGATTGGTCAAATATATTCCATGTAACCAACACCTCCGGCAACACCTGGGGGACCGTCACCCCCAACGTCAACTTTGGTGATGAATTCTACGAACTGGACTTCGTCTCAGCGACAACAGGCTGGGCACGCCTGCAACTCGCGGATGGACATACAGCGCTCTATCGGACAACAGACGGCGGTTCAACATGGACCATGTTGTTTGGCCACAACATCCCAACGCCTTCCCCCACCCCGAACCCTGTCGCATTCGCCCAATCCATCGTGGACACATTGAACGCGCGCAACTTCGACGCACTGCCAGCCTTAATGGATCAATCCCTTGGATTCGCCTACTGGCAATCGCAGGGAACCTCCTACCCATCCGACCAGGCCATTGAATCATTGCGGACAGGTCTTACCGTCCCGTTGATATCGGACCCCGGCAAAGATCTGAATACCCTGCTGGGCGGCTTGAACCCCTATTCGATCATGGGACTCGACCCGGCCAAATCACAGGCGTTGTTCGTCTCAGGCTGGGGCTCGGATAGCAAGGCAGAGGCTATTCTCTACATAACACAACGCGCAGATGGAAGCCTGTACTGGCATAGTGTTCTCATCGCACCGTACAAGTTCATCCCAACCAGCACACCCATCTCGTTGATCGGGCCCTATGCCGTGATACGCGTCGCTGAAAATGATGTGTTGAATATCCGCTCGGGTGCGGGAATCAGCAATCCCGTAGTTGGATCATTCCCGTCAGACGCGATAGATGTCATGAGAACGGGACCAAGCATACTGGTGGATGGAAGCGAATGGGTGGAAGTCAAGCGTCCAAGCGGCGGAACCGGCTGGGTCAATTCATCTTATCTGACTGAATATATTTCACACGAGGCCTTCTGCGCAGATGCGCGCATTACACCGCTGATCGAACAGTTGAAAACAAGCATGAACCAATCCAACGGCGAATTGTTCGCAGCGCTGGTGAGTCCAAACCATGGAGTGGATGTGCGCCTGTGGGCGTATCAACCTGCAGTGAATTTCAGCCCTGCGCAGGCAAGGAATGTTTTCACGGATCCCACTGTATACGACTGGGGAGGGGGCCCGCGCGGGCAACCGGACTTTGGCACGTTCAAGGATATCATCCAACCCAGGATGCTGGACACATTGAACGCACCGAACATGGAAACATACTGCGACACCCTGGAAAAGGTCTTTAACCTCTGGCGACCGTGGCCCTATCCGAACATCCGCTTCTACCACCTGTACAAACCCGGCACACCGGGCACCGAACTGGACTTCCGCACATGGCTGATCGGGTTTGAATACATCAACGGCCAGCCTTATCTCTACAGCATGGTGACCATCGTGTGGGAGCCGTAAAAAATACTCAGCCACGGATTTCACGAATTTTCACGGATGTTCTAATTAATCCGTGTCAATCAGTGAAATCCGTGGCTGAAAAATTTAAGAGCAATTTGGGGTAATACTACATCGCGCTCTTGATGAACTTCGACAGATCCTTCTTCATCTTTTTGAGTGACGGCATGTGAATGTACATCATGTGTCCCGCTTCATAGTACCCCATGCTGACGTTCTTCTGCAAACTCTTATGCAAGCCAAGATGGCTGAACGTATATTCTGTCGCGGAATAAGGCGTGCCGAGATCGTAATATCCATTCGCGACAAACACTTTTAGATGCGGGTTATATGTCATCGCCTTGCGCATCGTCTCAGCGACATTGAGATATTGATTCTCGAACACCGAGTAAGACCAGGGCCAGACTTTCTCGCTCAGAATTTCATACGGCAGATCAGATTCGAACTTCAACTCTGCGCGCACGTAATCATAGAATCCCGCGGTGTATGGTCCCATCACGTTCGTGAGCAGCGGATCATATTCTGCGGCTTCCGTCACACCAAGACGATCGATCCCCAGGAAGCGACTGTCGAGTCGCCCCACTGTCCGGCCGCTTTCACGCAGGAGTTCCTTGAAGAAATGCTGATCCATGATACGCAGATTGCTTCTTTCAATGAAGTCGGTTGAAAGCCCCGTAAAGCGCGCCAACTCTTTTACAGCGTTCAGGCGTTCCTCTGAGCTCAGCAGGTCACCTTTCATCAAGGCGGATGCATACTCGCCTCTGGCAAAGTCTTCCGCTTCCTTCAGGAACTTCTTGAGCGGTTGTTTCACCCCTGCCTTCTTGTGATACCACGCAGTCGCCGCGTAGCCCGGCAGGAACAGGATAAAAGGCAGTTCATTGTTCGTATTGAACAGGATCGTGGTGAAGTCCAACACCGCTGAGATCAGCATCAAGCCGTTGAGATACAGCCCATGACGCTCCTGCAAATATCCCGAAAGACCCGCGGCGCGCGTCGTGCCATAACTTTCGCCGATCAAAAACTTCGGCGAGAGCCAGCGGTTGTAACGCGTCGTATACAAGCGAATGAAATCGCCCACCGACTCGATATCCCTGCGGAACTCATGCCACTCCTTGGGCTTCTGTCCATCCACTGCGCGGCTGTAACCCGTGCTCACGGGATCAATAAAAACCAGGTCCGTTTCATCAAGGATCGAATATTGATTGTCAGTCAACCTGAAGGGAGGCGGCGGCAATTCGCCATCATCGGTCAATACCACGCGACGCGGCCCCAGCACACCTAAATGCAGCCATACGGATGAGGAACCCGGCCCGCCATTGAATGAAAACGTAATGGGGCGTTTTCGAAGTGCTGGTGTTCCTCCAGCGGATTTCGCGCCATTACCATCCTTGGTATACGCCACAAAGAAGACCTGCGCGCGCGGCTTTTCTCCCTCCGCTTCCTTCTCACGATCGGCTGTCTCCTCCTTAAGGATCATGGTCCCGGCTGTGACGGTGTACCTGATCTCCCTTCCTCCGATCTTCACCTTGTGCTTCGTTACGACAAGATTATCTTTTGGGGCGGGTTTTTCTTCTTTCTTCTCTTCAGGTTTCTTTTCATCTTTTTCCGCCATGATAAGAGTCTCCTATTCCTCGTCGTCTTCAGGTTGAAGCTCGTAATAAATATCAAGTCCCAGGTTCAACCCCTGTGCCACGCCCTGCAGAACCAGGAAGTAAAACATTCCAACCACAGGCGCAAAAAACAAGTTGGCGATTGTTATTGGCCATTGCGATGGTTGTGAGGGCCAGTTCATTTGTCCCTGGACGGCAGCGCTCACATCGCCTGCAAAACTGATCAGATAGAAAATCAGTATTACCCACGATATGATCTTTGCGATTGAAACGATCCGAAAAATGTTATTTTCATTGGCAAACAAAAGTGTGTCATCCTTTTTCGCGTTCATTGTTCTCCTGATTGTGTTTTGATTTTTATGAGTTTGATCATTTGTTTTCAAGACACAAAAAATCCGCGGTCATTTGACTTCGGATTTTTTGACATTATGATTACCTTACGCCGCAACCGTCTCAAAAGCGACTCGTACGGCATCTGCCGTGTGCGCGGTGAAGTTCAATTTCTCAAACCCAATGACCTTGCCGTCGCGGTCTTTCATCGGCACGACCTCTTCACCTGTCTCCTCAGCGACATATTCATCATAGGCGGGATTTCCAAACCAGACCGTCAGCGTGTTTCCTGCGCGGTCGTAATAGACATTTACTTCGACCATTAGTGCGCTTACGCAAACTCAAATACGGGGACTTCCATCATGCGTTTAGGCTTGGCTTTACTTGATATCATTTTCTGCAATCGCTCGACCGTCTCAGGCGCAAAGAGTTGCTCGCCTGTTTCGACGCACACGCGTGCGGGGACATTTTCAATCACAATCAACTGACCATTGACATCAATTGTGTATTTAATGCGCTGATGAACGAAAGTTTCATGTGGATAGGATGTTGCCATTATTCTCTCCTTACCTTGTAATCAACCCACAAAGCAGGATCAGGTTGATACAGAGTGATAACTTTAATGATCAGTCGGGCCGGATGACTGCATTGAACATGTAAGGGTCGTACGGATTTGGTAAAACTAGAATTAAACAACTTGGTGCGTATTTATCTTCTGGATAATCTTCGATGATCTCGCCATTTTCAACGGCATCGCGTATCTCTTGCACTGTGATTTGCCTCAAAATACTTTGGTCTGTGGCGTGACGAGTGAACTCAAACTTGCCAGCAAGGATCTTTGCTCGTATTTGCTCTATCATCCAGATGGTGCACTCCTGCCACTATCTTACCGTTTTTCTCTACAGAACGCAACGGACTTCCTCCTGCCAAAAGGTATCAACCTCCACCCATCCCCCGCAGCGGACCGTCCACCTCCGCGCTCAAAGCAAAGGCCGCCCTTATTCATCCTTCATCATTTCGACTTCGCTCAATGCAAGCCTTCCAATTTCATCCTTTCCCTCCTCCCCCACACCCTAACAATGAGGGCTATTTCGCCTGCCACATGTCTCTAAATTTTGCTCAAATATACTTCAACAGCTGTTTTGAATTCCGCCGCCCATCGAAAGGACTCAAGCGCATCCTCGTCAGATACTTTTCGTCCTCCACCATAATGTCCATCTTCACGGCGTTCTTCCGCAGCAATAAGATAGCGGTGAAATTTTGGATCAAGCAAGCCCGTTTTCGCAAACTCCTTGCCAAACGCGGCAATGACTGCGGAATGACTCGAAAAATGCAATCCTTTGGATAGCAACAATGCCTCAGTCAGATAGAACATTGTGTAGTAAGACTGCGCCGCAGAAAAACCGATAAAGCCTCCATCAATCAAAACTTTTGCAGCTTCATGGCTTTCATTCGCATAATTCAGCAGTTGTTGAATTTCAGGACTCGTCACACTGTTACCCCTTCCTTGCGGATATTGAGCATCAACGGCATTTTGCTCTGAGCATATTCAGCCTCTGTGACAAATACACGCGAGATAACTACGTCGTTTTCCAGGCACAAGGAGGCGACAAATTCAGACGAACGTTTTTGCACCTCCCCATATTCAAACTCTGCCTTGAGCACAAGCATTACATCAATATCCGAGTCGGGCGGATGAGCATCACCGCGCGCATAGGAGCCGAACAAAATCATGGCTTTCAACTGGTCTCCATAGATTGCAACCAGTCCCTTTTTCAACTCGCGCAGGATCTTTTTGATATTTCTGGACATAATTTAGCTTCCACCTCTATTCTACCCTTTTTCAAAACTCCCCGCGCATCCCATCCCCAGCAGCGGACCGTTCACGTCCGCGCTTAAAACAAAGGCCCCCCGTTCATCCTTCATCATTTCGACTTCGCTCAATGCAAGCCCTCAGAATTCATCCTTTTTCTTTCCCCCACTCCCTATCAATATGGGCGATTTACTTTCAATTACAAAAACTCCGAAGCCATAACCTCGGAGTTTCATCATATGTTATCTTACAGCAGTCAATTCTTCGCGCACGACTCGCCGCAAAATGACTTCAATCGGCTCTTGCTGGTGCGTAATGTATTCGCGCAGAGCACCATTGATAAGAGTCTGATAACTCCCGCCACCTGCCCCATCAACCTGGTCACGAAACCAATCCAGAATATCATTATCAATGCGGATGGTGATTCGGGTTTTTCCTTTCGTCGCAGAGACGACCGCCCCGCGTTTGCCTTTGCTAAAGTTATATTCTTTCTTCATCTTGTTCCTCATACATCTTTCTTTCACGCGCCGTGGCTTTTCGCGCAGAGATAATCCGAATGACAATGTCACGAAAGGTGTAAACCACAACCAATATTCGACTCAGGAAATCCCTGCCAATGGTGATGAAACGGTCTTCGCTCTTATGTTCGTCTTGAATGGTAATGGCATTATCATCCTCAAACACGCCCACAGCATCTGCAAACCTGACGCCATGCTTCTTGAAGTTTGATTTTGCTTTGTTGGGATCCCATTGGTAGTTCATCGGATTAGATTATATGCACAATTGTACACAGGCGCAAGAGGCGAAATTTTCCCCCAGCGGACTGTTCACACACTCGCGCTCAAAGCGCCCTCTCGTCCTGTCAACCAGGGCCGTTCGGGGCATTTAAATAATTTTCAATTTCATTTGCAGCCAACTCATGATTTTTGCAAGAGCGAGAATTGTGCACCAATAAAATATGTATTCAAAAAACGCAATGACGACTGCCGCCAGTGGAGATGCACCTTGCAACATGGGCGGCTTGGTAACGATGCCGCGATGGACAGCCCAGATGTGCGTCAAACTTCCGATAACCCCACCCATCAGACAAAATGTGAGGATAAAATTCCATTTGATTCGGATCGCTAACATCCACAAGCCAAGTGCAACTGAACCTGCAACGACAAAGGCAATCCATGGGACCCACGTTTGTGCCCATGCGGGGAATACGTACGAGTACACCGTCTCCCAGAATTTGCCGATGGCCCAGGCCCAGATGCCATACCAAACCAATGCCGCGGCGATGACCAATGGCCATTTCAACCTGCGGAATGTTTCTTCGCTCACGCGCCAGATCAACAGCGGAATACAGATCGCATCCATCAACGCGAAGACCAACGCACCTTTGTAGAGAAGTTCGGTCGTGATCTTGAGATCGACGGGCATACTCCCTCCGACTTCATCGCACTGCATTTAATATGAAACAATCATCAGCCCCCAAAGTTGAAGCATCAATTAGGTACCTGTGCCAGACTCCTGAAAGTGACTCCGCACTTTGGCTGCAATCTGACGATCGGTCATCTTGTCCGCTGTTTCAATTCCAACGACCTGCACTTTGACCTTTTCATGAACGAGGCGTTTTTCAAGTTCAGATTTTGCCTCACCGGGGCCAAAGATCAGAACCGAATCCGCCATACGGATGTGGGCAATAACCTTGCCATAGAATTTGTTGAGTTTTTCAGTGAATTTATTATCCAACTGATCATCTCCCTGTTGATATTGGGCGCTGTATGGAGTGCGTGGATGCGTTGCGCCTCGATAGCGGATGTGTCTTCCCATTCCCGATTCGATTTTCTGGATGTTTTCTCCCTGATCACTCTGGATTACCATTATCGCTTTTTTGTGATCGATCCAAATGCCAAGCTGTTTACTCATGGATCATCCTTTCTCCCTGGGCCAATTTCAGTATACGCCTATTTGCATCGAATACAAATATAAGTTTTATAAGAATTTCCCCCGCAGCGGACCGTTCACCCCCGCGGTCAAAGCAAAGGCCGCCCTTATTTATCCTTCATCATTTCGACTTCGCTCAATGCAAGCCTTCTGCCTTCATCCTTTCCAGCTTCCCCCACACGCTAACAACGTGGGCGCTTTCGCACCCAATAGTCACTCCAGAAAATCATCCAGTACAAGCACATCAATCAATTCCTGCAACCTGGACAATCTCCTATCGTTTGTCAGAAATGCTTTTGCACCAAAGGAGAGACTCGCCGCGACTTGTAACGCGTCAGGCGGCGAGACATTGTATTTGGCGCGCAATTGCGCCGCCGCACGCGCAACATTTCGATCAACATCAACAATGGACAAGTTGGGGAAATGAACCAGAATCGCTTCGTATTCGCGCGCCGCTGATTCGCGCCCCAACTGCCACGGGCGGACAGTGATCTCCATCAATGTGATCGTGGATGTTACCCCTTGCCATTTTCCTTTTTCAATGCCGTTGATGGTAATCTGGGCTAGCGGACCATAACGCTCATTATCCTCAAGGAAATAAATGAAAATGGACGTGTCCAACCCGATGACTTTTGCCTTTGCTAATCGCTTGCTGAATTCGTCCATGCTCCACGCTCCCCGTTGAGATATTTTTGAGTATCAATGTCTTTCCAAATCTCGCTGTGCAGACTCTGCAAATAATCGGTGTATCTTTTGGGCTGTGGAATCAAAATAATCACGCCGTCCTGCACATCCACAAGCAGACGATCTCCCTGTTTGATATTCAATTTCTTGCGTGCCATTTGTGGGACAGCGATCTGATACTTCGAGCTGACTTTGACAGTGGTTGTGGTCATAAAATCTCCTTGCTAGGCGAAATTGTCAATTTGCTAAGCATTTTACCACATCCCCCGCAGCGGACCGTTCACCCTTCGACGGGCTCAGGGCAGGCGCCCGCCCTCAAAGGCCCCCACCTGCCTCCCCCAAATCCGACAACGATAAAAACTGAATCCGCATAAATAATTTCAATGTTGTATTTGGGGGCCCACAGGGTGCTTCGCAAAGATGCCCGTCAGGGCAGAGGGGGTCCCAATTCATCCCTAATCATTTCGACTTCACTCAATGCAAGCCTTCCAATTTCATCCTTTCCCTCCTCCCCCTAACTACGTGGGCGGATTCTCCATCGCCAATAGCGCCACATTATCTCCCTTGTATTACCAAAACTTGAGCAATTTCAATTTGTCTGATAA
>Ga0209321_10001687_pt1 | contig 15020 bp, 14 predicted proteins | sample Rifsed16ft4_FD_184012 | JGI IMG/M metagenome (GOLD analysis project Ga0209321, IMG submission 184012) | Soil microbial communities from Rifle, Colorado, USA - sediment 16ft 4 - CSP-I_5_4 (version 2) | ecosystem: Environmental > Terrestrial > Deep subsurface > Rock core/Sediment | place: Rifle... | reverse complement strand
ACCAGCCGTTCGGCCGCTGGCTCTGGGACCGAATAAAGGCCGGGGCGATCGGCGGCGCGCTGGCCCTCATCGCCCTCGAGATCATCTACGGATTCCTCCAGGTCTCGGCTTGGTGGTGGCTCTGGGCCGCCTTGATCCTCTTCGCCGGCTCGCTCCTCCTGACGGTGGTGGTCCCGGTCTGGATCGTCCCACTCTTCTACCGGCTGGTCCCGCTGGAGGACGCGGCGCTCAAGGAGCGGCTGCTGGCGCTGGCCAAGCGCGTCGGTGTCGCAGTGGTTGGCGTGTGGGTGGCAGACCAGTCGAGGAAGAGCCGCACGGCCAACGCCGCTCTGACGGGCCTCGGCAGGACCCGGCGGATCCTCCTCTTCGACACGCTGATCGCCGAGTTCACCGCCGACGAGATCGAGTCGGTGCTGGCCCACGAGCTCGCCCATCACGTCCACGGCGATGTGCGGCGAGGGCTCCTCGTCCAGGGTGCCGTCCTGCTGGCGACCCTCTGGGCGGCGGGCCATCTGCTCCGTCTCGGGAGCGCCTGGTTCGGCTTCCAGGGACCGGCGGATCCGGCGGGGTTTCCCCTCCTCGCCCTGGTCCTGCTCCTGCTGGGGCTGGTTGCGGCGCCGCTCGCCAACGGCTTCTCGCGCCGGGTCGAGCGCCAGGCCGACGCCTTCGCCCTCGCGACCACGGGGAACCCGGGGGCGTTCATTGGCGCCATGGAGCGGCTCGCGAAACTCAACCTCGCGGAGCGCCGCCCCAACCGCTTGAAGGAGTTCCTCCTCTACTCTCACCCCTGCATTGACCGCCGCATCGAGATGGCGAAACGCGCTGCGAGGAGGCTGACCCAATGAATCTGCGGAGACGGTTGCACGAACTGGTGGAACGAAAGCAGGGGCTGGTGGTGCCCGGCGCCTACGACTGCGTGTCGGCCAGGCTGGTCGAGCGCGCCGGCTTCCAGGCCGTGTACATGACGGGGTACGGCACCTCCGCCTCCCGCCTCGGCCTCCCCGACCTGGGCTTCGCCGGCCTCGCCGAGATGGCCGACCACGCGCGGAACATGGCAAGCGCGGTCTCGATCCCGCTGATCGCCGACGCCGACACGGGCTACGGCAACGTCCTGAACGTGCGCCGCACGGTCCGCATGTACGAGACCGCCGGAGTCGCCGCCCTCCACCTCGAGGATCAGATGCTCCCCAAGCGCTGCGGCCACCTCGCGGGCAAGCAGGTGGTGCCCCTGGAAGAATTCGCGCAGAAGATCAGGGCGGCGGTGGAGGCCCGCACCGATCCGGACCTCCTCGTCATCGCCCGCACCGACGCCATCGCCGTGACCGGCTTCGACGACGCCCTCCGTCGCGGGGAGGCGGCCGTCCAGGCCGGCGCCGACATCCTCTTCGTGGAGGCGCCGACGTCGGAGCAGCAGATCGAGACGGTGGCGAAGACCTTCGACACGCCGCTCCTCTTCAACTACGCCCCCGGCGGCCGCTCTCCTCTGCTCCCCTTCAAGCGTCTTCGCGAGCTCGAGTACGCCATCATCCTCCTCCCCGTGGACACGCTCTTCGTGGCGGTCAAGGCGATCCAGGGCTTCCTGGGGGGGGTGAAAGAGCGGGACGACGTCCTGGCCTTCACCGACCGCTACATCCCCTTCGCGGAGTTCAACGAACTGATCGGCGTAACCGAGCAGATGGCCATGGGGGAGCGCTACAAGTGACCCGCCCGCCCAGGATTCTGATCGTGGACGACGAGCGGATGATTGTGGACTACCTGGAAGAGTACCTCCAGCGCCTCGGCTACGAGACCGCGACCGCGGCGAACGGGCGGGAGGCCCTGGAGAAGGTCGCGGTCGACTCGCCCGATCTGATCCTCCTCGACATCGTGATGCCGGTCATCGACGGCCTCAAGGTATGCCGGATCCTGAAGGGCGACGAGGTGACCCGCCTGATCCCGATCGTCATCATGACGTCCCTCGACGGGATCGAGGACCGGATCAAAGGAATCGAGGCCGGGGCGGACGATTACCTCGCCAAACCAATCAACCCGCGGGAGCTGACCGCCCGCATCGAGACGGCCCTCCGGCTCAAGCGCAACGTGGATCTGAAAATCAGCGAGCTGCACCGGATCAAGGATCACTTCGCGAAGTTCGTGCCCGAAGCCGTCAAGCGTCTCGTCTCTGCCAACCCCGAGGCCCCCGAGCTGGCCAAGCGCGAGCGCGACCTCTCGGTCCTGTTCCTCGACATCAGCGGGTATGCCGATCTAAGCGAGCGGCTCCCCCCACAGGCGCTGAATACGCTGGTCGAGCGCTACTTCTCCACGTTCCTCGACCGCATCCAGGAGGCCGGCGGCGACATCAATGAGACCGCCGGCGACGGGTTCATGGCCATCTTCCAGGATGCCGATCCGGACGCGCACGCCGCCACGACGACGGAGACGGCCCTCGCCCTGCTGGCCGCCACCCAAGCCCTCAACCGGGAAAACAGCGAGCATCCGCTCTCGGTGCACATGGGGATCAACTCGGGCGCGGCCCTGGTCGGCTCGACCCGCTTCGAGGGGGCCCGGGGAACGCGCTGGACTTTCACGGCCAGCGGCCCGGTCACGAACCTGGCGGCCCGGCTGGCGGCGGCGGCCGGACCCGGCCAGGTCCTGGCCGGCCCGGAAACCGTGCGGCGCCTAGGTGATCGCTACCGGCTCGAGAGGCTCGGCTCCCAGCACCTGAAGAATATTCTCGAGGACGTGGAGGTCCACCGCGTCCTCAGTCCCTCCTGAGGGCTAGGCGACGCCGCTTTCGAGCGCGGGCTTCGCCCGCGCAACCCTAGGGGGAGGCATCGGAAGGGGGGCGGAGCCCCCCTCCGAGTATCTAGGCGGGGCGAACGCGGGCGAGGGCCTCGGCGAAGTGGTTGAGCGGGGCCGGCTTCCGCAGTACGTCGGTCACGCCCAATTCCCGCGCGGTCTCGATCTGGGTCGCGCTCACCGTGCCCGAGACAAGGATGACCGGGAGATGGGGGCGCTTCGCGCGTATCCGCCGCAGAACTTCGATGCCGTCGATCCCGGGCATGACGACGTCCAGGAACACCGCGTCCGGCGGGCTCTGGTCGATCGCCTGAAGACCTTCTTCCCCGCTGCCGGCGATGACGGCCTCGTGGCCTTCGCTCTCGAGAGCCTCGGCCATGATGAGCGCCACCTCGGGGTGATCGTCGATGACCAGAATTCTCACAACACGCCACCTTAGAGAGGCCACCCAAGCCGCGTCAAGAGCGCGTTTCGCCGCTTGGGATACGATCTTTCGCGCGGGAGGCGCGCCGCACCCGCATGAAACGAGGAGACTCTTCACCTGCGTTTCTCGCGCGCAGACCCGGAGCGGGGTTTCCGAGGGTCGTCCCCGAGAAAGCGCGTCCCGCCGTCGATTTTGAGAATTGTGGATAAATGTGGAAATGTGGATAACTCGGCCCGTTGAGCCCATCCGGCATGTGTGGTAACCTCTCGCCGTTCAAGGAGGCACGACATATGAGCGCGCTCAAAGATGCGATCGGCCGCGCCGTGGACGGCCTGGCCGACGAGCTGGAATCCCTCTCCCACCGGATCCACGCCAACCCCGAGCTCGGCTACCAGGAGGTGAAGGCCGCCGGCTGGCTCTCGGACTTCCTCGCCGCCAAGGGCTTCAAGGTGGAGAAGGGCCTGGCGGGCGTCGAGACCGCCTACCGGGCCACCATCGAGACCGGCGAGGGGCCGACCATCGCGATCCTCTGCGAGTACGACGCGCTGCCGGGGCTCGGCCACGCCTGCGGCCACAACGTGATCGCCACCTCGGGCGCCGGCGCGGGCGCGGCGCTGGCCGCGGTGCGGGGGCAGCTCCCCAAGGGGCGCATCCAGGTGATCGGCACGCCCGCCGAGGAGGGCGGCGGGGGGAAGATGAAGCTGATCGAGGGCGGGGTCTTCACGGATGTGGACTGCGCCATGATGATCCACGGCCTTGACCGCACCATCCTCCACGCAGACCTGTTGGGGATCGTGCGCGTGAATTTCGACTTCACCGGCAAAGCTGCCCATGCCTCGGCGGATCCGTGGCAGGGCGTCAACGCGCTGGACGCCGTGATCCAGACCTTCAACGCGATCAGCGCGCTGCGCCAGCAGGTGCGCCCCGATGTCAGGATCCACGGGATCATCACCAACGGCGGCCAGGCTCCCAACATCATCCCTGAGGCCGCGTCGGCCACCTTCTACGTGCGCGCCGCGACGCTCGACTACATGTGGGAGGTATACAAGAAGGTGGTAGCCTGCGCCGAGGGCGCGGCCCGGGCCACGGGCGCTCAGCTCCGGACGGTTCAGGTCCCGACGGTGTACGAGCCGTTGAAGCGCAACGAGACCCTGCTCGGCGCCTTCAAGGTAAACCTGGAGCGGCTCGGGGACACCCCGGAGCCGCCGGATCCCAGCCGGCTCGGGTCGTCGGACATCGGCAACGTCAGCCAGGTGATCCCGGCCATCCAGCCGTACATCAAGATCGCCGAGGCGGGGACCCCCATCCACTCGCGCGCGTTCGCAGAGGCCGCCGTGAAGCCGCTGGCCCGCCGAGGGCTCGTGACGGCGGCCAAGACCATGGCGATGACCACGGCCGACCTCCTTGCCGACCCGGCCCTCGTCCGCCGGGCGAAGGACGAGTTCGCGGCCTCCAAGTGACGGCATGATCACTGTCGTCCAGACCTCCTTCTCCGACATCAAGCTCGTCCGCCGCGGCAAGGTCCGCGACGTGTACGCCGTGGACGGGGACACGCTCCTCATCGTCGCCACCGACCGGATCTCGGCCTTCGACGTCGTCCTGCCGAACGCGATCCCGGAGAAGGGCCGGGTCCTCACCGCGCTGACCCTCTTCTGGCTCGACCTGATCCGCGACATCGTCCCCAACCACCTGATCACGCCGGACGTCGCCCGGTACCCGGCGCCGCTCCGCAGATACGCGGCGGAGCTCGAGGGGCGCTCCATGCTGGTGAGGCGCGCGGAGGTGGTCCCCTTCGAGTGCGTGGCGCGGGGCTACCTGGCGGGCTCCGGGTGGAAGGAGTACCAGAAGACCGGCGCGGTCTGCGGGATCCCCTTGCCTGCGGGCCTGCGGGAAGCCGAGAAACTGCCGCGACCAATTTTCACCCCGGCCACCAAGGCCGAGGCGGGACACGACATCAACGTGTCGGAGGCCGAGATGGCGCAGTCGGTGGGCGCCGAGCCGACGGCGCGGCTGAAGCAGCTCACGCTGGCCGTGTACACGCGCGCCGCCGACTACGCCGCCACCCGCGGCATCATCATCGCCGACACCAAGTTCGAGTTCGGGCGCGCCGGCGGGGAGATCATCCTAGTGGACGAGGTCCTCACGCCGGACTCCTCGCGCTTCTGGCCCGCGTCGGAGTACGTCCCCGGCATGTCGCCGCCATCCTTCGACAAGCAGTACGTCCGCGACTACCTTGAGACGCTCACCTGGAACAAGCAGCCACCGGCGCCGCCGCTCCCCCCGGAGGTCGTGCGCCGCACCACCGAGAAATACCTGGAAGCCTACCGCCTGCTGACGGGTAAGTCGCTCTGAGCTTCCGCGGATGACGGGCACGGCCCTCGCGCTGGTGCTCGCAGCCGCCGTCCTCCACTCCGTCTGGAACGCGCTCGCCAAGCGGGCCCGCGATCAGGTGGCTTTCCTCTGGTTCGCGCAGACGCTCTCCACGGTGCTGCTCGCGCCGTTCTGGCTCGGGATGCTCGTTGTGGACGGGTTCCCTCCCTCGGCTCTGCCCTTCGTCGTCGCGACAATCATCCTGCACGCGCTCTATTTCTTCACTCTCGGGAACGCGTACCGGCTGGGGGAATTCTCCCTCGTCTATCCCATCGCGCGCGGGCTGGGCGTCGCCCTGGTGCCGATCCTGGCGCTGTTCGTCTTCAATGAGCGCCTGTCCCCGCTGGGAACGACGGGGGTGACGCTCGTCGTCGTCGGGATCATCGGCCTCCACCTCACACCGGGCTCGCTGAAGCAGATAGGCGCCCGCGGCACGCGCCTGAGCGCCGGAACCTGGTGGGCGGTCCTGACCGGCCTCCTCATCGGGACCTATTCGCTGGTGGACAAGGCCGGTGTGGCCCGTCTCCACCCGGTGCCGTACATCGGGCTCCTGGGGCTTGGCGTGAGCGTGGCTCTGCTCCCCGCCGTCCGGGCGAGGGGGGAGGCGCTGCGCCGGGAGTGGGCCGTGAATCGCCGGGCCCTCGTGGTCGCTTCCACGATGACCCTCACCGGCTACCTGCTGGTGCTGTTCGCGTACCGCCTGTCGAAGGTCGGCTACGTGGTGGCGGCCCGCGAGCTGTCGATCGTGTTCTCGGCGATCATCGGCAGCCTCTGGTTCGGCGAGGGACGGCTGGGCCCGCGGCTCCTGGGGGCGCTGGTGATCCTCGCCGGCGTGGCCTGCGTCGCGCTGGCGCGCTGAGAAATCGCATCGAGTATAATGGTTGCGCCCCGCGGGGGGGCACATCACCCATGAAGATCGCGGCGCTTGCCCTCGGCCTCTTGCTGTGGGCTCCCATGGCGTGGGCGGGCAAGGCGCACGTCCTATTCGTGGAGGCCAGCCAGGAGTCCACCGACGTCTGGACGTTCTCGGTGACGGTGAAGCACGACGACAAGGGCCCGAATCACTGGGTCGACTGGTGGCGCGTGCGGACGCCCGAGGGGCGGGAACTGGGACGGCGCGTGCTCCTCCACTCCCACGAGGACGAACAGCCCTTCACGCGAGACGAGCGCATTCGCATCCCCCCGAGCGTGCGAATCGTCGTGATCGAAGCCCACGACAAGGTCCACGGGCTCGGCGGCGCCACGGTCACCGTGGACCTGACGAAGCCTGCCGGCCAGGGCTTCACCGTCATGCGCCGCCCGTGAGCCTGAAGGGCTAAGAGGGGAGGACATGGCAACGCTGGACGAGCTGAAGACGAAGATCTGCGGCGCCGTGGACGCGCTGGCCGGAGAGCTCGAGGCGATTTCCCACAAGATCCACGCGAATCCCGAGCTCTGCTTCAAAGAGGAAAAGGCGGCCGCCTGGCTCACCGAGTTCCTGGAGCAGAAGGGCCTCAAGGTGGAGCGGGGCATCGGAGGGCTGCCGACGGCGTTTCGCGCCACGGTCCCGGGCAGCGCGCCTGGCCCGACGATCGCCATCATGGCCGAGTACGACGCCCTGCCGAAGATCGGGCACGCCTGCGGCCACAACGTCATCGCCACCTCCGGCGCCGGAGCCGGCGCCGCGCTGGCCGTGGCCTTCGGGACCCTGCCGTTCGCCGGGGCCATCCACGTGATCGGCACGCCGGCCGAGGAGGGCGGGGCGGGCAAGGTGCGTCTCATGAATGCGGGGGCGTTCAAGGGCGTGGAGGCGGCCCTCATGATCCACCCGCGCTGCGGCACCCGGATCTGGCGGCCCAGCCTGGGGATCATCAAGGTCAATGCCGAGTTCCACGGCAAGGCCGCGCACGCCTCCTCCTGGCCGTGGCGCGGCGCCAACGCGCTGAACGCGGTGATCCAGCTCTTCGTCGGGCTGGACGCCATGCGCCAGCAGCTCCGCCCGGAGGCCCGCGTGCACGGCATCATCAGCCACGGCGGCGACCAGCCCAACATCATCCCCGAGCACACGGCAGCCGAGTTTTACCTGCGGTCGGAGAGCAAGGCGTACCTCCAAGAGCTGTTTCGCCGCTTCGAGGGATGCGCCCAGGGTGCGGCCACGGCAACCGGCTGCACGGTGACGATCACCACGGACCCGATCGTCCACGACCCGCTCAAGCCCAACGTCGCCATGGCCGCCCTCTTCGAGAAGAACCTGGAGCGGATCGACTTTCCCGTAGACCCCGAGGACCCGGAGGCGGGCTACGGCTCCACCGACTGCGGCAACGTGAGCCAGGTGATCCCGACCATCCACCCCTACATCAGGATCTCGCCCGACGGCGTCCCCGGGCACTCGCGTGAGTTCGCCGAGTGGGCGAAGTCGCCGATGGCCCGCACTGGCCTGGTGGCGGCGGCCAAGGCGCTGGCGATGACGGCGCTGGACCTCGTCGCTTCCCCGGAGGAACTGAAGAAAGCGAAAGAAGAGTTCGCGCGCTGACGACCCCCTCACCCTCCCCTCTCCCCCTCAGGGGGAGAGGACAAAGGTGAGGGGGCTCAGGCTTCGCGCCGCGCCGCCGTGAGGGCGCGCTTGGCCTGGTTCAGGTGGTCGATCTCGTGAAGGCGGAAGATCACCGCCGAGTACGCCTTCCAGTCGAGGTCCTCGATCCAGTGGAGCGGGCTCTCGCTCCCGTCGGGGTTCTTCACGTTGAGGACCATCACGATGGGGGCTTTGGCTCCCGACGGAAACCCCTCCGGAGCCCCCGCGAGGAGGCCGAGGGCCTCGCCGTGGAGCCGCTTCAGCTCGCCGACCAGCTCTGACCAGGGACGGTCGAGCGGCGACCTCGACTGAAGGCTGGCCGGCACGGGCCCGTCCTTGGGCCGCTCGCCGCGGAGGAGACAGCGGAGCTCCTCGACGCTCGGGCGGTGGGACTCCACGAGGTGGTCCACCACTTCCTGGACGCACCACTCCCCGGGCGCCGGTCGCTGCCGTGCTCCCGACTCCGAGACGCCGGCCAGAAACTCCTCAGTCGTCCCGAACGCCGCCCGAACCCGCTCGTGGATCTGCCGCGCGGGGAGGAGCGTCCCCTTCTGCTTGAAATATTCGAGCGCTTTGATCTGCTCAGGCCTCATCGTCCCCTCCTTCGGCAGGTCAGGAGGCTAATTCCGAATTACTATTGTTGCAACTGCATAGGCAACCAATCCACCATCGCTGTCAAGGACATCACACTCGGTTAGTGCTACTGTTCTCCCACGTTTCTTCATCGTACCAATCGCTTTCAGTCGGGTCTTGGTAATAGCTTTGAGGTAGTTAATTTTCATCTCCAGGAAGCCACCGGTTTGGCCTTTTTCCATCGTGGTAAGGGAAACGAACCCTAAGGTTGCATCAGCCAGCGCAGCGATAACGCCCCCAAATGCAGTCCCCCATTGATGAGCATGGCTTTCATCCACGTCAGTTTCGATCACTACTTTACCAGGTTCTACCGTGGTCAATTCGTAACCAAACTTATCTGCGAAGGGCGGTGGAAAGTTACCCTCAACATAGGCCGCCAGCCTTTCAAAGTTCTGTTCTGATGCCTTGTTCATATGTCCTCCCGTCCCCTAACTAGAGCACGATGACCTGGCCATCGCTCGCCGATTCTAGCTCAGACTCCGCCAGACGGCCCAGCATGTCCTGGCTCATGTGGGTGAGGATGATCCGCGAGCACTCGAGCCGCTTCCGCTGATCCCGGAGCGTCGCGTAGTCGAGGTGGAACTTGATCTTCCTCTCGAAGAAGTATGCCTCGCAGATGAAAAGGTCGGCCCCTCGCGTCGCCTCCACCAGGCTCTCGGTCCATTCGGTGTCGCCGGAGTAGACGATGACCTTTCCGCCATACTCGACGCGAAGGGCGTAAGACGGCGCCCCGCTGGCGTGTGCGGCCGCGAACGGAGTGACCGTGGCGGGCCCGATGCGACTCGCCGCTCGCTCGACGAGCTCGACGAACTCGACCGCGAAGCGCCGCTCGACGCGCGAGGAGCCAGGAAAAAGAACCTCCATCGCCCCTTCCACCCGTGCGCGCGTCCCGGGCGGACCTGCGACGACCAGAGGACGCGTCCTCCGGCTGAACTGCCCGTCCAGGACCAGGAACGGTAATCCTCCGAAGTGGTCCCCGTGGAGGTGGGTCAGGAGGACCCAGCCGATCTCCGATGGATCCACGCCGGCGCGCTTCATCGCGATCAGCGAGGAGGCCCCGCAATCAACCAGCAGAGCGCCGTCCGCGCCACGAAGGAGAAGGCAGGTCTGGAAGCGCCCGCCGCTCCCGAACGCGTCTCCCGACCCCAGGAACTGGAGTTGGACCTGGCCCATGGACGCCTTCCCACCTTACTATGTCTCCGCCCGCTTGACCACCCGCGACGCCCGGACTACTCTGGAAGCGCCCTGCAACCTTCACTGACGTTGACCGGAGCCCTGATATGCACTGTCTCCGGTGCCAGACCGAAAATCGAGAAGGGCGCCGCTTCTGCGCCGCCTGCGGGGCGCCTCTGTCCCTCGCCTGCCCGGCCTGTGGGTTCGCCAACGAGCCGGGCGAGAAGTTCTGCGGCGGCTGCGGCCAGCCGCTTGCGCCCGCCGCTCCGGCTGACGCGAGGTTCTCCTCCCCCCAGGCCTATACCCCCAAGCACCTCGCCGAGAAGATCCTCACCTCCAAGAGCGCCCTCGAAGGCGAGCGCAAGCAGGTGACCGTCCTCTTCGTTGACGTCTCGGGATTTACCGCCCTTTCGGAGCGCTTGGACCCCGAGGAGGTCCACGGGTTCATGACCCGAGCCTTCGAGCTGATGCTGGCCGAGGTCCACCGCTACGAGGGAACGGTCAACCAGTTCCTGGGTGACGGGATCATGGCCCTCTTCGGCGCCCCGATCGCCCACGAGGACCACTCCCAGCGAGCCGTTCACGCCGCCCTCGGGATCCGGAAGGCCCTGGACGGATACCGCGACGAGCTGAGGCGCCAGCGGGAGATTGTCTTCCAGGTTCGCCAGGGGCTCAACACCGGCCTGGTGGTGGTGGGGAGCATCGGCAGCGATCTGAGGATGGACTATACAGCCGTCGGCGACACCACCAACGTGGCGGCCCGCCTCCAGCAGGGCGCGGATCCCGGGCGGATCGTCATCTCCGAAGCCACCCACCGGCTCGTCGAAGGCTACTTCTTCACCCGCGCTCTCGGCGAACTATCCGTGAAAGGGAAGGAGCATGCCGTCGGAGCGTGGGAGGTGATCTCCGCGCGCGTAGCGCGAACGCGCCTGGAGGTGGAGGCCGAGCGCGGCCTGACGCCCTTCGTCGGCCGGGAGCGCCAGCTTCAGCTTCTCGCCGAGTGCTTCGAGAAAGCCAAGGCCGGGCACGGGCAGGTCGTCTTCCTCGTCGGAGAGGCGGGCATTGGCAAGTCGCGCCTCCTCTACGAGTTCCGCCGGCGGATCGGAGACAAAGCCACCTGGCTCGAAGGCCACTCCATCTCATTCGGCCAGTCCATGGCCTTCCACCCCTTGATCGACCTCCTGAAACGGAACTTCAGGATCGAGGAGAGGGACGCTGAAGCAACAATCATCGAGAAGATGGAGCGGAGCGTCCTCCTCCTGGGCGAGGACCTCAGGCCGATCCTCCCCTACCTGCGCTTCCTCCTCTCCGTGGAACCCGGCGACCCGGCCGTGACCACTATGGATCCCAAGCAGCGCCGCGAAGGAATCTTCGACGCCGCCCGGCGCCTCACCCTTCGGGCCTGTGAGGTACGGCCGCAGGTCGTGGCCTTCGAGGACGGCCACTGGATGGACAAGGCAACGGAAGACTACCTCGTCTTCGTCGCCGACAGCGTACCGACCAGCCGATTCCTCTTCATCCTCACCTATCGCCCGGGGTACGCTCATCCCTTCGGGGAGCGGACCTATCACACGCGAATCGCTCTCGACGGCCTCCCCACGGAGGCCAGCGTGGAGATGGCCCAGGCGATGCTGGCCGCCGACGGTCTCCCTGAGGAATTGAAGTCCCTGATCGCCAGGAAGGCTGAGGGAAATCCATTCTTCGTCGAGGAAGTTGTCAAGTCCCTCCTGGAGGTCGGAGCGCTCCAGCGTGCCGGCGACCATTACGTCCTGGCCAAGCGGCTCGACGAGGTCGTCGTCCCCGACACGATCCAGGATGTGATCATGGCCCGGATCGACCGGTTGGAGGAGGCACCCAAGAAGACTCTCCAGCTCGCCTCCGTCATCGGCCGCGAGTTCACCCGCCGCCTGCTGGATAGAATCGCCGACATTCGCGGGAGAACGGAGGACTTTCTGCGAGGGCTCAAAGCCCTCGAGCTGATCTACGAGAAGAGCCTGTTCCCCGAGCTGGCGTACATGTTCAAGCACGCCCTTACCCACGAGGTGGCCTATAACTCCCTCCTGTTGCACCGGCGGAAGGAGCTTCACCGCCTCGTCGGCCTGGCTATCGAGGAACTCTACGCCGACCGGTTGGCGGAGCAGTACGAAGTTCTCGCCTACCATTTCTCGAGGGCCGACGAGCGCCCCAAGGCCGTGGACTATCTCCTGAAGGCGGGCGAGAAAGCAGCCAACGCCTTCGCCAATCGCGAGGCCATCGCCCTCTGTGAGCAGGCCCTCGGCCTTCTGGACGAGAGGAGCGCGAACCAGAGGGCCGGCGTCCTTCAGAAGCTCGCCTCGCTGGCTAGCCGATCGGGAGAGCCCGACACCAGCCTTCGCTATGCCGAAGCCGCTCTCGGACTCTACGAAAAGTTGGGAGACAGACACGGGGCCTTTGCCGCGCACATGCACATCCAGATGCTCTACGTCGGCGGATTCTGGGACGGAGCCATGGAGGACAAGGCCCTGAAGCACCTGGAGGTCGCGGCGACGATCGCGGAGGAAGACCCGGACGACATGCAGAAGGGGCTCATCTATCAGCGCACGGGCCACCTCTATCTCCACCGCGAACGACCGACTACCACCCTGGTGCAGGCGCAGCGGGCGATCGATATCTACAACAGGATCAAGGTGCCTATGGGCACCTCCCTGGGCACGGCCCTCACGTACACGGGGCGCATCGACGAGGGAGTCGCCTACAACGAGCAGAACTGGGAGCCCGTTCTCAAGGCGGCCAACCCCGTCGTGATCGCCATCCTGGGCCACGAGCTGACCCTCACCCTCGCGCTGGCGCGGAACGTCCCGAGGGCCAGGCAGTTCGGGGAGACCGCCCTCGCCGAGATCACCCGAGCGACGAAGGCCAACCCGATTTGGGAGGCCTTCGCCTGGCGCCCGCTCACGATCGCCCATGCGCTGTCGGGGGACATGAGCAAGGCAGGGGAGACCTGCCGGTCGGTGGAGCAACTGGAAAGCACCAGGCTGTTCGCGTGTTTCCTTCAAGACACCGCCGGCGTCGGCTTCTACTACGTGCGGCGAGGGGAATGGGCCAAGGCCCGAGAGCATCTGGAGCGGTGCATCGCGGTGTTCGGCGACCGGAACAATATCGCCGCCGTCCTTGGTTGCACGCTGACCCTCGGAGGCCTCCACCTGGCACAGGGGGAGCACGTCAAGGCCGAGGGGCTCCTGCTGAAGAGCCTCGACATCTGGCAGGCCGGGGGGAATGTTCTGTGCGAATTGTGGGTGCTTCCGCTCCTCGGCGAGCTCTACGTCAGGATGGGACAGCCCGCACGGGGGGCGGAGTACGTGGACAGAGGTTTTGAACTCCTGAAGCCAGAGCAGAACTGGTACGGTCTCCCCGCCCCGATGTACACCGCCAAGGGGATGCTCGCCAGCAATAACAAGAACTGGGACGAGGCGGAAAAGTCTTTCGAGACTGCCGTCGAGATCAACCGCCGGTATCAACTGCCCTGGGACGAGGCGAAAGCGCTCTACGGGTGGGGGCTGATGCACCGGGCCAGAGGCAAAGCGGGAGACCGGGAGAAAGCCCGGGAGCGTCTCGGCTCGGCGCTCGAAATCTTCCAGCGGGTCGAGGCCAAGAAGGACGTCGAGAAGGTCCTCGCCGCCACAAAGACGCTCCGGACGTAGTCAGCGGCCAATAAGTCGGACTCTCCGCGCTTTCTTTCGAAGGGCGGTGGCGAACCGTCGGTCAGCCGTCCAAAGCTCGGCTTCCATGAGCTCGGCCAGCGCGAGGTAGGCCGCGTCATAACACGTGGGAAGGTTCCCCTGTTTGGCAAGTTCCCACGTTCTTTCATCCATGCCATCCGGGTGTAACAGGGAGATTTCCTGGGTTCGAAACGCGACGACGGCGGCCTCGCCCGCCTCCGGGGGAAGCTCTCCTCGAAACACCTTGTTTCGCAGCACCGAGGGAACCTCGTAGGCGAGGAGAAACGGAGCGACGACCTCCACGGCCTGGCTGACCCACCGCCCCCAGAGGCTGCGGACCGCCTCGCTCCCCTCCTCGGGGAGAAGGAGCTTCAGGACGACACTGGCGTCGATCACGACGGTTCCCTGTCGTCCCCGCTGAGACGGGGAGTCAGGCGCGACCACGCAGGCGCTCCTCCCTCAGCCGAGCCAGCTCCTCCACCGAATCTGTGAGCTTGAAGCCTCTGAGCGCTTCCCTGACCCGATCGGCCTGGGCAAGCCCGAGGGCCCGCTGGGCCTTGGAGGGCCGAAGGGCGCGGGTCCCCTCCAGGCGATGGAGGTCCTCGACGCTGACGAGAGCCGCCTTCGGCCGCCCGCGCGACTGGATAATCACCCGCTCCCCGCCGTACGCGACGGTGTTGATCAAACTCGACAACCCCGCCTTGGCTTCCCCTACCGAGACTGCCTTGGCCATCTCCCTACCTCATAATTCATGACTATTTTGGTCATATTGGCCTAAATATGCCAGAAGCTCGGTCCGACGTCAAGCGGCGAGGTCAGAGAAGGGGGCTAGGAGGATAGGCGGCGGCGCTCGGCGGCGCGCTCGGCTTCGAGGCGCTCCAGCTCCACCACCGAATGGTCGGCGTGGATCATGGCCTCGGCGATGGCGCGGTGGCCGGCCCGCTCCGCGATGAGCCGGTGCATGGCCTGGCAGATCCGCCGGTACGCCGGGTGCCCCTGCGGGGTCGTCCTCAGCTCGATCACGTGCATGGCCTCGCGGGCGTTCATCTGCATGAAGAACCGCACCCGGTACGCCATCGCCACCGCGTAGGGCGCAATCAGCCCCAAGCCATCAGCGGTCAGCGCCTCGTAAAGTTCTGCGGAGTCGTCCATCACGCGCCGCCACTGGTCGAGGGCGCCGGCTTCCTCGATCGCCTCCGGCATGACGTACCCGTGGCGGGATGACAGCGGCTGCCACTCGAGCGTCAGGAGACGGTGGCGCTGGAGATCGCGGAACGCCCCGTAGTCCCCCAGGATGTCGAAGCGGTACGACGTCCGTTCGAAGGCGCGCCCGGGCTTGTGCCGCCGGTTCGCGCGCTCCCCCACGTACGCTTTCAGCACCACCGCCCGCTCC
>Ga0209321_10001685_pt1 | contig 15028 bp, 11 predicted proteins | sample Rifsed16ft4_FD_184012 | JGI IMG/M metagenome (GOLD analysis project Ga0209321, IMG submission 184012) | Soil microbial communities from Rifle, Colorado, USA - sediment 16ft 4 - CSP-I_5_4 (version 2) | ecosystem: Environmental > Terrestrial > Deep subsurface > Rock core/Sediment | place: Rifle... | reverse complement strand
CCGATAGCGATGACCGATGGATTGAGGTTTGCAGTGCGTGAGGGAGGCAAGACAGTAGGGGCAGGGGTTATAAGCAAGGTTGTGGAGTAAGTCAGAAGTCAGGAGTCAATAGTCAGGAGTAATAAAGTAAAGGATAATAAAAATGAGAGATGTAATTACATTAGCGTGTACTGATTGCAAGAACCGTAACTATTCTACAACAAAGAATAAGAGAAATACACAGGATAAGTTAGAGCTTAAAAAATATTGTCCTTGTTGTAGAAAACACACGGGTCACAAGGAGGTTAAATAAGGCAGGGACACTTACCTCCCGGTGTGAAAAGGATGGAAGTGTCCCAATATGCAGGCCAGTAGCTCCAACGGCTAGAGCACCGGTCTCCAAAACCGGGTGTTGTGGGTTCGAATCCCTCCTGGCCTGCCAGTTAATGGATATATAAAAAAATGAATGCAAAAATAATTGAGAATGTAAAAGAATTTTTTCTGGAAGTTAAGACTGAAATTAAAAAGGTCACCTTCCCAACTAAGGATGAGACATTGGGCACAACTGCTGTAGTGCTTGTGCTTGTATCTTTAGCAACGATATATTTGTGGGTAATAGACGTAGCCTTATCGGAGATAATAGCAAAGATTCTACCTTAAAATGCGAGGAAATGAAGAGGGCGTGATGACAAAACAGTGGTTTGTAGTTCATACTTATTCAGGATTTGAAAATAAGGTAAAGACGGGTATTGAAGAAAGGGTTACCACGCTTGGTGTCAAGGATAAGTTTGGTCAGATACTTATACCAACGGAGAATGTGATTGAATTAAAAGAAGGGAAGAAGAGGGTTGCTGTAAAGAAGGTATTTCCCGGATACATTTTGATTGAAATGGAAATGTCAGATGAGACATGGAATTTAGTTACGAACATTCCAAAGGTGACGGGGTTTGTTGGCGGAGGTGGAGCTCCTTCACCTTTATCAGATAAAGAGGTTGAGTCTATTATTCTGCAGATGGACGCGAGTGTGTCAACACCAAGAAGCCGTATTCAATTCAACAGGGGAGATGCAGTAAGGATCGTAGTGGAACCATTTCTTGGGTTTAATGGTACTGTAGATGATGTTGACATTGATCATGGGAAGGTAAAAGTATTAGTGAGTATATTTGGCCGGGCAACACCGGTGGAATTGGATTTCTTACAGGTGGAAAAATTGTGATAGAAGGGAGAACATTATTATGGCAAAAGAAATAACAAGAAATATCAAACTGCAGCTTCCGGCTGGTAAAGCTAATCCTGCTCCGCCTGTCGGGCCGGCGCTCGGACAGCATGGTGTTAATATTATGGAATTCTGCAAGGCGTTCAATGCAAAGACTCAGGGTCAGGAAGGGACTATCATCCCTGTTCTCATTAATGTGTATTCTGACAGGTCATTTGATTTTGTATTGAAGACACCACCGGCCTCTGAGCTGATTAAGAAGGCGGCCGGTATTGTAAAAGGCTCAGGCACTCCAAATAAAGACAAGGTTGGAAAACTTACCTCTGTTCAGGTGCGGGAGATAGCCAAAGTTAAAATGCCTGATTTAAATTGTCATGATATAGATGCTGCATACAATATAATCGCCGGAACAGCAAGAAGTATGGGGATAGATATTACTTAAAGGAGTTGGAAAATGGGAAAAAAATATTCGGCAAGTCTTGAGAAAGTTGACAGAAATAAAATGATTTCACTGGAAGAGGCAATTACGCTGGCCAGGGAAATTGCGTGGACTAAATTTGACGAGTCTGTTGATTTGGCGGTTCGCTTAGGTGTGGACCCCAGACATTCAGACCAGATGGTAAGGGGCGCTGTTGTACTGCCTCATGGTACGGGAAAGAGTGTAAAAGTGATTGCCTTTGCAAAAGGTGAGAAGGAGAGAGAGGCAAGGGAAGCCGGTGCTGACTATATTGGCGCTGAAGACCTTGCAGATAAGATCACTAACGGATGGCTTGAGTTTGATTTTGCAGTTGCAACTCCGGATATTATGGGGCTTGTCGGAAAACTTGGGAAGATATTAGGCCCCCGCGGTTTGATGCCAAATCCAAAAATGGGTACTGTTACTTTCGACATAGGAAAGGCTATTCGCGATATAAAACTTGGTAAGGTAGAGTACAGAGTAGATAAAACTGCCATTGTTCACGTCCCTGTTGGAAAGGTTTCATTTGACAAAAGAAAACTCTTCGAAAATGCTGTTGCTGTGATGGAATCTATTGTGAAGAGTAAGCCGGCTTCAAGTAAGGGGCGTTATCTTAAGACCATAACGGTATCTTCTACTATGGGTCCTGGTATTAAAGTTGATCCTGTAGCTGTTGGCAATCTGTTTGAGTAGCGCTCTGACTCAGTTTATTACAGTCTGAGACAGTAGGTGTCTTTCGACTTAATTGAACCGTAATGGTTCTACCTGCCGAGACGAAAATCAGAGGAGTACAATTATCCTTTCTCGGCAGGTGATTATTTAACAGAGAAAGGAGGAATAAATTTTGGCGAAACAATCCGGAAGAATCGAGAAGACCAGGATAGTCCAGGAGCTTAACGATAAATTCAGCAGGGCAAAATCGGTCATTCTTACTGACTACAAAGGGCTGACGGTAAAGGACCTCTCCGATATCAGAAATCGCCTCAGGAAGTGCGGTGCAGAGTATAAGGTTGTAAAAAACACCATAGCGCTTCGCGCCGCTGAAGGTACTGGTGTCCAAAACGTCCATGATTACTTTACAGGCACTACAGGAGTGGTCATAAGTTATGATGATTTTATGACACCAATGAAGACCCTGATTGAATATGCAAATAAGCTTGATGTATTTAAGATCAAGGTGGGTGTGCTGGAAGGGGCTGTACTGAATCCGGCCATGATTAAAGATGTTGCTTATCTGCCGTCAAGGGAAGTCTTGATCGCGAAGGCGCTTGGCAGTATGAAGGCACCCATTTATGGGCTGGCATCCACCTTACATGGGATTTTAAGACAATTCGCTTACGTCATTAATGCAGTTAAACAGTCTAAAGAAAAAATATAATAATATATAATAATAAAGGAGAAGAAAATGGCAGAAAATATGACAACAGATGATGTACTTATTTTTATAGATAACATGAAAGTTTTGGAATTGGCTGAGTTTGTCAAAAAGATCGAGGAGAGATATGGTGTTTCTGCGGCAGCAGCTATGCCTGTGGCAGCAGCCGGTGGTCTTGCAGCCGGTGGTGCGGCAGCAGTTGCAGAAGAGAAGACAAGTTTTGATGTAATACTCAACGCTGCAGGAGACAAGAAGATTCAGGTTATTAAAGTTGTAAGAGAGCTTACTAATCTGGGTCTTAAAGAGGCTAAGGACCTCGTAGATGGTGCGCCTAAGCCGGTCAAAACAGGAGTAACAAAGGAAGAAGCTGAGACTATTAAGGCAAAACTCGTTGAACAGGGTGCCCAGGTGGAAATAAAGTAAAATAAGGGGAATCCTCGAACCCTTATATGTAGATGATTTAACTTTTATCAGGGGGTATTAAAAAAAATGAGTAATCCCATTATCAAAGGGTGTATAGAAAGAAAAGATTTTTCAAAACTTCCTGCTAAGATAGAGATACCTGAACTATTGGAAATTCAGAAGAAATCTTTCGAGAAGTTTCTTCAGAAGGATATAGCACATGATCACAGGGAAGATCTGGGACTACAAGCGGCTTTCGAAAGCGTCTTCCCTATCTCAGATTTTAATGGAACGGCTATTCTAAGATTCACTGAATATTCCCTTGGTGAACCCAAATATGAGATATGGGAATGTATAGAAAGAGGCATGACCTATGCTGCGCCTTTGAAGATCCGGGTAAATTTAGAGATACTGGAAAAGGATGAGAAGACCGGGGTTAAGAGCACAAAGGAGGTGCGTGAGCAATGGGTCTATCTTGGTGAATTACCTCTGATGACAGATAACGGGACATTTATTATTAACGGGACAGAAAGGGTTGTTGTAAGTCAGTTACAGAGGTCCCCTGGCACATTTTTTACTCATGATAAAGGCCGGACTCATATAAGCGGAAAAATTTTATTTTCAGCAAGAATAATTCCATACAGAGGTTCATGGCTTGATTTTGAGTTTGACACAAAAGATATTTTACATGCAAGGATAGACAGGCGGCGAAAATTTCCTGCAACAATATTGTTAAAGGCTATTGGGTATTCAACTCATGAAATATTGAAACTTTACTATCCTGTTGAAGATGTACATATAAGAAACAAAAAATTCTACAGCAGTGTTGATGCGAGGGTACTTACCGGAAGCAGGATACCCTATGATCTTATAAATGAAAAAACAGGTGAGGTTGTCGTAAAAAAAAGCAACAGAATTACCCCTGGAATATTAAAGAAATTAGATAATTTAGGTATAAAAGAGGTGCCGGTTACAGCAGAAGATCTGGTAGACCGGTTAATATTTGATGATGTTATAGACCCGGCTACAGGTGAAGTTATAGTCGGGAGTAATTCTGCATTAAATGAAGCGCTTATTGAAAAGATATTAAATTCCGGTGCTGAAAAGATAAATCTGCTTTATATTGACAACTTCCTGTTTTTTCCGATAATCAGGGATACATTATCTCATGAAAATATCGAATCGCAGGAAGGCGCTATCGTCGAAATATACAAGAGGCTTCGTCCTGGTGAAAGTCCGACTGCAGATACTGCGAAAATCATATTTGACAATCTTTTCTTCAATGCAAGGCGTTATGACCTTGCCCCGGTGGGAAGGCTCAAGTTAAATAAAAAGCTTGGTGTGGATGTTCCGCTTTCTCAAAGGACTCTTACACCCAAAGATATTGTTGAAACCATCAGATACCTTGTAAATCTGAAATCCAATAAAGGTGAAATTGATGATATTGATCATCTTGGCAACAGAAGGGTAAGGTGTGTGGGAGAGCTCCTCGAGAACCAGTTCCGTATTGGCTTGTCGAGGATGGAAAGGAGCATTAAGGAGCGTATGAACATACTTGACCTTGAGAGCGCCCTTCCGCATGACCTGATAAATGCCAAATCTGTAATTGCTGCTGTAAAGGAGTTTTTCGGCAGCAGCCAGCTTTCTCAATTTATGGATCAGACGAATCCTCTGTCAGAGATTACACATAAAAGAAGGTTATCTGCCCTTGGCCCGGGAGGTCTTACAAGAGAACGTGCAGGATTTGAAGTAAGGGATGTCCATCCGACTCACTATGGCCGTATTTGTCCTATCGAGACGCCTGAAGGACCTAACATCGGTCTCATAACCTCTCTTTCTACTTATGCACGGGTAAATGAGTTTGGGTTTATTGAGTCACCTTACAGAAAGGTTGTAAATGGCAAAGTATCTGATGATACTGTGTATCTCTCTGCTATAGATGGTGATAAGTATTATATCGCCCAGGCAAATATACCGGTAGATGACACAGGTAAAATTGTAACTGATACTGTATCTGCACGCTTTGGCGGAGACTTTATTATGATACCTTCGGAGAAAGTCGAATTTATGGATGTTTCTCCAAAGCAGATAGTCAGTGTGGCAACATCGCTTATCCCATTTCTTGAAAATGATGATGCAAACAGGGCATTAATGGGTTCGAATATGCAACGGCAGGCAGTTCCCTTAATTCATACTGATGCCCCGTTAGTTGGTACTGGTATGGAGAAGATTGTAGCAAGAGATTCAGGCAGGGTTGTTCTGTCCAAACGGTCAGGCACTGTAGAGTATGTGGATGCCAACCGTATTGTAGTAAGGGCTGAGGAGACAAAGTCAGAGGGAAAGATAAAGAAGGAAAGGACCCATTCAGAAGAAATGAGCCTGGACATATACAGCCTTACCAAGTTTAAGCGCTCTAACCAGAATACGTGTATTAACCAGACACCTATAGTGTCGAGAGGGCAGAAGGTAGAGAGAGGGCAGGTACTGGCAGACGGCCCGGCAACTCAACTGGGTGAGCTTGCATTGGGACAGAACATTCTTGTCGCCTTTATGCCATGGGAAGGATATAACTTTGAAGATGCTATTATAATCAGCGAAAGGCTGATCAAAGATGACAGATACACTTCTATACATATTGAGGAGTTTGAGATTGAGTCAAGGGATACTAAACTCGGAAAAGAGGAAATAACAAGAGATATTCCCAATGTCAGTGAAGAGTTATTGAGAAATCTTGATGAGAGTGGAATTGTCCGTATTGGAGCTGAGGTAAAACCAGGGGATATATTGGTTGCAAAGGTTGCTCCAAAGGGTGAGACCCAGTTGACTCCGGAAGAAAAGCTGCTGAGGGCTATATTTGGTGAAAAGGCCGGGGATGTGAAAGATGTTTCACTCACTGTGCCGCCGGGGATTGAGGGTACTATCGTTGATGTAAAGATTTTTTCAAGAAAAGGTGTAGAAAAGGATGAACGTTCAAAGAGCATAGAAAATGATGAGATATCAAAGCTCCTTAAAGAACAGCAGGAAGAAGCAAGGATTATAGAAGATGAGAGGGACAGAAGGCTCAGAAGGTTTTTCATTGGTAAGACCGTCGGCAAGCCTGTGGTGAGTCCTGCAACCAAAAAGACGCTTCTGCAAAAACATAAGGAACTCACTGAGAGTATTTTGAGAGACATCAGTGATGAAGACCTTACTGATATAGTTTTGGATAATACTGATGATATGGATAAGATTGAGGAGATATGCAACTATGCACAGCAGCAGATAGACATACTTCAGTCTATCTATGAGGATAAGATAGGGAGGGTTAAAAAGGGTGATGAACTTCCTCCGGGTGTTATAAAACTTGTTAAGGTGTACATAGCAATTAAAAGAAAATTGTCTGTTGGTGATAAGATGGCCGGCAGGCATGGAAATAAGGGCGTGATATCTGTAATAATGCCCGAAGAGGACATGCCTTCTCTTGCTGATGGTACACCGGTAGAGATGATACTGAATCCACTTGGCGTCCCTTCAAGAATGAACGTGGGACAGATTCTCGAAACACATTTAGGGTGGGCAGCAAAGGCGCTCGGCATTCATGTAACAACACCTGTATTTGAGGGCGCTTCGGAAGATGAAATAAAGAGTTTGCTGCAGGAAGGCGGATGCTCCACTACAGGACAGGCAAAATTGTATGATGGCCGCAAAGGGGAGTATTTTGACAGGGAAGTAACTATTGGCTATATGTATATGATGAAGCTTCACCATTTGGTAGATGATAAGATACATGCGAGGTCCATTGGCCCGTACTCACTTGTTACTCAGCAGCCCCTCGGTGGTAAGGCACAGTTCGGAGGACAGAGGCTTGGAGAGATGGAGGTCTGGGCTTTGCAGGCATATGGCGCTGCTGCTACGTTGCAGGAGTTTCTTACAGTTAAGTCTGATGATGTCCCGGGACGTTCGAAGATGTATGAGGCAATAGTAAAAGGAGAGAATTTCCTTACACCGGGTCTGCCCGAATCCTTCAATGTATTGATAAAAGAGCTTCAGAGCCTTGGGTTGGATGTTGAATTGCTTAAGTCCAGAGAAGGAAGTGAAAAATAGGTAGCAGGCAGCAGATAAAGCAGGGATTACCTGCTGCCTGAATAAAATGGAGGTATAAATGGCAAGTTCAGAAGACAGGGATTGGGAAAGATTATATAGCCTGTTTGAGAAGCCGAAAGAGGCGGTGTCTTTCGATGCAATAAGGATACGTGTCGCATCTCCGGAAAAGATCAGGTCCTGGTCTCACGGCGAGGTCAAGAAACCTGAAACCATCAATTATCGTTCTTTCAAGCCCGAGAGAGATGGGTTGTTTTGTGCCAAGATATTTGGACCTACCAAGGATTGGGAATGTAATTGCGGCAAGTATAAGAGAATGAAACACCGTGGGATAGTTTGTGATAAGTGCGGTGTAGAGGTTATACAGTCCAAGGTCAGGCGCGAGAGAATGGGGCACATTGAACTTGCAGCGCCGGTTGCCCATATCTGGTTTTTGAAAGGCCTCCCCAGCAGGATAGGAAATATCCTTGATATGACACTGAGGCAATTGGAGAAGGTGCTTTATTTTGAGAGCTATATTGTAATAGAACCCGGACCTGCCTCACTCCACGCAAAAGATGTTTTATCAGAAGATGAATACAGAAGACTGTTGCAGCAGCATGGAACTGCCTTTAAGGCAGGCACCGGTGCTGAGGCGATTAAAGAGCTTCTCATAAAAATAGATTTGGAGCAGCTTTATAATGAAGTAAGAACAAAGATAGAAGATGCAAGCAGTGTAGCAGTCAAGAAAAAACTCAGCAAGAGATTAAAAATTATTGATTCATTCCGGAAGTCCGGGAATAAGCCTGAATGGATGATACTGGATGTTATTCCCGTTATTCCTCCGGAACTACGGCCGTTAGTTCCATTAGATGGTGGTAGATTTGCAACATCAGACCTGAATGACTTGTACAGAAGGGTGATCAACAGGAATAACAGGCTTAAGAAATTAATGGAGTTAAAGGCTCCCGGGGTTATAATCCGCAATGAGAAGAGGATGCTTCAGGAGGCCGTTGATGCACTTTTTGACAACGGACGCAGGGGTAGAGTTATCAGGGGACCCAACAAAAGGCCGCTAAAGTCGCTGAGTGACATGCTTAAGGGAAAGCAGGGCAGGTTCAGACAGAACCTCCTTGGTAAGAGGGTGGATTACTCTGGCAGGTCAGTTATCGTTGTTGGCCCTGAACTTAAGCTGCATCAGTGCGGGCTGCCAAAGAAGATGGCGCTTGAATTATTCAAGCCATTTATATTCCACAGACTCGAAGAAAAGGGTTACGCCACTACTATCAAGAGCGCTAAAAAGATGGTTGAGAAAGAAAGGCCGGAGGTGTGGGATATACTTGAAGAGGTTACTAAAGAGCATCCTGTGATGCTGAACAGGGCGCCGACACTTCACAGGCTTGGAATACAGGCATTTGACCCGATCCTTATTGAGGGCAAGGCTATAAGACTTCATCCCCTGGTATGTATGGCCTTTAATGCAGATTTTGATGGTGACCAGATGGCAGTTCATGTTCCGCTTTCAGTAGAGTCGCAGATTGAGGCAAGGGTATTGATGCTTTCTGTGAATAATGTTCTTTCGTCCGCAAATGGTGCACCTGTATTGGTTCCAACACAGGATATCGTCCTTGGTTGTTATTATCTTACAAAAGAGCATGTGGGGGCTAAAGGTGAAGGCAGAGTCTTTTCTTCTGCAATAGAGGTAAGTGCTGCTTATGAAGCGGGAGTGGTTGATGAGCATGCAAGAATCAAGGTAAGATTGAATGGTGAACTTGTTGATACAACTGTGGGAAGGGTTTTTCTGGGTGAGATATTGCCTCCCAATCTCCCTTTCTCGTTTGTTAACAAGGTTATGAATAAAAAAGAGCTGACTAAGCTTATTGACAGATGTTACAGGGAGGCTGGTCCACGTGAGACAGTGGCATTCCTGGACGATATAAAGGAGATAGGGTTCAAGTATGCTACAAAATCCGGCCTTTCTATCTGCATTGGTGACATGCACATTCCTACTAAAAAGGCTGAAATTATTGATAAGGCAAACAAGGAAATTTTAGAGGTTGAGCAACAGTACGCAGAGGGACTCATAACAAAAGGTGAGAGATACAATAAGGTGATTGATATCTGGGCACATGTTACGGAAATGGTTACTGCAGAGATGATGAGGGAATTAGGGGGGAGCAGTGGAGACAGGCGTGCCTTCAATTCTATCTTTATGATGGCTGATTCCGGTGCAAGAGGGAGTACCCAGCAGATAAGACAGCTCGGAGGAATGAGGGGGCTTATGGCGAAGCCGTCCGGCGAGATCATTGAAACGCCGATTACTGCAAACTTCCGTGAAGGGCTGACTGTGTTGCAGTATTTTATTTCAACACATGGTGCAAGAAAAGGATTGGCTGATACAGCCTTAAAGACCGCCAACTCAGGTTATCTGACAAGAAGACTGGTAGATGTTGCGCAGGATGTAATTATTACCGAAGTTGATTGTCAGAGTCAGGACGGTATATATGTAACTCCTCTTGTAGAGGGCGGCGAGATCATTGAGCCTATCGAGGAGAGGATTCTTGGGCGTATCCCTGTTGATGATATCAGAGACCCGATTACCAATGACTTGATTGTGCCTGCGCGTGAGGAGATTAATGAAGAGAGGGTAGAGGCAATAGTAGAAGCAGGTATAGATAAAGTCCTGATCCGTTCTGTTCTTACATGTCAGACCAAAAGGGGTGTATGTGTAAAGTGTTATGGAAGGGACCTCGCAAGGGGAGTCCTTGTAGATATAGGGGAGGCAGTTGGAATAATTGCAGCTCAATCAATCGGTGAGCCGGGCACACAGCTTACGATGAGAACGTTCCATATCGGCGGTACTGCAAGTAAGGTAGTGGAACAGACTGTTCTCGAAGCAAAAAATGGCGGGATAATAAAGTATATGAATATCAATACAGTCAAAAACAAAGAAGGTGACTGGGTTGCGATGAACAGGAACGGTAAGATAATAATTTATGATGAAGAAGGAAGAGAAAAGGAAAAATACTCTGTAGTATATGGTGCGAGGTTAAAGGTATCTGATAACCAGAAGGTGAAGGGAGGGCAGAAGCTTGTGGAGTGGGACCCTCACTCAATGCCTATCCTGACAGAGGTGGGCGGCAAGATAGCGTTTGGTGACATTGTTGATGGCGCCACTATGAAGGAAGAGGTGGATGAAGTAACCGGGCTTTCACGAAAGGTCATTGTTGATTTCCAGGGAACTTCGCTAAGACCCAGGATTTCTATCAAGGATGAATCAAACAAGACTGTAAAGATACAGGGGACTAATGCAGTTGCAAGGTACCTGCTCCCCACAGGTGCTCATATTGTTGTGGAGAAAGGGAATCCGGTATACCCCGGAGATGTGCTTGCAAAGATACCCCGCGAAATCACGAAGACCAAAGACATTACAGGTGGTTTGCCAAGGGTTGCCGAGCTTTTTGAGACCAGAAAGCCTAAAGAACAAGCGGTTATAAGCGAGATAGATGGTGTCATTGAATTCGGTGGATTTATAAAAGGGATGAGAAGGGTAATAGTAAAAAATGAGTCAGGTGATCTGAAAGAATATTTAATACCGAAAGGCAAACACATAAATGTTCATGAGGGTGACTGGGTTATGGCCGGAGAACCGTTAATGGATGGTTCCGCTAATCCGCAGGACATTTTAAGTATTCTTGGGCCGAAAGAATTACAGAAGTATCTTGTTGATGAGATACAACAGGTTTACAGGCTGCAGGGTGTCACTATTAACGATAAACATATAGAAGTTATTGTCAGACAGATGTTGAAGAAGGTAAAAATAGAGGATACGGGTGATACTGATTTCCTTATCGGAAGCCAGGTTGATAAGTTTGCGTTTGAGGAGGAGAATGAAAGGGTCGTGAAGACTGGTGGTAAGCCGGCAATAGGGATGCCTGTACTAATGGGTATAACTAAGGCTGCATTAACCACGGATAGCTTTATATCAGCCGCATCTTTCCAGGAGACCACAAGGGTGCTTACGGAGGCAGCAGTCAGCGGTAAGGTTGATGAACTTCTCGGACTCAAGGAAAATGTAATAGTCGGGAGACTTATACCCTCAGGCACAGGACTGCCATTTTACAGAGAGACATACTTGAAGTCTATCCGGAAAAAGGAGCCTGACATACCAAAAGAGAAAGAGTAATCCATAGGAATTCCATTAGCGATGATGTTTTACATTAGCTCTGTATAAAAATCTCTTGACAAATCTGATACATTCTATTAGAATTGCAAAGTTTTGGAGATAAACCTGTTTATTTGATGAGGAGAAATTGTGCCGACTATAAATCAGTTAGTCAGAAAGGGACGCACTCAAGTTAAAAGCAGGACTAAAAGTCCCGCTCTAAAGTCAAGTCCCCAGAAAAGGGGGGTTTGTATAAGGGTCTATACCTCAACACCAAAAAAACCTAATTCAGCATTGAGAAAAGTTGCGAGGGTGCGCCTTACAAACGGAATGGAAATAACAGCATATATTCCGGGCGAAGGGCACAACCTGCAGGAACATTCCATTGTTCTTGTAAGGGGTGGAAGGGTAAAGGACTTACCGGGTGTAAGATACCATATAGTCAGGGGAACTCTTGATTCTGCAGGTGTGCAGAAAAGAAAAAGAAGCCGTTCAAAGTATGGAGCAAAAAAACCCAAGTAATTTACCTGGGTTAATACAAATGCATTAAATAGAGTGACATCATACGAACGTAAGAAATGACTTTAGATATATTTATAAAGACATTTATTACGTTCGTATTAGTTAGTCTACAGGAGATGTTCTGATATGCCAAGGCATGGATGGGTTAAGCAAAGAGAGTCAAAGCCGGATTTGAAGTTTAATGATATATTAGTGGCTAAAATCATTAGTAATATCATGAAGCAGGGAAAGAAAAGTGTCGCTGAGGGAATATTCTACGGTGCACTCGATATTATAAAGGAAAAAAGCGCTGCAGTTGATCCTGTTAAGATATTCAGGGCAGCAATGGATAATGTAAAGCCTGTAGTTGAAGTTAAATCCCGCAGGGTGGGGGGGGCGTCATATCAGGTTCCTGTAGATATAAGGACACCCAGGCGCAATGCCCTTGCGATCAGGTGGATTGTGTCGTATGCGAGGGACAGATCAGGCCGTAATATGCGTGAAAAATTAGCGGCTGAGATCATGGATGCAGCAAATGGAACAGGCGGGGCAGTTAAAAAGAAGGAAGATACACACAGGATGGCAGAAGCCAATAAGGCTTTTGCGCACTATCGGTGGTAAGATAATAATGCAAATATCAAATGAGGTTCTTGCAAAAGTCCCCATTTTGTCATTTTGATTTCTTCATGATTAATTCGGAGGAGTAAGTGTCAAGGCTGTATCCATTAGATAAGACCAGGAATATAGGTATCATGGCTCATATTGATGCCGGAAAGACGACATCCACGGAACGTATACTGTACTATACCGGTGCTTCATATAAAATTGGTGAAGTGGATGAAGGTACGGCCACTATGGACTGGATGGAGCAGGAGAAGGAGCGCGGAATCACGATTACGTCTGCGGCTACAACCTGTTTCTGGAAAGATATGCGTATTAATATCATTGATACGCCCGGTCATGTGGATTTTACTATTGAAGTTGAAAGATCACTCAGGGTTCTTGACGGTGCAGTTGCTATATTTGATGCAGGGCAGGGTGTTGAACCACAGTCTGAGACTGTCTGGAGACAGGCAGATAAATACAAGGTGCCAAGGATTGCCTTTATAAACAAGATGGATAAGGTAGGTGCAGATTTCCTCGAGAGTGTTAAATCAATGGTGGATAGGCTCGGCGCTAATCCTATTGCTGTTCAGCTTCCAATAGGTGCGGAGAATACCTTCAGGGGGCCCATAGACCTGATTTCCATGAAGGCCGTTTACTTTGATGATGAAACACTGGGAGCAAAGTATGTTATTGATGAAATCCCTGATGAGTTGCGTTCGCTTGCACAGGAATACAGGGATAAGATGATAGAGAAGCTGGCAGATTGTGATGAAGATGTAATGGAGAAATATATAGCGGGTGAAGAAGTCACAATTGATGAGATAAAGAAAGCGCTGCGTCATGGGACGATAGAAATGAAGTTAACTCCGGTGCTGTGCGGCTCTTCATTTAAGAATAAGGGTGTGCAGTTATTGCTGGATGCAATAATGGACTATCTCCCTTCCCCATTGGATCTGCCTCCGGTTAAGGGGATTGATCCTGATAAGGATACTGAGATAGAAAGGCGTGCTGATGACAATGAACCATTTTCAGCATTGGCATTCAAGATTATGACTGATCCGTATGTAGGGCAATTGACTTACTTCAGGGTTTACTCTGGAGTGTTGAATTCAGGTTCCTATGTTTTTAATTCTACAAAGGATACAACTGAGAGGATCGGGCGGTTACTTAAGATGCATGCCAATAAAAGGGAAGAGATAAAGTCTGTATATTGCGGTGAAATTGCTGCGGCAGTGGGTTTGAAAAATACCACTACAGGAGACACCTTGTGTGACAAGGATAAGCCTATAATACTCGAGAAGATGGAATTTCCTGAGCCTGTAATAGGTATTGCAATAGAGCCGAAGACGAAGACAGACCAGGAGAGGATGGGGGTAGCCCTGCAGAAGCTTGCACAGGAAGACCCGTCTTTCAGGGTTAAGTCAGATGAGGAAACCGGTCAGACTATTATATCCGGTATGGGCGAGTTGCATCTTGAGATTATAGTTGACAGGATGTTGAGAGAGTTTAAGGTTGAGGCCAATGTGGGTAAACCACAGGTTGCTTACAGAGAAACCATTAAAGGTAAAGTTGAAAGCGAAGGCAGGTATATCAGACAGACAGGAGGGCGCGGCCAGTATGGGCATGTCTGGATTACGGTTGAAGCTCAGACGCCGGGAGAGGGTTTCGTATTTGAAAATAAAATTGTCGGCGGTTCTGTTCCAAGGGAATACATACCGGCAGTTGAGAAGGGTATAAGGGAGGCTCTGGATTCCGGTGTACTTGCAGGTTATCCGGTTGTAGATGTCAAGGTATCACTGTTTGATGGGTCATATCATGATGTGGATTCATCTGAAATGGCCTTTAAGATTGCCGGCTCTATGGCGTTTAAGGATGGCGCAAAGAGGGCAAATCCTGTGCTTTTAGAACCCATAATGGCGCTTGAGGTTACAGTTCCTGAAGAATACATGGGTGATGTAATTGGCGATATTAACTCGAGGAGGGGAAGGATTCAGGCTGTCAGGCCAAGGTCAGCAGCTCAAATAATAACAGCAGAGGCGCCTCTCTCGGAGATGTTTGGATATGCGACAGATTTAAGGTCTCTTACGCAGGGTCGCGCTACATTTACTATGCAGTTTGCAAGATATGAAGAGATTCCAAGGAATATCTCTGAACAGATAGTGGCAAAGGTCAAAGGATAAATCAGGATAGAATAAGGAGGTTGAAGCATGGCAAAGGCAAAGTTTGAGAGGAAGAAGCCACACGTAAATGTAGGGACAATAGGACATG
>Ga0209321_10001684_pt1 | contig 15030 bp, 19 predicted proteins | sample Rifsed16ft4_FD_184012 | JGI IMG/M metagenome (GOLD analysis project Ga0209321, IMG submission 184012) | Soil microbial communities from Rifle, Colorado, USA - sediment 16ft 4 - CSP-I_5_4 (version 2) | ecosystem: Environmental > Terrestrial > Deep subsurface > Rock core/Sediment | place: Rifle... | reverse complement strand
CGACAACTGGATCCCCGGGCCCACCGCCGACCTCACGCGGCTGGTCGCGGGGAAGAAGACGTTCCTGGAGAATCGTCGCGCGGCGGGCCGCGCCGAGCCGGTCGGCGAATGGCCGCTTACGCGGGACGTCATCATCGCCGACACCGACCGACAGGCGCGCGAGCTCGCCGAAACCCACATCATGGTAGCGTACCGCAAAGAGTATGCCGGCGGCTGGCGTCACCCGTTCATCGACGCGAGCATCGCGACGGACCTGGACCGGCTGATGGCGGACCGCTTCATCATCGGCGGGCCCGACCAGTGCGTCCAGCAGATCCGCCGATTCGTCGAGCAGTACGGGATGACCCACCTGATCTGCCGGCTGTTCTTTCCGCGCATGCCCCACGCGCACATCATGCGGGAGCTGGAGCTCCTGAGCCGGGAGGTCATGCCCGCATTCCGCTGAGTGTGAGATAATGGAATGCCTGGAAAGGAAGGAACATGACAGTTCGAATCGAGCAGACGGTTCAGGTGTGGAAAGAAGCAGACACGTACGTAGCGAGGGCGGTGCCCTTGGATGTCATGAGCTGCGGGGACACTCCCGAGGAGGCTCGAAAGAACCTCGCCGAGGCGGTTGATCTGTTCCTGAAGACGGCGTCTGCCCACGGGACTCTTGTGGAGGTCCTGGAAGAGTGCGGTTATGTTCGCCAGGGCGATGAATGGCGAGCCCCAAAACTCCTCCTCTCTGAAACGGTGACCCAGTCTGTTCATGCGTAGGATCCGTGTCCAGTGCCCAAGATCACCCCAACGCACTGGACGATTCTGGAAAAGATTTTCTTGCTCGACGGCTGGCGGTTCGACCGACAGGAGGGAAGTCATCGTTCCTATGTAAAGGTGGGCGTCGCCCGCCCCATCGTCATCCCTACTTACACTGCTATCCCGGTCTCGATCATCCGTAACAATATGAGAACTGCCAATATGAGTCGTGAGCGTTACTTCGAGCTCCTGTCGCAGGTATGACCATGCGCTGGCTGATCGTGCTGCCCTTCGAGCGCCCCGAGCACATGGGGATGGACTTCCGGGACGAGCTCGTCGCCCTGGGCCACGAGGTGCGCACCTTCGCCTACCGGCGGGACAACCCGCTCTACAAGAACGTCGGCACCAAGGAAGCCTACCAGCTCTGGATCCTGCGGCGGCTGGAGCGCGCGTGCCTGGACTGGCGGCCCGAGGTGGTCCTGGTCATCAAGGGAGGGCCGATCACGCCGGGCGTGATCCGGCGCATCAAGGCGCGCCTGAACACCGTCGTCGTCAACTTTTTCCCCGACAACCCGCTCTGGATGATCCCGTTCGTGTGCATCGAAGCGTACGACGTCTTCTTCACGAAGGAGCGCTACGCGCTCCGGAGTCTCCAGCAGGTCGGGATCACCAACCTCCACTACCTCCCCATGTACTGCGTGCCGGCGATGCACCATCCGGTGACACTGACCCCGGAGGAGCAGGATCGCTACGTCAGCCCCATCTCCTTCGTGGGGAGCCACTATCCGTACCGGGAGCGTTTCCTGCGGGAGTTGGCGGGATACCCGGTGCGGCTCTGGGGGACGGGCTGGCGGGACGCCACCGACGCCGGGGTCCGGCGGATGGTCGCGGGCCCCGCCGTGTGGGGGCGCGCCAAGCTCGCGGTCTACTCGGGCTCGACGCTGTCGCTGAACCACCATCACCCGATGAACGACATCGTGGGGGTCAACACCCGGACCTTCGAGCTGGCCGCGAGCGGCGCGTGCCAGGTCGTGGACTGGAAGGACGAGCTGTCGCCCCTGTTCAAGCCCGGCGAGGAGGTCGTCGCCTATCGCGATCTGGACGAGCTCAGGCGCCAGCTCGATTTCTACCTCGCCCATCCCGACGAGGCCCGGGCCATCGGCCAGAACGCCCTCAAGCGCGCCCTCGGCGAGCACACGCTGCGGCACCGGATCGAGGAGATGCTGGCCGTCCTCGCCGACCGCTTCGGCCTCCGCGCATGACGACGGAGTCGTTGGCGACGGGGCTTCGATGCATCGAGTGCGAGGCGGCGTATCCCCTCGCCTATCGCCTCGAGTGCGACAAGTGCCGGGGCCTCCTGGAGTTGACCTACGACCTGCAGGAGCTCGGCCGCCGCGGGCCGGCAGTGTTCGATGGGCCTGGCCTGTGGCGGTACGCCGCCGTCCTCCCCATTGCGCGCCGGGAGCACCGGGTGACGCTCGGCGAAGGGCAGTCGCCGCTCCTCGACTGCCCGCGCCTGGCAACATTCCTCGGCGTCAAGCGCCTGCTGATCAAGTTCGACGGGTCCAACCCCACCGGCACCGTGAAGGACCGCTCCTCGGCCACGGCGGTCGCCGCGGCGCTCCAGTTCGGCTATCGTGTCACCTCCGTCGTGAGCTCCGGCAACGCCGGCTCCTCCATCGCCGCCTACTCGGCGCGGGCGGGGCTCCGCTCCCTCATCTTCGTCTACGAGCGCGCCTCGGCCCCCAAGATGCTCCACATCGGCGCCACGGCGACCGACCTCATCATCTACAAGGGCGTGTATGACGATCTGATCGGCCACTGGGACCGGCTGGTGGAGGAAAAGGTCTTCTTCGACTGCGGGGCCTCCCGGAACGCCTTCAAGCAGGAAGGCAAGAAGACCCTCGCCTACGAGATCTGGGAGCAGAACGACTTTCGCGCCCCCGACGTGATCGTGGCCCCTGTCGCCGTGGGCGAAACCTTCATCGCAACATCTCGCGGCTTTCGGGAGCTGGCGCAGCTGGGCTGGATCGACAAGGCGCCCCTCATGGTGGCCGCCCAGGCCACCCGGGCCAACGCCATCTCCAGGGCGTGGCGCGACGGCGCCCCGCTCAAGCCCCTCAAGATCGGCTACACGGTCGCCGAGGGGCTGGCCGCGGGGGATCCGGGAAAGAAGGGCGAGTGGGCCCTCCGGCTACTGCGCGAGGGCGGCGGCGTCGTGGGCGACGCGGAGGACGAGGAGATTCTCGCGGCCCAGAAGACCCTGGCCCGCACCGAGGGAATCTGGGCCGGGCCGACGGGGGTCGCGACGCTTGCGGTGCTGGGGCGGCTCCTCGCCAAGAAGCAAGTGGATCCGGGCCAGACGATCTGCGTGATTGTCAGCGAGACCGGCCTCAAGACCGAGGCGGAGGTGCCGACCCGCCAGGGCACCGCCTTCGACTACGACTCCCTCCGCGCCCTCGTCCTCTCGCGGCTCACCCCTCACCCCACTCATGATCCCCTCACCTTCATCCTCTCCCCCCCGAGGGGGAGAGGGCAGGGTGAGGGGGGAGAGGAGAAGAGGTGAGGGGCGTCTAAATGGTGTAGGGGAGGAACTCCTCCGCGATCTCCACCGTCCCCTGGAAGTGGGCGCGCGCCTCGGCAGCCAGCGCCGGGAGCTCCCCGTGGTAGTCGGCCTCCACGTGGCAGAGGATCAAGCGCCGAACGCCCGCCCCCGCCGCCACCTGCCCGGCTTCCGCCGCCGTCGAGTGGTGCCCGAACCGGCCGCGGTCGCGCTGGGGAAAGGTCGCCTCGTGGATGAGCGTGTCGGCGCCCTTGGCCAGCCTCACCACCTCCTCGCACGCCTCGGTGTCCGACGAGTACACCACCGCCACGCGCCGCTCGGGGACCTCGAACCGCAGCGCCAGGTTGGGCATGTTCCCGTGAGCGTTGGGCGAGGACGACACCACGAACGACTCGGTCCTCAGGACCTCGATCCCTTCCCGGGGCTCCACGCCGTAGACGGGCACGGGGAAGCTGCCCTTGCGGGTCCTCAAGGCGAAGAGGTCCAGCAGATCCGTCAACGCCTCCACGTGCTCGACGCAACAGAAGAGGGGAAGGGGCGCGGTGCGCCCGAGGAGGATCAGGTTCTGGACCAGCGCCGGCAGGCCGTAAGCGTGGTCGGGGTGGATGTGGGTGATCAGGACGTGGCTCAGCCGCAGCGGGTCGATGCCGGCGGCGCGGAGCTTCTGGACGGGACTGCCGCCAACGTCCACCAGGAGGATCTCCGAACGACCGACGAACGCGAGGGACGTCGTGTCCCGCTGCGCGCCAGGGATCGCGCCAGAGGTCCCGAGAAAAACAAAATGCACGTCAGGCTGGACGAGATCTTTTCAGGAGAATGGGAACCAGGACAATCGCCAGAACGATCCCGATCCCGCTGGCCAGCTGGGCGACCCGGATCGAGCCGAGCATGAGGCTGTCGGTCCTGAACCCCTCGACGATCAGCCGCCCCACGGAGTAGAGCCCGAGGTACATCCAGAAGAGGCACGTCGGCGCCCGCGCGACCCGGTCGCGAAGCACCCAGAGGAGGAGGGCGAAGACCAGGAAATCCCAGAGCGCTTCGTAGAGAAACGTCGGGTGGAAGAACTCCTCCTGGGCGTAGAGGAGCGGGCGGTGCGGCGGGGAAATGTAGAGCTTCCAGGGCAGCGACGTGGGGGTGCCGAACGCCTCCTCGTTGAAGAAGTTGCCCCAGCGACCGATCCCCTGCCCCAGCGCCAGGCTCGGGGCGACGATGTCGAGGTAGCGGGGCAGGGGCAGGCGCTTCCACCAGGCGTAGCCGCCTCCGAGGAGCAACCCCCCGAGGAGTCCGCCGTGGATGGCCAGGCCGCCCTCCCACACCGCGATGATCTTCGGCAGCGCGCGGCTGTAGTAGTCCCAGTTGAAGGCGACGTAGTAGAGCCGCGCCCCCACGAGCCCGCCCAGGAGGGCCAGCTCCGAGGCCTTGAGGAGCTCCTCCGGATCAACCCCCCGGCGGCGGGCGTCGCGGTAGGCCAGCCACAGCCCCACAGCCATGGCCGCGGCCATGAGCACGCCGTACCAGCGGATGGCCAGCGGGCCGATCTGGACGAAGATGGGTCCGGGGGAGGGGAACATCAGCGGGACGTCCCCTTGAGGAGCGCATCGGGATCGAAGAGCGAATCCGACAGGCCCGTGTTGACCTCAACGCTGCGCACGGAGGCGACCTCGAGGAGTTTGCTGTCGAGGAAGAGTTCCTGGCGAAACGGGTAGAAGAACCCGGCCGACACCTTGCGGTGCTCAGAGAAAGCCACGTCCCCCACCTTCGCGCCGTCCGGGCCCTCCACGCGCGTGATGATCCGCACCACGCCGTACTCGGGATCGAGCCACACGGCCGGGCTGGTACGATCCCCCTCAGCCGCCCCGATCAGCGTGACGGTCCGACCGCCCACCCGCACGGCCATCGCCACCTCGGTGCGGACCCCCAGGCTCGCCCACTCACGCAGCAGATCGGCGGCGGTCCGGGGCAGCGGAAAGAGGGTGTGGACGCGCTGGCGCTCCCGCTCCCGGGGCGGGGCCTCGAAGACTTTCCCGCCGCGCTGGACCACGAGCCGATCGCCATTCATCACCCGCAGCAAGCGCAAATCCTCGACCTTGGTCTCCTCGCGCAGGCGGGCGGGAACCTTTATCCAGAGCTTTCGCTCCCCCCTGACCTGCTGGTGGGAGTCCTTGGGATCGTAGAGCGTCAGGGTCTGGGTCACCACCATGTCGGTGACGGTGATCTCGGCGAGCCGGGCCACGAACTGCTCCACCGCGAGACGAGCGTCCTCGGCCTGGCTCTGCGGGGCGAATACGAGGACGGCGAGGAGCGTCAGAACGACGGTTGGGGCCCGCACGGTCTCCTTATACGGCCCGGAGCCCCGCGCTGTCAACGAAAACCGCGATTTCCAGGGCAAAAGTGTTTGACACCCTTCGCGGCCATTCGGTATAGTTGGAAAAGATTCCCCACTCTCAGGCGAAAAGGAGTCTTGCGTGCCGAGCAACGGAATGACCGTCGGCGTTCTGGATCTGGTCCTCAACGCCGGCCCCGTCGCGAAGTTCGTCCTCGTCGTCCTCGCCATCTTCTCGATCGTCTGCTGGGCTCTGATCATCGAGAAGTGGTGGCAGTTCCGCCGGATCCGCCTGGAGAGCATGCGGTTCCTCCGGGCGTTCCGCGAAGGCCGCCGGTTCTCCGTCGTGTACGGGGCGGCCCGCAAGCACCGCGAGAGCCCGCTGGCCCAGCTCTACTCCTCCGCCTATCAGGAGGTCGGGGGGACCACCCCGCTCCCCGAGATGGTGGACCAGCTCCTCGACGATCCGGAAGAGGGGCTGCCGGTCGAGCGGCTGGAGGCCGTGGAGCGCGCCATGCGGCGCTGCGCGTCGGGAGAGATCTCCCGGATGGAGCGCTACCTGCCCTTCCTGGCCACGACCGCCAGCGCCTCCCCGTTCATCGGGCTGTTCGGCACGGTCTGGGGCATCATGGAGTCGTTCCGCGGGATCGGCGCCCAGGGTTCGGCCAGCCTCGCCGTGGTGGCGCCCGGCATCTCGGAAGCGCTCATCGCCACCGCCGCCGGCCTCGGCGCCGCCATCCCGGCAGTCATCGCGTACAACTTCTTCGTGAACCGCGTGAAGCACTGGGCCGTCGAGATGGAGGGGTTCAGCCTGGACCTCCTGAACCTCTTCCACCGCCCGGCTCCGAAGGCCGCGAGGCAGGCGAAAAATGGCCTTTAATCTCGATCCGGTCGGCGGCGAGCGCGGCCGGCGCATCGGCGCCTCGCTGTCGGAGATCAACATCATTCCCCTGGTGGACGTCGTCCTCGTCCTCCTCCTGATCTTCATGCTCACGGCCCCCATGATGTACCGGGGGATCGACGTGAACCTCCCCAAGACCAGCTCCAAGCCCACTGCGGTCGAGGAGCGCCTGGTGCTGACGCTGTCCAAAGATCAGGTGATCTACCTGAACGACCGGCCGGTGCCGCTGGCGGGGCTCGACGCGCAGCTCCGGGACATCTTCAAGAACCGCGCCGACAAGACCCTCTACCTCAAGGCCGACCAGTCGCTGGCCTATGGCCTCGTCGTGGAGACGATGGACCGGGTCCGCCGGGCCGGTGTGGAGAAGCTGGGGATGGTGACCGAGCCCTCCACCCGGGAGCGCTGAGCATCAGCAGCGCGGTCCTGGAGCATCCGATGTACCCCCGGAGGCGCCGACTCGGCCCGCCACTCCGCGGGGGGTCCTTCCCCCTGTTCGGTGTGACGGTGTCCGCCGCCGGCCACGTCCTGACCGCCGCCGCGCTCCTGCTCCTGGCCGGCGTGTGGAACCAGTGGAACGCGTCCAAGGTCTACGTCGTCAACCTGGTGCCGGCCGTCTCCATCACGGGCTCCCCGACCAGCCGGAGCACGGTGCCGAGCCTACCGCCCCGCCCGACCATCTCAGAGCCCCAGCGTCCGGCGCCCGAGCCCGTCGCCAGGGAGGTCCCCACGGCGCCCAAGCCCGCGGAGCCATCCCTGCCCCAGCCCCGCGCCGCCAGCGCCAGCCGGCCTGTGGCCCTGCCCCGGCCGGGGGAAAAGGAACTGCCGCCCCTGATGGCCGCCGCCGAGCGCCGCTCCGCCCCCGCTGCCGCCCCGACGCCGAGCGAAAAGCCGGGCACATCCTCCGAGGCCCGGACCGCCGTCCCGCCGGTCCCCCTGGGGCGTCCCGACGGCTCTCCGGCCGGCGTCGCCTCGCTCGCCCTCGAGGTCTCCAACTTCCCGTTCACGTGGTACCTCCAGCAGGTCCAGCGAAAGGTGACCGAGAAGTGGGTCCAGCCGACCCGAACGACCGGGCCCGGCCTCAGGGTCGTGGTCCTCTTCGAGATCGCCCGCGACGGACAGGTGACGGGCTCCAAGGTCGAGCAGAGCTCGGGCAACTCGTGGTACGACCAGTCGGCGCTCCGGGCCGTCGTGGAGGCGAACCCGTTCCCCCCGCTGCCGGAGGGATTCCCCGGCCAGTCGCTCCGCGTGCACTTCGGGTTCGACTTCAAGTCGAGCTGATGCCGTGATGCGCCGTCCGACGGTCGCCCTCGCCCTGGTCGCCGCGGGCGCCGTGGCGCTGGCCGGCCTGCTGGCCACCCCCCGGCCCGCGGGCTCCCAGGCGGTGGACGTGTTTCTGAACGTCATGGCCGGCGGGGCGAAGAAGCTCAACATCGTCATCCCCGAGTTCACGCTCGTGGCCGGCCGGGACACCCAGGGCCTCCCCAAGAGAATCCCAGACGTGGCGGGCGCCGACCTCACGTTCTCGGCGCTCTTCAGCGTCGTGTCGGGGGCGCCGCCGCTACCCGCCGACGACCCGCAGACGCTGAAGCAGATGCTGACGGAGTCCGCCGCCTCCGGCGCCCACGCCGCCCTCCATGGGCTCTTGACCCTGAAGAGGGATCGCGCGGAAGCCGAGATGAGGCTCTACGACCTGACGAGCCCCGAGCAGCGGCTCATCGCCACCAAGCGCTTCGACCTCCCCGCCGCCGACGGCCGCCGGCTGGCCCACAAGATCGCCGACGAAGTGGTGTACCAGTTCACGGGAGAGCCGGGCATCGCCGACACCAAGATCGCGTACGTGAGCGGCAACCCCCAGGCCAAAGAGCTCTTCGCCATGGACTACGACGGCGCGGGGCGAGCGCGCCTCACCGGCAACGACTCGATCAATCTCTCGCCGGTCTGGAGTCCGGACGCGCGCTCCCTGGCCTTCACCTCCTACATGCGGGGCTACCCGTATCTCTACCGCCTCTTCGCCTTCGAGCGCCGGCCCATCCAGCTGCTCGCCGGTTTCCTGGGGATCAACATCGCCCCCGCCTGGAGTCCCGACGGGCGGCAGGTCGCGCTGACGCTCTCCAAGGACGGCAACCCGGAGATCTACCTGCTCGACGTTGCCACGGGCGCCGTGCGGCGCCTGACGCGGCACCCGGCGATCGACACCGAGCCGACGTGGTCGCCCACCGGACGGGAGATCGCCTTCATCTCGGACCGCACGGGAACGGCCCAGATCTTCGTCATGGACGCCGAGGGGGCCAACGTCCGGCAGCTGACCACCTCGGGGTTCAACACCCAGCCGCGCTGGTCCCCCAAGGGGGACGCGATCGCCTACACGTCGCGCCAGGGCGGGCACGACATCTGGGCGATCAACCCCGACGGCTCCAACCCGCGTCGGCTGACGGCGGGACCGGGCTCCAATGAGAGCGCCTCCTGGGCCCCCAACGGCCGCCACCTCGCCTTCCAGTCCAACCGCCTCGGCAGCTGGCAGCTCTTCAGCATGCTGGCCGACGGGTCCGAGCAGCAGCCCCTGACGCGGGGGGGCGGGGAGTTCACAAGTCCTGCTTGGTCGCCGCGGCTTCCGTGATAGGATGAAGCGACGCGCTGTGATTGATTCGTCTCATGACCCGAAAGGAGGGCGCGAAACCATGTTGCATCGACGCTGGCAGCTCCTGCCGATTCTCCCCGTGCTGGTCCTGGCACTCTTCCTCGTGGGGTGCCCCAAGCGACCGGCCACCACGTCGGCCGCGGCCCCCGCGCCCGGAGCGCCCGCGCCGGGAACTCCTGGTGCCGGACCTAGTGTCGCGGGTCCCGGCGCTCCCGGCGCTCCCGGCGCCCCAGGTGCCCCAGGCGCCGCGACAACTCCCGGAACGCCGGGAGCGGCTCCGTCCCCGCGAGAGTTCACGGCGATCGCCGCGCTCACGGACATCCACTTCGACTTCGACAAGTACGACATCCGTCCCGGGGACGCGAAGGTCCTGGATGAGAACGCCAAGTGGATGAAGTCCAACCCCACCTATCTGATTCTGATCGAGGGGCACTGCGACGAGCGCGGCACCAACGAGTACAACCTCGCCCTCGGCGAGCGCCGGGCGAAGTCCACGATGAACTACCTGGTCTCCCAGGGCGTCCGGGCCAACCGGATCACCCTGATCAGCTACGGCGAGGAGCGGCCGCAGTGCACCGAGAAGACCGAGGCCTGCTGGGACAAGAACCGGCGGGCCCACTTCCTGGTCAAGGCGGGCTGACCGCCTGAAGTCTCCCGGTGTCCTGGCTGAATCGCCCGAGGGCGGGCAGGAGCCTCTGGCTCCTCCTCGCCCTCTCAGTTCTGGCGGGATGCGCCCCGATGGCGGGGAGCGGCGTCGAGCAGGATCTGGCGCAGCTCCGCCAGGACGTGACCGCGCTCTCGCTGACGGTCCATCGCTCGCGCGGGGACACTGAAACTGTCCTCGGCCAGCTCGAGCGGCGGTCGCGGGACCAGACGGCGGAGGTCCAGAAGCAGCTGGCCGGTCTCCAGTCCCGCACCGAGACGCTGAGCGGCGAGCTCTCCCGCCTCACGGCACGCATGGACGAACTGGCCCAGCGGGTGGAGACGCTGAGCCGCCAGACCCGGGCCGCGGCGCCGCCCCCGGCACCCGCGACGCCCCGACCCGCCCCAACCCCTCCGCGGGCGCCCGGCGGGCCCCAGCCGGCTGACGTTTACCAGACGGCGTACATCGACTTCAGCAAAGGGAGTTACCCGCTCGCGATCCAGGGATTCCGGGAGTTCCTGAGGCGATTCCCCGATTCGGACCTGGCCAACAACGCCCAGTACTGGGTCGGCGAAGCCTACTTCAGCCTGGCCCGCGGCTACGCCAACCAGGGCCAGGGCGACAAGGTCCAGGGCGCGCTGGAACAGGCGGTGCAGGAATTCCGGAAAGTGATCGTGAACTATCCGAGGGGGGAAAAGGTGCCGACCGCGCTCTACAAGGAGGCGCTGGCTCTCCTCGAACTCAAGCAGCCGAGCCTCGCCGAGGCCCGCCTCAAGTATCTCCTCGAGCACTTCCCGCAGTCCGAAGAGGCACCGCTTGCCCGCGACCGCCTCGCCTCCCTGAAGAAAGAGTAGCCCGCGGGCTATCTCTCTCCCCTGTGCGTCAGGGAGCCTAGTAGCCGCTGATCCAGATAGGCTGGTAGTAGCCCGTCTGGATCGTCTGCGGCGCGTAGTGGCCCTCCACCCAGTACCCGTTCGGGTCGTAGTGCCCGGGGATCCACGCCCAGGACGTGTACACCTGTGGGATCCACTGATAGGTCCAGTAGCCGGGCACCAACGGCGGAGAGGACCGTATCACGTAGACCGTCCTGGGGGCGACGTGGATCTTGGTATGGGGGCGGGGGGCGAAAGACCTGTGCTGGGGGAAATGCCCCCCGCCAATGAAGTGTCCCCCGCTGATGATGATCTTCGTCCCTCCCGCCGCCGAGGGGGACCATCCGAGCACCAGGAGCGCGGCGGCGACGAGCGGTATCACGAACGCCTTCATCCCCGGCCTCCATTGAAGCTCGCTGGAACAATCCGGGTCTCGTCTCCCGACGGTTGGTCGAACCCGAACACCCAGATCACGGTCATATCGTCCTCGGGACTCGAGAAGACCATCAGGTTGCCGTCCGGATGGGCGGTCTCCACCGTGTTGACCACGACGCCGGCGGGCCGGGCCGGCCCTTCTGTCGGCCCGATCGGCCAGAGCAGCGCCGCCAGGAGGAGCAGGGCCGCCAGCGCCCCGCCCAGGGCCAGGCGCGGGGACCACCCCCAGACCTCGCCCCACGGTCGCGGACGCTCGCCGACGATCCGGCCGCGGACGCCGTCCCAGAACCGCGTCCAATCGGGATCGGGGCCCACCGTGAAGGTCGAGCGCAGAAGGCCCCGGAGCCGCTCGAGCCGGGATACCTCCCCCCGGCACTCCCCGCAGCCCCGAAGGTGGCCGGCCACCGCCTCGGCTCGCTCCCCGGACAGGGCTCCGTCCAGGTACGGCGCAAGCCGCCGCTTCATCCAGAAACACCTGAGGGACGCCATGAATTTCAACCTTTGTGTTATTCGACGGGGAGATGTGCCCCTTTATTCAAGGCGCGCTCCCTTGACTTCCCTTCCCCCGAACCCCTAAGGTCAGTGGGCATGGAAGAGACCGTCGAAATCAAGGTCGGGGCCGTCGCCCTGGAGGCCAGACTGGCTGCCCCCCCTGCCCCAGCGGGAGGCGTGACGCTCTGCCATCCTCATCCCCTCTACGGGGGCGACATGGACAATCCGGTTGTGGTGCGGGCCGCCGAGGTCTGCCGCGAGGCGGGGCTCGCGACACTTCGCTTCAACTTCCGGGGCGTGGGAGCGTCGGGGGGAACCCACGGCGAGGGCGAGCGGGAGGACGTCCTGGGCGCCCTGGCGCTGCTCGAAAAGGCGCTCGGCCCCGCCGCGCCGCTCGGCGTCATCGGCTATTCGTTCGGGGCGTGGGTGGGAGGCCGGGTGGCCTGCTCTCACGACCGGGTGAGCGGCGTGGTGCTCATCGCGCCCCCGCTGACCTTCTACGATTTCGGCTTCCTCCGCGGCTGCCGGAAGACCCTCCTGCTGCTCGCCGGCTCCCGGGACCCCTACTGCCCGCGGAAGGAGTTCGAGGCGCTCGCCGCCGGCATCCCGGGCGCAAGCGCGCGCGTCATCGAGGACGCCGATCATTTCTTCTTCGGAAAGCTCTACCCGCTCGGCGAGGCCGTGGCAGCCTGGGCCCACGCGTTTTCAGAAGCGAGCCCGGGGAAGGCGCGCGGGGGTGGCGGTGCCGGCTGAGATGATGATCCGCAGCCCCTCCTCGACGCTGAGCCCGGTGTGGATGATCTCGTCCTTCGGCACGAGAATCACGTCCCCCAGGTAGAGATTGTTCGTGGGCACGAAGACCGTCACCAGCTCCATCTTGCCCTCGGGCCCTTCGACCAGCACATCACCGGTGCGGAAGCCGAAGACGTACTCGCCCTTCCGGGGGTGCTCGGCCAGGACGACCTCCTTGAATGAGCTCCGCTTCTCGGGCGAGAACGCCTCGAGGAGCTGCTTGACCGAGGGGTAGATGCTCCGGAAGATGGGAATGCGCAGCATGAGCCCCTCGAGCCAGGCGACCACGCGCCGGCCGACGACGTTCCGGGCGATGATCCCGACGATGAGGATGAGGACCACCGCCGTGAGGAAGCCGAGTCCGGGAACGCGCCGGCCGAAGAGGTTCTCGTACCCCGGGGAGAAGAAGTAGTCGATCTTGTCCCAGAAGACGTAGAGGAGCCACGCGGTGGCGATGGCGGGAACGGTGACGAAAAAGCCGGTGATGAAGCGAACCTTGATCCAGTTGCGGATATTGCCGGTCATCGCGAACCGATGAGACCACAGCGACGGAGGCGTGTCAAGCAATCGACCGGCGGCGGGCGCCTGAATGGGCAGGTTGCACTAGTCACCGGTGGCGCGATTCGTCTCGGCCGGGCCATCAGCCTCGCGCTGGCGCGTGAGGGATGCCACGTGGCTGTCAACTATCTCCGCTCGAAGCCGGCCGCCCTCGCCACTGCCAGCGAGATTCGCGCGCTCGGGGTGGAGGCGGCGGCGATCCGCGCCGACGTGACGCGCCCGGCCGACGTGAAGCGCCTGGTGGCCGGGACCGTCCGCCGGTTCGGCCGCCTGGACCTCCTGGTCAACAACGCGGGGATTTTCTTCCGGACACCGCTCGGCGAGACGACACCGGCCCAGTGGGACCGCCTCCTCGGCGTCAACCTGCGCGGGCCGTTTCTCCTGAGCCAGGCCGCCGGCCGCGTGATGGAGCGGAGCGGCGGCAGGATCGTCAACATCGGCGACGTCGGCGGCGTCCGGGCCTGGCCCTCCTACATCCCCTACTGCGTCTCCAAGGCCGGCCTCCTCATGCTCACCCGGGCGCTGGCCCTCGCCCTGACCCCCCGCATCCAGGTCAACTGCGTGGCGCCGGGGGCGGTGCTGCCTCCGGAGGGATTCCCGGAGCACCTGAGACGCCGCCTCCGGCGTGAGGTCCCCATGGGCCGCGAGGGCGACCCCGCCGACGTGGCGGCCGCCGTCCTCTTCTTCGCCACCGCCCCCTCTTACATAACCGGGCAGGTCTTGTTCGTAGACGGGGGAGTCACGGCGCGATAAGGCGAGCCCCCTCACCTTTTTCCTCTCCCCCACCGGGGGAGAGGGCAGGGTGAGGGGGCTAGACGCGGAGGTGGAGGGCGGCCGGGAGGATTGAGACGCGCACGGGGGTCTCCCCGCACGGCTCACCGTCCACGTGGAGGGGCAGCGGCGCCGACGCGTCGATGGCGATCGTCCTCCCGCGCGCCGTGCTGACCTTGGGATTCGCCAGGTGCCGCCCCCGGTATACCGTCGGGAGCCAGCGAAGGAGTTCCACCCGCCCCAGATTCCCCAGGACGACCAGGTCCAGGACGCCGTCGTGCGGGTCTGCCGTGGGGGCGATCTTCATTCCCTGGCCGTAGTACGGCCCGTTGGCGACCACGGCCGCGGTGATCGGCCCCGAGAAATGGACCCGCTCGTCCACCCGGATCGTGGCGGGCGACGGCCGGTACGTCCAGAGCGTCCCGAGAAGGGCGCGCACGTACGGAGCCTTGCCCGATCCACGCGAGCGCTCGGCGCGTGCGGCTACCGCCGCGTCGAAGCCGGCGCCCAGCGACATGACGAAATGACGCCGCCGCCCGTCGGGCCACTCGGCGAGGCCCACGTCGATCGGCACGTCGCGTCCCGCCAGGAGGCGGTCGAGGGCAAGCGGCAGGCGGGCGGGTAGGTCGAAGTTGCGGCGGCAGTCATTGCCGCGCCCCGCATTGAGGATGCCGAGGGTGACGGGCGCTCCCGCCTCCAGCAGGCCGTTCACGACTTCGTTAACGGTGCCGTCCCCGCCGACGGCCACCACGAGCGGCCACCCGTCGAGGGCGGCCCGGTGGGCGATTTCGACGCCGTCACCACGCTTGGACGTCGTGGCGAACTCGAAGCCGTGGCGAGCGAAGCGATCTTTGACGGCAGGCCAGAGGCGGGAGGTCTTCCCCCCACCGGACACGGGATTAATGACGAAGAACGCCCGCGGCGCTATGGGAGTACTATGCGCCCCCACCCATCATGCGGAGAAATTCCCCCAACGACGGGAAGCGCATGAAGGGGTTGCCGCGCTTTTCGTCTCCGAGGGTGGAGGAGGCGCCGCCGTAGTTGTGGCCGGGGAACAGGACGGTTTCGTCCGGAAGCTTGTAGAGCCGCTGGGTGAGCGAGTAGTACATCTCGGAAGGGTCGCTTCCCGGCAGATCCGTGCGGCCGCAGGAGCCGATGAAGAGCGTGTCGCCCGAGATCAGCCGGCCGTCCACCAGGAAGCACTGGGAGCCCGGCGTGTGCCCGGGGGTATGGAGGAACGTGAGGCCGAGCCGCCCGACCTGGAGCGTGTCGTTGTTGTCCACCTTGACCAGGTCGGAGCCGAACCC